>Ga0137403_10001507_pt1 | contig 29187 bp, 30 predicted proteins | sample CZOMad2_1_16fung_FD_122057 | JGI IMG/M metagenome (GOLD analysis project Ga0137403, IMG submission 122057) | Vadose zone soil fungal communities from Angelo Coast Range Reserve, California, USA - CZOMad2_1_16fungal (Hybrid Assembly) | ecosystem: Environmental > Terrestrial > Soil > Vadose zone... | reverse complement strand
ACCACCGCCGCCAGGGCGTCTCCGCAGGCCGGGAACGCCTACGATGCCGCAGCGCTGGAGACGCCCTGGCGTTCGAGGTCAAGGAAAAGCCTGTGGTATGCGCTGGGCGTCTCTACCCCCTCTACCCCCTCCTGCCGCGTTATCCCAGGCGTCGCGGCCGCATGAGGGGGAAAAAATCGACGCCCTACAGCGGATCGCGCTGGCGGGGGCCGGGGGTTTCCCGGCACTTCTTCAGATAGTCGCCGAGCTCCTGGACGAGGTCGAGCGTCACCCGCTCCATCTCGGCCGCCTGCCGGAAGACGATGAGGGCGGCCAGGACCTCGCGCTGGACGTCGCGCGACTGGAAGATGGGGAGGATCTCCGTCGCCAGCCGGCGCATCTCGGCGCCGCGCCCCTGGCGGGCGTAAATGCGGGCGAGGTCGAGAGAGAGGAGGGCCGCGTCATAGCCCAGCTCGCAGGCCACCAGCTCCTGGCCGACCGCCACCAGCAGCTCCTCGGCGCGCGCCAGCTCTCCGCGCACCAGGGCGATCTTGCCCTCGACCCATTGCAGGCGCACGAGGTTCATGCGGTCGCCGAGCTCGGCGTAGAGCGGGCGGGTCACGGCGAGGAGGGCCAGGGCCTCCTCGTGGCGACCGCTCTCGTTCAGGTAGAGGATGAGGTTGTGGCGCGCCGAAACCAGGAGCCGCGGCTCGGCGAGCCCGTCGATCTGCTCGATCCCCGCGGTGAGCCGCCGGATGGCTTCCGCCTCGTCCCCGGCCACGCCGCAGAGGAATCCCTGGGTGATCAGCGCCTTGCCGGCGAGATGGGAGTCGCCGTTCTGCCGGGCGAGGAGGACCACTTCGTCGAGCAGGCGGTTGGCCTCGCGCGACTTCCCCTGGTTGCCGTAGAGCGAGGCCTTGAGGAGCAGCACCCGGGCGCGCTCCAGCGGATCTCCCGTTCCCTCGCCGAGCAGCTGCTCGGCGCGCGCGAAGCCGGTCGCCGCCGAGCGGAAGTCGGAACGGATGCGCTGGGCGTTGGCGAGCGTCGCCCAGGCCCACGCCGAGAGGTCGCTGACCCGCGCCGCGCCGTAGGTGGCCAGGCTGAGATGCGCGGCGACCCCGGCTCCCAGCTCGGCCAGCTCCAGGGCGCGGCCGGGGTCCTCGAACCCCTGCTCGGCCGAGGCTTCGAGCAGCCGCTCGCACACCGACCAGGTCTGGAACCGGACGTCCCGGGTGATCAGGAGCCACTGGCGGTCGAAGGATTGCGCCGCGAGCTCCGCGAGGAGGCCCGGCGCGTCACCCTGCTCGACGGCGAAGGCGATCTGCCGGCGGCCGAGCTCGCGGCGGGCGCTGCTAAAGGCGTGCGTGTAGTCGATCGCCGGGCCGGGACGGCCGGCCCGCACCACCGGGGGGAGGTAGCGCCCGGTCACCCGGCGGCAGCGGACGCAGCCGGAAAGGAGGTGCTGGACGATCTCCTGATTGTCCGGTTGGGACAGCTCCCCGCGGCCGAATCTCTTGAGCCGGCGGGTCGCCGGGTGGCGGCTACCCATCCTGGGTTTCTTTCTGGAAGCCGACGGCGAGGAGCTGCCGGGTGAGCGCCGCCAGGCAGCGGTTGGTCACCTTGCGGATGCTCGAGGCGCGGTAGCCCATCTGCTCCGCCACCTCGGTGGGGCCGTAGCCCAGGCCGTAGCGCAGCCGGAGCAGCGACCGGCAGCGGGCGGTGAGCTTGCCCAGCACGCGGTTCAGATCGCAGGAGAGCTCGGTCTTCTCCTGCTCCGGCGCCTGCGGCTGGGAGATGAGGTCGAGGATCGCCGTGTCCACGGCGTCGCAGAGGCTGCCCCGGCGCTTGCGCCAATACATGATGCACTTCTTCTTGACCGTGCCGATCAGCCAGCTTTCCGGGCTGCGGATCTTGTCCCACTTGTAGAGGAGGGTGAGCTGCGCGTCCTGCAGGATGTCCTCGGCATCCTCCGGCGGTACCTCGAAGTGCCGCAAGACCCGCTCCAGCCGGGGCCGGGCGGTCTTGAGCAGCTTGTTGAGCGATTCTCTCAGTTCGGGGTGATCCAGCGTTGCCATGAGGACCCAATGCCTGTCGCGTTGATACGCTAGGCTAGCACCCCGGATCACCCCCTGTCCAGAACCGGCTCCGGCCGACCCCGCAATGACGAATGTAACGTCTGGCTAGCCGCCGTTGGGATCGATGCCGGCGCCGTTGTCACCCGTCGCGCCGGCCGGAACGGCCGTACCCGCTGGAGCCGTGCCCTGGGGCACCGGAGCCGGAACCACGACGGCGAGCGCGCGCGCGAGCAGGCCGTGGACAAAGGAGAGGGCGGCGGGGAGCAGCCCGGGTTGAACGTCATGGCGCTCGGTGCGGGCCGACCTTGGGGCGGAATGCGCCGCGGCGGCAGGGACCGTGGAGCTCGCCAGGAGAGCGAGCGCGCCAGCGAAGACGAAGATCTTGGTACGACGACTCCATGACTGCATAGATAGGTCCCCTCCTCAGGCGGTCCGGTTCAATCGCTCCAGGACCGCTACCAGCTAGTGGTGCGGATGCCCCCATTTGCCGGGACAAACGCCGTGACAAACGGCCGAGATCCCACCGCGGGGAGAAAGGGCTCAGACAAGATAAGATCCGCGACCCATGGGTGTATTCCTGCTTTTCCTCCTTGCCACCGCCATGGGATCGCTTTCGACGCTCTACTGGATCCCCGAGCCGGACCTGGGGCGCGGCTATTTCCAGATGAACGCCCTGGTGATTCTGGGCCTCCTGGCGCTCGCCGTCGCCGTGGTGCTCCTCCACCCGTTCGCGGCGCTCGGCGGGATGACGACGGCGGCTCTCGCGCTGGCGCTCGCCGCCGCCTTCCTCTACTACATGGCGATCTGGCGCGAGCGCTGGGACCTCTGCCGCTGGCCGCTCTCCCTCGCCGTCGCGGCCTGTCTCGCCGGCTTCCTCCTCGCCGGTCGCGGGCTGGTGCCCCCGATCACCCCGCTCCCCCACCGGGCGCCGCTCCTCGCCGCCGGCCTCCTCGCCTCGGCCCTCCTCCTCGGCTGGTCGCTCATCACCATGCTGCTCGGCCACTGGTACCTGGTGGCCCCGCGGCTCACCTTTCGCCACCTGGTGGTCTTCTGCCGGGCGCTCCTCGCCCTCACCGCCCTCCGCCTGCTCACCGTCCTCGCCTCGCTCGCCGTCGCCGCCGGCGTCGACGCGCGGGTCGAGCCCCATCCGCTCCATCTGCTCGCCGACCTCGCGGCCCAGGGGATCTTCTTCTGGTTCCGCCTGCTCTGGGGGCTCGCCGTGCCGCTCCTCCTCGCCGCCATGGCCCTGCACTGCGCCCGCCAGCGCTCGAACCAGTCGGCGACCGGCATCCTCTACGTCCTGGTGGTCGGGACCTTCATTGGCGAGATCACCGGCTACTACCTGATGGTGACGACCGGCGTGCCGGTCTGAGAGGAGCCTGCCGGTGCGCATCCGTACGCAGTGCCGGGAGTGCGGCCTCCCCTTCCGCGCCGAGCTGCGGCCGGAGACGGCGGAGCTCCCCTGCCCCAACTGCGGCCGGGCACGGCCGGTCGCCCAAGCCGGCGAAATCCGCGCGAGCAGCTGGAGCGACCGCACCACGGAGGCTTACGCCGTCATCGAGGTCTGCCCGCTCTGCGACTGCCGCCACCTCTACCGCCAGCGCGACGTCAACCGCGCCCTGGGCTGCGCCATCGTGGCGGTCGGCGCCGCCCTCGTCCCCTGGACCTTCGGCCTCTCGCTCCTCGCCTTCGGCCTGGTCGACCTCTGGCTCTACCGGCGGCTCCAGGAGGTCGTCGTCTGCTACCGCTGCGACACCGTCTACCGCGACGCCCGGCCGCTCCCCCGGCAGACCGCGTTCGATCTGCTGAAACACGACGTCTTGAAGTACGGCAAGAGCTGGGACGACGAGAAGGTGGGAGAGGGGCCAACGGCAGGGTCTTCGTAGAGACGCCCAGCCGCTTACCACCATCCTCACCGGAACCCTCACCGCCAGGGCGTCTCCGCAGGCCGCGGGCGCCGGTGCCCGCGGGTGCGTTGGAGACGCCCTGGCCCCCGTGGTAGAGGAGAGGTCCGGGTAGCGGCTGGGCGTCTCTACCCGGACCTCAGGGGGCGAGGATCAGGTCCTCACACCGGCTGCGGGACCGCTTCCTGGTTCTTGACGCCCGCCGCCTCGCGCAGCTCGCCGGCGCGCTGCGTGCTCTCCCAGCTGAAGCCCTCGTCGTCGCGGCCGAAGTGGCCGTAGGCGGCGGTCTGGCGGTAGATGGGCCGGCGCAGGTCGAGGTAGTCGATGATGCCCCGCGGCGACAGCGGGAAGCTGGCGCGCACCAGGCGCTCGCTCTCGCTGTCGGAGACCGTGCCGGTGCCGAAGCTGTCGACCCGCACCGAGACCGGATCGACGACGCCGATGGCATAGGCGAGCTGCACCTCGACCCGCTCGGCCAGGCCGGCGGCGACGAGGTTCTTGGCGATGTGGCGGGCCATATAGCAGGCCGAACGGTCGACCTTCGTGGGATCTTTCCCCGAGAAGGCGCCACCGCCGTGCCGGCCGTAGCCGCCGTAGGTGTCGACGATGATCTTGCGGCCGGTCAGGCCGCAGTCGCCCTGCGGACCGCCGATGACGAAGCGGCCGGTGGGGTTGACGTGGAAGATGGTGCGGGCGTCCAGGAGCCCTTCGGGGATCTCGGGCTTGATGATCCGCTCGACGACCTCGCGGGTCAGCTCCTCCTGCCCCACCTCGGGGTCGTGCTGGGTCGAGACGACGACGGTGTGGACCCGCACCGGCTGGGTGCCGTCGTACTCGACGGTCACCTGGCTCTTGCCGTCCGGCCGCAGCCAGGGGAGCTCGCCGGCGCGGCGGGTCTCGGCGAGCCGCCGGCACAGCCGGTGAGCGAGGACGATGGGGAGCGGCATCAGCTGCGGCGTCTCCCGGCAGGCGAAGCCGAACATCAGCCCCTGGTCGCCGGCGCCGCCGGTGTCGACCCCCTGGGCGATGTCGGGCGACTGCGGGTCGATCGACGAGACCACGGCGCAGGTCTTGTAGTCGAAGCCGAAGTCGGCCCGGGTGTAGCCGATCTCCTGGATGGTCCGCCGGGCGATGCCGGCGAAGTCGACATAGGCGCGGGTGGTGATTTCCCCGGCGAGGAAGGCGATCCCGGTGGTGACCAGGGTCTCGCAGGCCACCCGACCGGTGGGGTCGTGGCGCAGCACCTCGTCCAGGATGGCGTCCGAAATCTGGTCGGCGACCTTGTCGGGATGGCCCTCGGTCACGGACTCCGAGGTGAACAGATGTGCATCTCGCTGACTCATATACGCCCCTCTAGCGGTCAGATGGTTTCCGTCTACTCCCAGAGTGCGGGTGGAAGCCTGGAACGCGACGCGATCGAGGAAAAAAGCGGAGGGCTCCCGTTCGACCGGCCGCAGATGGTACCACAAGGGCTCTCTGGCCGCCGGGGGGGTCCTTCACGGCGTGAATCTTGCTTCCCCCTCGTGGAAGGGAGGAAAACGAGGGGTCGGCAGGCCGCAACCCCACCTCTGCTAAACTACCCCGGGTCGGCGACATCGGCGACCCTCCCCTTTCCTGTACTCCATGACCGCGAGACCAACTCCACGATGACCCAAGTGACGCTCGCCGAGGAGGGGCTCGACACCCTCTTTGGCATCCAGGACGAAAACCTCCGCCGCATCGAACGCACGTTCGACGTGACCGTCAACGCCCGCGGCAACGACCTCACCATCCTGGGCGACCCGGAGCGGGTGGCGACCGTCGAGCACCTGCTGACCGAGCTCCGCGCCGTCCTCGAACGCGGCTACCGCTTCCGCCCCGGCGACGTGTCGACCGCCATCCGCGTCATCTCCGAGGTGAAGGACAGCTCGCTCGTCGACTTCTTCCTCCCCGAGGGGATGCTCGCCGCGGTCCGCCGGCTGGTGGCGCCGCGCAGCTTCAAGCAACAGCTCTACCTGCAGGCCATGATCGACTACGACATCGTCATCTCGATCGGCCCGGCGGGGACCGGCAAGACCTACCTGGCGGTCGCCATGGCCGCCGCCTTCTTGAACGAGAAGCGGGTGCGGCGCATCGTCCTTGCCCGGCCGGCGGTCGAGGCCGGCGAGAAGCTCGGCTTCCTCCCCGGCGACCTGGCGGAGAAGGTCAACCCCTACCTGCGCCCGCTCCACGACGCCCTGCACGACATCATCGGCTACGAGAAGGTGAGCCGGATGATGGAGCGCGGGATCATCGAGGTGGCGCCCATCGCCTTCATGCGCGGCCGGACGTTGAACGACAGCTTCATCATCCTGGACGAGGCGCAGAACACGACGCCCGAGCAGATGAAGATGTTCCTCACCCGGATCGGCTTCAACTCGAAGGCGGTGGTCAACGGCGACATCACCCAGATCGACCTCCCCCAGGGCCGGATGTCGGGCCTGCGCGAGGCGCAGGAGGTGCTCTCCGACATCTCAGGGATCAAGTTCTTCCGTTTCGACAAGAGCGACGTCGTCCGCCACTCGCTGGTGCAGCAGATCGTCTCCGCCTACGACCGCTTCGACGAAACACGGCGGGAGGCCGAGGCCCGGGCGGAGAGTCGACCGGAGGGCCGGCCGAACCCGCCGGCCCTCCTGCCTCCCACAGCGCCGGCGCTGTCCGCGCCGCCCCCGCTGACCCCGCTGGACACCGCGCGGACCGAGGGGGCGGCGGAGGAGCCCACGCCGTCGTGAACCGGCCCCCGTGCCGCGCCTAGGACGGAACATGCCCCAGATCTCCCAGAACCGGCCCAAGCTCTCGATCCTCCGCTCGCGCGAGCGGGGGGCGCGGCGCGCCCTGCGCCGGGCCGCCGATCTCTGGCGCGGCAGCCTCGGTCTGCGCGCCCTGTGGGCCGTTCTCTTCCTCCTCCTGGGGACCTGGAGCCTGATGCCCGGCGGTTTCTTCTTCGCCCCACGGGCGCGCGCCGGGGCCATCGCCGGCCAGGACTACGTGGCGCCGCACGACCTCCTCCTGCCCGACGAGGAGAGCACGCGGGCCAAGCAGTCGCGGGCCGCCGACACCGTGCTGCCGGTCTACGACTACGACCCCGGGCTCGAAACCGAGCGCGACCAGCAGCTCGAAAACCTCTTCAGCCGCGGCCGCCAGCTCCTGGGCAAGGGAGCGGAGCCGCGCGCCCGCACGCCCCAGGCCCTTCAGGAGGTCCTGGCGGCGGAGCTCTCCCAGGGACCGGGGGCCGGGCAGGCGCCGAGCGGCCTCAAGGTGACGCCCCCGGCGCTCGACCTCCTGGTCCACAAGCGCTTCTCGGCCGACCTCGAAGACCGCGTGCGCGGCCTGGTCTCCCAGGCCCTGCGCCGGGGCGTCGTGGTCAACAAGTCGCTGCTGCTCGAAAACCGCCAGCACGGGATCGTCGTGCGCAACCTCTCGACCCGCGCCGAGAAGGTGCAGCTCGACCTCTTCAACCACCTGGGCTATCCCGAGGAGGTGCGCGACTTCCTCGAGTCCGAGGTGCGGGCCGGCTCCGGCCTCTCCCCCACCGACCGCAAGACCCTGGTCGACTTCCTGTTCGACAACCTGCAGCCCGACCTGCACTTGAACCGCAGCGAGACCCTGGCGCGACGGGAGGTCACGTCGGCGGCCGCGGGACAGGTCTTCACCCAGGTCAGGAAGGGCCAGGTGATCGTGCGCAAGGGGGACCAGATCAACGCCACCGCGGCGCGGGTCATCTCCCAGATGCGCGGCGACCGGCGGCTCGGCCACCAGCTGCCACCCGTCCTCGGCACCCTGGTGCTCCTCTCGCTCGCCGCCCTGGTCCTCTGGCTCGGCCTGAAAAACGAGAAGGTGGCCGACCACAGCCGCGAGCGGGCCTTCGGCGAGACCCTCCTGCTCCTCCTCCTCTCGCTCCTCGGGGCGAAGTTCTCCCTGCTCGTCGCCTCCGCCCTCGCGGCGAGCTTCGGCGAGCCGCCGTTCAACTCCTTCCAGAGCTGGGTCTACGCCGTGCCGTTCGCCTCCATCGGCCTGCTCTCGGCGCTCCTCTTCAGCCGCAACACCGCCCTCGTCCTCTCCTTCCTCTTCCCGCTCCTGATCAGCCGGGCGGTCGAGGGGGATGCGCTGTGGGTGGTCCTCTACGGCACCGCCGGCTCGCTCGCCGCCGTCTTCGCCCTCGACTTCTACCAGCTGAAGCAGCGGCTGGTGATGATGCGGATCGGCGCGGTGGTCGGGCTGGTCAACGCCGTCATGGCCCTGGTTCTGGCCGCCCTCTCCGGCAACCTCGAACGCGGTCCGATGGAGATCGGCTTCGACCTCCTCTGCGGCCTGGGCTCCGGTTTCCTGGTGGCGGGGGTCGCGAGCTTCGCCGTGCCGGTTCTGGAGTCGCTCCTCTCGATCACCACCGACATCAAGCTGATCGAGCTGTCGAACACCAACCTCCCCCTCCTGCGCCGGCTGGCCTTCGAGGCGCCGGGCACCTTCCAGCACTCGCTGATGGTGGCGAACCTCGCCAAGGAGGGGTGCGAGGCGATCGACGCCGACGCGGTCCTCGCCTACACCGGCGGCCTCTACCACGACATGGGCAAGATCTTCCGCCCCGACTATTTCATCGAGAACCAGCGGCCGGGGCAGAACCGGCACGACAAGCTCCTCCCCTCGATGAGCGCGCTGATCCTCATCAACCACGTCAAGGAGGGGCTGGAGCTCGCCCGCGAGCACAACCTGCCGCAGCCGGTCAAAGATGCCGTCGAGCAGCACCACGGCACCCGGCTCATCAAGTACTTCTACAATCGGGCGCGCGAGCTGGCCGAGCCGTCGGCGGGCGAGGTGCGGGAGGAGAAGTACCGCTACCCCGGCCCGCGGCCGCAGAACAAGGTGATGGGGGTGCTGATGCTGGCCGACGGCATCGAGGCGGCGAGCCGCACCCTGGTCGAACCCACCCCGTCGAAGATCCGGACGCTGATCCGCACGATCAGCGAGGACTGCCTGCGCGACGGCCAGCTGGAGGAGACCGACCTGACGCTCCACGACCTCGCCCGGGTCTCGGAAGCCTTCTTCCGGGTGCTGGGGAACATCTTCCACCAGCGGATCGACTACCCGGGCTTCGACTTCAACGCCGAGCCCGGACGCGAACGGCGGCCGACGGTGGCCGCCGCGTCCGGGGCGAAAGCCTCCTGAGCGGCCTTTCTCTCTACTTTGAAAACCGAGATCGTCCTCCTGAACCCCAACCGCTATCCCGAGGCCGGAGCCCGGCAGCTGCGCCCCTGGCTCACCCGCCTGGTCGCGGCGCTCGCCCCGGAGGCAGGAAGCCTCGGCGTGCGCTTCGCCTCCGACCGCGAGGTGCGCCGGGCCAACCGCGACTTCCGCGGCAAGGACCGGCCGACCGACGTGCTGTCTTTCCCGGGGGACGGTCCGGACGAACACGGACTCACGGACGAACACGGACCAACACGGACGAACACGGGCCTTCACGGGAGGCCGGGACCCCGTCCGTGCCCGTCCGTGGAGAGTCCGTGTTCGTCCGTGAGTCCGTGTCGACCCGGCCAGGGGCACCTGGGGGACGTCCTCATCTCGCTGCCCACCGCCCGGCGCCAGGCGGCGGCCGCCGGGCATTCGGTCGAGCGCGAGCTGCGGGTCCTCCTGCTCCACGGCGTGCTGCACTGCCTGGGGTACGACCACGAGACCGACGACGGCGCCATGGAGCGCCTGGAACGCCGGCTGCGCCGCACCTGGATCGCGGCCGAGGCGAGACCGCATGCCTGAGCCGCGGATCGCCCCGGGGATCCTGGCGTGGGGGGTGGCGCTCGTGCTGCCGCTCGCGGTCCTCGTCTCGACCCTCTCGGCGCTCCTCGAACGGAGCGGACCGATCCGCCTGCGGCACTGGGCGGAGGAGGCGGGGGGCCGCCTGCGCGCCCTCTACGACTCGCCGGTCCGCTTCGGGGTCTTCCGCTACCTCCTCTCGTTCCTCGCCCGGGTCCTGCCCCTGGCGCTCTACGTCCTGCTCGCCGACCTGCTCGTCGCCCTGGAGCGGGCCCATCCCCACGCCTGGACGATCCTCGGCCTGATCGTCCTCCTGGCCGTCGCCGAGGCCGGCAACCGCTCGCTGGTCGGCCACGACCCCGAGCGGGCTCTGCGCCGGCTGACCCGCGTCTACCGGATCGCCCTCCTCGTCCTCGCGCCGCTCGTCGCCGGCCTCTCCGCCCTCGTCCCGGCCGGCGCGATCGGCCGGCGCGACGAGCGGTCGGAGGGGGTCGAGGGGGAGGCCTCGGACGAGGAGATCGAGGCCTTCATCGACGTCGGCACCCGCGAGGGCATCCTGGAGCCGGAGACCGGCGAGATGCTGTGGAGCCTGGTCGACTTCGTCGACACCCAGGCGCGGAGCGTGATGACGCCGCGGATCGACATCGTCTGCGCCGCCGAGGACAGCTCGCTCGAGAGCCTCGCCCTGCGCTTCGTCGACTCCGGCCACTCGCGCCTCCCCATCTTCGAGGGCTCGATCGACAAGATCGTCGGCATCCTCCACATCCGCGACCTGCTGCGCGCCCTTTTGGCGAGCGAGCGGCCGCTTCTCCCGGGCCTCCTGAAACCGCCGCTCTTCATCCCTGAAACCAAACCCTTAGGAGAACTCTTGAAAGAGCTCCAGACCCGTTTCCAGCAGGTCGCCATCGTCGTCGACGAGTACGGCGGCACCGCCGGCCTGGTGACCGTCGAGGACATCGTGGAGGAGATCGTGGGCGAGATCGTCGACGAGCACGACGCGCTGGTCGCCGAGCTCGAACCGCTGCCCGGCGGCGGCTACCGCCTGGACGGGCGGGCGCGGATCGAGCTTCTGGACGAGCTCTTCGAGGTCGACGTCGAGGACGCCGAGTACGAGACCGTGGCCGGCCTCATCTTCACCGAGCTGGGGCACGTGCCGGAGGTCGGCGAAACGGTCGAGCGGGAGGGGCTGCGCTTCACCGTCGAGGCGGCGGCCGACCGGCGGATCGAGAAGGTGCGGGTCGAGCGGATCGTCGAGCCGGAAGCCGCGGCGGGAGGTGAGAATTGAGCGACCCTGCGCCCCGCGCCGGCACCGTCGCCCTCGTCGGCCGGCCGAACGCCGGCAAGTCGACCCTCATGAACCACCTCCTGGGCGAGAAAGTGGCGATCGTCTCCGACAAGCCGCAGACCACCCGCCACCGCCTGGTGGGCATCCTCTCCGGCGAGCGCGGCCAGATGGTCTTCCACGACACCCCGGGGGTCCACCGCCCCCTCCACCGGCTGAACCGGCAGATGGTCCAGCACGCCCTGGACGCCCTGAACGACGCCGACGTGCGCTGCCTCCTCGTCGACGCCGGCGAGGCGGACGGCGCCGGCGACCGTTACATGCTCGACCTCGTGGCCCGGGCGGAAGGGACGAAGTTCCTCATCCTCAACAAAATCGACCGGGTGAAGAAGACCGACCTCCTGCCGCGCATGGAGCGCTACGGCAAGACCGGCCTGTTTTCGGAGATCGTACCGATCTCGGCGAAGACCGGGGACGGCTGCGACCTCCTCCTGGACCTCCTCTGGCAGGCCCTGCCCGCGGGGCCGCCCCTCTACGACCCGGAGCTCCTGACCATCCACCCCGAGCGCTTCCTGGCCGCCGAGCGCATCCGAGAAAAGGTCCTCGAGCAGACGCGCGAGGAGCTCCCCTTCGCCACCGCGGTGGTGTTGGAACGCTGGGAGGAGGAGGAGGGGGGCGACCTGGTCAAGATCTACGCCGCCATCCTCGTCGAGCGGCCGGGCCAGAAGAAGATCCTCGTCGGCCACCAGGGCCAGCAGATCAAGGCGATCGGCACCGCCGCCCGCCTGGACCTCGAAGCCTTCCTCGGCAAGCGGGTCTACCTGGACCTCCAGGTCCGCCTGGAGCCCGGCTGGCGCGAGGACCAGGGGGTGCTCGCGACCCTCGATCGGGACGTCGACACCCACCTTTCCTGACATCATGCGTCCTTCAGGATACGCTTTCCGAACCCCCTGCACGGCCGGCAATTCGCTCGACTTGCGAAACCAACTTGTCGCCGGTTCCGTCTTTCCGTTAGACTCCCTTTCACTATGGCCCGGAAAAGAATCGAAGAGCGGCGTCTGACAGCTGAGGTTGTCGCCTCCATCGACGACGAGATCGAGCGGGTTACTGCTCTCCTCTCGACGGTGATCAAAGTTGCCAATGTAACCAAGCGAGAGCTCGAGAAAGAGCTGGGGGCGAGCGGCGGCTATCTCTCCCGCCTCCTCTCCGGCAAGATGGGGCTCTCCATCCGCCACATCCTCCTGATCTGCGCAGCGATCGGGATGGAGCCGGCGGAGTTCTTCCACCTCGCCTATCCCGAGGCGCCCGCCGGCGGCGAAAGCAGCGGCATGGCGCGGGACATCCTGCGGCGCTTCCAGGGGCTGGGCTACGAGGCCAAGGTCCCCCAGCGCTCTGCGGCGGCGGCGGCGACAGGTTCGCCGGGATCGCCGGCGCTCAGCGACGAGGCGCTCGACGAGCGGATCCGTGCTTCGCTCGGCCGGGCGCTGCGGGAGCTGGTGAACGCCGACCTCCCGGCGCCGGAGCCCCAGACCCAGAGCGTGGTCCCGAAGCGCAGCACCCGGAACCGGCAGTAGCGCCCCCACCTGCGGGGGGCGCTACCGGATGGGGCGGCTTTCGAGGACGCCGTAGAAGAGGGTCGAGATGGCGTGCAGGGTGGCGACCGCGACGGCTTTGCGTCGGGTCTCCAGGCCGCCGGTGAGCGACGAGATCATGCCGCCGCTCCGCCGCGTGCCGGGGACGGCGAGCGGGATCTGATCGCTGTCGAGGCCGGCGATGATCCGCTCGGGGACCTGGACCGAGCCGGAGGAGCCCCAGGCCTCGCCCAGGAGGCCGCGGACCACCGTCCAGTTGCGCACGAAGTAGCAGTGCCGGCCGTCGACGTCCAGACTGTGCAGGCCGCCTTCGCTCGCGACGTAGAAGTGGTAGGTGTCGGCGAGCGCCTTTTCGAGCTCCAGGACGCGCTTGCGCGCCAGCTGGAGGACCTCCTCGTCGGAGACCGGCAGCCCGACCGGCGCCTCCTCGACCTGCTGCGGTACGACGGCCACCGAGACGGCGCGGTCCAAACCGTCGTGGAAATAGCGCAGGAAGCCGTCGCGCACGCCGAGCAGCTTGTCGGGCGAGGGACCGGCAACGGCCACCTCGACACCGGTTTGGAGTCTTTGCCAGAAGTTCTTAAGATCCGGGATCATGATCCTCAGCCGCCAGAATAGGACGCTCAAGGATATTCGTCGCCTGCGACGAAGTAAAGGCGACCTCGCCCTGCTCGAGGGGCCGCACCTGGTGGGAGAGGCGCTGGCCGGGGGAATCGAGCTCGAAACCGTGCTCGCCACCCCCGACTTCCTCGCCTCTCCCGAGGGGGCCGCCCTCTGCCGCCGGCTCGCCACGTCGCCGCTCGCGTCGCTCACGCCGCTGGTGGTCGCCCCCGAGCTGCTCGCCGACCTCGCCGACGCCGACTCGCCGCGCGGCCTCCTCGCCGTGGCCCGCCTGCCGCGCCCCGGGGTGGCCGCCCTGCCGCTGCGGCCGGGAGCCCCCTATCTCTATCTCGACGGCCTCCAGGACCCAGGCAACCTGGGCGCCCTGGCGCGGGTGGCGGAGGCGGCCGGGGCCGCCGGCCTCGCCCTGGCGCCGGGGAGCGTCCATCCCAACCATCCGCGCGCCCTGCGCGGCTCGGCCGGCAGCCTGCTCCGCCTGCCGGTCGCCGTCGGGGTGTCGCCGGACGATCTCGCCCGGCACCTGGCCGGGATCGCCGAGGGGGCCGGAGTCACCCCGCGCTGGGCCGCCCTGGTACCGCGCGGCGGCGCCGACCTCTACGCCACCCGGCTCGTCCCCCCGGCTCCCCGCGCTCCCGGTCGACCGCCGGCGCCCGCCTTCGTCCTCGCCCTGGGAGCGGAAGGCCCCGGCCTTTCCCCGGAGGCCGATCGGCGCGCCGACCTCCGGCTCACCATCCCGCTCGCGCCGCCCGTCGAGTCGTTGAACGCCGTGGTCGCCGCCGCCCTGGTCCTCTTCGAGCTGCGACGGCAACAGGGCTTGGCGGTGGGCGAATCCATGGTCTAATCCCGCGTCAGGAGGGCGGACGATGAAGATCGCCATCGGCTCGGACCACGCCGGCTTTCGCTACAAAGAGAAGATCAAGGAGCTCCTGACGTCGCTCGGCCACGAGGTCCAGGACCACGGCACCGACTCCGAGGCGGCGGTCGACTACCCGCTCTTCATCCGGCCGGTCGCCGAGGCGGTGGCGCACGGCGAGGCCGAGCGCGGTATCGTCCTCGGCGGCTCGGGCAACGGCGAGGCGATCGTCGCCAACCGGGTGCCCGGCGTCCGCTGCGCCCTCTGCTGGAACGAGGAGTCGGCGCGCCTCGGCCGGCAGCACAACGACGCCAACGTGATCTCCCTGGGCCAGCGGATGATGACGCCGGAGATGGCCCTCTCGATCGTCCGGATCTGGCTCGACACCCCCTTCGAGGGGGGGCGGCACCAGCGCCGCATCGAGCTCATCGACGCACCGTCCGCCTAGGGAAGAGGATGGCCTCGGACGCCTACGCGGCCCTCTGCCGCGAGCTCAAGACCGACCGTGTCCGCCGCGCCGAGCCGCTCGCCCCCTACACCACCTTTCGGATCGGCGGCCCGGCCGACCTCTTCTACGAGGCGGAGAGCGGCGACGAGCTCGCCGCCGCCGTCCTCGCGGCAGAGCGGCTCGCCCTACCCTGGTTCCTCCTCGGCCTGGGCGCCAACGTCCTGGTCGGCGACGGCGGCTTCCGCGGCCTGGTGATCCGCAACCGGGCGCGGCAGATCGAGGCGCTCCCCGGCAACCGCCTCTGTGCCGGGAGCGGCACGGTGGTCGATCCCGACCTGATCGAGGCCGCCGTCGCGCGCGGCCTCTCGGGGTTGGAGCACTTCGTGGGCATCCCCTCGACGGTCGGCGGCGCCCTCTGGCAGAACCTGCACTTCCTCTCCCCCGCTCCCGAGCGCCTCCGGACGATGTTCATCGCCGAGGTGACGCGGGAAGCCGAGATCCTGACTGTCGAGGGAGAGCGCCGGACGGTCGGGGTCGACTATTTTCAGTTCGGCTACGACCAGTCGATCCTCCACCACCGCCGAGACGTCGTGCTCGCCGCCACCTTCGAGCTCACCCCCGCCGATCCGGCCCGGCTGCGGCGGGTGATGGCCGAGAACCTCGACTGGCGGCGGGCCCGCCATCCGCCGCTCGACACCGAGCCCTCGGCCGGCTCCATCTTCAAGAAGATCGAGGGGATCGGCGCCGGCCGCCTGATCGACGAGTGCGGGTTGAAGGGGACGGCGATCGGTGGGGCGAGAGTCACCCCCCGGCACGCCAACATCCTGATCAACACCGGCGGCGCCACCGCCGCCGACGTGCGGGCGCTCATCCGGCACGTCCAGGAGGTGGTCGAAGGACGGACGGGCTACCGGCTGGAGCCGGAGATCACGTTCGTCGGCGAGTTCTGAAGCGTCAGCGCTTGCCCTTCTTGGCCTTGAAGGGGTTCGCGTTGCCCCGCTTCTCGTCGCGCAGGAGCTGGAGGGTCTCGAAGGCGTGGCGCAGGTGCGGGATGACCACCGTGCCGCCGACCACCAGGGCGACGTTCAGGACGTCGTGCAGCTCCTCGTCGCCCCAGCCCGCCTCGACGCATTTGTTCAGGTGGTAGTCCATGCAGTCGTTGCAGCGCAGGACCGTCGACGCCACCAGGCCCAGGAGCTCCTTCGTCCGCTTGTCCAGGGCGCCGTCCCGGTACGCCGCGGTGTCGAGGTTGAAGAAGCGCTTGAGCCCGAGATGCTCGGCGCTCATGATCTTCTCGTTCATCCGTAGCCGGTAGGCACGGAACTCTTCCAGGTCCTCCACGTCTCTTGTCATCAGGGTCCTCCCTCCGCAATATAAAAACGAGTGGCTCCCGCGCCAATCTTGCTCTAAATGCTGTTCTTATTTTTGACCAGGACCGATTACGGATCAATTACGGATCAATTACGGCGCTTTAATATAGAGCGATGGCAATATTATTCGCCCTTGACGAACGTCCCCCGCGCCGTATCCTTCTGTACCCCGGGAAAGGCCAGCACCCGCCCGTGCGCCGCGCAGTAGACCCCGGGCGGCAGCACCCCGGCGGCGAAGATCGCTTCGGTCAGGTTCTGGAGAGCGTCCGAATGCTTCATTTCGAACGGCCGCATGGCGCCGGTGAGGACGATCGGCACTCGCGGTTCCGGGATGCGCTCGTAGAGGCGCTCGCCGGTCCGGGCGAGGGTATCCGTGCCGTGGAGGACGACGATGCCGCTCGCCGCCCGGGTCGCGCGGACGGCGTCGACGATGCGATCGCGATCGGCCTCGGTCATGTCGAGGCTGTCCTTGCTGAGCAGCTCCTGAACGGCGACCTCGGTCTCCTCCAGTCGCAGCTCGGCGAGCATGCGGCGGACGATCGAGTGACGGTTGACGAGCTCGCCCGTCTGCTCGTCGTAGGTCTTCTCGATCGTGCCGCCGGTCGTGATCAGAACAATCTTTCGACTCGGACGCATGCTTCAGCGTTGCCCCTTCTGAGCCTTCAGGCCGTTACCGTTGCCGGCGCCCCGCTGCTCGTCGCGCAGCAGCTGGATGGTCTCGAAGGCATGCCGCAGGTGCGGAATGACGACCGTGCCGCCGACCACCAAGGCGACGTTCAGCGCATCGTGCAGCTCCTCGTCCCCCCATCCCACCTCGACGCACTTGTTCAGGTGATAGTCCATGCAATCGTTGCAGCGCAGGACGGTCGACGCGACGAGGCCGAGCAGCTCCTTCGTCCGCTTGTCGAGGGCGCCCTCCCGGTAGGCCGCGGTGTCGAGGTTGAAAAAGCGCTTGATGCCCAGATGCTCGGAGCTCATGATCTCCTCGTTCATCCGCAGCCGGTACGACCGGAACTCCTCCAGGTCCTCTACGTCCCTTGTCATAGCTGTTCTCCCGATATGAAGTAGTACAACAAAGTGCTCGGCGGACCGGAATCATTTCAGGCCACGCCGAGGATCCAGCCTTCGAGACGGACCCGCTCCTGCTCCTCGGCAGAGAGGGGCGGTTGGAAATAGGCGTCGAGCAGGCCCAGCTGATCGCGCTCCCGGAGCCAGGCACAGATCGAGTAGGCCGCGTGCTCCTCCGGGCTCCGGCCGGCGCGCGGGAAGCGGTTGCGGAAGAGGTCGGGGAAGACCTCCGCCACGACCGACCGGCCGGGCGGCACCACGAAGCCGTCGAACGGCCAGAAGTGGACCTTGGCGCCGGCCTGGCGCAGGTAGGCGAGCCAGGGGATGCCGGCGTGGGCCGCCTTGGCGGCGCCGCCCCGCATCTCGAAGCGGAAGACGCCGCGCGCCGCGGGGGTCCACTGCTCGGTCAGGCGCAGCTCGTCGGGATGCCCGGTGCGCGAATTGCCCTCGCGCAGGTCGCGCACCCGCCGCGTGTCGGTGGGCCAGTGCGCCGTGAAGTCGGCCAGGAACTGCTCCCAGCTGCGCAGGTGGTGGCGCTCCAGGTAGCTCCGGGGGAAGGAGAAACCGTGGTCGATGCCGACGACCTTCGGCCGTTTCGGGTGGTCCTCGGTCAGCTTGCCGAGCAGCCACTCAGCGAGCGAACGGCGGCTCCACAGCCCCTTGTCGGGGTCGAGCTCCCGGCGCACCTCGTGGTCCTCCTCCACGGCGAAGACGTGGAGCGAGCGCATGGGGGTCGTCGGCGAGCGACGGCCCGAGTAGTCAATCCCGATGTACTCCTCGAAACGGGCCAAGACATCCCTCCGGTGAGCTTCAGGTCCACGCTCTGATCTTACTCAGTTCAGTGCTTCCAAGGGGTCCGGAGGAGCCGCGGATCCTCCCCATCAAACAAGAGGCCCCGGTCCTCGCGAGAGAGCCGGGGCCTCGGTTGGTCTGGCTAGGCGGCGGTGGGTCCCCCCGTTTCCGGGGCGGCCCTCCGATCCAGCGCACTAGGAGACGCTAGGGGAGGATCGCCCTTACGGGGCCGCCACCTCCACCATCCCTTGTCCGTTCGAACTACAATGCACTGGACCACCTCCTTTCTGGGCGTGTCCATCATCGGCAGGTCCCAACCTGCCCGGCTCCGTGGGCCGCCCCCGCCTCTTGAGAACCGCCGCGTCGTCCGCTCGTCGAACGCGCGGACCCGAAGACACGTTGGTATGGTGAGCGATCGGGAGCTGGATGTCAATTCCAGTCGAGGACCAGCGCCCCGGCCCCGTCCACCCGCCCCTCCCAGCCCTCGGCCACGACCGTGGCGCTGTGGCGTTCGAAGACCAGGGCGGGGCCGGCGAAGGTGGCGCCGGCGGCGAGACCGGAGCGCTCGTAGGCCGGGACCTCGCGGAAGCGGCCGGAGAAGCAGGCGCGGCGGTGGCCGGCGGGATCGGCGGGATCGGCGGCGACCGCCGCGTCGTCCGTGGCCGCGGCCGGCGCCGGGGCGAGGAGCTCGGCCGGCCGTGAGGAGGCGATGGCGCGGAGGGCGACCAGCTCGATCGGCCGCCCCTCGGGAGTGTAGCCGTAGAGGGCGCGGTAGGCGGCGGCGAACGCCGCCTCGACCGCCCCTCCCTCTGGAAGCTCGACGGCGAGCGTCGCCTCCTGCCCGGTGAAGCGCAGATCGAGGAGCCGCCGCCGCACGTAGATCTCTTCCGCCGGGATCCCCTCCTCCGCCACCGCCGCCGCCGCCACCCTCCCCAGCTCCTCCATCCAGGGGCCGATCCGCTCCTCGACCTCGGCGAGCGGCAGGAGCACCTGGCGCTCGCCGAAGCGCTCGACGACCGCCGCGGCCAGACCGGCGGCGGAGAGCAGGCCGGCGTCCTCGGGCACCAGGACGCGGTGGACGCCGAGCCGCGCCGCCACCGCGCAGGCGTGCTGGGCGCCGGCGCCGCCGAAGGCGACCAGAGCGTAGTCGGCCGGGTCGTAGCCGCGGGCGAGCGAGATCCGCCGGATGGCGTCGGCCATCCGCTCGTCGGCGATGTCGAGCAGGCCCTCGAGCAGCGCTTCCCGCTCCGGTGCGCTCCCCTCGGAGCGCGCGATGGCCTCCCGCAGGGTCAGAAGAGCGTGCTCGGCCGCCGCCGGGTCGATGGGGATCTCGAAGCGCCCGGGGTCGAGCCGGCCGAGGAGGAGGTTGACGTCGGTCAGGGTGAGCGGCCCGCCGGCGCCGTAGCAGGCCGGCCCCGGATCGGCGCCGGTGCTCTCCGGCCCGACCTTGAGCTGGAAGCCGTCGTAGCGGCAAACCGAGCCGCCGCCGGCGGCGACGCTCTCGACCGCCAGGGCGGGGGCGACCAGGTGGGCGTCCCCCACCCGGTGCTCGAAGAGGTACTCGAAATCGCCGTCGTAGCGCGCCACGTCGGTCGAGGTCCCCCCCATGTCGAAGGCGATGACCTTCTCCTCCCCCGAGCGCCGGCCGGCTCCCGCCGCCCCCACCACCCCGCCCGCCGGCCCGGAGAGCAGGCTGTCCTTGGCGCGGAAGGCCTCGGCCCGCACCAGGCCGCCGGCGCTGGTCATGACGTGAAGGGCACCCTCCGGAAGCGCCGCGGCGACCCGCGACAGATATCCCGCGATCGGCTTCGAGAGGTAGGCGTCGACCACCGCGGTCTCGGCCCGCGGCAGGAGCTTGATGAGCGGCGCCAGCTCCGCCGAGAGCGCCACGTGGGAAAAGCCGGCGCGCCGCAAGAGGTCGCCCACCGTCCGCTCGTGGGCGGGGTTCCGGTAGCTGTGGAGGAGGGCGACCGCCGCCGCCTCGAACCCCTGGGCGACGAGCCGGACCGCCGCTGCCTCCAGCTGTTCCAGGGCCGCCGCATCGAGCGCGAGGACGACCGAGCCATTGGCGGCGAGCCGCTCGGCGACCTCGACCACCGCGGCATAGAGCGGCGCCGGCTTCTCGATCCGCAGGGTGAAGAGCTCGGGACGCTGCTGGGTGCCGATCGCCAGGAGGTCGGCGAAGCCCCGGGTGATGAAGAGGGCGGTCCTCGCCCCCTTGCGCTCGAGGAGGGCGTTGGTCCCCCGGGTGGTCGCGAGGCGCATCGAGATCGGCGGCAGCGGCTCCCCCGGCCAGGTGCCGGTGACCAGCCGGGCGGCGAGGAGCGGCGCTTCTTCGTTCGAGCGCAGCTCGCAGCGCGCCGCGCCGGGAAGCGGGGAGAGCGGGCGGTCGAGGGTGAGGAGGCCGGAGCCCGGGTCGTAGCCGGTGATGATGGGCGGCGGCACAGGCGGCGCCGACTCCAGGAGATGGAAGGTGAAGCCGCGGAAGAAGCCCGCCGGGACGGCGGGCGCCGGCTCCAGCCGGACCTGGTCGGCTCGCTCTCCCGCGGAGGCGACCCGGGCGCGCAGGGCGCTCGTCGACAGCACCTTGGCCCGATGGAGCCGCCCCTCCGGGTCCACGGCCAGGCAGTCGGTGAACGTGCCGCCGGTGTCGATGAAGACGCGCCAGACCGCCAAACCTTCGCCCTCCTCCGAAAGCCCTGTATCCTATCCCGGCTGGCGGCGCTCCCGGGGGACGCGCTCCCGAGTCCCGCCACACCGCCTTTTCGACACTACTCCCTTATGCCGTCCATCATGCCCGTTCCCAAGTCGTCCGATTGGACCCCTGACTCCTGGCAGTCGAGGCGGGCCCTGCAGCAGCCCACCTATCCAGACCGCACCCGCCTCGACCGGGTGCTCGCCGAGCTCTCCTCCCTGCCCCCCCTCGTCACCTCCTGGGAGGTCGAGCGCCTGAAGACGCAGCTCGCCGAGGCGGCGCGCGGCGAACGCTTCCTCCTCCAGGGGGGCGACTGCGCCGAGAGCTTCGCCGACTGCAACTCCCAGGTGATCGCCGACAAGCTGAAGATCCTCCTCCAGATGAGCCTGGTCCTGGTGCACGGCATGCGCCGCCGGATCATCCGGGTCGGCCGCTTCGCCGGCCAGTACGCGAAGCCCCGGAGCGCCGACCTGGAGACCCGCGACGGGGTGACCCTCCCCAGCTACCGCGGCGAGCTGATCAACCGGGCGCCCTACACCTCGGCCGACCGGGTGCCCGACCCCGAGCTCCTCCTGCGCGCCTACGAGCGCTCGGCTTTGACCCTGAACTTCGTCCGCGCCCTGATCGACGGCGGCTTCGCCGACCTCCATCACCCCGAGTACTGGGACCTGACCTGGGTCAAGCACTCGCCGAACGCCGACGAGTACCGCCGGCGCCTGGTGGCGATCGGCGACTCCGTGGCCTTCCTGGAGAGCATTTCCGGCCAGCCGGTGGCCGAAATGGGCCGGGTCGACTACTTCACCAGCCACGAGGGGCTCCACCTCCTCTACGAGCAGGCGCAGACCCGCAAGGTGCCCCGGCGGTCCGGCTGGTACAACCTGTCGACCCACTTCCCCTGGATCGGCCTGCGCACCGCCGATCTCTCGGGCGCCCACATCGAGTACTTCCGCGGCATCAACAACCCGATCGCCGTCAAGGTGGGGCCGGGCACCTCCCCCGAGGCGCTGATCGCCCTGATCGCGGTGCTCGACCCCGAGCGCGAGCCCGGCCGGCTCACCCTGATCCACCGCTTCGGCCACGACAAGATCGCCGCCGGCCTGCCGCCGCTCCTGGACATCGCGCGCCGCGCCGGGCGCACCGTCCTCTGGGTCTCGGACCCCATGCACGGCAACACCGAGACCACGGCCTCCGGGGTCAAGACCCGGCGCTTCGAGCACATCCTGAAGGAGCTGGAACTCGCCTTCGAGATCCACCAGGAGGCCGGCTCCTACCTGGGCGGCGTCCACTTCGAGCTGACCGGCGAGGACGTGACCGAGTGCATGGGCGGGGCCCGCGGCCTGACCGAGCTCGACCTCGACCGCGACTACCGCTCCTCGGTCGATCCGCGGCTCAACTACGAGCAGGCCCTGGAGATGGCATTCCTCATCGCGCGGCGGATGGGACAGCCGGCCCCACCCTCCCGACCCTCGCGGGCGGCGGGAGGGTAGGTCTTCAATCCCAAACGGCCTGGGAGTAATGATCCCGGATGAGCTGGTCCCGGGTCACGAGCGGTGCATTGCGCAGGGCGGCCTGGCTGACGATGATCCGGTCGAAGGGGTCGCGGGTCCAGGATTGGCCGAGAGCCATCCTGGCAACCTCGACGAAGGGCAGCTCGCACACCTCCAGGCCGATGTCTCGGGTCAGTGCGGCGAGGACGACCTCGGCAGGTTCCGACGCGCGCTGGATCTCGAAGAGATACTGGAGCTCCAGCACGACGAACGGAGAGATCAGGAGGTCGTTTTCCTCCAGGAGTCGACGGGCGAGTTGCGGCAGAGCATCGGTCCGGCCGATGCGCAACCAGGTGACGACGTGGGTGTCGAGATAGATCAGGGACGCCATTCCCCGGACCAGTCGAGGTGGACCACGTCTTCCGGGTCGCAGCAGAGGTATCCGGGATTCGGCTTCAGATTGTCCAGCTTGCTCCGCGGTGCGGCGGATACGATCTTTAGGATCTTCCCTCGGCGCTCGATCTCGACCGGCACACCGGTCTCCAGCACCTCGTCGAGGATCCGGTAGACGTTCTCGCGCAGCTTGGAAGCGGTCAGAGGCTCTTTCATCATCTCTCTCCAGAAAGAGGATAGCTCCCCTATCGTACGACTGTCAAGCGACATGGCGTACGTCTCACCCCCCCGGCCCTCGCGGGCGGCAGGGGGGTGAGATCCGGCCTAGGGTTCTACCCCGCTAGGGGCAGGCCTGGTCGTTGGGGATGCAGGTCGCCTTGCCGTGGATGATGCAGCAGTGGTCGCCGATGATGCAGAGCAGGTTGCAAACCTGCCCGGACGGCGGGTCTTCCCAGGGTAGCGGCTGCGACGACGACGTCACGGGGGTGGGGGGCTGCGGGGGGGTCGCCTGCGGGGCTGCGGCAACCAGGGTCGTACACATCATGGCGAGTCCACCCATCAGCATTGAAGTTTTACTCATGACTCTTGCCTCCTTCGCCCGAGTCGCCTCGGGATTCGGGGGGCGCTCTCCACCCAGGAAACTTCGCAAAGACCATGCCCATATAGCCAACCATGCAATAGAACGCTGAACCCGCCGGCGAGGCCGGGAGGCACCGTGGAGCCGGGGAGCGGGGAACTAGGCCGGCGCCTGGGTGGCGGCGGCGGGCAGGCGGTAGACGATGTCCAGGATCGACTCGTTGCGGAAGGGCTTCTTGACGTAGGCCGCGGCGCCGGCGCGCAGGCCGCGGATGGTGTCCTCTTCCTTCCCCTCGGTGCTGATGATGACCACCGGGATGGCGGCCAGGGCGGGGTCGGCCTTGACCTGGGTGAGGAACTCCAGGCCGTTCATCCGCGGCATGTTGATGTCCAGGAAGATGAGATCCGTGTCAGGATGCTCGGCGAGGCGCGCCAGCGCCTCCTGGCCGTCCAGGGCGCTCACCAGGACGGTCTTCGGCAGGATCACCGAGAACATCCGGTGAATGAGCTTCGAATCGTCGATCACCAGGATCTTGTTGGGCTGCATCGTTCCCCCGGAAAACTTGCCTCGAAGGATAGCACGATGAACTTCATTCGTAGTGCAGCGCCTCGATCGGATCGAGCGCCGCGGCCCGGGAGGCCGGGTAGATGCCGGAGGCGAGGCCCACCGCCATGGCGACCCCGGTCGAGATGAGGATCGCGGCCGGGGTGACGACCGTCGGCCAGCCGGCCCAGGCGGCCACGCCGCGGGCGATGGCGAGGCCCAGGGCCACCCCGCAGGCGCCGCCGATGAGGCTGATGGCGAACGACTCGACCATGAACTGGAAACGGATGTCGGCGCTCCGCGCCCCCACCGCCCGGCGCACCCCGATCTCCCGCGTCCGCTCCAAGACTGTCGCCAGCATGATGTTCATGATCCCGATCCCCCCGACGAGGAGGGAGATGCCGGCAATCGCCCCCATGACGGCGTTGAACAGCCGCTGGGTGCGCCGGCTCTGCTCGAAGAGCGCCTCGGGGACGACCAGCTCGTAGTCGGCCACCCCGCCGTGCAGGCGGTCGAGGAGCTCGCGCATCACCGGTGCCACTTTGGCGGCCGAGGTGCCATCCTTGAAACGGACGACGATCTCGTCGAGCGGCGAGGCCAGCGGATCGCGCTCGAACTTGCGCTCGGCGGTCGAGACCGGCAGGTAGATGGCGTTCGCCACCGTCCCCACGTTCACCCCCTGGAAGCTGTCGCCGCTCCCCCCCTGCGGGGCGAGCACGCCGACGACGGTCAGCCAGACGTCGTTGACCTTGAGGTCCTTCCCCACCGCCTCGCCGTAGCCGAAGAGGTCGCGCCGGACCCCAAAGCCGACGACGCAGACCTGGGCGTGGGTGCGCTCGTCGAGCGGGTCCAGGAAACGCCCCTCGGCGAGGGCTAAGTGGGCGAGCTCGGCCTGGCGGAAGGAGACCCCGTAGGCGGTGGCCGCCGTCTTCCCCGCCGCCGACAGCACCCGGTAGGGCTCGATCTTGACCACCGGCGCCGCCAGCTCGACCCCCGGCACGGCCTCGGTGAGGGCGGCGGCGTCGCGCGGCGAGACCCCCGGCGACTTGGCCCGGATCTCCTTCGCCTCCTCGTCGCGGAACGGCTTGGCGCGGACGAGGACGTTGCGGAGGCCCAGCCGCTCGACCAGCGACAGGGCCTGGCGCTCGGCCCCGGCGCCGATCGACAGCATGGCGATCACCGCTCCGACCCCGAAGATCATCCCCAGCATGGTGAGCGAGGAGCGCAGCTTGTGGACGGCCAGGTTGTCGACCGCCGTCCGGATCGCCTCGCCGGGGGTCATGGCAGGGAAGGTGCGGCGGGAGAGGCGATGCGCGGCGGGGTGGGTGGCTTGGGCGCCCCAGGCGTCCCCTCGGGAGCGGCCGGAGCGGGACCGCGCTCGGGGTCCTCCAGGGCCACCACGTCACCCGCCCGCAGGCCGGCGGCGATCACCACCCGGCCCATGCCGGAGGGGCCGAGGGCGACCGGGACCGGCTGGAAGCTCTCTCCCTGCCGCCTGTAGACCACGGTCCGGCCGCCGCGCTCGAACACCGCCTGGCGCGGCACGGCGAGGGCGTTCGGCACCTCGTCCAGGGTGAGGACGGCGCGCACCCGGGCGCCGGGCTTCATCCGCTCCGGGTCGGTGTGGTCGAGCGCCAGGACGACCGCGAAGTACTGCACCGGCGAGCCGCGCAGGCGCGGCTTGGCCAGCGAGTCGACGCGGGAGATGCGGGCGCGGTACGGGGTGCCGGGGGCCGATTCGAGCTCGACCGTCGCCGGCTTCCCCACCGCGAGCCCGCCGGCGTCGGCCTCCAGCACGTAGACCAGGGCCTCCATCTGCGCCCGGTCCGGCAGGTCGGCGAGCGGCTGCCCCTGCCAGACCGAGTCGCCCACCCGCGCCGGGGTGTTCCGGTGGTCGCGGCGGAAGACCAGGATGCCGTCGTGCGGGGCGGTCACGACGAGCGACGCCAGTCCCTGGCGGGCCTGCTCGATCTTGAAGCTCGCCTGCCGCCCCTGGATGGCGAGCAGCGCGAGCTCGGCCTTCGACAGCCGCCCGCGCACCTGCTGCGCCTCGTGGGCATGGCGCTCCCGCACCGCCGCCAGGCTGCCGTCGAGCTCCGACTCGATGCGCTCGTGGCGCGAGAAGATCGTCTCGTCCTTCTTCTGGAAGCGGCGGGCGGCGTCGAGCTCCAGCTCCGCCACCTTGGCCGCGGCGGCGAGCTTCTCGACCTCGGCGGCGCTCTCGGCCCGCTCCTTCGCGGTCTTGAAGCGCGACTTGGCGAGGTCGTCCTCCGCATCGCGCAGGCTCTTCGTCAGATCGGTGGGATCGAAGCGGATGACCGGCTCGCCGGCCCGCACCAGGGCGCCCTCCGGGGCCAGCCAGGCGATGCGCAGCGGCCCTTCCACCCCGGGCGGCACGGAGATCGCCGTCGCCCGGGTCGCCTTCAGGTTCCCCTCCGCCGGCACGCGGTGCACGAAGGGCTGCAGCCGGACCTCGACGGTGGGCAGGTCGGTCCGCCCGCGGCCCCTCCCGGACCCCGGCAGGAAGGCGGCGCCGGCCAGCACGGCGAGCAGGAGGCCGCCGCCGCCGAGCAGACGGAGGAGGCGGCCCGGTCCCACGCTCCTCACGCCCCCGCCCTTTCCTCGTACAGCCGCGCCGGAGCGCGCGCCACCCGGTCGCCCGGGGCGAGCCCCGAGAGCACCTCGACCGCCTGGCCGTTGCGCCGCCCGAGGCGCGGCCGCACCGCCTCGACCCCGAGCAGGGTCTTGCGATAGACCAGCGGCCCGGTAGCGGTGGCGAGCACCGCTTCGGCCGGCATCAAGAGGAGATGGTCGGCCCGGCCGGTCTCCGCCGTCCCCTGAAAGCGCATCCCGGGGCGCATGCGGAGCGGATCGGTCCGGTCGAGCTCCAGAGTGAGGCCGACCACCTTCTGCCGCTCGGCCTCGGTGCGCTGCTCGACCGCGCTGCGGATCGACGCCACCCGGCCGGTGAAGACGGTGTCGGGATGGGCGTCGAGCCGCAGGCGGACGACCTGCCCGACGGCGACCCGGCCGGCGTCCGCCTCGTCGACGAAGGCGTCGGCGCGCATCCTGGCGAGGGAGGGGATCTCGATCACCTGCTGGCCCTCCCAGACCGCGTCCCCCACCTTCTTCTTCTCCCCACCGCGGTCGGCGACGTAGACCACGGTCCCGGCGCGCGGCGCCCGCACGGTCATCTGCTCGATCTGCCGGCGGATCTCCGCCACCCGCGCCGCCGCCCGGTCGCGCTTGTCGGCGAGCTCGGCGACCTCGGCCGCACCGCTCTTCGCCGACAGCCGGAGCCGCTCCTTGACGTAGGCGATCTCCCGCTCGGCCAGGGCGAGCTCGGAGCGCGCCTCGACGAGGTCGTGGCTGGCGACGAGATCGGGCGGCACGTCCGCCTTGAGCGCGCTCGTCCGCCGCCGCCCCTCGGCCTCGGCGAGGTGCAGCTCGTCGTCGCCCCGGGCCTGGGCGAGGTTCGCCTGCTTCTTCTCCAGCTCCTGCTGGGCCGAGCTCGCCTCCCCCAGCTTCTCGACCAGCTTCTTCTGCAGCTCGGAGTCGTCGAGCTTCAAGACCGGCGTCCCCGTCCGCACCTCGGCCCCCTCGGGGGCCAGGTAGGCGATCTTCTGGTTCCACATGTCGGGGATCTGCGGCGGCCGCACGTAGGCCGAGTCGACCGCCGCCAGGGTGCCGGTCACCTCGACCCCCAGCACCAGGTCGTCCCGCCGCAGCTCGACCCAGCCGCCGGCGCCCTCCCCGGCAGCCCGGCCGGCAAACCACCAGCCGCCCACCGCGAGGCCGAGGAGGGCGATCCAGAGGAAACGCCACGGGCGCGTCTTCCCCTTCATCCCGCCTCCCTCTCCCGCCCTTCCGGCGCCGGGCGCAGGCGGGTGCCGGGAGTGAGCCCGGAGAGGACGACGCAGGCCGTGGCGTCGCAGTCCCCGAGCCGCACCGGCGCCGTCCCCCCGGCGGCGAGCCGGGCGCGAGCCGCGTCGCCCGCAGAATCGGCGGTCCATTCGAGCCCGGCGCGCGGGGCGAGCACCGCGTCCCGGGTCTCCGGTCCCAGCACCTCGACCTTGACCGACATGCCGGGACGCATGCGGGCGGCGTCGACCCGGTCGAGGCGCAGGCGGACCTTGAAGGCGCGCAGGAGCGAGCTGCGAGCCGACTCGCGCGCCACCGGGGCCACCGCGGCGACCCGGGCGGGGAAGCTCGTCCCCGGGTAGGCGTCCAGGGTGCAGACCGCCGCCATCCCTGGCCGCACCCGCCCGTCGTCGACGTCCGAGAGGGCGGCGTCGACGACCAGGGAGGCGAGATCGGGCAGGCTCATCACCGGCAGGCCGATCCAGACGTTGTCCCCCTCGTGCAGCTTGCGCCCCTCCCAGGGGTGCTCGCCGACGAGGACGATGCCGGCGCGCGGCGCGGTCAAGACGAGGGCGGCGATGGCCCCCTCGGCGGCCCGGATCTCGCGCTCTGTCTTGGCGAGGTCCAGGCGGCGCACGTCGAGATCGGCGGCACTCGCCTTGCGCTGGGCGGCGAGGTCGGCCTCGGCCTTGGTCAACTCGGCCTCGGCGCGGCGCACGGCGAGCTGGCGGCTCTGGTATTCGTACCGCGAGAGCAGCTCCTGCGGCACCGCGGCGGCGAGCCGCGCCTTGGCGAGATCGGCCTTCTTCTGCTCGACGGCGAAGGTCTTCTCCGCCGTGGCCGCCGCTCCCTCGGCCTGGTCGCGCTCCAGGTCGGCGGCGGTCTGGGTGGCGGTGCTCCGCTTCTCTTCGAGGTCGGAGGTGAACTGGGAGTTGTCGAGCTCGACCAGCTTCTGGCCGGCCGCCACCGGCGTGCCGTCCTTCTCCATCCAGCGGATCTGCAGCTGCCAGGAGGAGGTGCTCGGCACGATCAGGGGGACGGCGCGCTCGGCGGCGAGCTCGCCGGTCAGGACCAGCCGCGGCCGCAGGTCCCCCCGCCGCACGATGAGGTCGCCGCGATCGCCGGGGTGCTCGCCGGCGGCGGCCCCGGTCTGTGCCCCCGCCCCGGCGCAGCCCAGGAGGGGGAGGAGGAGGAGCAGGGCGAGCGCGCGGAGCATCCCCCCTACCGCCCTCCGAAGTCGACCTTGGGAGCGGTCGCGGCGCCGGGCTGGGCGGTAAAGTAGGCCTTGGATTTGAACGGCCAGTGCAGGATGCCGATGAACCAGGCCGCCGGCACCCGGGCGATGCGGGTGTTGTACTGTTGGGCGACCTCGTTGAAGCTGCGGCGTTCGACGGCGATGCGGTTCTCGGTCCCTTCGAGCTCGACCATCATGTCGCGGTAGCTCGCGACCGATTTCAAGTCCGGATACTGCTCGGAGACGACGAGGAGCCGCGACAGGGCGGACGAGAGGCCGTCCTGGGCCTGCTGGAACTTCTGGAAGGCCTGGGGATCGTTGAGCAGCTGCGGTGTCACCTGGAGGGAGCCGACCCGCGCCCGCGCCTCGACCACCTGGGTGAGGGTGTCCTTCTCGAAGCTCGAGGCCCCCTTGACCGTCGCCACCAGGTTGGGAATGAGATCGGCGCGCCGCTGGTAGACGCTCTCGACCTGCGCCCACTGCGCCTCGACCTGCTGCTGCGCCTCGACCAGCCCGTTGTACACCCCGGTCGCCGACAGCGCCGCCACGATCCCGACGAGGACCAGGACCCCCACTACCGCCAGACACCCCATGCTCTTCATCGCGCGCCTTCCTCCGATCGGTTCCCGCCCCTTGCCGCCGCTCTCAGG
>Ga0137403_10001506_pt1 | contig 29196 bp, 28 predicted proteins | sample CZOMad2_1_16fung_FD_122057 | JGI IMG/M metagenome (GOLD analysis project Ga0137403, IMG submission 122057) | Vadose zone soil fungal communities from Angelo Coast Range Reserve, California, USA - CZOMad2_1_16fungal (Hybrid Assembly) | ecosystem: Environmental > Terrestrial > Soil > Vadose zone... | reverse complement strand
CGGCAAGGGCGGGGTGGGCAAGTCCACCGTCGCGGTGAACCTGGCGCTCGCGCTTCAGCGCGGCGGCGCCGCCACCGGCCTGGTGGACGTGGACGTGTATGGCCCCGACGTGCCGCTCATGATGGGCGCCAAGGGCCGGCCCGGGATGTTCGACAACCGCATCATCCCGGTGGAGGTGCACGGGGTGAAGATCATGTCCATCGGCCTCCTGGTGGACGAGCGGGAAGCGCTGGTGTGGCGCGGGCCCATGATCCACTCCGCCGTCCAGCAATTCCTCCGAGACGTGGCATGGGGCCCGCTGGACTACCTGGTCTTCGACATGCCGCCGGGTACCGGCGATGCCCAGCTCTCGCTCTCGCAGATCATCCCGCTGTCGGGGGTGGTGATGGTGACCACGCCGCAGGACGTGGCCCTCCTCGACGTCCGCAAGGGCCTGGCGATGTTCCGCAAGCTCAATGTCCCCATCCTGGGCGTGGTGGAGAACATGAGCTACTTCGTGGCCCCCGACACCGGGACCCGCTACGCCATCTTTGGGGAGGGCGGGGGCGCCCGCATCGCGGAGGAGTTCGGGGTGCCGTTGCTGGGCCAGATCCCGCTGGAGATGGAGACGCGCCGTGGCGGGGACGCCGGCATCCCCATCGTGGTGGGACAGCCGGACTCGTCACAGGCGGCCGCCTTCCGCGCCATCGCGGTGGCGGTGACGGAGCGTGTCCGCGCGCTCGCGAGTCTCCAGCTCCCGAAACTGGGCTAGTCGTCGCGGTGGCCACCCGCCACTACATCCCGATTTTTCCGTTGCCCGACCTCGCGCTCTTTCCGAATACCCTGTTGCCCCTCCACATCTTCGAGCCGCGCTATCGCGCCATGGTCACCGACTGTCTGGCGCGCGACCGGCGTCTGGCGCTGGTGGGGCTCAAGCCGGGCTACGACGGCGACTACGCGGGCCGTCCCGACGTGCACGAGGTGGCGGGGCTCGGGCGCATCGTCAAGTGCGAGCGCCTGGCCACCGGCCGCTTCAACATCCTGCTCAAGGGCGAGGTCCGCGTTCGCATCGAGCGCGAGCTCCCCTCCGACACGCTCTACCGCCTGGTGCAGTCGGTGGAGCTCGAGGATGCGGGCGCCGAGCGCGACACCGTCCCGCCCCTGCTCGACGAGGTCAAGCGCGCCTGCCGCCGGATCCTGGAGGCGGTGCGGCGCGCGACGCCCGAGATGGAGGAGACGCTGGCCGCCGCCGCCGCGCCGGGTATCCTGTGCGACCAGGTGGCCTCGGCGGTGATCCCGTCCCCGGCCGTCCGTCAGGCGCTTCTCGAAGAGCTCGACGTGGAACGGCGCCTGCGCCGCCTGCTGGCCGAGCTCGAGAATCTCCTCCAGCACCTGAAGGGAAGGTGAGGATGCGGCGGCTCGCCCGGGTCCTTCTGCTGGCGTTCGTGACCTCCCTCGTGGTGGCCGCAGCCGGCGCCGCCCCGGATCGGTGGGGGTGGCTGGGGGTCCGGGTCCGCGACCTCTCGGAGCAGGAGATGGCGGAGATCTCCGCTCGTCACGGTATCCGCGAGGGCTTCGGCGCCATGATCGTGGAGGTGCTCCGCGAGACGCCGGCCGAGTCCTCGGGGCTGCGGAGCGGCGATCTCCTGGTCGCGGTCCGCGACCTCCCGGTGGTGGACACCCGCGCCCTCCTGCGCCTGATCGCGAGCGCGCCGGTGGGAGAGACGGTGTCCCTCACCGTGCTGCGCCTGGACGAGGGGCGGCGGCGGATCTCCGTCCGCTTGGGCGCGATGCCGGAGCCGGTGGTCGCCGACCGCGTGGCGGCGGAGTTCGGCCTCTTCGTGCGAGAGCCCGAGCCTCAACCCGAGATCGGCGGGGCGCGGCCCTCGGTGGTCCCCTCGGTGTCGGGCGTGCTGCCCGGGAGCCGGGCCGCGCGCGCCGGGGTCAAGGTCGGTGATGTGCTGGTGGAGGTCAATGGTCGCGCGGTGGTGACCTATGAGGCCCTGCGCGCGGCGCTCCTCTCCGTTCCCGCCGAAGGCCCGCTGCCCCTGGTGCTCCGCCGCGACGGCGAGCGCCTGAGCGTGACGCTCGAGGGCGGCATCCTGAGCCGCTAGTGCCGCCCATCGCGCTCGAGACCGTCGCCCGCCGAGTATAATGGCGACGGCATGATCGTCCTCGGCATCAGCGAGACTCACTGCGCCACTGCCGCTTTGCTCCGCGACGGGCGCATCATCGGGTGCGCGTCCGAGGAACGCTTCTCGCGGCTCAAGAACGACGCGGGCTACCCGCGCCTGGCGGTGAACGCGTTGCTGCAGGAGCTCGGGGTCGCCCCCACCGAGATCGACGTGGTGGCGCTGGCGGGCGCCCGGGCCGCCGCCAAGGAGTGGCTGAACCGGGTCCTGCACGACCCCGCGTACATCCGCGACTACTACGGCGTGGCGTGGCCGTCCCCACGACGTAGGCTCGGGAAGCGGCTCCGCAAGTGGGGCGCCCGGTTCGGGCTTATGGACGCCTCCCGGGGCAAGTTCGGCGTTCCTCAGGATTTGCGCCTGGCCGAGGTCGCGGGCCATCTGGGCCTCCCCGCGTCACGCATCGTCTGCCTGGACCATCACCGCTGTCATGCCGCCGCCGCCTACTTCGGATCCGGCTTCGGCGGCCGCGAGGCGCTCGTCCTCACCAATGACAATTCCGGGGACGGCCTCTGCGCCACCGCCTCCACCGGGCGCGGGCTCGACCTGTCGCGGCACGAGGCGACCCCCAGCGCGCCCGGCTCCCTCGGCGCCTTCTACTCCTTCGCCACCCTCGCCCTCGGCATGAAGTTCGGCGAGCACGAGTACAAGGTGATGGGCATGGCCCCCTACGCGGCGACACCCTGGGCCGAGCGCGCCACGCAGGCCTTCCGCACGGTGTTCGCGCTCGAGGAGAGCCGGCCCGCGCACTTTCGCTGGAAGCAGGGGGGCGAGCGCTACGCCCTCTTGCTCAAGGCCACCCTGGGGCTTCGCTTCGACGCGGTGGCGGCGGGCGCCCAGCAGCTCCTGGAGGAGACGCTGGTGCGGTGGTGCGCGCTCATGCACGAGCGCTACGGCGGCGGGCGGGTGGCCCTGGGCGGTGGCGTGTTCATGAACGTCAAGGCGAACATGCTGCTCGCGCGCGAGGACTGGGTGGAGGAGCTGTTCGCCTTTCCCTCCTGCGGCGACGAGTCCAATGCGGTGGGCGCGGCCTACCTGGGCTATGTGGACGAGTGCGCGCGGCGCGGCCTATCCGCGCGGCCGGAGCCGTTCGGGCCCGCCTATCTCGGCACCGCCGTGACCGACGCGGAGACGGAGGCGGTGATCCGCGACCGCGACCTTCGCTCCCGCTACAAGGTGACCTTCCACGACCGCATCGAGGAGCGCGTGGCCGAGCTGCTCGTGTCGGACGGGGTGGTGGCGCGCTGCGCGGGACGCATGGAGTTCGGGGCCCGCGCGCTTGGGAACCGGTCCATCCTGGCCAACCCCTCCGACCATCGGGTGGTAGGGTTGATCAACCGGATGATCAAGAACCGGGACTTCTGGATGCCGTTCGCGCCCACCGTGCTGGCCGAGCGCGCCGACGACTATCTGGTGAATCCCAAGCGGCTCGCCTCGCCCTACATGATGCTCGCCATGGAGACCAAGCCGGCGGCGCGGGACGCGCTGCCCGCCGCGCTTCACCCCCACGACGCCACCGCGCGGCCGCAGATCCTGGAGGAGGGGTGGAATCCGGAGTACCACGCGCTCATCCGCGCCTTCCAGAGCCGCACCGGAGTGGGCGCGGTGCTGAACACCTCCTTCAACCTCCACGGGGAGCCCATCGTCTGCACCGCCGCCGACGCGGTGGACACCTTCGAACGCTCGGGTCTCCAGCACCTCGCCGTCGGCCACTGGCTGATCTCGAAAGGCTGAGCTAGTAACCCCGCCGGCGGTCCGCCACGTGGCGGAGCGGCCGGTTTGTCAGATAGCGCTGGAGGTTATCCGCGAAGACCGGATTGATCTCCTCGGGGGTGCTGGGCCCCGAGATATGCGGCGTGATCACCGCGTTGTCGAGCGCCCAGAGGGGATGCGCGGCGGGGAGCGGCTCCTCGGCGAACACATCGAGCACCGCGCCGCCGATGCGGCGCTCGCGGAGCGCGGACACCAGGGCCGCCTCGTCCACCACCGCGCCCCGGGCGATATTGATCAGCCATGCGCCGGGCTTCATGGCTGCGAGCGCGGCGGCGTCGATCAGCCCGCGGGTGGCGTCGGTGAGGGGCACGGTGAGCACCACGAAGTCGGCGGCCGCCAGCGCGCGCGGGAGCGCGGCCGTCCGCAGCACCCGGTGGGCCTCGCGCACCGCCCGGCCGCTCCGGCTCACCCCAACCACGACCATGCCGAGCGCGCGGGCGGCGCGGGCGATCGTCCGGCCGATGTCGCCCAGTCCCACCACGCAGAGGGTGGCCCCGCGAAGCCGCGTGGGATTGACCTCCCGCCACTCGCGCTTCCGCTGCTGCGCCCGGAAGCGCTCCATCTTCTGCGTGGTCCAGAGGGCCCATCCCAGCGTGTACTCCGCCATCCACGGCCCGAAGACGCCGGCGGCGCGGGTCAGGATGACGCCGGGGGGCAGCTCGGGCACGAGGAAGCGCTCCACGCCCGCGCCCATGTTCTGGATCCAGCGGAGCCGCGGCGCGCGGCCCAGCAGCGGTGGCGGGAAATTCCAGGCGTAGAGGATCTCTGTCTCCGCGATCGCGCGGGCCGCCTCCGCCTCGTTCGAGGAGACGGCGAGCTCGAGGCCGCGGCGCGGGAGGTGGATGAGGCGCGCATAGTCCGCGGCCTCCTCTGGGTGATGGACGAGGATGCGCCGCGGGGCCCTCACGCGCCGAGCTTGGCGAGGAGCGCGTCCTCGAACGTGGTATCCAGCGGACGGTCGAGCGCGCCCTGAGCGCGGTACCACTCCCACGTCTGACGCAGCCCGCCCGCCAGCGTATAGGTCGGGCGGATGCCCAGCTCGGTGCGCAGCTTGCCAGTGGTGTGCACCGCGTGGCAGTCGTACACGAGGTTCTGCCCGAAGAACGGGCCCGGCTTGTCGAAGGCCTTGAGAAGGGCGGAATCGAAGTGCCGGAGCGTGACGGGCCTGCCCATCACCTCGGCGATGAGCTCCACGAATCCCACCTGGGTCACCACGTCGTCGCCCATCACGTTGTAGGCCTGGCCGTGCGTGCGCGGATCGCCCAGCATGGCGGCCATCGCCTCCCCGAGGTCCGCGACGTGGCCGAACTGGCGCAGCCAGCCGCCGTCGCCAGGGACGAGGACGGGGCGGCCCCGCGCGATGCGGTCCATGAAGAAGGTCTCGTTGTTGCGCGTGTTGAGCGGGCCCATGACGTGGGTGGGCCGCACGAGGGTGACCGGCCAGGCCTCGCGTCGATAGCGCTCGAGGAGCGCGTCCTCGCCCCCGATCTTGTGGCGCGCGTAGTCGCCCCAGTACAAGCTCCGCGGCGTCGTCTCGGAGTACGGGATGGGCAAGGCGTGGTCGTAGACGCGGCAGGTGGAGACGAACAGCAGGTGGGGCCGGCCGCGAAGGGCGCGGAGCAGCGCCTCCACGTCCTCGCCCAGCGTGGGCGCATAGGTGACGTCCACCACGGCGTCGTACGCCTCGCCGCCGAGCAGACCGGCCAGCGCGGCGTGGTCCTTGCGATCGCCCACGATGGCGCGGACGACGGCGGGAAGGCGGCCCCCGCGCCGCCCGCGGTTGAAGACGGTGACCTCGTGGTAGCGGCGGAGGAGCGACTCCACGAGATGCAGGCTGATGAACTCCGTCCCGCCCATGACGAGGGTCCGCATGACGCGGGGATTCTAGCACAAGGACGTGAGGGCGCCCGCCGCGCCTCAGCCGATGGACACCGCCACGCAGGTGGTGGTACGGGTCACCCCGTCGATGGTCCCGATGAACTCCGTGACGAGGTTGCCGATGGCGTCGAGCGACGCCCCGTCCACCACCGCGATGAAGTCGTAGGGACCGGTGACGGCGTCCATGGCCTCCACGGTGGCGCGGGCACCCTTCACCTTGGCGAGGGCCTTCTTGACCGACTTGGTCTTGCCGGCCGCGGTCTCGATCAGCACGTACGCTTTCATGTTCTTTCTCCTCTCTTCCTCACGGGCTCTGCTCTTCGTCACCGGTCAGCGGCGGGTGCGCCGGGAGTGCCACCAGAATGCCAGCGCCAGCGCGCCGGCCGCCGCGACGCCCGTCGCCGCCCGCCAGAAGTTGGTGCGCAGCGGCGGCACCACCCAGAAGGGCGAGCGGCGCTGCGCCGGCCGTACCCGGCCGTCGAGCAGCGCCTCCACGAGCCCCAGCCCCTCGGTGAGCAGGACCTCGATGGTGGCGCGCGCGAAGGCGGGGTCGGCCAGCGCGGGATGTCCCACGTAGCCCTGGCCGCCGTCACGCAGCGGGTAGTTCGGCACGAGGCGCCGGGGCAGGGAGTAGCGCGCGGCCGGCAGGCTGCGATAGCCCTCGTCCACCAGATCGGGCCGTACCCACAGCATGAAGGAGGTCTCCCAGAGGCCGCCGTGCAGGTCGTCGGCGAAAGCCTCCCGCTCGTCGTCAGTGAGCGGGCGTCCAAGGGCGGCCACGATGCGCGGCAGGAGGCGGCCCCGCAGGAACTCCCAGGCGAGATAGCCGGTGAGCGAGGCCATGGTGACGCGGTGGCGTCGCGACACCGTCGCCGCCGCCTCCTCGAGCGCGACGAGATGGCCGGGCCCTCCGTGACCGTTGGCGATGAAGATCCAGCGGAAGCCCGCGCGCGCGAGGGAGTCGCCGTAGTCCAGGACCGCGTCACGCACCACGCGCTGGCGGATCCGGATGGTGCCCGGCGCGTCGAAGGTGAAGGAGCCCAGGTGCAGGGTGGGGGCGAGCACCGCGGTCCAGCCCGGCCGGGCGGCCACCAGGCGCTCGGCCAGCCCTTCGGCGAAGTGGCGCGCGGCATAGGCGTCCACCCCGAGGGGCAGATGCGGCCCATGCTCCTCGATGGGGCTCACGGTGAGGACCACGACGGTGCGGCGGCGGTCCAGCGCGTCGAGCGCCGCGGTGGACATCTCCTCGAGGAGTCGGACGCTCAAAAGCTGCTCCCATGGGTGGCCGCGAGGTAGTCGTTCTTGGCGCGCTCCAATTCGGCGATGACCTCCTGGCGCGCGTCCAGGAGCCGGGAAGCGGTTTGCCGGCGCACCAGGGCCATGGCGCCGAGCCGGATCTGGCTGCGCAGCCGCCCGAGGCCTCCCAGATAGCGATAGGCGAGGAGCCCCGAGAGCGGGAGCGAGAGCGCGAAGAGGGCCGCCCACAGGGGCCCTCCCAGCCGCCATACCAGCCAGATCTCGAGGCTCCAGAAGAGAGGAATGGCCACCACGCTGGACAGGAACCGCGTGGTGGCGTAGTCCGTCTCCTTCTTCGAGAGGCGGCGGCTGATCCACCGGGGCAAAAAATAGGGCAGCCCGTTGACGACCACCCCGTAGAGGAAGAAGGGGAAGGCCAGCGACGCGCGGGAGCCGCGGCCGAGTCGGGTGCGGAGGCGGGGCCGCGCGAGGCGCTCGCGTACCGCCTCGTCCCGCACGCGGTAGTCGTGGAGGAGCGCGCGGTAGCCCTGGATGCGCTGCCAGAGGGCCTCCACCCGCTCGGGCTCGCGCTCCGCGAAATACTGGGCCGCCTCGGCGATGGCGCGGGAAAGCCGGATGGTGTCGATCTGGCGGAGGGCGAGGCCGCGCTCGTCGTGGAGCTCGCGCACGAGCTCGCTCCGGTAGAGCTCTTCCACCGCGCGGATGAGCGCGGCGGAATCGAGCCGGCGCACGTTGACCACCTGCGCCTCCATCTCGTGCTGGATGGTGGTGGTGAGCCCGTCCACACCCTTGGGCGGGTCGTCCTGATAGCGGTCGGCGTAGGCGCCGAGCGGGATGGGCTCGCCGAATGAGACCAGCACCCGGCCGCGGAAGGACTTGCGGGCCTCGAACGTCAGGCCCACGGGTATCAGCGCCAGCGGCGCGCCGCTCCCGCCATCCGCGCCCGCGCGCCGCGTCTCGTACTCGAGCGCGATCCGCGCCGCGCCGGTCTTGATGCGCTGCACGCGCGGCTCGGCATGGGTGGTTCCCTCCGGGTAGATGCCGATGAGGCCGCCCGCGGTCAGGGTGCGGAAGCAGGCGGAGAAGGCGTCCACGTTCCGCTCCGTCCCCACCACGCCGAGGCCATCGCGGGCGAGGGGCTCATCCTGCTTGCGGTAGACCGGGATGGCGCCGCAGGCGAGCAGGAAGCGGGCCACCAGCGGGTTCCGGAAGAGCGCGGCGGTGGCGAGGAAGTGGACTTCGCGGCGGAGGACCGCGCCGACCAGGAGGGAGTCGATGAGGTTGTTCGGGTGATTGATGCAGAGGAGCACGGGGCCGGAGGCGGGCACGCGCTCGCGGTGGCGCACGTCCACCGCCTTGAACAGGAACCAGATCCAGAAGCGCCCGAACGCGCGCGCCATCGCGTACGGTGTACCCATGGACTCGCGCGCGGTGGGGGCGGCCATGCCGGGCGCTCAGCGCGGCACGGGCTCGATGACCACCGCGGTGCCGTAGGCGAGCACCTCGGTGACGCCCTGGGCGATCTCGTTGGCGTCGTAGCGCATGCCGATGATGGCATTGGCTCCCACCTGCGCGCCGTGCTGGACCATGATGTCGAAGGCTTCCTCGCGCGCGCGCTCGCAGAGCGCGGTGTAGAGCGTGATGTTCCCGCCGAACAGGGTCTGGATGGAGGCGCCGAAGCTGCCGATGATGCTGCGCGAGCGGACGGTGATGCCCCGGACCACGCCCCGGTTGGCGGTGATCCGGTAGCCCTCGAACCCGAAGGCGGTGGTGACCCACTGCGACTGGATGGCCATGGCTAGTCCAGCACCGCGACCGCTTCGATCTCGATGGCGCAGCCCCGGTCGTCGTCGTAGAGGCCCTTGACCTCGAGGAACGTCATGGCGGGGTAGTGGCGCCCGAAGTACTCGCGGTACACGGCGCCGATCTCGCGGGCCCGGGCCCTGTAGTCGGCCTTGGACAGCACGTACACGGTGAGCTTGACGATGTCGGTGAGCTGTCCACCCCGGGCGCCCACCGCCGCGCGGAGGTTCTCGCAGACCTGGCGGAACTGCGCGACCAGGTCGCCCGGGCCGACCAGGGTGCCCTCTCGGTCGAGCGCGACCTGGCCGGCGATGTAGAGGGTCTTGCCCCCCTGGACCTCATAGGCATGCGAGTAGCCGTGGGGCTTCATGAGCGCGGGTGGATTGACGGCCTCGAGGATCTTGTACATCGGCGCCTCCCGACGGTCTGCGTTGATGGGTGTCTAGCCGCGCGATTATACTACCCGCGCGCATGGGCCGTCCGTTCCAGAAGGTCTCCCTCGCCGACGCGGTGGGACGTCTCCGCCCGGGCATGCGGGTATTGCTACCGCCCGGCTGCGCGGATCCCCGCGCGCTCGTCGGCGAGATCCTGGCCCAAGCGGATCGTCTCGCGCCGCTCACTCTCATGGGGGGGCTCCGCGTTGACGACTATCCCTTCGCGGCGCCGGCCTACGCCGGCCAGCTGCGCTTCGCGACGTGGCACATGTCGCCGCGCCTGCGCGAGGCCGCCGCGCGCGGCGACGTGGAGTTCGTGGCCGCCCGCTATTTCGACACCGTGCGCGTGTTCGCCGAGGGGGGCGCCTGGGCTCCCGACGCGGTGCTGGTCCACGCGGCGCCGCCCGACCGTGGAGGGTGGCTCTCGCTCGGCGTCTCGGTCAGCTACTCGCTGGTGGCCGCGCGGCGCGCGCCGCTGGTCATCGCGCAGGTGAATCCCCGCATGCCGCGCACCCTCGGCAACGCGTTCCTCCACCGTTCCCAGGTGGACTGCTTCGTGGAGGTGGAGCAGCCGCTGGCGGAGTACCCGCCCACGGTGGGGGGAGAGGTGGAGCGGCGGATCGCCGCCCGGGTGGCCGAGCTCGTTCCCGACGGCGCCACGATTCAGGTGGGAATCGGAGGTATTCCGCAGGCGGTGATGGAGGCCCTCGCGGGGAAGCGCGACCTCGGCGTGCACTCTCTACTGGTCGACCACATGCTCCCCCTCCTCGAATCCGGCGCCATCAACAACTCACGTAAGCGACTGCACCGGGGCCGGATGGACGTGGGCGAGATCATGGGCACGGCCCGGCTCTTCGCGTGGGTCCACGAGAACCCCGCCGTCAACATGGAGCCCTCCGACGTGGTTCACGATCCGGAAGTCGTCGGCGCGCTGGGAGACTTCGTCTCGGTGAACTCCGCGCTGGAGGTGGACCTGCTCGGGCAGGTCAATGCCGAGAGTGTGGACGGCCGGCAGGTGGCGGGGATCGGCGGCCAGTTCGACTTCGTGCTCGGCGCGGCCCGCGCCGCGGGCGGTCGCGCCATCATCGCGCTGCCCGCCACGGGGCGTGAGGGGGCTGTCTCGCGTATCGTCCCCGCGCTCGGCGCCGGCGCCCGGGTGACCTCGCCGCGCTTCCTGGCCGACTATGTGGTGACGGAGTACGGTGTGGCGGCGCTACGGGGAAAGAGTGACGCGAGCCGAGCGCGGGAGCTGGCCCGCGTGGCCCATCCGGCGTGGCGGGATCGGCTCGCCGCGGCCGGGGCTGGGGCCTGAGGCGCCCGCGGCTAGGTCTTGAGGCGCTCGATGGCCGCGAAGATCTCGGCGTCCTCGGGAAAGCGGTACGTCTCCTGATTGTTGTAGACGCGCTGATTGTCGATGTCGACGAAGAAGACGCCGCCCATGCTCTCGGTGAGGTTGGCGGTGATCCCGTACTTCTTCTTGATGGAGGCCTGCAGACTGGAGGCCTGGGGGAGGTAGTTTCACTCGCCGCAATACGTGATCTGGATCTTCATCCGATCCTCCTCTAGGGTAACGTCTTCACCATGATACGGGGCCACCCGGCAACGAGTCAATCATCCCGGCCCGTGCTGATCGACACCGACCCCGGCATTGACGATGCCCTGGCGCTGCTTCTCGCCTGGGGCCTGCCCAGCCTTCGCGTCGAGGCGATCTCGACGGTGGCGGGCAATGTGTCGGTGGACCTGGCCACCGTCAACGTGTTCCGCATCCTCGAGGCCGCCCGGCCCGCTCATCGGCCGCGCGTCGCCCGCGGCGCCGCCGCCCCGCTGCGGCGAGCCCTCGTCACCGCGGCCCACGTCCACGGAGACGACGGCCTCGGCAACCTGGACCGACTCCGCGGGCCGGAAGGCCGCCCGCGCTACGGGAGCCCGCGCCTCGACCTTGAGATGCGGGATGGCGCCGATTTGATTCTGGAGACCGCCCGTAGATTTGGCGAAGATCTGATTGTCATCGCGCTCGGCCCGCTCACCAACGTCGCCCTGGCGCTCGGACGCGATGCCGCCCGCCTGCGGCGCATCGGCCGCCTCGTCATCATGGGCGGGGCAGTGACGGTGGCCGGCAACGTGACCCCGGCCGCGGAATTCAACTTCCATGTGGATCCCGATGCCGCCCAGGCCGTGCTCGCGGGCGGCCTCCCGGTGGAGGTGATCCCCTTGGACGTCACCCGCCGGGTGACGCTGGGGCAGGCCGATCTCGACAAGCGGCTGCCCGCGCCGCGCGGGCCCCGCGCCCAATTCCTCGAAGATTTCACCGCGCACGGCTTCGCGTTCGGCGGGACGCGGGGCGACGGGGGCATCACCCTCCACGATCCGCTCGCGGTGGCGGTGGCGGCCGATCCCTCCCTGGTGGGGCTCGAGCCCCTGTATGTTCAGGTCGAGACGGAGTCGGACCTCACGCGCGGGCTGTCGCTGGCGGACCGGCGGCCCGGTGCGCCCGAGGGACGCCAGCCTCCAAATTGCCACGTCGCCCTCACGGTGGACGCGCCCCGCGCGCTTGCCCTGACCCTGGAGGGGCTGTGCCGCGCGTGTGCGTAGTCGGCTCCGCGAACGTGGACTACGCGGTCACCCTGCCGCGGCTGCCGCGCCCGGGCGAGACGGTGGTGGGCGGCGGGCTTCTCCGGGATCTCGGCGGCAAGGGCGCCAACCAGGCGGTGGCGGCGAGACGCCTCGGCGCCGAGGTGCGGTTCCTCGGGGGGGTGGGCGCGGATCCCCCCGGCGAGGAGATCCGTGTCCGGCTCGCGGGGCTCGGCATCGCCGTGGAGGGCCTGGTCACGGTGCCGGCGCCCACCGGCGCCGCGCTCATCTTCGTGGATGCGGCGGGAGCGAACCAGATCGGAGTGGCGCCCGGCGCCAATCACGCCCTTACCGTGGAGGCGCTGTCGCCCCATGCCGAGGCGCTCGCGTGGGCCGAGGTGGTGGTCTGTCAGCTCGAGCTTCCGCTCCCGGTGGTGCGCTGGGCCCTGGGGGAGGCACGGCGCGAGGGTGTCGCGACGATCCTCAATCCCGCACCCGCCCGGGAGCTCGACGACGACATCCTCCACCTGGTTCGCTATCTCACGCCCAATGAGGGCGAGGCGGGTCAGCTCGCGGGCGTGGAGGTGAATGGGCTCGACACGGCACGGAAGGCGGGGGACCGTCTCGTCGCGCGCGGCGCGGCGGTGGTGATCGTCACCCTGGGGGCGGAGGGCGCGCTGGTCTGCGACCGCGCAGGCTCGGTCCACTACCCGGCCTTTCCCGTGACCGCGGTGGATACCACCGCCGCGGGCGACGCTTTCACCGGCGCGCTGGCCGCGGGCGTCGCGGCGGGGGAAACCCTGGAAGGGGCCCTGCGGCTGGCCACTGCGGCGGCGGCGCTGACGTGCACGCGTCCGGGCGCGCAGGCATCGCTCCCCGACCGCGCCGCGGTGGAGCGCTACCTCGCCGCGTCGGCGGCGAGCGCACGGGAGCGGAGCTAGGGCGCGATCCGGCCGCGCAGCGCCGCGATCCGACCCAGGGCGGCTTCGACCGCGCTGCGGCGGAGGCGTCCCTCGGCGAGCGCCCGCCGTACCGCCGCCACCACCCGCACCGCCGCCCGCGGCTCCCGCCGCGCGTTGTTGTCCGCGATCAGCAGGATGTCCACCCCGGCGCCGAGGGCCAGGAGGGCCGCGTCCTCCACACCGTAGTTCTGGGTGATGGCGCCCATGAGGAGATCGTCCGAGACCACCACGCCCTTGAAGCCGAGCTGGCCGCGCAGGAGCCGCCGGACCGTGTACCAGGACAGCGAGGCGGGGTGCCAGGCGTCGAGGTGGCGGTTGAACACGTGGCCGGGCATGACGCTGTCGGCGAGCCCCTCCGAGATGAGCGCACGATAGGGGGCAAGCTCCACGCCGAGGTTGGTGGTGTCGGTGACGTCGGTGAAGCCGTGATGCGAGTCCATGCGACTGCTTCCGTGCCCCGGGAAGTGCTTGAGCGCGGTGAGGACTCCCGCGGCGTGCATGCCGCGGACGAAGGCGCGCGCGTGCGCGGTGACCTCGGCCGGATCCCGTGAGTACGTGCGGCCCAGCGCGACCACCGCGGGATTGGCGGGGTTCACCGCCACGTCCACCACCGGCGCGAGGTTCCAGTTGATGCCGGCCTCGCGCAGTCGCGCCCCCAGTCGCCGCGCGTCCAGCTCGGTCTGGGCCACGTCCCCGCTCTCCCCCAGCTCCTGGGGGGAGGGCGTGGCCGCGTAGCCGGCGCGAGTCGAGAGACGCATGACGAGCCCGCCCTCGGCGTCGGTGGCCACGAGGAGCGGCCGGCCCGCGCAGCGACGGGCCAGCGCCTGCGCGTCCGCGGTGAGGCGCGCGACCTGCTCCGCGCTGGCGATGTTGCGGGGGGCGCGCGTGGCGGCGTCGCGCTCGAACAGGATGAGGCCGCCGACCCTCACGTCGCAGATGAGGGCGCGCAGCTCCTCATTGCCCTCGACCTCGGTGCCCCGAAAGCCCACCAGCAGGAGATCGCCCACGGCCAGGGGCTCTCGTCGGTTCGCGGCGTCGCCGGTCGCCGCGCACCCGTCGAGAAGCGACACCGCGACGAGGGCGGGCAGGAGCCAGCGCCGCGCGCGCCAGCCACCTGAATCGTCGAGCCGCGCCGCCGCGAACCTCGACGGACCCACCCTCAGCACGTGCTCCGGACGGCCGCGACCAGCCGCCGCACGCGCTCGACGTCCACCGGGTTGCCGACCACACCGTCGCGCTTGACCGCGGTGCCGACGATGAGCCCGTCCGCCACCGCGAGGAGCTCGGCCACCGTCCCGGGGGTGGCGCCCGAGCCGACCAGGAGGGGAACATCGGGCACCGCGTCGCGCACCCGCTTGAGGTCGCCGGGCGCGGTCGGCTCGCCGGTGGCGGAGCCGGAGACGATGAGCCCGTCGGCGAGCCCGCGCTCGATGCAGTCGCGCGCCTCCCCCTCCAGTGTGACCGCGGCCAGCGGCGCCCCATGCTTGGTGCGCACGTCGGCGAGGATGCGGACCGGGGCGCCGAGGAGGCGGCGCTCGCGGAGGAGCGCGTGAGCGTCGCCCTGGATGATGCCCTGATCGGTGAGGGTGGCGCCCATGTGGACGTTCACGCGGATGAAGCGCGCCCCCACCGCCACCGCCACCGCGAGCGCCGAGCGCCCATCGCTGCGCAGCACGTTGATGCCGAGCGGGAGCGGCGTCGCGTCCGCGATCCGATGGGCCACCGCGGCCATCGCCGCCACGGTGGCGGCGTCGACGCGGCCCGCGGTGAAGGGGACATCGTGGAAATTCTCGACCAGCAGCGCGTCGGCACCGCCTTCGGCCAGCGCGCGGGCGTCGGAGACGGCCCCGCGCGTCACCTCGTCGATGGAGCCCGCCCAGCGAGGGCTCCCGGGCAGCGGCGCGAGGTGCACCATGCCGATCACGCCGCGCGCGACGCCGATGATGGGACCGAGTCCCGCGCGCGCGTCGGGCAAAGCCATGGCGAAATGATAGCACGCGGAGTATCATCATTTCGGAATGAGCCCCGTCGGTGTGGCGCGGCCAGCGCGCGTGTTCTACGGCTGGTGGATGGCCCTGGCGTTCGTGATCCTCGAGTTCCTCACCACCAGCGTGCGCTTCACGGGGGGCCCCCGACCCGCGCCGCGTCCCGTCGCCCGCGGCCGGTGAAGGACCTCCGGCACATGCGCAGCGAGCCGCCGACCCGCGACGTCGCTTTGCTTCCGGAGTGACGGGCGTGCGCGCCCTGCGCGAGTTCCTCGCGCGTCTCGGCTGGCGGTCGCGTCCGATCAAGCGCGCGCTCGTCCTCGCCGGAGGCGGCGTCATCGGCGGCATGTACGAGGTCGGCGCGCTGGCCGCCCTGGACGAGGCCCTGCCGGGCTTTCGCGCCAATGACTTCGACCTGTACGTGGGATCGAGCGCGGGATCGGTGGTGGCGACGCTGATGGCCAACGGCGTCCGGCCGCTCGACCTCTATCACATCCTCGACGAGAGCCGCGACGACCCGCTCAACTTCCACAGCGGATCGGTCTACCACCGCGGGGCGATCGCCGACGCGGGCCGCAGCTTCCTCCGTCTGGTGTGGGCGGTGGGGAAGAACCTCGCCACCAATTTCCGCCTGGACTGGCCCGACATCCTCGCGCGCAGCCGGCCCGACATGCCGGCGGGCTTCTTCTCGGTGCGGCAGCTGGAGGAATACCTGCGGCGCGCCTTCGTCGCCCGCGGGATCGCCAACGACTTTCACGCCTGCTTGCGGCCCCTGCTCATCCCCGCCATGGACCTGGATCGCGCGGAGCGCGTAGTGTTCGGCATCGGGGCGCTCGCCGATACGCCGGTGTCCGAGGCCATCGCCGCCTCGTCCGCGATTCCCGGTTTCTTCGAGCCGTTTCGCATCGGCGAGCGCGACTTCATCGACGGGGACGTCGGGCATACCGGCCACGCCGACCTCGCCGTGCAGGCGGGGGCGGGCGTGGTGGTGGTGGTGAATCCCCTCGTGCCCCTGCGCACCGAGGGGCGGGCGCCCGCGCTGCGCGGGCAGGGGCTCTACGGGATCCTGGAGCAGGTGGGCCGGATCAATAGCCAGTCGCTGCTGGAGCTGGGCCTGCGGGAGCTCGCGCTGAGCCATCCGGGCGTGGAGATCCACCTCGTGCAGCCCCCGGCGCTGGACACGCCGCTGTTCGGTCCTTCCATGGGGTTCGAGGCGAGCCGTCAGGCTCTCCGCTTCGGCCACGACTCGGTGACGAAGTGGCTGGAGGGAGAGGGCGCGATCTTGCGAAAGCGCTTCGGCGCGGTTCCCCCTCAGCGCGTGAAGACCTGAGCGATGTCCTGCTCGTCGCCGCCCGTCCAGGTCCCGGCCAAGAGATCCCATCCCCTGGACCTGATGATGGCCCGGTGGATGGCGGAGTCGCCGGGAGCGAGCGCCGCCGCCCGCTCGAAGAGCGGGACCGCGCGGCTCGTGCCGATGGAGCGCGCGGTGGCGATGCCGGCCAGGTAGCAGGCCCGCGCGTTTCGCGGCTCCACCGCCATGGCGCGCGTGGCGAGCTCGAGGGCCTGGCCGCTCCGGCCAGAGAGCAGTGAGGCCGCGCTGGCCGCCACGAGGGATGGCGCATGGCGCGGGTCGAGCGCGAGGGCGTGGTCGAACTGGGTTAGCGCCAGGCCCATGAGGTTCCACCTGGCCAGCTCGAGCCCCAGGGCGTGACGGGTGTCGACCTCCTCGAGCAGGCCGCGGCTGGCGGGCGTGAATTCGGGCAGCTCGGCGCGACGAGACCCCACGATGAGCTGCCAGTTCGAGTCGGCGGTCTCGCGGTAGAGGGCGCGGGGCGCGGTGAACTCGAGGGTGAGACGATCGTCGTTATTGAGGGGACCCTCGCCGGCCAGCCGCACGAGGTCGGCCCCGCCCAGGATGAGATGGCCAAGGACGTCGGTCCACCTCTTCACCCCCGCCCGCTCCAGATCGAGGGCCGCGTCGGCGTGGCCCTCGAAGCGGGTCTTGAGCGTGGGGAGATCCACGGTGGCCGCGCCGGACCATCCCACCAGCATGAAGTCGTTCCGGGAGGCGGCCCAGAGGGTGGCGCCCGGGAACACCGACGCGAAGGTGCGGACGATCATGCGCAGGTCGTCCCCGTCCAGGCTATATCCGTGGAGCCACTGGACCATGATGCCGCCGGGCCGGAGCCGGGCGCGCGCGTGCTGGAACATCTCGGTGGTGAAGAGCGAGGCGAGGCCGCCGATCCAGGGATTCGACGGCTCGGACACGATGACGTCGTACCGGCGCGGGGTGGTGAGGAAGTAGTTGCGACCATCGGCAATCCACACCCGGACCCGGCGATCGTCGAGCACCCCGCCGTTGTGCTCGGCGAACAGGCGCGCCGCCTCGCGCACCGCCGGCTCCAGCTCCACCACGTCGAGCCGGTCGAGGGGATAGCGTGCGACGCCGCCCGCGGTGATCCCGCTGCCGAGCCCGATGATGGCGACCTCCCGCGGCGCGGGATGGAGGAGCATGGGCACGTGTCCGAGGAGGAGCTGGGTGGGCATGTCGGTGTCGGTCGACGCGTCGGTCTTCCCGTTGACCCGGAGGAAGCGCATCTTCCCTTTCTGGTGGGCGCTGACGGTCGCGGTGAGGCCGTCACGATCGAAGATGATGGCGTCGGTGGCGGTGGGGCGTGAGAGATACCGGCTCCACCCGCTCCGGAGATAGCCCTGGGCATAGACGGACACGCCGCTCGCGAGCACGTCGAAGCTCCAGGGCGGCACGAGGGAGGTGCCCAGGGCTCCGAGCGCGGCCGCTGTGGCCAGGGCGGCGCGGCCCATCGAGATGAGTGACCACGGGGTCACGCACAGCAGCACGGCGAGGAGGAAGTTGGCGACCCCCGCGAGGCGCAGCGAGGCGTGGAGGCCCACGGCGGGAATCAGCACGAATCCGGCCAGGATGCTCCCGCCGATGCAGCCCACCGTGTTGATGGCATAGGTCCGGCCCACGTCCTGGCCGGCATGGGCCGCGCCTCGTGAGGCCGCCGCCACCGCGGCGGGAAAGGTCGCCCCGATGAATCCCGTCATCACCACGAGGGTGCCGACGCAGATCGCGAGCTGGATGAGCTGTATCGCGGGCGGCGAATCCGACCACCGAAGGCCCGCCAGGAAGAAGCGGGGAAGCTGCTCGTAGAGGAGCATCGCGCCCAGCGTGCCGAGCCCGATCGCCGCCTGGAGCGCGGCGAAGGTGCGCGGCGTCGCGCCGGTTGCCCCATATCCACGAGTAAGCCGCGCTGCCGCCCGCGATCCCGATCAGGAACGCGAGGAGCATCGCGGTGAAGGCAAAGGTGGAGCTCCCCACGATGAGCCCCAGCGCCCGGGTCCAGGCCACTTCGTAAATCATGGAGATGCCGCCCGAGATCCCCAGTGCGATCAGCGTGAGACGCGCGTCGGGGCCCAGGGGCGACGGGCGAGCGGGGGCATCCGCGCCGGCGCCCGTGACGAGGATGTCCCGCGCGCGCCCGCATCGGGCCCGGGCATAGGCGAGCGCGAGGGCACCGACGGCGAGGTTGGCCGCCGCCGCGATGAGGAGGGTCCGCCGATTCCCCAGCGCGGGAAGCAGGACATAGCCGGCCAGCGCCACGCCCGCGACGGCGCCGAACGTGTTCACCGCGTAGAGCGCGCCGATGGTGCGTCCGAGGCCGACCTGGTCGCGTGACAGCGCCTGGCCGAGCACGGGCAGGGTGCCGCCCATGAAGGTGGTGGGCACGAGGAGAATCACGACCACCAGGCCGAACTGGACCAGGCTGAACACCTCGTAGGACAGGCCGAGCGCGCGGTGGAGGGCGATATAGGCCGTCGCCGCCCCCGCCAGCAGGGGGGGGCAGGATTGCGCAGTAGATCCCGATGCCGATCTCGAGCCAGCCGTACGCGGCGATGAGATCGCGCAGCCGGTGCACGTGCCGCGCGAGGAGGTAGCTGCCGAGGCCGAGGCCGGCCATGAAGGCGACGAGCACCGTGGTAGTGGCATAGACGGTATGCCCGAAGACGAGGCCCAGCATGCGCAGCCAGACCACCTGGTAGACGAGCCCGGTGGCGCCGGAGAGAAAGAAGCAGGCTCCCAGCAGAAGGACGGCGGGCGGGCGGGAGACGGGCACCGACTCGGAGGAGCTGTGGGGCTCCATGATGCGGGGCTTCCTTCACGATACGCGAGGCGTTGGCTCCCGCCAAGAGTTGCCGGGCCTGCGCGAGGCGGTGTATCCTCGCCTGCCATGGCCTCTCCGTCGCCGGTGAGCGTGCTGGTTCTCCACGGGCCCAATCTCAATCTCCTCGGGCGCCGGGAGCCCGCGGTCTATGGGCGGACCTCGCTCGCCGAGGTGAACCATCTTCTCGAGCGCCACGCCGCGGCGCGGGGCGCGCGCGTGAGCTGCCGGCAGTCCAACCACGAAGGTCAGCTCGTGGACTGGATCCAGGGGGCGGCGGGCGAGGGCTTCGGCGCGGTGGTGATCAATCCCGGCGCGTTGACCCACTATTCCGTGGCGCTTCGCGACGTGATCGCGGCGGTGGCGTTGCCGGTGGTGGAGGTGCACCTCTCGAACATCCATGCCCGCGAGGAGTTTCGACGCCACTCGGTGACGGCGGCGCCGGCGGCGGGCCAGATCTCCGGCTTCGGCCCGCAGAGCTACGTGCTCGGGCTGGACGCCGCCCTCCACCTGCTCGCCCGCCGGGGCTCCTTGCCCCGTCCACGGGCCCGCCGCCCGGCCTCACGGCCGGCGCGGTGAATGTCGGGCCGCGGCCCGGCGTCCTATCGATCGAGTGATAGGCGCGGGGGCCTCGCGTGGGGCCCTCGGCCGTGACACCCGGAGACGTGCCGCCTCCCGTTCCGGAGGAGGCGGAGCTGATCCGCCGGTGTCAGGCCGGCGACGTGTCCGCCTTCGAGCCCTTGGTCGCGAAGTACCAGCAGCGAGTGTGGCGGCTCGCCTATCAGGTGCTGCGCGACCGGGAGGAGGCATGGGACTGCGCCCAGGAGGCATTCGTGCGCGCGTTCCAGTCGCTGTCGCGCTTTCGTGGTCAGTCGGCCTTTTACACCTGGCTGTTCCGGATCACCGTGAACGTCGCGACGGATCGGCACCGCTCGCGCGGCGCGCGGGCGCGCGCCTTCGGGCCCGAGCAGGTGCCGGAGGAGGAATGGGCGCGCACCGCAGCGGATCCCACCGGCCAGCCGGACGATGCCGCGCTCGACGCCGAGCGGCGCGAGCGCATCCGGCGGGCCCTCGATTCCTTGCCGCTCAAGGCGCGAACGATTATCATGCTCAGTGATATCGAGGGGTTGTCGTACCGCGAGATTGCCCAGGTCCTCAATTGCCCGATCGGAACGGTGATGTCCAGACTGCATAACGCCCGCCGAAAGCTGCGGGCGCTCCTCGGCCCGTTGCTTCTCGCGCTGCTCGTCCTGGGTGGTATCCTGGACGCGGGCACGGCGGGGGCGCAGCCGATCATCCGCTTCGGGGTCCGCGTGCTCCAGGCCTCTTCACCGCCGGCGCCCACCGCGGTGCCCGCGACCCCGGGGCAGCGGCAGGCCGCTCCCGCGTCTCCCGCGCCGCTGAAGTCTCCCGAGGCGGAGACCGACGAACGCCTGCGGGCCATCCTGCCCCGGCTGCGTACCCTGTTCCGATACACCGACTACACCACCCTCGATCGGCAGCGGTCCGAGGCGCCGCTGGGCACGCTGCAGCGGTTCACGCTTCCCGGTCCGCGCCAGCTCGAAGTGACGCCGGACCAGCTCCAGGGCAACTCGGTCCGGATGCGGGTGCGGCTCCTCCGCGACGATCAGGCCGAGCTCCGCACCGTCATCGTCGCCGCTCCCGGCGCCCCGGCGGTGCTGGGCGGCCCCTCCTACGGGGATGGGGTGCTCATCATCATTCTCTGGGCCAACCCGAATCCCACGGACCGGTGAGCATGAGCGAGGAGCGCTACTTCCGCGAGCGGGCGCGCATCGAGCAGGGTCACCTGAAGTACCGCGACAAGCTCAGAGAAGAAGGCAAGCTCTTCGTTCGTGACCGCCTCAAGCTCCTCCTCGACCCGGGCTCGGAGTTCCAGGAAGATTTTCTCTTTGCCCGCAACCAGGAGGCGGACACGCCCGCCGACGGCGTGGTGACCGGGGTGGGGATGGTGGGCGGGCGCCCCGTCTGCGTCATGGCCAACGACTACACCGTGAAGGCGGGGTCCTGGGGCGAGAAGACGGTGCAGAAGATCGTCCGCATCCAGGAGCGCGCGGAGCGCCTGCAGCTCCCGCTCCTCTACCTCGTGGACGCCGCCGGCGGGCGCATCTCGGAGCAGATCAAGATCTTCCCCGGCCGCTACCACGCCGGCCGCATCTTCTACAACGAGGTGCGGCTGTCCGGGGTGGTGCCGCAGGTCTGCATCCTGTTCGGGCCCTCTCCGGCCGGCTCCGCGTATCTGCCCGCCCTCACCGACCTCGTCATCATGGTGGACGGCAAGGCGAGTCTGTACGTCGGTTCTCCCAGAATGGTCGAGATGGCGATCGGCGAGAAGACGACGCTGGAGGAGCTGGGCGGCGCGCGCATGCACTGCACCGTCTCGGGCTGCGGCGACGTGCTCGCGGCCTCCGACGAGGAGGCCATCGCGCTGGCGCGCCGCTATCTCGCCTTCATGCCCGGCTCGTATCGCGACCGGCCCGCGCGAACGGAGGCGGCCCCGCCCCGGCCGGGCCGGGCCATCGAGGAGATCGTCCCCTTCGACCAGCGCAAGTGGTTCGACATGTACGAGCTCATCGACCGCGTGGTGGACGCGGACAGCTTCTTCGAGGTGAAGCGGCTCTTCGCGGCGGAGATCGTGGTGGGGCTGGCGCGCCTCGGGGGCCGCGCGGTGGGCATCGTGGCCAATCAGCCCAAGGTCAAGGGTGGGGTCCTGATGGTGGACTCCGCCGACAAGGCCGCGCGCTTCATCAATCTCTGCAATGCCTTCAATATCCCGCTCGTCTACCTCGCGGATGTCCCGGGGTTCATGGTCGGCAGCAAAGTGGAGCGGGCGGGTATCATCCGCCACGGCGCCAAGATGGTGTTCGCGACCTCGCGGGCCACCGTGCCGAAGATCTGCGTGGTGGTGCGGAAGTGCTATGGAGCCGGCCTCTACGCCATGTGCGGGCCCGCCTTCGAGCCCGATGCCGCGCTGGCGCTTCCCCAGGGGCAGGTGGCCATCATGGGGCCGGAGCCCGCCGTCAACGCCGTCTACTACAACAAGATCATGGAGCTGCCGGAGGCCGAGCGCGCCGCCTACGTCAAGCAGAAGCGGGACGAGTACGCGGAGGACGTGGACATCTACAAGCTGGCCTCGGAGATGCTCGTGGACGGCATCGTGTCGGGGGGCGAGCTGCGCGACGAGCTGATCAAGCGGCTGGCCTTTGCCGAGTCCAAGCAGCACGCGTTCCCACCCCGCCGCAATCCCGTCCCCCCCGTCTGAGCCGGCGCGCGGCGTGAGCGCTACCTCGGCGGTGGCGAGCTTCGTCGTGGCGCTGCGCTTCCTCACCATCGTCCCGGTGCCGGGGGGGCGCGACAGCGCGAGGCCGGCGGCGCTCGGCCGCGCCGCGTGGTGGTTTCCGCCGGTGGGTCTCGCGCTCGGGCTGGTCCTGGCCGCCGCCGATCGCGTGCTGCTGCTGGTGTACCCGCCGCTCCTCGCCGCAATGCTCGTGGTGACCCTCTGGAAGGTCCTCACCGGCGGCCTGCATCTGGACGGCCTGGCCGACTGCCTCGACGGCCTCGCCGGGCGTGACGCCGCACAGCGGCTGGCCATCATGCGGGACAGCCGCATCGGGGTCTACGGGGCGGGGGGGCTGATCCTCGCCGTTCTCCTCTCCCTGGTGGCCCTGGCCGAGCTGCCGGGGCCGGCGCGCGCCTCCGCGCTGCTCCTGGCGCCCGTGGTGGGTCGGCTGGCCCCGTTGCTGGCGGGGGCGGTGTTCCCTCCGGCCACCCCCTCCACCGGCTCGGGCGACGCCTTCATGGCGTCCCTGCCGCGCGCGGCCGGCCTCCTTCACGGGGCGGTGGTGCTGATCCTGGCCGGTGTCCTCCTCGGCCCGCGCGGCATCGCCATGGTGGTGACGGGGCTCGTGGCGGCGATGATCTGGTCCGCCTTCCTCGTCCGCCGGCTGGGGGGAATTACCGGAGACGGGCTCGGTGCCGGCGTGGAGCTGGCCGAGGTCGGGGTGCTTCTGGCGGCCTCGGCCCACGCGCCGCTCGCCGGAGGCTGAGTGGCCACCACCGTCTATCTGGTTCGGCATGGCGCGGTGGTCGGCGCCGAGACCCGCCGCTTCATCGGACATCTCGACGTCCCGCTCTCGCCGCACGGTGAGGCGCAGATCGCGGCGCTGGGCCGGCGCCTGGCCTCCGTCCGACTGGCCGCCGTGTACTCGAGCGACCTCGCCCGCACGCGGCGGAGCGCCGAGATCCTCGCCGCGCCTCACCGCCTCGCCGCCTTGCCCCTCGCCGGGCTCCGCGAGTTCGCCATGGGCCTCTGGGAAGGACTCACCGCCGAGGAGATTCGCGCCCGGGCGCCGGACGCCTTCGCGGAGTGGACGGCGGATGTCGGGCGCTTCCAGTTCCCGGGTGGGGAATGTCTCGACCAGGTGGCGAGCCGGTCCTGGTCCGCCTTCGAGGACATCGTCGCCGCCCACGAGACCCAAGCGGTCGCCATCGTCGGGCACGGCGGCAGCAACCGCGCGATTCTCTGCCGCGCCCTTGGCATCCCGCTGGCGCGCCTGCTCGCGCTGGGACAGGACTATGCCGGGCTGTCCGTGCTGGAGCGGGTGACCGGGCGCTGGTCGCTCACCCTGCTGAATCACCGCGAGCCGCTGGCGTGAGCGAGGAGGCTCGACTCGAGGGGGAGTGACCAGATTTCGACACACTTGAAGAACCTCGAGGTCCGGCATCACGATTGTCCATGCTCGGCTCGCGACTGAGGTTGGGGCTTCCTTCCGGGCCGCGTCCCCGCCCGAGAGCCGCCGGTTTCACCTTGGTCGAGATCCTGGTCGCGGCGGCGGTGATCGGCCTCGGGCTGGTGGGCGTCGCGGCGGGATTCGTCCATGCCGTGGGCGGGCTCGAGGCCGGCCGGCAGCAGACGACCGCGACGTTCCTCGCCGAGCAACGGATCGAGCAGCTCAAGGCGGGCGCGCTGAATCGCTTCCCGAGCGTGACCACCGCCAACTATCCCAGCGAACCGTACGGGAGCGTCTCGAGCAGCGGGAACAGGATGCCGAACTACCGGCGTACGGTCACCATCGTCGACGCGCCGGGCGGGCTCGCCGACACGAAGCTGGTGGAAGTCACCGTGTTCTACCGGCCGGTGGTGGGCTTCGGCGTCCTGGCGGCCGAGCGCGACGTTCGGCTTTCCGTTCTCCTCACGGATCGCAAATGAGCACGGGGCGAACCCCGGGCCCTCGTCGGGCGCGCTCGACGCGGCTTCTCGATGAGCGGGGCGTGGCGCTGCCCCTGGCGATGGTCGTCCTGGTGGCCCTCACCGTGATGGTGGTGACCCTCCTCACCCTTTCCGGAGTGGAGCCGCAGATCTCCCAGAACCTCACCGATACCGCCCGGGCGCGCTATCTGGCGGAGTCGGGCGTGGAGTGGGCGTTCAAGCAGCTGGCGGCTTCTCCCCTGGGCGTCCCGACGCAGTATTTCGCCACGAGCTTGCTGGCCGGTCCCGACGGGCGGCCGAACACCGCCGACGACCAGCAGCCCACCAACGTGTCGGGCCAGAGCTCCGCGGCCATGCTGACCACGCTGGGCTCCCCCAGCCCCCTCCCCACCCGGGTTGTCGCGGAGGGGACGTATGCGGTGACGGTGCGGAACGACAACCTGGCCAACGACGACAAGTTCACCGGCGTCCCGGTCGACTCGGGGACCAAGTTCACCGACACCAACGGCATCGTCATCGTGACCTCCACCGGGACTTTCCGTGGCGCCACCCGCACCGTCCAGGTGGCGGTCAAGCGCGTGGGCATCCCGACCTTCCCGGGCGCGGTGAACGTTCCCGGATTCCAGGCGGACACCTTCCTCGGCGGCAGCGTGAACGCCGGCAATGCGAACCGCTACGACATCGATGGGCGCGACTACGACCGGGACGGCACCCGGCAGGCCTCGAACCCGGCCAAGCTGGGCATCCAGGTGCAGGCCGGCAGCCAGGCTGACCGCGGCATCACCTACGAGGCGCGCGTGGAGCAGCCCTTCAGCGATTCCGGCATCTGTACCGGCGGCGACTGCAGTAACGCCGCCAAGGCCGCCAATCAGGCCGCCCGGCTCGGAATCGTCAAGGGCCAGGACCAGGCTACGGGCACGGAAACCACCGGTGTGGACGCCATGGGGCCCGATAGCTCGCTGACCCCAGCAATCATGGCGAGCTTCCTGTCCGATATCGCCTCGAACCCGGCGACCCAGATCCTTCCCACCACCCAGACCTGCCCGATGGTGATGACGGGTGGGAACAGCAGCGCCACCACCACGCCCAGGATCAGCAACGGGTGCGGGCTGAGCCAGACGGTGAGCCTGGGCGCCACCTGGGACCCCAGGATGATCTATTTCCGCGGGGACCCGGCCGCCGGCTCGCCGTTCGCGGGGCTGACCATCAACGGCATGGTCCAGGGGGCCGGCATCCTGATCCTCGAGGAGGGCGCGCTCCAGCAGTATGGCAATCTGCGCTGGGATGGGCTGGTGATCGTGACCGGCAAAGATGTGTCGGCGGCGTTCCGCTCGGGCAGCAATACCACGATCTACGGGGCGCTCACCGGCATGGGCTCGCAGCCGACCGAGTCCGGCGGACACTTCGAGTTCTTCCTGGACAACGAGGTCGACTTCCGAGTGCGGTCCAGCAAGCAGAACCTGGACATGGTCCAGCAGATGCTCTCGCTGCACAAGATTCTCAGCTGGCGCGAGCACTAGGACGGCAGGTTGGCGAGGGCGGCCGGCGCCGCCCTTGGCCAAGGGAGGCGGTCAGGGCTTCTTGAAGAGGATCTCGCCGACGTACGACTCGGCGGCGGACTTGGTGTCGTTGGAGTCGATGGAGACCGAGACGGCGCCCGCCGCCTCGGCGAGCTCCTCGCCGTAGATGCTCTTGTAGTCGTCGCAGACATTGCGGCTTTCGGTGTGCCACTTCCCCAGCCCTTCCGCTCCCGACCGCACCACCACGTAGGTCACCGTCCCCGCCTTCTCGCTGCGGACGATGGTGCCGGCGGGCGCGGTCGTGTCCCAGACGTATCCGATGATGCGTGAGCGCACCGCCTGCGGGAAGCGCGGGAAGGTGACGTAGATCTGGACGGCCTGATCGTCGGTCTCTTTCTTGCGTGAGTCGCCGCCCTTGGGCAGGATCACGGCCTTCCAGCGCCACTGCAGCGCGCAGGTCGGCTTGAGATCGAGCTTGAGCTCCTTGTTGATGGTGGAGCCGTCGTTCTGACTCTTCATGTGGAGCACGCGCGCCTGACCGTCGGCCTCGATGACGAAGTCGTACTTTGGGCTGCCCCAGTTCTGTCCCTGCCAGCCATTGGGGATGCCGGTCTTGCCCAGCGGCTGCTTGGACCAGTCCTCGACCAGGACGGTATTTCCCTGCGCGGCGGCCAGAGACGGGGCGGCGAGCACGAGGGCGGCGGTGAGGGCGATGGGCCGGAGCTTCATGGTCCTGACAAGAATAACCGACGGGCGGGCGAGATGTTCCCCGTTTTCCGTGAGGTCCCAGCCCCTGTGCTAGTGTAATTCCGCGATGGACGGCGAGCGCCTCGACAAATGGCTTTGGGTGGCGCGCTTCTACAAGAGCCGGACCCTGGCCACCGCGGCATGCGGTGGCGGAAAGGTGGACGTGAACGAGCAGGCGGCAAAGCCGGCCCGCCTCGTGCGCCCCGGCGATCTCCTGCACATCACCCGGCGGGACGACCGCCGCATCGTGCGGATCGTGGCCCTGGCCGTGCGGCGGGGTAACGGGGCCGACGCCGCCCTGCTGTACACCGACCTGACCCCGCCGCCCGCTCCCCGCGGCGAGCGGGTGCCCCCCGCCGTGTATCGACCCCGGGGCGCGGGACGGCCCACCAAGCGCGAGCGCCGGCTTCTGGAGCGGATCACTCGCCGGTGACGGTCCCGGATCGCGCGCTCCCGCCGCGGGTGTCGCTGCTCTTGCTCCTCCTCGTCGTCGCCGCCACCTTCGTCGCCTTCGTGCCCACGCTCGGGGCGGGCTGGGTCAACTGGGACGACGACGTGAACTTCACCACCAATCTGGGCTTTCGCGGCCTGGGGGCGGCCAATCTACGGTGGATGTTCACGACCCCCCTGCTGGGGCACTGGATCCCTCTGACCTGGCTCACCCTGGGCGCGAACTACGCCATGGGCGGAATGAACCCCGCCGGCTATCACCTGGTCAATGTCCTCGTGCACGCTCTGGCCGCCGGCGTCTTCTTTCTCGTGGCCCGCCGGCTCCTGCGCGCCGCCGCCGGCGGCGGCCCCGGGGGCTGGCCGGTCGAGCTGGGCGCCGCGCTCGCCGCGCTCGTCTTCGGCGTGCACCCGCTCCGGGTGGAATCGGTGGCCTGGATCACGGAGCGCCGCGACGTCCTCTGCACGCTCTTCTACTTGCTCGCGGTCTGGGCCTACCTGCGGGGCGTGCAGCGCGGCCCGGAGGGCGAGCGAGTCCTCGCGGGGCGCTGGCGGGCGCTGACGATCGCGGCCTTCGTCGCCTCGCTCACGTCCAAGTCCATGTCCATGACCCTGCCCGCGACGCTGGTGCTCCTCGACGTCTATCCGCTGCGGCGACTCGGCCTGGGCTGGCGGCGGCTGGCGTGGGAGAAGGTGCCCTTCGCGTTACTCGGGGGCGCGGCGGCCGGGGGCGCGCTCCTCGCCGTGAGTCGCGGCGCGACCTGGACCGGCTTCGACGACTACAGCCTCGCCGCGCGGGCGGCGATGTCCGCCTACAGCTTCTGGTTCTACGCGTGGAAGTTCGCCTGGCCCGTCGGGCTGTCCCCGCTCTACGAGCTGCCGGCCCGGGTGGAGCCTCTCGCCCCGCGCTTTCTCGGGCCGCTCCTCGCGGTGCCGGCCCTCACGCTGGTCCTCGTCCTCCTGCGGCGCCGGTGGCCGGCGGGACTCGCCGCGTGGACCCAGTCCCTCATCGTGCTGCTGCCGGTGAGCGGTTTCGCGCATTCGGGCTATCAGCTCGCGCACGACCGCTATAGCTATCTCTCCGGACTCGGGTTTGCCGTCCTGGTGGGCGGTGGCCTCGCCTGGACTCTTCGCGTGCGCGCGGCCGGGCGGGTGGGGCGGCCCGTCACCGCGACTCTGGTGGCCGCCGCCGTCCTCGTGGTGGGAGGGCTGGGCGCGGGGACCTGGCAGCAGAGCCGGGTCTGGCACGACTCCGAGAGTCTCTGGCGCAGCGCCATCGACGCCGATCCCAGCTGCATGCTCTGCTACAACAATCTCGGCCACGCCCTCCTGGCGGTCGGCCGGCATCGCGAGGGCGAGACACTGTTCCGCCAGGCCATCGCGCTGCGGCCGGAGCGCGCTGGGCCGTGGAACAACCTCGGGACCTCGCTGGCGCTACAGCAGCGCTACGCGGAGGCCGAGGCGCCGTACGCGCGCGCGGTGGAGCTGTCGGGCGGGCGGCTCCGCGACGCGGTGGCCAATCTCGGCCGGCTCCACGTCGTGCAGGGGCGCTATGCCGAGGCCATCCCACTGCTCCGTCGCGCGAACGCGCTCAAGCCCGGCAATGCCGAAGTGGTGGAGAGCTTCCGCATCGCGCTGAAGAACCAGGGGGCGGCGCTCGCCGCGGCCGGACGACTCGCCGACGCGGAGGCGCTGTTCCGGGAGGGGCTCGATCTCCTGGGCGATGACCAGGACCTCTACATCAACCTCGGGCGCTCGCGGCTCGATCAGAGCCGCGCGGCGGAGGCGGTGGGCCCGCTCGAGCGCGCGGTGCAGATGAAACCGCGCGACTCGCACGCACGGATGTGGCTGGCACGGGCCTACGCGCGGGCAGGCTCGCCGGACCGAGCGCGGGCCGAGCTGGAGGCCCTGGCCTCCCTGGATCCCACGCTGGCCGATCGAGTGAAGGCCGAGCTCGGCGCCCTGGCCCGGTAGACAGCGCGCTTGCGCCGCTCCGACGGCTTTGTTACCGTCGGGGCGTTCACGGAGTTCGGGGCGCCCGCGCGGACGCGGGCCCACCGGGAAGGCGGTGCGAATCCGCCGCGACCCCGTCACTGTAATCGGGGACGAAACCCACGGTCGTGCCACTGGCCGGCGTCGCCGCGGCCGGGAAGGCGTGGGGAGTAGGACGATCCGAGAGCCAGGAGACCGACCCGGACTCCCGTCATACCGGTACCGGTCTTCGCGGGAGGGTCCGGGTC
>Ga0137403_10001505_pt1 | contig 29202 bp, 34 predicted proteins | sample CZOMad2_1_16fung_FD_122057 | JGI IMG/M metagenome (GOLD analysis project Ga0137403, IMG submission 122057) | Vadose zone soil fungal communities from Angelo Coast Range Reserve, California, USA - CZOMad2_1_16fungal (Hybrid Assembly) | ecosystem: Environmental > Terrestrial > Soil > Vadose zone... | reverse complement strand
CTGGCGCCGTGGGCTCAGTCGTCTGCCAGATCGCCAAGCTCAAGGGCTGCCGCGTAGTAGGCAGTACCGGTTCGGCAGCCAAAGTGCAGTGGCTCCAAGACGTCGCCGGAATCGACGCTGCCTTCAATTACAAAGAGGTAGATTCGCTAACCACCGAGCTTGGCAAACACTGCCCGCACGGCGTTGACGTCTACTTCGAGAACGTTGGCGGCGCGCACCTTGAAGCCGCACTCGAACACATGAATATACGAGGCCGGATCGCCTTGTGCGGTATGATCTCCCAGTATAATGAGAGCAAGCCGTCTTCCGGGCCGAGCAACCTGCGCCTGGCGGTGCGCAAGCGGCTGACGCTCTCAGGTTTTATCGTCTCCGACCACGTCGATCGCCAGCCCCAGTTCTACGCCGACATGGGGGCGTGGATTGCCGACGGCAAGATCAGGTGGGAGGAAACCATTGTCGATGGCATTGAGCACGCGCCCCAGGCGTTCCTCGGCCTGTTCGCGGGAGAAAATATGGGCAAGACGCTCGTCAGGCTTGGTCCAGAGGTGCCTTGACAGGGCGTCAACAAGACACAAAAGGTAGTGCCATATGGCTGATGCGGTGCGAACCTCCGTCGGTCAGGTGAGAGATTTTTTTCCGACATCGCGTTTCTCCTCAATCTGGCGTGGAAGGAACACAAACCTCCCGTCGTCGGCCTGGGGACGGTGAGAACGGTGGGAGCGGTGATCCCATCGATCCAAGTCTACGTTGGAAAGCTCATCGTCGACCAGCTTGTCTATCTTATTCAATAGACAGTATCAAGGTTTATCGTGTACCATCTCCCTGAGATAACGCATTGAAGGTGGGAGGTGCGTATGCCAAGCTACGAGGAAGTCACCCAGCGTGCCGGGAGTCTACGATCGATGACCGGCTTGACAGAAGCGGAATTCACGGCGCTGCTGCCCTATTTCGAGCAGGCGTTAGTGACGTATATGCAGGACCGCACCATTGATGGGCAGCCCCGCACAAGCCGCCGCTTCAGTACGTATGACACCTGTCCTCTCCCAACCATGGCCGACAAGCTGCTCTTCATCCTGACCTACGTGAAACAGAATCCCATCCAAGAAGTGCAAGGACAGCTCTTTGGGATGTCGCCATCGAATGCCAACAAGTGGATTCATCTGCTGCATCCAGTGTTGAATCAAGCTCTTGCCGACCAAGCACTCCTGCCGGCCCGTACGGCCGACGATTTGGCCACGATGCTGACGACGCCACCGACCGAAGCTCCTTCTCCCTCGCCCCTTTTTTTCATGATGGGACCGAACGACCCATCCAGCGTCCGAAAGACCCTGAAGATCAGCAAGAGTATTACAGTGGCAAGAAGAAATGCCACACGATCAAAAACCTCCTCGTGATCACTGAGACCTGTCATATTTGCTTTTTGAGTGCTACCTATGAAGGCAGGACGCATGATAAGTGCATCGCGGATCTGGCGGGCTATACGTTGCCACCCGGCAGTTGTCTCTATCAAGATACGGGATTCCAGGGATTCCTCCTGGCCGGTGTGACGACGTTTCAACCCAAGAAAAAACCCCGTGGGGGTGAACTCACCCCACCTGAGAAAGCGACCAATCGGCGTATTTCCTCCATCAGAATCCGTATTGAACACGCCATTGGTGGGGTGAAACGCTACCGGATGGTGAAGGACAAAATCCGCCTCTTGAAGGATGGTATTCGCGATATCATAATGGAAACATGTTGTGGCTTGCATAACTTTCGCCTACTGTACAGGCCTTGGAATTATGTTAATTAATAAATATTGAAAGTGTCTAATAATGATGGAGGATACCATTCGGCTAGTTTTGCAGGGAGTCACCCTGATCGTAGCATCGCTCGGTTTCCTTGCGGTAATTACCAATTGGTTTAAAAGAACAATTCCTATTCAATTTGGATTTCTACGTGACGAGAAAATAATCGACCTGTTGAACATAGCTACTGGAGATCCGGCCAAGCAACTTTTTTTGCGCTTTCATAATTCAGAAAAGCTAACTTTAACTGGACTCGTATTGGATATACGGTTCCATAGGCCAATTGCTTTGTCGGGAACTGAACAAGCGCTCAGCTTTATTCCTGGTAAAACTGTACATGGACGAGTGCAGGATGAGAGTTATTATCTGATTCGTTATTCTGAGTTGGATCTTCCTGGTGAAACAGATATCGATTTTAGAGTCGAATTAAATACTCAAAATAAAACTCCAGGAACGTATAAAGTCTCGGTGATAGCATATTCAACCCAACAAAGTTATAAGTATAAGAAGCAAGACCTGTCTCTTGTAATGAACTAGCTGTGTTACCTAAGAATTGACCATAAAAACCTAGCACAGGATTACAGCGCCCCTCAATAATCGCACCGCCGTCGCTTGACAGATTCTGTTCATCTGATACTCTGACATTATGTCTACCAAAACACTTACCCCAACAGTTCGGAGGGCGGTTATGCCCATCAGCAGACTTGGCCAGCGCCGCCAGGTGGTGATTCCCAAAGAGATCTGCGACGAACTCGGTCTACATGAGGGCGATTTCGTCGAGGTCACGAGCACCAAGGGCCTGGTGATTATCAAGCCCAAGAAGGTGGTCGACGCCGATGATGTTCTTACGCCCGAAGAAGAAAAGATCGTGCGCAAGGGCGAGGCACAGCTGAAAAAGACCCCGCACGTGTCTTGGCCGAATAGACGCACATAATCTATACCCTTATGACTAGGTGGAGAGAAACAGTGGGAACAAAAGCATACGCCTATACGGTGCTCTTTGAACCAGCAGAAGAGGGTGGGTATGTGGTGACCTGTCCTGCGCTTCCAGGCTTGGTCACGGAAGGTGACACCCTCGAGGAAGCCCGAGCCATGGCCAAGGATGCCATCCGCGCCTATTTAGAAAGCCTGCAGAAAGACAGAGCGTCCATCCCGCAGGATCGACCCCTACAAGAGGAACCTGTGAAGGAGAAAGTCACGGTCGTGCTTGAATCCGTATGAACCAGCGACTGCCGGCACTCAGACCGCAGCGAGTGATCCGTGCCCTTCAGCGGGCCGGATTTTTTATCCACCATACCACCGGCGGCCATTACGTGTTGAAACGCCCCGATAATCCGGCTCTCCGTGTCACAGTGCCCTATCACAATAAAGATCTGAAACGCCGGACCTTGGAATCGATCATGGACCAGGCTGGCATGACCGCCGAGGAATTTCTGAGGTTGTTGTAGATGCTAATCCATTCCACACCGCAAGGGCTTGTTCCTTGTCTTCTCGTTTACCAACGATGCGATTCAAAAGACACCTTTCCGTCAAGACGCAAATCTCATGTCTCTCAGATAAATAAAAATCCGTTGACGCGCTGATCCGGATCAGCTAAAGTCGTTTCGTATCCCGCGTCATCGTTTCGCTGGAGACAAAAATTTTATGAGCGACAATCCCCAAACACCCCTTACAGAGCAAATCCTCAAACAGACTTTAAAATCCCTTGCGGAACATGAAGAATTTGACACTAGGACAATTCGTGCTCTTGAGAATTTAATGAAAAGCGGGGATGTTGCCAAACCCCAGCAAGTAGCTGTTGCTATTAAAACACTTCGAGAGCGCCCAAATGAAATTACTTGAGTTAGAAATCCACGATATCCGTGGTATCCGTGATCTATCTCTCAACCCCCAAAGCTCCAATATTGTTCTTTGGGGGCCGAACGGCTCAGGAAAGAGTGCGGTCGTTGATGCGCTAGATTTCCTACTCACTGGCAACATTACCAGGCTCACAGGTAAAGGAACCTTTGGCCTCAAGTTAGATAAGCATGGCCCACATATCGATGCTACCCCAAAAACCGCTTTCGTCCGCGCAAAAGTTCAACTACCGGGCATAACTAAACCCGTAGAGATCGAGCGTTCAATGGCGCGTCCGAAAGTTCTTCAGTGTGATGCCGCGTTGAAGACTTATCTCGAACCAGCACTGAATCTTGCACAACGGGGTCAACACGTTCTTACCAGACGTGAAATCCTACGCTACATCACGGCGGATGCCAACACCCGTGCGCAAGGGATTCAAGAATTACTTAACCTTGCAGAAGTTGAGGACGTCAGAAAGGCGTTTGTAAAGGTTAAGAATGACTCTGATGATGAAGCACGTAATGCGGAACATAACCTTTCTCAGGCCAATGCAATAGTCGCATCTACTATTCAACAGCCGACCTACAACCCCGACGGGGCCCTCGTGGTCATAAATCAAAATCGTGTTCTTCTAGGTGGTAGAGAAATTACCTCACTGCATTCGACCCAACTTAAGATAGATTTGACCCCACCGACCGTCGTCTCTCCTGGACCAGCTTCTAACATCACATTACTAGAGCGTGATATCGATAATCTTCGAAATGTCATTTCAGAAGGGCGCATACAAGCAACCGCAGATACTGACAACAAACTTCGCGATTTAATTGCTACTATTCGCTCTGACCCTCATCTCCTTCGCGCATTTACTCAGCAACGCCTCATTCAGCTCGGACTAAGCATGATCGATAACACTGGAAGCTGCCCGCTTTGTGAGACATCATGGCCGGCCGGTCAACTTAAAGAACACCTACAGCACCGATTAGCTGCTGCCGAGGAAGTCGCGAAGCACCATCAGGAAATTTCTCAGTGCTCTTTCGCCCTTACATCTTTGATTGAAACGACTCTTGCAACCATTCGAAAAGTTTTAGTTGCAGCTCAGCATCTTGATCTTCCAGATGAGATATTGCTACTTAGATCATGGCTGACTAGTTTAGAAGGTCTACGAGCCTTACTAGATGATCCGATTGAGAACTACCCTGATACCCGCTTTCCTCCTGATCGAGCCGCGCGGATGCTTGCCCCAGACTCCCTTCCCCTCACCTTTGATCGGGTTTTAGCCATAGCTCGGATTAAATTTCCCCTCGCTTCGCTTGAGCAAACTGCCTGGGACACACTAACAAGTCTGATAGCAAATTTCACCGCTCTGGAGAGATCAGATGGAATCCTGCAAGGGGCAAAACTCTCCCAGCGAAGAGCACATCTACTTCTTGCCACCTTTGAGACTGTCCGTGATGATGTTCTTGCTCAGCTGTACAACAACATTCGTGACCGCTTTGTGGAATTCTATGCGGAGCTACACGCCCACGATGAAAATGATTTTTCCGCAACGCTCAAGTCTGAAGGAGCAGGACTCCATCTCGAAGTGGGCTTTTTCGGCCGTGGTATTCACCCACCCCACGCGCTCCACAGCGAGGGACACCAAGATAGCATGGGTCTTTGCCTTTATTTGGCGCTTGCCGAACACTTGACTGGCAATTTCCTTGATCTTTTTATTCTCGATGACGTCGTAATGTCCATTGACGCCGATCATCGGAGACAAATCTGTCACATCTTGAAGAATTTTTTCCCATCACGCCAATTCCTTATCACCACACATGACCGAACATGGGCCTATCAACTGAAAAGCGAGGGGGTTGTCTCTTCTCGTAACATGATCGAGTTCTATAATTGGCACGTTGGTTCAGGCCCTCAAGTCAACCACGAAACTGATATATGGAACCGTATCGAAACTGATCTCCAAAAAAACGATGTGCCCGCAGCTGCCCATCGACTCCGCAGAGGAGCAGAAGATTTCTTCGCTTCTACCTCTGATTCCCTAAAAGCACCTGTGGCATATAAGATCAATAGCAGATGGGAGCTTGGAGATTTTCTTCCCGCTACCATCGGTCAATATTCTAGACTATTGAAATCGGCGAAAAGTGCGGCCAGTTCGTGGAGTGACACAGCAACCGTTCAAAAACTTGTTGAGCTAGATAGTGTTGCCGGTCAGATTTTCAAGCGGTCATCTGTGGAACAATGGGCAATAAATGCCAACGTGCACTATAACAACTGGGCGAACTTTTCAGAAAAGGATTTTCGCCCCGTCGTCCAGGCTTTCGTCGACCTATGGAACCTTTTTATGTGCAATGCCTGCCACGGAATACTCCGCCTAACCATCACCGGCGTAACTCCAATGAACGTGCGCTGTAGCTGCGGGAAAGTGAATTGGAACCTCACAGAAAAGAGCACAAAGACGTAGCTCAGATTGCACTACCACGAGAATGGTTCGGTTGGCTATCGCGCACCCGCACGCGTTACTTTCTGTACAAATCTTTACCACACTCCCCATCTCCAGGGCCTCACCATCTTTTGCCTTCCGCCGCGATTGCCGTTCCAACATACCATGTGTGGCTAGTACTAAAGAGGATTTCACATGCATTCGAGATTTCGCTCGGCAATCGCGACGTTTGGCGCCGATGCTAAGGCAAAACTTGCGAATCTCGCGGCGACAGGAGAGCCAGAGGATCAGCTCCGCGCGCCACTCGAACGTCTGGTTGTGGACCTGGCCGAGATCTGTGGGTTCCCCCGAACCGCGGTCGCCGCCGTCGGCGAGTCATCGGTGCGCGAGCTGAAGACCCGCCCCGACTATGCGATCACCGTTCGTCATGCGCTCGTGGGTTTTATTGAGGTCAAGGCGCCGGGGAAGGGAGCTGATCCGCGGCGGTTCAGAGATCGGCACGACAAGGAGCAGTGGAAGAAGCTCCAACCACTCCCCAATTTACTCTATACCGACGGCAACGAGTTCAGCCTCTGGCGAAGCGGCGAGCTAGCAGGGTCGCTCATACGTCTCACGGGCGACATCGAGACGTCTGGCGCTGATCTTGATGCACCGCCCGGCCTGCTGAGCCTCTTCGAAACCTTCATCCGATGGGAGCCCATCCCCCCACGCAACGCCAAACAACTCGCCGATGTCAGCGCTCGGCTGTGCCGACTGTTGCGTGAGGAGGTGACCGAGCAGCTAGCCCTCGGGAGCCCGGCACTGACGGCGCTCAGGATGGATTGGCGGAAGATGCTCTTCCCTGACGCATCCATCGCGCAGTTCGCTGATGGGTATGCCCAGGCCGTCACATTCGGCATGCTTCTGGCGCGAGCGCGAGACATCCAGCTCAGCTGGGGTCTCGACCAGGTGGCCCGACAACTCGCGCGGACGAACTCGTTGATCGGCACCGCCCTGCGCCTTTTAACCGATGACGCGGCGAACCAAGCGACGCTGAAGACCTCGCTCGGCACGCTCACGCGTGTGCTCGATGCCGTCCACTGGCCGACGATCAGCAAGGACGAGCCCGATACGTGGCTGTACTTTTACGAGGATTTTCTCGAGGTCTACGACAATGATTTACGGAAGAAAACGGGCTCGTACTACACGCCGCCCGAAGTCGTCGCCGCGATGGTGCGACTAGTGGATGAAGCGCTTCGGAGTCGTTTCAGGCTTCATGCTGGCCTGGCGTCGCCAGCCGTCACCGTGGCAGACCCTGCGGTTGGCACAGGCACGTTCCTCCTCGGGACGCTGCGTCGGATCGCCGAGACGGTCGAAGCCGACGAAGGCCCAGGCGCAGTGGCTCCGGCCATCGATGCCGCAATGGGGCGTCTCATCGGGTTCGAGATCCAGCTGGGGCCTTTCGCCGTTGCGCAGGTGCGCATGCTCGCCGAGCTGACCGATCTCCTCGGAACCCCACCGACCACACCGCTGCGGATGTTCGTCGCCGACACACTCAGCAACCCCTATGTCGAGCAGGAGTGGATTCCTACGCTGTATGCCCCGATTGCGGAGTCTCGTCGGCAGGCGAATCAGATCAAGCGGCAGGAGCCGATCACCGTGGTAATCGGCAACCCGCCGTACAGAGAGAGGGCCATGCATCGCGGCGGCTGGGTCGAGGCGAGTAGCCCGAACGCCCGCGAGCCCGCCCCGCTCGAAGCTTGGATACCCCCGCGTGAGTGGAAAGTCAGCGCGCACGCGAAGCACCTACGCAATCTGTACGTCTATTTCTGGCGCTGGGCGACGTGGAAGATCTTTGACCACGACCCGACCGCTAACACGGGCATCGTATGCTTCATCACGGTGGCGGGCTTCCTCAACGGGCCTGGCTTCGAGAAGATGCGCGATTACCTCCGCCGCACGACCGATGAGATCTGGGTGATTGACTGCTCGCCGGAAGGTTACCAACCCGAGGTCAACACACGAATCTTCGAGGACGTCCAGCAGCCGGTCTGCATTGTCCTCGCCTCACGCCCTTCGGGTACGAATCCAGAGAGGCCGGCGACGGTCCGGTTCCGCGTGCTTCCCGCAGGGCACCGGCGGGACAAGTTCAGCGCACTGCGCAGTCTCACGCTTGACTCCGCTGATTGGGCCGAGTGCCCATCGGAGTGGCGCGCTTCATTTCTGCCACAGTCAGTAGGGGCGTGGTCGACGTATCCCGAGCTTGACGAGCTGTTCATCTATAACGGCTCCGGGGTGATGCCCGGCCGCACGTGGGTCATTGCCCCCGATGCGGAGTCCTTGCGACAGCGCTGGCAGACGCTCATTAACGCGCCGAGCGACCAGAAGGAGAGGCTGTTCCATCCGCATCTGCTCAAGGGAAGACCGGGAGATAGGCATAGCAACCGATTAGTCGCGCAGGGGCTGCCCGGCTATGACCCGCGGCCCACGCGTGTGGCGAACGAGCGGGGTCCGTGTATCCCGCCCGTCCGGTACGGATTTCGTTCGTTCGACCGGCAGTGGATCATCCCCGATAATCGGCTGATCAATCGGCCCAACCCGGAGTTGTGGGCGTCACGCTCGGAGCATCAAGTGTATCTGACGGCTCTTATCCAACATGCGCCATCGGCAGGTCCGGCGCTCACCTTCACGGGACTGATCCCTGACCTTCACCACTACAAGGGATCGTTCGGTGGCCGCGTCTTTCCCCTCTGGCGCGACCGCGACGCCAGGGTGCCGAATATTTCTCCCACCCTCCTTACATACCTCGGACAAAGGTATCAGAGCCCCGTGAGCGCCGAGGACCTGATGGCATACATTGCCGCGGTTGCAGCTCACCCGGCATTCACCGCGCGCTTCTTATCCGATCTCGTGACGCCGGGCCTGCGGATTCCACTAACGGCCGACGGCCAGCTCTTTGCCACCGCTGTTGAGCTCGGACGCACCGTCATCTGGCTCCATACCTTCGGCGAGCGGTTTGCAGACCCCAGCCGAGGACGGCCAGCACAACCCCCACGACTCGCACCGCGTGACGCCCCCCGGATTCCCACGGCCGGCGCGATGTCCCAAGATCCAGCAGCTATACCCGACACCATCGATTACGATGCGACGAGCCGCAGACTCTTGGTCGGGCGCGGGTACGTGGACAATGTAGCTCCGCAAGTATGGCACTACGAAGTATCCGGCACGCAGGTGTTGCGGCATTGGTTCAGTTACCGTAAGGCCAACCGGGAACGGCCGATCATCGGCGACCGACGTCAGCCGTCACCGTTAGGAGACCTTCAGCCCGATCACTGGCTCGCAGAATATACGACGGAACTTATGCATGTACTCCACGTACTTGGTCGGCTCGTCGAACTCGAACCGCAACAAGCCGATTTGCTCGAACAGATCTGCTCCGGTCAGACGATTTCCGCCACCGAGTTGCGCGCGGCAGGTGCGCTCACTACGTCTGCTACTCTGACACGCAGAACTAGGGTGGGAGTCGCACTGCCTGATTCGCCACAGCAGCCGAGCTTGCTCGACTAGCAGCAGAACTTGCGTTAGGTATTCGTTTGGAGTGGACGCTGCAGCTGTAGCGCGGTCGTTCCACCAACTCTTGAGTGCGCCCCCGGCTGAGGTCTTGTCGCTTTCTGTCCTGTTTTGCGAACTCCCTTTCCTTTCCGCGTTTTTGCCGTCGATCCATGGGCATGATAGACTTGAGCTGTAGGAAAATAGACGCAAGGCAAGTCCCCTCGCTTAAATCCCATTCCATCGTATAAAAGCGGTCAGAGTAAGCAGGGAAGCCGGCCGGGTCGAGTTCTACCCATCCTGCTCTCCTCAATCTCTCTCCGTTAAATTCCCATATGTCAAAAAAACCTTTGTTTTTGGTAGCTCTCTTTGCTATTCTCGCCCTGCTTTCCTTAGGGTTTTATCTCCAGGGCGGGAGACGTCAGATGTCCCAGGCCCAAACTTCTCCTCCATATCCTACTCCGGCCCCCTCTAAGAATACCCCTGCGTCGCCTGCCTCCTCAAACACCCAACCTTCTGCTAGCTCAAGTGCCTCCTGGAAATCCTATCGGAATGAGCAATATGCATTTGAACTGAACTATCCGTCGGATTGGGAGATTAACTATAGAAATAAATTTACCCACCACGAGAGTTATCCGGTTGTAACATTCATAAGCCTAGCCACTAAGAGTGAGATTAAAAGATTGATCGCCGGGGGAGGAGTAGAAACTCCGGGTCCAGATATTATCATCAGTGTTGAGGAGTTGAAAGACAGTATTTCTTTAGAGGATTATCTATACACTCATAGCGTACATACTCATCCATCTCTAGGAGATGTGGTCAGCTATAAGAAAGCGCGATTTGCGGGAAATGACGCTTACGAAGTCATATTGGGAGGGTTTGGTAAAAATTACTCTATTGATATAGAAAAACACAACAAAAGATATGAGATTCTCTTTGAGAATAAGGGAGAACGAACTGATCTAAGCCTAACTGAAAAGCAGATACTAGACAGCTTCAACTTTTTGGATTAATGGGGAGATGAGGAGAGATAAAAATGAGAGTGAGATTGTGGCTGGGTATAACTGTAGCCCTTTTAGGTATAGTTGAATATCCCAATTGTACTTTCGCTCTAGGAAGATCAATTGTACCGGCCAAGACGTCAACCGGTTTTTATTATCCTACAGGTATAAGTAACCTCGGACCTTATGCTGGTTGGCTTGCAAGTGGTTGCGATGGTAAAACCGAGTATTTCACCGGAGAATACCATTTAGGAAAAGATATTCAAGCTATTAAAGGGGATGTTGTCTTCGCTGTCGCTGATGGGATAGTTGTAAGACGAAGTCCAAATGGGTGGGGGGTTGGTAATGTTGGAATTATAATCAGGCATAAACTTCAAGATGGGTTCTGTAAATAGCTTTGTGTAAATGGATCTGTGGATAACTTTGTATTTTTGAAAATTTTTGATTTTTACGTGAGCAGAATTCTGTCTGGGTAGAGGATGGCGAACTGGGCGATGACGGTACCCCAGTTGTGGATTGGCATGGTCCATCGGCGGGTGATATCATGCTGCGCAAGCCAGAGTAATTTTTTCAATGCATCCTCGTGGGGAAAAATTGTTGTGGTTTTCGTAACCTTTCTGAGCTGCCGGTGGAGATTCTCAATCGTATTTGTGGTGTACATGATCTTGCGTATTTCACCGGGATACCGAAACATCGGGGAGAGTTCATGCCATTTGTTCTCCCAGCTTTTGAGATATACGGCATAGTCCGGCCACTGCTGCTTGACGGCCTCAAGCGCTGAGAGTCCTGCCTCTTCGGTTGGCGCCGTATACACGGCACGAAGGTCTTTACAGAATTGCTGTTTGTGCTTGTGCGGAACGTACTTCACGGTGTTACGGATTTGATGGACAATGCACTGCTGCACCTCGGCGTTGGGAAATGCTGTGTGGATCGCATCAGAGAAGCCAGTCAGTCCGTCAACTGAAGCGATGAGAATATCCTCCACTCCCCGGTTCTTGATTTCACTCAGCACCTCAAGCCAGAACTTCGCGCCCTCGGTGTCATTGATCCACAGGCCCAGAATCTCCCGTTTCCCCTCTGCCGTAATGCCGAGAATCGTGTAGGAACATTTGTTTACAATTCTTCCGGTATCCCTGACCTTGAAATGAATCCCGTCCAGATACACGAGGACGTAGTGCGATGCAAGCGGCCTGGACTGCCATTCCTGCACCAGGGGCATCACCTTGTCCGTGATCGTCGAGACCATGCCGGCTGAGACCTCGACGCCGTACAAGTCTTGCATATGCCGCTCAATATCGCGCGTCGTCATCCCTTTGGCATACATCGAGATGATCCGCTCTTCCACATCGTTGTCAACGGTCTCGTACTTACGCACGGCAATTGGTTCGAATGTCCCACTCCGGTCCCGAGGAATGAGCAGCGGGGCTGGTCCGAATGATGTTTTCAGCGTTTTTTGGCTGTACCCGTTTCTCGAATTGCCGGAGTTCCGACCTTTGCTCTCGTATTTCTCGTACCCAACGTGTCCGGTCATCTCCGCGTCAAGCATTGCTTGCAAGGTTGGAGCTATCAGCTCCTTGGCCAGCGATATCACGTCTTTCATGGTTCGCATGCCGCTCATCTGAATCTCTACGCCCCCGGTCGGCAGGCGCGTGATGGCGTAGGGCTTGGCCTCGCCATCGGTGACCTCTTCTTTTTTCATGGTGTGTAATGGGGTTATGCTGGTACTCCTTCAATTATTCCATTTACACAGTTTATTTTACAGTCTCTCAAGATGGAACAGAATTTCTCGCTATATATGGCCATATTCAGTCCACTGCTTATGAGGGACAGTTAATAATTTCTGGTTCACCTTTTGGGACCATTGGTCATTGAGATTTCGGCGATCATCTCCATTTTGGAATTCATCCAGGGCTTACCCTGCCAGATACTGGTTTGGGGATCATGCCTTGTCCTATTAGTCCTCCATACAATGGTTTTGTTGATCCGATTAGCTGGATTACGACCAAAAATCCTGATAACACTTTTCCCCTCTCTCATGGATGGAATCCTATAAGAAATGTATTGATGTATACTATCAATCTAACTGCAGCGCAGGTCAAGTATCAAAACCAAATAGTGACTACGTCTGAGGCTGTGAACCGTGGTTGGCTCGATTCTCTTGTTTATGAAAATGCGACATGGCAAACCTTGGATATCCGCAATGGAAGTTTTAAGTCCGGTGGAAGCTACTGGATCTATGCATTGATAGATAATGTTACATTAACTTTAGTTGGATTAGACCAGCAAGCACAGCAGGGTATGATTAGACGAGCAACGCATGATTCTCGCTTCGGCATCGCTATTATCGAAACTTTTGGGAAGAATCTAAATTGGCCTGGGTATCCTGATTGGGAACTCCGGTGGATGAACTTCAATTTTACTGGAGATCGTACCGTTACTATCTACCATGCAACCTATAAGCCAGATGCATCTGTTCGGTACACGATTTTTTTGGATCCTGATACCAACCAATGGAGCGGCTGGACACAGGTTTTTCCATGAATTGTTCTGGTTGTAAAAGACGAGATGGTTCTCCTTTATTGTGGTGAGACCCTTTCGCTTTCCGTGTAAATATGCGAAATCTCCGTGTGGGTCCCTTTCCCTATCTCCGCCATTTTCCTCACCTGTGGAAAACAAGGATTGCGAAAAGGTTTCGCAATCCTTTCTACACTGCGAAATTGTCGCTCGTCCATGTTCGCCCTATGCCGCATTCTTATGGTCATTCACCACATTTTTTCATTGCAACAGACTAGGGTCATTGGTAAAATTCAAAGTGTTACCAAGATTCAATAGAGATCATTTAAATACAAACCTAAAAGGCGACGGAGGCCAAAACGATGGTAGATATCCACTTTGAGATTAACGGTCGTAAAGTCGGTCCCAACCAGATAGCCGATGCCCTCACAAGGGCTGTCTTGGAGGAGGCCGCCAAGCAGATCAAGCAAAGGGCAGGTGCAATTCGGTGTCCAACTCATAGTCACTATGCCAAAATCATCGCCAAGGGACGATCCGCGGAAAATCTGAACTTCGAGGTGTCGGGTTGCTGCAATGACTTAATTAAGAAGGTTGAGCAGAGCCTCAAGTAGTAGTGGTCTAACTAAATGCCACAAAGATTTACAAGGTATCTCGTCTAATTAATAGAATACTTCTTGGGCTCAATCCTCACTCCCTGATATCACTACCCCTCTCCTCACTGAATTGCACCTTTCCGTCAAAAACGCCTTCCTTACGTGTCACTTTACAAATTAAGTGGCGGTTCTTTTGACAGTTTATCTGGCGTTAGCACCTGGAGGTGCATGGGAGACCCTGGGAGGTCAGCTTTGCCGAAAATGAACGGTAGGGTTTCCGTTCGGACATAGGCAAGCCCTTGTAATAGCGTTGGTGCACTCACCCCTCTTTGCCGAGAACAATACTTTCTCGGCAATGTCTTCGGACCTCTGCAGGTCTCACCCGACGCTCCTTACTGCGCCACTTAATGTGTAAAAATCACCGCCACTATGCGTGCAAAATTACACTTACGGGACGGTTTTTCTCCACCCTAGGTACTATTGATAAAATATGTTATCAATACTAAACTAAGGGTATGGACGAGCCCACCAATCAGGGGAAAAATGTAGTTCCAAACACGGCCACGGAAGGCATGTTGACGCGGCAAGAGTTTCAGCAGCTGGCGGACGTGCCGGCGGAAGTGGAGTGGTTTGCGAATCTTGACAACCGCCGGACGCGGCGGGCGTATCAGATTGATCTCAAAGACTTTATGAGTTTTGTTGGGATCCGCCGCCCGGAGGAATTTCGGCTCGTCACCCGAGCGCACCTCATTGCCTGGCGCAAGCAGCTGGAGCAGCGGCAGCTCGCCGGCGCGACGATTCGCCGCAAGCTGGCCGCGCTCTCGTCACTTTTTGAGTACCTGTGCGAGCACAATGCGGTGACGAACAATCCGGTGAAGGGCGTGAAGCGGCCGAAAGTGGAATCATACGAGGGCAAGACGCCGGCCTTAGGCGATCATCAGGCGCGGGCGTTATTGAATGCCCCAGATGCGGAGACGGTGAAGGGCAAGCGTGATCGAGCCATGCTCTCCACGCTCCTCTATCACGGCCTGCGTCGTGAGGAGTTGTGTACGTTAAAAGTCCGGGACATCACGCAACGCCGCGGCGTGCTGCATCTGCGCGTGTACGGCAAGGGCAGCAAGCTGCGGTACTTGCCGCTGCATCCGGGCACGGCGGAAGTGATCACGGAATATGTGGAGGCGTTAGGGCATGGACAAGACCCCTCCGCTCCCCTCTTCCGGCCGGTGCGGAACAATCTCACCGGTACGTTGGATGCGCCGATGACTACGGACGGGGTGTATAAGGTCGTGCAGTCTTACGCACGGAAGATTGGCATCGGCGACATCGAGCGGTTAGGCGTCCATGCTTTACGCGCCACGGCAGCGACGAACGCACTCGATCACGAGGCGGATATCGCGAAAGTTCAGGAGTGGTTGGGACATGCGAACATCGCGACGACCCGCCTGTATGACCGGCGGAAGCATCGACCGGAGGATTCACCGACGTTTAAGGTGGCCTATTAAGGCAACATGGTGCGTGCCATACTGGCTCGGCCATGCGTCCATCACCAGTACGGCTGTCTATGCCCAACTCACCAGTCGCCGCAGAGAAAAGGAAGCGCGCAAAGTGTTTGCGAGTCAATATGTGGTATAACACCCTCGAACAGCATCCCAAGATCGTGCGGATTTCTTAATTGGCCATGACCGGCTGACCACCACAGGGATCTATTTGAATCTCTGCCCTGAAGAAGTCTTGCGCGAGTTCCGGCAAAAATGGTAAGGGCCCTATGGCCCCATCCAATAAGGAGATGTGTCCGCTATGCAGAGCATATCGGGGAACTTACTAGGAGCTGCACAGGCCGAAGCCGATCGTGCAATGCTCCAGCATGCGTTTATTGAAACATCGGACTACCAAACGCTCCGACATACTGTCGACTTCAACTACGTCGTGGGCCGGAGAGGTACTGGTAAGAGCGCCATCTTTCAGCGCCTATGTACTGAGTTCGCATCGGACACGCGAGTAATTCTCCTGAAGGAAGAGCCTCAAGACTATGACATGCTGGAATTCCAAACAACCTTTAGGAAAGTGTCTACAGAATATCGTATATTACGGCCTATCGCACGTTTACTCTGGACAGTACACGTGCTACTCCAGGCCACGAAGAATATTATACGCAAAGACCATTACAAGTTTGCCAAAAGCCGGCCCGCTTCGTTTTTAATACAATATTTGAGAAACCATTCATCCGTTCGCGAGAAGAGCGCCTGTGAGTTGTGTGTCTATTTACTTCACCAAGCGATTACCGAAGGCCTTGAGCCAGAGCAAATTCCTCGGACAATTATTGAACGCTATGAGGTCGCTCCTGTGACAGATGCTCTCAACGGAGCGCTAACGGAGCTGGGTCTGCGCATTGTCGTCCTCTATGACCGTTTAGATGAGGCATGGTTACCCGACCCTACTCCGATTGCCATATTAGGTGGTTTAGCCCAAGCAGCAGCTCAGTTTCGCGAAAAGCAGCTCCCATTTTATCCTGTGCTGTTTATTCGGGACAATATGTTCCGAGTGCTGGCTCAGTTTGATGACGATTACACACGGCACATCGAAGCTCATACACTACGCTTACAGTGGGACGAAGACTCCCTTTTTCATTTCATTGCAGCGCGACTACGGGTCGCACTTGCGCTAGAGTCAGTCGAAAGTAATGTGAGGGTCTGGAACCGGTTCGCTCACCGTGAGCTCGCTCAACGTACTGGTTTTACTGACTGCCTCCGCCATACGTTGTATCGGCCTCGCGATATACTTGTTCTGTTAAATGAGGCATATCGCAATGCAAGGCGGGATAACCGCGATGCAATTATTGAGGGCGATGTCGAAAAAAGCGCTACCGAGATCTCCCAACACAGACTCGAAGACCTTTGCAAGGAATACGACAAGGTCCTCCCGGGTCTGCGCCTTTTCGTGTCGGCCTTCCGAGGACAACCTGCGGTCCGACCTATGGGCCAAGTAGTCGACACGCTTAATGAGACAGCTGAACGGAATAATTATTCAGAATCTGGCTCGGGCGATCTCGTGCTTTTCAAAGACGGTGGTGAGATGTTCTCCGTTTTATATAGTGTTGGATTTATTGGATTGTACGACGCGCTCCACGGTAATTATACTTTTTGCCACGATGGCACGATGAAAGCATTGGTCTCGATTGAGTCCAACAGATCAACACTGGTACACCCCTGCTACTGGAAGGCTCTGGATGTCTCAATCATAAATGGGGCTTATAATGTCGCACTTCAGATTAACGATGATTATAACGTTGTCCCCAACAAAGACCCCATTGATTTACGCCTGCGAAGATTAGGTAGACTTCCTGAGGAACTGACTGAAATTCCGCTTGGCCTTGCAGGAAGTCGTGACTTCGAGATATGGGTACTCCGAGCCGTCCGAGTTCTTTTCTCGGGACCACTCTCTAACATTGAGTTAAAGCCGAATCCCACGATTGCTCTGAACCAGCGCGATGTTGTAGGCACAAACGCTACACAGACGACATTCTGGCGTCGTATTTACGAAGACTACAAAAGTCGCCAAATAATTTTTGAGTGTAAAAATTATGAGGAGATAATGCCAGATGATTTCAGGCAAGTACTAGACTATGCTACGGGAGAATATGGCAGCTTTATAGTAGTCGTACGGCGTGGTAAAAATAACGTATTCACGGAAAATGAAAAAGATCGCATGAAAGCGATGTTCTTTGACCACAAGCTGCTGATTATGATCGTGCCAGTGGAGCTCCTTGCCCTCTGTATGAGAAAACGTCGTTCCCCTCATAAAAAATACGATTACACAGATTTTACGATGAATAAGCATTTGGATTTTATTGTCAGGTCCGTCCTAAGCTTAACCCACATGCCTCGATCCAAGACTAAGCGGAGAAGATGACCAAACGGCTGACAACTTGTATGGTGCCAATTATAGAATGCTTGTCTATTTCGCGTCAAAATACATCCTCAAGGCCCGATTCACAACCTCCGTAATACTCACCTCCTCAGCCTCCGCCTCGTGATGAATCAGCCGGAGATATCGCTTCTCAACATGGTACGTCTGGCGCGCGGTTTCGTCCTTGAGAATAGCAAGGAACTGATTCGGCCGATTGAATAGCCAGTCTTCTTTCCTAGGTCGTTATGCCTGCCGGTGACTTTGGAGCTCATCCAGTAGAGTCTGGAGTCGTTCCACCTGCTTTTGTTGTTCCAGGACAATCGCCATAACAATCGTCTCAAACGGCCATGGGCGAGCGACCATGACCCCAGCTTGGATATGCAGCTTGGCGCAATCAAAGAGCCGATCGAAGAGGGCCTGATCGGCTTTGGGAAGTGCTTTTTTGAACGGCATCCACCGGCGGCGTTCGTACTCAATGAGTTGGCTAAAAGGCGGCAGCGTCTTACCCATGGCATGATCCTCTAACAATGGGAGCGTTGAAGACGGTTACAGAAGTTTCGTTGGTCCCGAATATATCAACAAGACGTTGATGTCGTAAGCCCTATATCTATCCGAAGGACCACTATAGTATGATGCTCGCTATGGCGACAGCGCTCGTGTATGCATGGGGTGGGGAAGGATACGCGACGAGACCTGCATGCTGTGCAGGTCTTTTACATGGATGAGGACATGACGATGACGATTCGGGAACTGCGCGCCGCCCTGGCCACAATGGATACGAACAGTGAAGTCCAGGTAGTCTTATTCAAAAATGACGGGACGAGTGAGGTGTTCGAGCTCGAAGAGGTCCTCAGCAACGATGGACACGCGCAGCTCGAAATTTATGAGCCCGAGGATAAAGCCTAGAGGAGGGTCCCTATGGCCGATCAGGCCCCCAGTTTCCAGTTCGAAGACATCCCCATAGAAGACGCCCGCCGCATGGGCCGAGGTCCGCGCATGAACCCGGAGCTCTACAACGCCCTTAAGCAGAAAATCCGATCGCCGGACACCACCGCCACCCGCATGCCGCTCCCCGAAGTCACGAACTCGACCACGATGAAAAACCGCATCATCCGTGTGGCCGCAGAGTTAGGTGTTCCTGTAACCGTCAGAAAAGTCCCCGGTGGCCTCATCTTCTGGCGCTCGACTGACGAAGATCTCCAGCAAGCCCAAGAGATCGCCGCACGGCTCCAATCCGCTCGGCAGCCGCCACCAGCAGCCCAGCGCAGCCGACGCCGACGTGCATAGTCGACCAGCATCATGCACACCGTCACGACACGGAGGCACATGGTATGGAATCCTCCAAGAGCTTTTTCGCCTCGCTGTTTGATTTCTCCTTCACCACGCTGATCACGTCGAAGGTCATTAAGTTTCTTTATGGGTTATCGATGGTGGGTGCCGGCTTGGGGGCTCTTGGCTTCATCATCGGTGGCTTCAGCCACTCGGTCGCGCTGGGCGTGGTGATGCTGATCATCGGGGCGCCCTTGTATTTCTTGCTGGTCGTCATCTATGCCCGGGTGTTCCTGGAGATCATCATGGTCGTCTTCCAGATGGCGGATCATGTGGCAGAGATCGCGACGCAAGGCCGACGCGGATCTTCATAATGCGTCCACCACCAACATGCTGCCCCCCAGAGGGAGGTCCTGCCATGATTCATCGCTCAATCCGCCATGCCGCTTCTGGTATATCGCTCCTTCCTCCCCTGCTGCTCGTTCTCCTCCTCTCAATCGGCACCGCCCCGGCTGCCATAGCACCCCAGCCAGGAGACTTTCAGGGCTGCCCCGAGCCAGGACAAGGCGGCGATCCGGACCTCAACCGCCTCAAAAACCGCTCGGCCCAGGTCGCAACAACCGAACCGATGACCGTGGCGCAGATCAACGCGCTACCCCTGCCTCTGGAAGCGCTCCGAGGGAAACGCGCCACCTGGCCCGCAAGCACACAACAAGAGATCACCCCTCTGGAACAAACAGGGGTGATGGTCGAGGCCTTCCTGATTGGGGTCAAGCAGGAGGGGCCGGAAACGACGAACTGTCGGCGCCAAGACCTGCACGACTACCATATCTGGATTGTAGACGCACGCGATCAGACCCGAGCTGCATCGGTGGTGGTCGAAATCACACCGCGGTGGCTTGCTGCCAATGACGGATGGCGCCTCCAGACATTCAAGCGCCTCGCCCAGCAGCGGGCCAACGTGAGGATCACGGGGTGGTTGATGTTTGATCCCCAGCATCCGGATCAGATTGGCAAGACGCGAGGCGGACTCTGGGAAGTTCACCCCATTACCAAGATCGAAGTGTCCTCCGGTGGGAGCTGGATTGAACTCTAAATGTCATGCCTGCCACAGCTACCATTGTCACATTAGCACCGACATGAAGGGACACCTGTGAACCTGTCGTCCGATCGTAAGCCAAGTATGCCCAGGTCCAGCATCCGCACAGATGCCAGACTTGACCCAACGACTCGGGCAAAAGTGGATGACCTCGCCAGACACTTTCACCGACCGCGCGCGGCCGTGCTGTGTCACATCATGCAATGGGGCCTGAGCCGCGAGCAGACGGGACCACTCGACCAGGCTGAATCGCAAGACCCGGTGCACCACCTCTATTTCTACGTCGCATCCGAACTCCACGAGCAAGTAAAGAAGGCGGCCGCAGCTGCGGGACTGAAGACCGCTCCATGGCTCCGCCACATGGTACGCCAGATCACGATTGCAGATTTCGCCGCCAGCTGGCAGGAGGCGACACCACGCGAGCGATCTCACGATTCCCGTACCTATACCGGGCGCTTCATGCTGCGCCTAGATGACCTGACACAGGCCAAGCTCGAGGATTTGTCGACACACTTCGATACGTCGGCCGCCGAGATCATCCGCCAGCTCATTACCCAGGCAGAGCCGGAGAATTTTCCCAAGAGCTGGCAGATGAGGGCAGCAGAGCTCCGCCTACAACAGCCCCACTCCCTTTGACAAACCCCCTTACCATGGTATGGTAGCCCTATGAAAAACAAGCACGCTCTCCACATCACAGGGAACGCTATGAAAACCTATCTCTTTCAGGTTGAGCTCGAACAGGAAGACGACGGTCGCTGGAGCGCCTGGATTGAGACGCTCCCCGGTTGTGCCGCCTGGGGCTACAGCAAGGAAGAGGCCCTTGAAGCGATCAAAGAGACCACGCAGGCCTTCCTTGAGGTCCTGGTCGAGAAAGGACAGCGCATTCCCGCGGCTCAGGCGGTCGAGACGATTGACGCGCCCGTCGTCGCCGTCACCCTATGACCGACGATCTGGGCCCACTGGTCCACCTGCTCCGCAACACCCCCGTACGGGAGCTGATCGCGGCCTTGAGACGAGACGGCTTTTCGTTGGAACGCCAAACCCGCACCGGCGGCCGGCTGACCACCATTCACTACCATACCGGTAGCGATACGCTCACGCGCAAGACCCTTCGGAGCGTCTTGCAGGCCACCCGCTGGACCGAAGACAACCTGCACCGCCTCGGCCTCCTCCCCTGATCTGTATCCACTTCCATGACGCACGGCTCTGTTTGACAAATCCTCTCCCTCCCCTACACTGGATGCAGGCATGCAAGCCGCGACCTGGCCTCAACAGATACCCTATGCCGTACCACCATCTACAAGTAAAGGGAGGTCTCCAAATGCCACGACGCGTGGACGTCACGTTTGAATTGCCCGATGAGGTGGCCCCGAACCTCCGTGATGAGGACCTGGCCGTAAAAGCCAAGGAAGCCTTCACGATGGAACTCTTACGAGAACATGAGCTTTCTCAAGGCAAAGCGGCCGAACTCCTTGGCATAGACCGCCATGCACTGTTTGATCTGATGACGAAGTATCGGGTACCAGTGATTGACATGACGCCAGAGGAACTGGCTGAGGAGCTAAAAACACCTCTACCCGACCAGATCTTCACCTGTATTGATCCCGTCTTGATGTATTCCTAGCGTAGGTATAATACCACACGTGCCTTGCACACTATTTCATAATGATTTAGATTACATATGGTATGAAACGAACCATAGTTCATCATATAAAAAAGCTCAAAGGAGGAGACATGGAGAGCATTGACGTGCATGATTTGCCGGAAGATGAAGCCGAAATCGTTGCTGCCTTTGTTGAGTTCCTGAAACAGCGCAGACAACAGCAAGCACAGCGACAACAAGTTCCGGCGAAAACGCCCACTGAGAGCCCCTTTGCGAGCTGGCCGCTCGGGGCCAAAGGGACGCTAAGTCGGGAGGAAATCTATGAACACCTCAGATAATCGTGCCTTGGTCGATACCAATGTCCTAGTATATGCCGCTGATACGGCTTCGTCCTTTCATGAGCCCTCCAGGCAGCTCCGGGATCGCGGCTTCCGCGGAGAGATTCCCCTGGTAGTGACCCCGCAGATCCTCATGGAATTCTTTGCCGTGATTACAAGCCCCCGACGCGTGACCACACCCCGCTCACCCGAAGAGGCTCGTGCAGAGGTAGAGAAATATGCTCGCACCGTCAACATGCTTAAAATTTATCCCGATAGTACAGCACTTGAACACAGCATCGAGCTTTTGCAACGCCATCCGCAGGTGGCCCGCCAAGAGGTCTTTGACCTCTTCCTGGTGGCCACGATGATGGCCAACGGCGTCACCCGCATCTATACCTACAACCAACAGCACTTTACCCGCTTTGCAGGAATTGAGGTGCTCACGCCATAACCGGATCGCCCGATCCGGTTTCTTTATGCGTCCAATCCCCACGACTCGCAACAACTTCATAACCCTTCATAACCACCCACACATCGGTCCTCCCCTCCAATGCAACCCAAATTTTCATTGACATCAGTGAGCAGCGTGATATAAGGGAAGACACTTTTTCCCAGGGGGACGCCCTCATCTCCTCTTGGCGCTGATGATGCCGTTGCTGGTTGCCGTTGGGAAGGCCTGAAGCTGACGCAGCAATAGACGAGGATCCCCCCATGCCCTCATCGTCTGACGACCCGTCATCACTACCTCCACCTCTCCCAAGTTTCTCCCCACAACGTCGTTTCCCTCACAAGGCCCCTACTCCCCACCTGCATCTGATCCCTCCCATCCGGGAGGAGCATCACCTGCTTCCCTCCCTCACCTTCCAAAACACTACCAGAGCAAGGGGTCACACCATGCGCCGTGCGCGTGGGGGCAGACGCTGGGGGCTGCTATGTTGCGCGTGGATGTGTGCGCTGCTGATGCTGGGGACCACCATGGCGGAAGGGACGCCGACGGTGCGCATGATCTATCTCGTGCCATCGGATCGGGTCATCCAGCCAGGCTATACCGCAGCGATCGAGAGCGCCATTACTCAACTCCAGATCTGGTACCGCAACGAGATGGGCAATGGGAAAACCTTTCTGCTCCATACCCCGATGGTCGAGATCTACGAGACCCCTCATCCTGCCTCATGGTATGCGGCGAATCCGGCAGGTGACTTCGTGGTGTGGTTCTGGAACAATGCGCTCGCGGACGGCTTTGCCTTGACTGGAGGAAGGTTCTTCGACCCCGAGAACCGCTGGATCTTCTATATTGATGCCGATCCGGCCTGTGGACAGCTTACCGGCGGGACCAGCGGGGTGGCCCTGCTGCCAGCCAACGATCTCAGGGGGCTCACCGGGCAGCAGAACCGACCACCATGTCTTGGGGAGCCGCCAGATACCGCCGGGATCTGCCGGTGGGTCGGAGGCCTCGGCCATGAGCTCGGCCACGCCTTTGATCTGCCCCATCCCGCAGGTTGCGAGGACAGCGATCCTGCGACCTTCTGCCCCAGCGACTCGTTGCTGTGGCTCGGGTTCCGAGAGTATCCGGATACGTATCTTCTTCCCGAGGATAAAGTGCAGCTGAATGCCAGCCCGTTCTTTCTCCCCATCAATCTCCCGGAGACGCTTCCGCCGTGTGGCGTTGTCTCGGTTGCTATCGATATCAAACCGGGTGAAACCCCGAACCCTATCAACCCGAAAAGCAAAGGGAACATTCCCGTGGCGATCCTCTCCGCTGCGACGTTCGATGCTCCAGCCGAGGTGGATCGCGCGTCATTGACGTTTGGCCGGACAGGCCAAGAAGCGAGCCTCGCGTTCTGCAGTCCTTCACCGGAGGATGTGAATGCAGACAGTGTGTTGGACCTCGTCTGTCACTTCACCATCCAGCAGACCGGTTTCCAGGCAGGCGATACCGCTGGCGTACTGAAGGGCAAGACCATTGACGGCACCCCCCTTGAGGGCACTGATGCTGTGCGCATTGTCCCATAGCCAAGGAGCCCACCCATGAGGCCAGTACATCCTTTCCTCTCTGCCACCATCCATTTTCTCGTAAGGCCTCAACTCCTAACGCGCATTTTATTCTCCTCCTCCTGGGGAAAACTTCATACCATGCAATGTCCTGCTTGAATCCAAAGATAGCTATCTCTTTTGTTTACTGCTTTGTTGGCTGCTCGCCCGGAGGAGTCAGATATGGTAAAGCGTCTGCGAATACTATTGATAGCAGCAGGATTTCTGGCAGTGAGCTACTTTCTGACCGAGGCTGGACCACAAGAGGGAGAAGTATTTTACCTTTCCTTCGATCAAGGTAATGGTCAAGAGAATCCAGGTATCCCAGGAGATGGAATAGTAATAAGCTCTTTACCTTTTGCTGGATTTATAGTGTCTCCACTATTCTCCTTCAATGGAGTGAGGAACGGTATTACCTTCTCTGCTTTTTTCCGCGATACCGTACCCGGTGTCGATGTCACGAATATAAAGCTGGACCTCGGACTTACCGGGAGGCCTCCCGTGCCCTGTGGCATCATTCTCGGGGTCGGTTCCCCATCTCCCCCGGTATTGACGCCACCTGTCAATGGAGTGCGCGGCATTGCCATCAGTTTTACTCAGCAGGAACTTGAGGCCCTGCTAGCTCCCTTGCAGCAAGAGCCGGAGTGTGCAAATCTAACCGTAGATGATTTTTACCTCCGCAACGTCCTCTTCTTTAAAGGTGAAGGCTTTGGCCCAGTAGATGATCTAGATGCATTCGCGGTCGGGATTGGCACAAACGTCTTCCCAGGAAAATGCGACACACCGGGTAATCCACCTTCGGAGCTTTTCGTTGACAATACGAAAGCCCTGGGACTTTTTGAAGGCATCGTTCAAGACGTAAAGACAAATGGTATTACGAGTGTTTCCTTGAGGATTCAGCCAACACAAGTCATCTTCGATCCTCTAACATTCGGTACACGTGGGGTATCACTCTGGTTTTCGATTGAGCCAATTCGATTTTATCCCAGCGTTGACATTGCAACCGTGACTCCGGATCTCGATGATCCCCTGGGAGGTCTCGCAGCAGAACGCGCCCTCGTGCCGCCGGATGGCCGAGCGAGCTTCCGAGTGCAGTTCTGCGAGCCGGGCGAGGTAAGGTTTATTCTCGTGTATAACGTAAGAGCGGCTTCTGTTACGCTGCGTGACGCCATTATACCGATAACATCGCTTTCGGAGGCCGTAGCATTGGGAGAAGCGCTGCTCGGGGTTCCCCTTTATAATTCAACAGTTTCTCATCTCGTGAATGCCTTTCAATCTACGAGTTTTAGTGGCCTTTTTAGAGAGTTGTCCCTTGCAGCGCGGGATCTATTGCGACTTACTCGCAATGAGGACCAATTTGAACAGCTGCGTACCATATTCAGACGAGCTGGGATTGAAATATTGCTATCGGATATACTAAGAGCGCCAGTGAGGCTCTTTGAAGTCTATATAGATACAGTTGTGTTTATGATTCAGGCGGGAGTCCCATTTAGAGAGGTTGAAATTGCTCTAATAGGAAGATAGAGCATATTAAGCCAAGCATTATCTTGAATATAGAAGTAAGTAGGCAGCGGCACTGATAATTAGTAGGAAACTACCTATAAATAAGGCAAAGTCTATATTGCCACGGATAAGCTCGCTGAGGATACTTAGAATACCAAGCACGAGAGCTATTGGCAGCGCAATCTGGTATTGGTACTCAAGGGGCTTCCAAAAACGATCCTCCGCATCTCGCCAACGCTGAATAAATTGGGAAATGATTGAAATGATATGCCTCATATGTTTGCTATCATATATCTATCATAGTGCAATCCGCAACACCTATGGGCGCCCCTGCAGCCTTTCGCCTGCCACTCTCGAAGTCATATGACCCCCGAATCTCTGGTACCTGGCTATCTTAACGCTCAGCACCTACTCTTGTACCGAAGAAAATAAAAACCCTGGCCAGCATGCTGACCAGGGCTATTAATTTTCCCCGCTCTACGAAAAAAGAACTCTTGTCCCGAGGGGATCCCGGCACGCCGGGACTCCCCTCGTCGTCGGCTTTCATTTCAAGGCGTTTTTGAGATTCAGGCAGCGACAGGTCTCATCCGCGCAGCACGACGGCTCCCGCTGCTGGAGCCAGGGACAAGACCCCAGGGCGGGAACCCCTACAAACCAAAGCCGCAAAGAAAATTCATAACCCTCCCTGCCTCTATGTGAACAGAACCAATCCGACCCGTCAATCCTCTCCTTGCCCTTCTCGCTGCTTTTGATAGTGTGTAAATAGCTGATTTACAATATGTTTCCACACTATCAGAAGGAGGAGGTCATGTTCCACACCGCGACGCTTACCGCTCATCGAGGGGCTACGCTCGTATCCCGTGACGATTTAGCCAGCTATGAACCACCTGAACCCGAAGGACGCTGGAAGCCCGTCAAACACTCACTGATCGTGGATCTCATGCACGAAGAACTGGCCCGGAGGGAGATTCAGATCACGCAAGAGGAATATGCCATCCAGCGCGAGGGGAATTACCTCTTCGCAGCCCTGTCCCTGAACTGGCTCGAAACCGAGGAGTTTGCCGCAGCACTCGCCTTCCGGCACTCCAATGACAAGACCGAGGCGATGAAAATGTACGCCGGAGTCAGTGTTTTTGTCTGTGACAATATGGCGCTTTCTGGCGACGAGATTATCCTGAACCGTAAGCATACCACCCGTTTGAATGTTGCCGCCGAGCTCACCAAGGCCTTCGACCGCTACAGAGACGGCACCCTCGTGCTGCAACGCAACATCGAAGACCTGAGAGCAGGACCCCTTTCCTTGGGGGACGCGCAGCGCAAGCTCTTCGAGATTTTCTATCGGCGGCTCCTGCCGACCCGGATGCTCATTCCCGTGACCGACAGCTTTCTTTCCAAAGAAGATCGCACCGACTGGGGGCTCCTCAATGCTCTCACTCTGCATGCCAAGAATCTCCCTCCCAACGGCAATATCCGGGCACATGCACAGTTGGGCCGCTACTTCGGCCTGGGAAAGGTCAACCCGTATGCGTGCTAGGGAAAAGATGTCAAGGCGGCAGTTCAGGTGCATCATCACGACACTATGCCAGAGGTGGCACATTCCAGAGTACGCCGAGTATCTGAGTGAGCGTTACTGGCCGGCCTTTTCCCGGCTTGACGACGTAGGCCAACGCGCCTTCTGGCAGGTGCTTGGAGTACAGGAGGTTTCCGATGTATGCTCCAAAGATCAAGGAGGACAGGACATGCAACCACGTATCGCCATTTTTGTGCGAGGCGGAGTCGTTCAGGAGGTCGCCAGCAATACCGCTGACATTTCGATCAAACTCGTAAATATGGATGCAATCGAGGAGGGAGATCCCCCCGACCAATGGCGACCGCCCGATGTTGTGATCCATGATCCACAGGACTTTGACGCGTATACCAGCTATGAGCCGCACCAGACTGGAGGAACCCGCCATGAAGTTGATCCTCAAGTGTTCAAGCCGCGAGTTCAGTCCTGACGACATCGAGTGGGCCTTCGTCACCCTCGACGCTTCCCTGCTGGAGCGGGCCCTTGCGAGACGCAGGATCTTCCTCCAATCCCAGGCGCAGGATGATCAGCTCTACGAAATGTACTTGTGGGACAACACTCCGGATTTTTTCGCCCTCTACCCCGATCCGGACGCCGACGACCCCCTCGACGAAGACGAGTCCCTCGAAGACACCTTGCGCGACCATGCAGGACAGCCGATCGACTGGACCAGCGCCGATTTCCACCGCATGAGCGACGAGACCGCCATCCCCGACGTGTACCTTCGTGGTGTCGAGTGCATCCGCATGCGCGTGGACGCGCACGGCATCGCCTGGACCTGCCACCCCAAATACCTGGATGCGGACGTCAGAACCAGCACCATCTCCTGGGAGCTTCTCGAAGGCCAGCGCCTCTTCGCGCCGCAGTCAGACGGTGGTTAAACAGGACTTGCCATCCCCTCTCTCACCCCACCTCACCCGAGCGTGGGGCCTTTTTATGAATCCACTGCTGAACGTACGACACCCTATCCACGTCCGTATGCTGTATAGTACACGTCACATCTACAGCGAACGCAACCGGATTTTCCTTCCCCTCTTCTCCCCATAGTCCCGTACATCCGCCACGGGTAGCGGGTTTTCTGATTGTATCAACGTTAGGCAGAACAGGCGGCAACGCCGGTGTCCGTCCGCCACAAGGTGATTAAAGGTCCCATCTATAACGAGGCCCCAAGAACGTCACTGGCTCTCAGTCCACGACATTCGTCGATGAGGGACGGATTGAAAGGAGGAACCCGATGGGCTATTACCAAGTCAGCCGGAAGGCGTGTGTAATCATGTCGCTAAAGTAACAGGAGAGGTCGGCGGTGCAAGCGACACCAGAAACGGTCACATAGGCAATCCCAGGGGCAAAGCGCCCGGTAGAAGGCACGGCCACGATCTCGAAGGGAAGCGGCGTCACGTCACATGCATTCAGCTCGGTTAAACCGGACCCCGTGACAGTATGCAGGCGTCTCACCGGCTGGATGACTTGAGCCCAGACCGAGGGCACAGCTGGCTCCGAGCACGTCACGGTCCCCGCCACCACAATAGTGCCCAACTCCCCGAGTGTGACGGCGTCTAGGGTGAGACTGACGGTGATGGCCTCTTGAGCGCGCGCGGCTGGGACCATGATGTGCCCGCCCAGCCCGAGGCAGGTGATGAGCACGAACACACGGCTCCATAACGGTAATCGGTATGGATGCTGTTGTGGCATGTTCCGACCTCCCGTGTCAGAAGGATACGCCGCAATGGACTCAAACGACGCTCCATTATAGCGGGGAAATTTTGCAAATCATAGATAAAATGATATGTATTAAAACGTATTGATTAAAATCCACTGAGGTGACCGGAGAAAGGGCCGTATCTGATTGTTGCCCGCAAGGGCAAGATTGGAGAGGCGGTACAGCAGAGTTCCTGGGTGTTCCCAGAAACACAAGAGCCCCGGACACCACGCCCGAGGCCTCTTCCCTTCACCCGTTGTTCCTCCCCCACCGCCCCGGTGTGGATAACCAGGCCTTGGACGAACGCAGGACCTGGCGTATGATGGAAGAGAGGCAGAGACAAAGGAACCTCTGCCCAAGAGATCGCGTTTGGATAAATGATGCACAACGGACCTGCTGTCGAGCAGGTCTTTTGTGTCTCTGCATGTTCCCGCCCTCCGCAGTAGGTACCAGCGAAATCACCATCACGATCCACCACGGGCCGGTGAGGCACCAGATGCGCGCGC
>Ga0137403_10001504_pt1 | contig 29222 bp, 24 predicted proteins | sample CZOMad2_1_16fung_FD_122057 | JGI IMG/M metagenome (GOLD analysis project Ga0137403, IMG submission 122057) | Vadose zone soil fungal communities from Angelo Coast Range Reserve, California, USA - CZOMad2_1_16fungal (Hybrid Assembly) | ecosystem: Environmental > Terrestrial > Soil > Vadose zone... | reverse complement strand
GAGGTGCGCAGCCAGGATGCGCCGTACCTGCTGCGGTCGTTGCTGTTGAACACCGACGGACGCGAGCGGGCGTGGACCTTCATGAAGGAGCATTGGGAGGACATGGTGCGACGCTATCCGGACAACTCCATCGTGCGCATGTGCGAAGGGATCACCGCCTTGGTCACACCCGCGCTTGAGGCCGACGTCAGAGCCTTCTTTGCCACCCATCCGGTCAAGCAGGGGGCCAAGACGATGGAGCAACACCTCGAGAAGCTGCGCATCGCCGTTGCCTGCAAGCAGCGCGAGGCCGCCAATCTGAAGGCGTATTTTGCGCGGGTGTCGTAGGGAGCAGGCCCCGTGCCTGCCCTCTAGGCATTCTTTCCCTCTCCCTCTGGAAGAGGGCTAGGGTGAGGGCCCAGGCGAGAATCCTACTTTGAATTGAATGTGTCTTGGTAAACACGCGACTGATAGAAAGTACTTCGCGCTAAGCTGCGCACCCTCTCCCCTTGCCCCTCTCCCAGCGGGCGAGGGGAATTAGGAAATGAAATGAGTTCATCCGCAGTCATAGAAAAGGTCGGCAATGCGCGCTTTCAAAACGCGCTGGCCCGGCGCGAGCAGTCGACGCCGCCAATCTGGTTGATGCGACAAGCCGGCCGTTATCACAAGCACTATCAGGCGCTGCGGCAGAAGTATTCGTTCATGGATTTGTGCAAGCAGCCTGAACTGGCGGCCGAAGTTGCCCTGGGGCCGGTGCTGGATTTTGATTTCGACGCCGCGATTCTATTCAGCGATTTGCTTTTCCCGCTTGAAGCGTTGGGGATGGGACTCGACTACACGGATCGAGGGCCACAGCTCGGCTGGAATCTTAATGAGGAGACTTTTACGCAATTGCGTTCGATCGAAGATGCCTGGCCGCATTTACTTTTTCAAGGGGAGGCGATGCAGGCGACGCGCGAACTCATTTCATCCGATCGTAGTCTGATTGGTTTTGTAGGCGGGCCCTGGACTTTATTTGTTTATGCGGTCGAAGGCTCGCATAAAGGATCTCTGCTCAAATCGAAAAAGCTGATACGACTGTTTCCGCGATTCTGCGACACGATGGTGCCGCTGCTGGTGCGGAACATCGAATTACAGTTGGAGCGCGGCGCGGAAGTCGTAATGATCTTTGATACGGCCGCGGGAGAGTTAGCGCCTGAGATATTCCGATCTGAAGTCGTGCCCCAACTTCAAACTCTGGCCGCGAAGGATGCGTCGCGCATCGGTTATTACTCGAAAGGCACCGAGCCCGCTCACTTGCGTGATTCGCTTTTCACTGGCGGCAAATTAGCTGGAGTGGGAATTGATTCCAGCTGGAACATGACCGAGGCGCTCGATCTCTTTCCAAAGGGTTTTGTTCAGGGCAACTTCGATCAAGCGTTGTTGTTGGATGAGAGACTTGAGCTCAAGCAGCATCTGACTCGCTATCTCGCGCCGCTGGCGGATCAGCCAACGCCGGGTTGGATTTGCGGGCTGGGCCATGGTGTTTTGCCGGGCACACCCGAAGACAATGTGAGACTCTTTGTCGACACCGTTCGAGAGGTAATGCAGTGACTGATCTTTTTGCCAAGTACGACGTCCCGGCTCCGCGCTACACCAGCTACCCGACCGTGCCTTTCTGGAGTGACTCTCCCAGTCCTGACCAATGGCTGGACGCTATTCGCACCGCGTGCGCTGACGAGAGCGCAAGCTGGTCCCTGTATTTTCATCTTCCGTTCTGCGAAACGCTCTGCACTTTCTGTGCGTGCAACACCGTCATCACGCACGATCATGGGCGCGAAAAGACTTACATCGATCTGCTTCATAAGGAATGGAATCTTTATCGCGAGCAGGTTCCCGAACTGCAACGACGGCCGCTCCGGCAGTTGGAGCTCGGGGGTGGCACGCCGACATTCTTCTCTGCGGACAATCTAAAGAGAATCCTGGAACCGATTCTGGCGGACGGTCAGGTTGATGCCGACCAGTTCCGCGCTTCAGTCGAAGTTGATCCGCGCCGCACCACCCGCGAACACCTGGTAGCGCTTCATTCCCTCGGTTTCCGACGGATTTCGCTCGGCGTTCAGGATTTCGATCCGGCGGTGCAAAAGCTGGTCAATCGCGAACAGCCGCTCGAGCAAACCAGGAACGTGACCGACACCGCGCGCGAGCTGGGCTACAACTCAGTCAACTATGATTTGATTTACGGGTTGCCGCGACAAACGCCTGAAAGTTTCCGGCAGACCGTCGCACAAACCGTCGAGTTAAGACCTGATTGCATTGCCGTCTATAGTTTCGCGCGTGTTCCCTGGATCAAGCCGGCGCAGCGCAGTTACAAAGACGAGGACTTGCCGGTGGCCGGAGAGAAGCGAGCGCTGTACGAGATCGCGCGCAACCTTTTAGCCGAAGCCGGGTACGTCGAGATCGGCATGGATCACTTTGCGTTGCCCGACGACGGACTTGCTTCGGCGCAACGTAATGGAACTCTGCATCGGAATTTTATGGGTTACACGGAATTGCGCACGCAGGTCCTGCTGGGTCTGGGCGTCAGCGCGATCTCTGAAACGCCCGCGTGCTTTCATCAAAACGAAAAAGCTTTTCCCGTCTACGAGCGCCGGGTGCAGCAGGGTGAAGTCCCCACCCTTCGCGGACACCTGCTTTCAGAAGAAGATCACCGTCTGCGTGAACAGATTCTTACTTTCATGACCCGGTTCGAGGTTGAGCTAAAGCCTGAACAAACCCGGGACGCGGCAATCTTCCTCGATTCGTTGGTAAGCGACGGACTGGTTGAGGTGCGCGACGAAAAGCTGATTCTTACCGATCGGGGCCGGCCGTTCTTGCGCAACGCGTGCATGTTCTTCGATCAGCGTCTGCGTCAACAGCAGGAACGACCGAAGCTTTTCTCTCAGGCACTCTGATAATTCAAAGCTCGCCCACGTCATTCGCTCGGTTACCTATGCAAGTCAAAGTCATCGGCGCAGGTTTCTCGGGATTAGTGACTGCCTACTATCTCGTCAAAGAAGGCTTCAACGTTCAGGTGGTTGAAACGAAGTCGCGCGCCGGAGGATTGATTCAAACTATTCAAACTGAACACGGCCCGATCGAGACTGCGGCGAACGGCATACGAAATTCTGCGCGACTCGAAGCGATGTGCGCGGACATCGGCGTACCGCTCCAGGCAACGCGAAGAGAAGCGCGGGCACGATTTATTTATCGCAGCCAGCCCAAGCGGTTTCCGCTCAGCCCCGCGGAAGTAATGAAGCTGGGTTTCAGGTTCGCGGGCAGTGCCACCAGCTTGCGGCCCCGCCCGTTTGAAACGATCGTCGCTTGGGGACGGCGTGTGGTCGGCAAAGGCGGCACGGATTTTTTCCTGGCGCCGGCGCTCGGTGGCATCTACGCTGGCGATCCTGAGAAGTTGAGCGCGAGTCTGGTATTTGGTCAGGCTGCTTTGCCGCGCTTTCTGCAAACGACTCGCCCACTGCGGCCAAAGCTGCGCGGCACAGTCGCGCCGCTGAACGGCATGCAGCAACTCATCGATGGGCTTTGCGGATACCTCGAGCGCGCGGGAGTAGAATTTGTTTTCAATCAAGAAGCTCAGATAGACCGCGGCGAGCCGGCCGTCATTTGTACATCGGCACACGGCGCCGCGGAGTGTTTGGCGGCGGTGGCGCCGGAACTGAGCGAGAGCTTGCGGCAAATCGAGATGATGCCGGTGGTGACTGCGACCTGTCATTACCAGGCGGACGCCGGAAAGCTCAAGGGCTTTGGTTGTTTGTTTCCGCGCGGCGAGGGTTTTCGCGCGCGCGGCGTCTTGTTCAATGAATGGATCTTTGCGGGGCGTGGGCCGGCGCACTCTGAGACGTGGATTTTTGGCGGTGCGCTCGATCCGGAGATAGTTAAGTTAAGTGATGCTGAGCTGATAAAGCTGATTGCTGACGAGCGCGCAAGGCTATACCGCGAGCATCACGAAGCGATTGGAGTTCACCTGACTAACTGGCCCGAGGCGTTGCCGCACTACTCGGTAGATATGGAACGCATCTTGACGCAACTTCCAGCGCCCCCGGCCAATGTGGGCCTGGTGGGAAACTATCTCGGTCGCATCGGCCTGGCCAAACTAGTCGAGCGCGCCGCGTTTGTCGCGAGCGAATTTCGCGAGCGATCACAGGGTACCAACCCGACCGTCAGGGAGGGCTCAGCTTGAATCGAGTCGGCGTTCTTTTGATTAATCTCGGAACCCCGGACGCGCCGACACCCGAGGCCGTCGGCCGTTACCTGCGCGAATTTCTGATGGATGGTTTCGTGATCGACGTGCCGAAACCCTTACGCTGGTTTCTGGTGAACGTAATGATCGTCCCGCGCCGAAAAGTACAATCCGCCAGGGCTTATCAAAAGGTTCAACTACCGGGAGGGTCGCCGCTGCTGGTTTACACGCGCGAGTTGGCAGAGCAGGTTGCGGCGCAACTGGCAAATGACGATCGCTACCTGGTTGAATACGCGATGCGTTACGGCAATCCATCGATTAGGTCGGCGCTCACCCGGCTGTCTGCGTCCGACATCTCGCGAATCATCGTTTTGCCCCTGTACCCGCAGTACGCGGAGTCGAGTTTTGAGACTGCCGTGGTTGAGACGACCAGAGTGGCGAAGCAACTTGGATGTGCGGAACGCTTGTCCTTCGCGCCGCCCTTTTATGACCGGCCCGAGTTCATCGCGGCCCATGCGCGGTTAATCAGGGAGGCCCACGAAAAGCAGCCGGTCGATCACGTAGTCTTCAGCTTTCACAGTTTGCCGGAACGCCACCTCAAGCGATTGGATGCAACCGGGCAGCATTGTCTGGTTAAGTCTGACTGCTGCGATCGCATTGGCGCCGTGAACCAAAACTGTTATCGAGCGCAGTGCATGTTCACCGCGAGAGCGATCGCTGCACGGCTTGGATTGGAAGCAGGTGATTACACGGTGTCATTTCAATCTCGCCTCGGCAGGGCGAAATGGATCGGACCCACTACCGAGGTTGTGCTGCGCGAGCTGGCCCAACGAGGCGTCAATCGGATCGCCGTCTCCTGTCCGTCGTTTGTGGCCGATTGTCTTGAGACTTTGGAAGAGATGGGCCTACGCGGCCGGCACACTTTCATCGAAGCAGGTGGCGAAGATTTGTATTTAGTTCCGTCGCTGAACGCTGATTCGTTTTGGGTTGAGACAGTGGCAAACTGGATCTGCGAGGCTAAAGAGTAGCAACGTTCGGTGGTGATTTCCGACGGCGCGGAAAAATTTGTCTCGCGGAGCCACCGGATTCATCCAGACGTTACAAGGACGCGTTCGTATGTGGTTCCCTCCGAGCGAACTGCATTAGGTTAGAATAACCAGCCGCTGCCGCATCGGGCCCACGCAGTCTCGTCCAGAAGGCCGAATCCCCAGACATTGGTACTATGGTAGACTCGCCGAGCTTGACGCACGTGAGGTGATCAGACGAGCCGATTGCGGCGTGAGGTTGGTTCCAAAGCGCGAAAGATTCGAGGATCATAAAAGATGAGAGTGTTAGTTACTGGTGGCGCGGGATTCATTGGTTCGCATTTGTGCGAAAGATTGTTGACCGATGGTGAAGAAGTGATCTGCCTCGATAATTTTTTCACCGGACGCCGCCACAATATTTCTCATTTGCTGGATAACTATCGCTTTGAGTTGGTGCGACATGACGTGACTGAGCCGATTCTGCTCGAAGTGGATCAAATCTACAATCTCGCTTGTCCAGCATCTCCTGTGCACTACCAGTACAATCCGGTCAAGACCGTTAAGACCAATGTCATGGGAACGCTCAACATGCTTGGGTTAGCTAAGCGTGTTCGCGCTCGTATCCTGCAGGCGTCCACGTCAGAAGTCTATGGCGATCCTCAATTACACCCGCAGTCCGAAGGTTACTGGGGCAACGTCAACCCGATCGGAATTCGCAGCTGTTACGACGAAGGCAAACGGTTGGCGGAAACCCTGATGATGGATTACCACCGTCAAAACAAAGTTGACACGCGCATCATTCGCATCTTCAACACCTACGGCACGCGAATGCTTGAGAATGACGGGCGCGTGGTATCGAATTTTATCGTTCAGGCATTGAAGGGCGAGCCGCTAACCATTTACGGGGACGGCAGTCAGACTCGCTCTTTCTGTTATGTCGACGACCTCGTCGACGGTATGGTGCGTTTGATGAGCGTTGCCGAAGGAGCCCACCCGATATTTAGCACGCACGACCCGATCAACGTAGGAAATCCGACCGAGTTCACGATGAACGAATTGGCCACCGAGGTTGCGAGCGCGGTCGGGGTCGAGGTCGAGACCCGCTACTTTCCGCTCCCCGATGACGATCCCCGCCAGCGTCGGCCCGACATCACCCGGGCCCGCGAAGTCCTCGGCTGGTCGCCGACGGTTTCGTTCCGCGACGGGCTCGCGCGGACGGTCGCTTACTTTGCATCCCGCATTACGCATCCGGAAATGAGCGCGCATGGATGAAGAGCTGGGACCCACCTAAGTTTTGCAGTCTCTGGCGCTCATTGAATTGAGATCGCGACCCCGCGCGGTCCCTCGATGTGTTTATCTGCGAGGATTTGGCTCTAGCGTCCGCAAAACTGTCACATTAAAAACTTAATTCACTCCCCAGCGCGCTTTCCCGGGAGCGACTGCGTGCTTTAGCTCCTGGGCTGAGGCTTCGCGCTGGGCCAACTCTAAATCGTGATCCACCATAAGTTTTACCAGCTCATCGAAGGTTACTTTAGGTTCCCAACCAAGCTGTCGGCGAGCCTTGCTTGGGTCCCCCAGCAAGAGATCAACTTCAGCCGGCCGGAAATAGCGCGGGTCGATCTCCACGTGCTTTTCCCAATCGAGATCCAGGTAACTGAAAGTCTGCTGGATGAACTCACGCACTGAATGCGTCTCGCCGGTCGCAATCACATAGTCGTCTGGTTTCTCGGCATTCAGCATCATCCACATCGCCTCAACATAGTCCCGCGCGTATCCCCAGTCGCGCTGCGCGTCCAGGTTGCCCATAAACAATTTGTCCTGGAGACCGAGTTTTATGCGGGTGGCTCCCCGGGTGATCTTACGCGAGACAAAGGTCTCACCTCGCCGCTCAGATTCGTGGTTGAAAAGAATTCCATTGCAGGCAAACAGGTTATATGATTCCCGATAGTTGACGGTAACGTAATAGGCGTAAGCCTTGGCACAAGCGTAAGGCGACCGCGGATAAAAAGGCGTAGTTTCCGTTTGCGGTGTTTCGGCTACCTTGCCATAAAGCTCGGAAGATGATGCTTGATAAAATCTGGTGCGTATGCCCGCCTCCCTGATCGCCTCGAGGAAACGAACCGTGCCGAGGCCGGTTACTTCGCCAGTGTATTCGGGAATGTCGAAACTCACTCGCACATGTGACTGGGCGCCGAGGTTGTAGATCTCGTCAGGTTGCACCTGACGCAGAATCGTGTTGAGCGAACTTGAGTCGTTCAAGTCGCCATAGACCAGGCGCAGGCGCGTTCCTTTTTCGTGGGGATCCTGATAGAGGTGATCGATGCGTTCGGTGTTGAAGGAAGACGACCGGCGAATAATACCGTAAATCTCGTAGTCCTTTTCCAGGAGGAATTCGGTTAAATACGATCCATCTTGCCCGGTGATACCTGAGATGAGAGCGATCTTAGCCATAGGAGTGGTCTGACTGCGTTTGATTCTTTTGATTTGCCGAGAAGTGTCAAGTGACCCGTAAAACGCGAGATCATTTCAGCGGCGCAAACTTTTTGATAACATATCGAACCTTGGGCTTGAGGGCAAGTTGACGAGGTGAATCTTGCAACTGTCTTCGAGGGAAATGAGCCATGAATAAGACCCTTTTGTCCTTCTCGATTGTCCTTTTTTTCGCCATCTCGGCCTTCGCGAGGGATGCCAGACTTTCTCAGCTCCGAATCGATAGCTTCCTACGTTTCGTAGCCACTGCGCGGCTGAAAGTCGCATATTCCTTTTCAAGAGAACTAAACATCGGAGACCCAAATCTGCGTCCAATCGTGACGCGAGCGATAACGGACAGCCCGAGTCAGGTAAATGATTATGATGACCTCGCTGGTTTCATCGTGCCGCGATGCGCTGGTGTAGATGACACTGCGATTCTGGCGACGGTTAGTGTCGCGGGTAAGCCGATAGTTATTCCCGACGGCATGACGTGTGCTGGGCGAGACGCGATTCTTGCGGTGCCGGTGAAAGTCGAGAAAGGTGGATTGCTGAAACCGATCGCGGGCCACTGGATCAGGATTACTGGCAAATTCGAGGCTGGACCATACCAGACCTTCAGCAACGCTCTGAGCGGGCAAGGAACAGTATCGTTCGAGGGGAATGACAAGCTTTCAAGTTTGAGGCCTGATTGGTGGGGTGCTCGCGCGGATGGCAAGAGCGATGACAGTGCAGCGATACAAGCATCTTTAGTCGCGATCAGGGACCGAGGCCGAGGGCGACTGGAATTCAATTCTACGGGGAATTATAAGATCAACTCGACCGTTACTCTTGAAGCTCTGACCGTGGATGTCATTCAGCCTATTGTTTTGTCCGGCTATGGCACGACCATCACAGTAAGCACGACTGGGACGCCGGGACTTCAGATCAAGAACGTCACTGCTGGGCGCTCGTTTGACCATTGGATCGTTGAGGGTTTCAGTTTTGTTGGAACTGGTACAGAGAGTGACATTCTTAGTGTACTCAACACAAGCACCAGCTTTAGTAATAACTGGCAGATTCGAGATGTGGTTATTCAGGGTACAACGGGCCACGGCATCCATGTTGATTCATCGGCGGCGACTCCAGGTTATGGAGCTTTTCAGTTTCAAATCTCCAATTGCCATATAGATCTGAGCGCATCAAACACAACCAAGAATGGCATCTATCTTGACGGTCCTCCAGGAACGGTCTCCAGCGCCGAATTGAATTACAACACCATCAATCACGGCAAGCATGGAATCGAGACGCATTCAGCCAGTACACATATTACAGGCGGCACAATCTTATCAGCGGCGCAAGAAGGCATCTTCGCGAAACTCCAGTCCGGGTTTATCAGCGGTGTCCATCTGGAGAGTAACTGGCAAGGCGCGGCCGGGCCGGGGCTAGGCGGTGGGCAGCTCTACATTGAAGGATGGTGCGACGTTATCGGGCTTGAAGAGTACCGGGATGTGAATGCCAAAGCGCGATGGGGAATCGACATCTTCAATTACGGTGGCCCACTAAACATCATTGGACGAAGATTCAGCAAGAGCAGTAGCACAACCCCGTACGTCAGGATTAGAAACTCTCTAACAACCGGAACAGTCAACCTTATCGGAATAGAGCCGAGTGAGGTTGATGCCACCGCTCCAGTCTCCGCCGGTGCCCCCTACATCAATTATGTTGGAGTACGAGGCGACGCGCTTCGAACTAGTGCGGGTACGGTTCTTACGAATGGCGGACTGTTGATTCAACCGGAGGGCGCCATACTCACGGTGAGCGGGAACTCGATCGCGCCAACTAACGCCATTCACCATGTGGGAGCGGGACTAATTGGGAACATCATCGTGCCGGCTGGTTTCACAAGTGGCACAATTTATCTGATTCCAGACGCAGCTTTTACCACCGTTGCGACAGGTAACATCGCGACCGTCTCTACGGCGGTTGTCGGTCGAGTGATGGTGGCTACATATAGTTCTACCTCCGGAAAGTGGTATTTGAGCTATTAACCATAAAAGAATTGCAAAAAGCGATTATGCTAACGTTGTGAATCCTGTTAGTTCTATGTCCAAGGGGGACTTAAATGCTGTCCAATCTAGCCTAATTTATGGGATTTGCTAATCACTTAGAAAATTAAGGGTCGCTGAGCAGTAATAGGACGCAAAAAAGGTCTTGCATTGCAAGCAGGTTTACGGATAGTATCTGCGCGCTTTAAGCCGGAATCGTCCGCTCAGCTTGGTCGACCGTCATTAGGTCTGAAGGAAAATGCCACAATGAAGCATCTTAATACACCCATCGCCACGCCGAATTGCCTAATCAGTCGTAAGGTTTTGCGTTTTTCTTTCCTAATCATTCTGCCTTTGGTTTTGTCGGCTTCCTTCATTGTGTCTTCGTCGGCTCGCCGTAACGAGGAAGGCCTGCGAGGAGTTTCAAGCGACGGTACCAACTTAGGCGCAATGAATGTGACTGAGTCACAAGTTAAGCCAGTCGCCGGAGATCTACAGCGATTATTGAACTTTGGCAACGGTCTAGAACGGGTGTATGGCCCCTTGGTACCGCAAGCTACGGCGGAGACTATCGATACTTTCCAGCAAAACTGCACGACTCAGAACTCCAGTTTCACTACAGGCGATACAGTTTGCGCTCACGCTGGCGGAACGCTGTTTGGGGAGCGACGAATTTACTGGGTAAACCCCGACAAGAATGTCGTCCAGGTCGACACTGTCAGCTCAAGCAGTCGCAATGCATCGCGCGTAGTGAGCCAGGTTGGAACGTGGAGAGTCTATCTCGTTGACGCCTCGGATGGGTCGGCCAGAGCCGTTGCAGCCTTTTCAGTCAGGGATCCGCAGCAACCAGCAGTTGACTTGACCGTTGTAAAAGGCTCGGGAGATGGAACCTACACCGCTGGCGGATTTGCCAGATACACGGTTGCCGTTACGAACAACGGTCCTGACACAGCCAATTCAGTGAGCTTGAGCGAGTCAACGCCGAATAACACTACTTTTACAGGGTTCACGCCGGAGGACGCTGGCGCTGCCACCTTCACTTGCACGCCTGGTAGTCCCACGGTTTGCACGGCTGCCAGTCTTGCCGCGGGAGTTTCCGCCACGTTTACTTTTGTCTACACCGTGGCTCCGGGTACCCCGGTAGGTACGGTCATTGAGAACACGGCGAGCGTCACCTCCAGCACTACAGAGCTTAATCCAAGGGACAACACGACCACGATCGCGGGCACCGTCACGGGTAGTGGTGGTGGTACAAACACCTGCTCAGTCGCTTGCCCCGATGACATATCTACCCCGGCGAATACGCATCAAGATCCTAATGATCCAAATAGCACTCCCGGAGCCGTGGTTCATTTTTCGCCTCCAAGCGGCAACGACGAGTGCGGCGTAATCACGGTCAGTCACTGCAACAACTGTTTCTTCCCGCAAGGCACAACTGTCGTAACCGCGACAGCAACGACGGGCGAGAGTTGTAGCTTTACTGTGAAAGTGACGCCACCTAGCGGCACTGCGCCGACGATTAGTTGTCCGGCCAACCAGTCTGCAAATGCGCCGCAAAGCAGCTGCTCAGTAAACTTCAGCGTTGGGACGGCGACCGCGACGGGTGGCACGAACGTTACTATCTACGGGCAGCGGAGCGATGGCGAGGCGATGTACACTTGCGACGATTTCGGAAACTGTACGCGAAATAATACAGATGCTCCGTTTACCTACGGTGTTACCACTATTACTTGGACTGCGTCTTCGCATGACATTCCGGGACCATATAATGATCAGACAGGTGACGAGGACTCCCATCGGACAGGGAGTACCAGCTGCACGCAGACGATCACAGTTAACGATGTAACGCCGCCGACAATCTCAGCAGCCAATGGCAGCACTTCCGCCGATGCTAACTGTCAGGCACCGGTGCCCGACTATAGCAATACAGTGAGCGACAATTGCTCCGCGGGTATTAGCTATACTCAAACACCTGCCGCGGGTACTCTAGTCGGTGCGGGAGCTCATACCGTCCATATCGAAGCGAACGACAACTCAAGTAATAACAACGGCACTGGAAACACTGCCACAAAGGACGTTACGTTCACGGTGAATGACACGACTCCGCCGACAATAACGTGTCCGGCAAACATCTCGCTCCCCAATACGCCAGGCACGTGTAACGCGAGCGTGTCTCCGGGAGTCGCAACTGCTACGGATAGTTGCGACGGTACTATCGTGCCCACCGCGAGCCGCAGCGACGGGAAGCCTTTGACTGATCCGTTCCCGGTAGGGAGCACTACGATCCATTGGACAGCGACCGATAGCGCAGGCAACAGCGCGTCTTGCGATCAGACAGTAGTCATCCTGGACAACGAGAATCCAACGATCACTTGTCCGGCAAACATCACGACCAACACTGAGCCGGGAGCGTGTTCTGCGACTGTGAATCCGGGAACCGCAACCGCGACCGACAACTGTGGCGACGGCAATCCGCCAACCGTAACCGGTACGCGCAGCGACAATCAGCCGTTGAATGCGCCTTATCCTAAGGGAACGACCACGATCCACTGGACGGCGACTGATAGCGCAGGGAACAGCGCGTCGTGCAACCAGACCGTGACCGTAAATGATAACGAGGCTCCGGCAATCAGTTGTCCGGCGAATATCACCAGGAGCACCGATTCAGGAGTGTGTGCGGCGAACATCAATCCGGGAATGGCAACAGCGACCGACAACTGTGATAATCCGACAGTAACCGGAACCAGAAGTGATGGACAGCCGTTGAATGCGCCTTATCCAAAAGGCACGACCACGATCACCTGGACAGCAACAGACAGCTCAGGCAATCAGTCGTCATGCACACAGACCATTACGGTGAACGACACCGAGCCGCCGGCGATTACTTGTCCAGCAAACATCATCGCGAGTACCGAGCCGGGTACCTGTGCTGCGCATGTTGCTCCAGGCACGGCAACTGCCACGGACAACTGCGGAACTGCAACGGTAAGCGGCACGAGGAGCGACGGGCGTCCCTTGACCGATACGTATCCTCGCGGCACTACGACTATCACCTGGACGGCGACTGACGGTTCGGGTAACCAATCGTCATGTAGTCAAACGATCACAGTAAACGACACCCAGGCGCCGACAATCACCTTCAACGGCCAGACGCCATCAATGTGGCCGCCAAACCACACCTATCACACGTTCACGGCAGCGAACTTCATTTCGAGCGTCAGTGATAACTGTGACTCGCTCAGCGTCAGCGACGTGTACATCACTAACGCAACGAGCGACGAGGCGGAGAATGCCGGCGGCTCAGGCAACACGCTGAATGACATCGTGATCGCCGGCGATTGCAAGTCAATCCAGTTGCGCGCTGAGCGCATTAACAGCGGCAATGGACGCGTGTATACGATTTACTTCAAGCTGAAGGATTCCTCTGGCAACTTTACCACTGGCACCGCCAAGGTTTACTCGCCAAAGAATGAAGGCGAAACGCCAGGAGATGACGGGCCGCACTATACGGTCACGAGCAGCTGCCCGTGAAGTTGAGAGTTCATTGACTGATTACTTAACGGGCGGGCATAACTCGTGCCCGCCCAGGTCAAAAGTTTTTGAGAGGGGACAGGATGAAAACGTTATCTGTTTCGCGCAACTTGCGTCACCTGATTGTCTTCTGCACAGCCTTCGGAGTGTTGGCTATGCTGCCGCTCTTATCAGGAGCGCATTCGTCGACTTCTGTAAACATCGTGAATAACTCGAGCCGCGAGATTAGCCATGTTTACTTCTCGCACGTAGGCGCTGACGACTGGACCGGCAATCAACTGGGTGAGTCAACGATTGCAGCCGGCCAGTCGTACAACTTGACCGATGTCGCATGCGACCAACAACAGGTCAAAGTCATTGGCGAGGATCAGGATGGCTGCTTTATTTCAACTGTCGTCAACTGCGGCGATAACGCTACTTGGACTTTGACAAACGATACGGCCAGGGACTGCGGGAACTAGCACTTTAGTAGTAGTTTGTAGCTTTTCAAACACTCATCAGGAATTTGATGAAAACGCATTACTCGGCAACAACGCATTACTCGGCAACAAGGGAAGACTCGGCGCAACAGTGGCCGGAACAGATCCGTGTTCTACTGGCGGCCATCCCAAACTTCAACAGAAAGAAAAAGGAGACTCCAAATGAACAAGTTTCGGTTCACTATTAAGGTATTGGCAATCGCGATCTTCACGTTCGCTTTTGCGTCCATGGCCCAGGCGCAGGCAACGCGCACCTGGGTCTCCGGCGTCGGTGACGATGTCAATCCCTGCAGCCGCACCGCGCCCTGCAAGACTTTCGCGGGCGCAATTTCCAAGACAGCGAAAGATGGTGAGATCAGCGTTCTCGATCCCGGCGGTTTCGGCACCGTGACCATCACCAAGTCTATAACCATCAACGGCACACCCGGAGCAGGCTACGGCTCGATCCTCTCCGCGGGCGCGCCTGCCGGTGTAATAATCAACATCACGGATGCGGCGGACGTCCGCAAGACGGTTCGGCTTAATTGGCTCGACATCAACGGAGCAAGCACCGGCACGGATGGCGTTCGGTTTCTTGCGGGCAATGCTCTTTATGTTGAGAACACCAACATCGACGGCCTCACTGGGTCCGGAATTAGCATTCCCAGCAGCACAGTGGCCCTCAACGAGCTTCATTTGCGAAACGTTGTGATTCGTAATTGTGCCGGCAACGGTGTGAATATCAATAATACCGGCACGAATGCGACTGTGCTCACGGCCGATCACATCAACGTCACGCGTTCTGGAAATAACATCAACTTTGCGAACGGCGGCAGGGGCCAGATCAGTTTCAGTTACCTTGGCTCCAGTCCGTCAGGATCGGGCATCAACGCCGTCACGGTAGGTTCCGCTACGGACGTTGCCGTTAACGACACCACCATTGTTGGTAACTCGGTCGGCATTACCGCCCAGATCAACGTCACACATGTTCGCATCGCCCGGTGCGTGATTACCGCCAACGGCAATTCGATCAACTCTATTTCAGGCGGACTGGTTGATACGGGTGGGAACAATACGATCATGGGCAACGGCAGCAATACGGCTCCAAACGGGGCGCTATTCATCCAGAATTAGCTGTTCGTTGATTTTGGTGAGAGCTGAAGCTTGGTAGTCCAACTCAATTCTCTCGGAGCAGGCTGTTATGGCCTGCTCCGAGTTTTATTTCCCCTCATGTCTTGACTTCAAGGTTCTTAACCTCTCGGCTTGCCTGCATCGTTAGCCTCATCTTACACGAGGCGTTACCGCGCTCTTACTTCGAATGGTTTCGCGATGAAGCAATTCGGCCCGTTGACAGCGACCTTTCCCCTACGGTAGAGTTTCGCGTGGATTACCTTCGTAAAGGCCATGCGGTCGGGTCGCGTTGACCGAAAAACGAAGTGCAGGGGAGTCTCATAAGCTGCGTGCAGAGCCGAATCGGGGGAGTTTGTATAATTTAATTCTCACCAATAGTGATGATGGTATTCACCGCCGTGTAATGAACGCCACACCTCGTATGCTGAGAGTTGTTGGAAGAACAAGGTTACGAGCAAAGGATTAGATGGACTGATTCCGCTTTCCACGTCTCCTTACCCGAAGTGATACTTAGAGGTTGCGTCTGGTGCCAAGTTGCTGGACTGGACTACCCGTTTGAATGCCTGCGCGCGAATAGAACGGTCGATTCACCGGTGGGTTTGCTCAACTGCGGGGTGTGTGCTGAAGCGACTGGGGACTGTCTTTCAACAAGTAGGGTCATCACCGGAAAGCGCTCAAGTTCAGGGAGAGGACCCTGAGCACAGAATGCCGCCTTGCGAGAGAGGCTTCCCTTACGGGTACTGCGTAACGCCGCCTGGATGTCTTATTTAGAGGCGTTACTCTTGGGGCGAAGTGTGAGAGAAAGAATGAGCGCTTTTCTCTACACTAAGTTGAATTGCGATTATCTCGTTGCCGACCAGAAGACCTGTCAGCGCTACCGCGCGTCACCGGCATTCTGATAGACTCATGAGTCCGTCTCATGGTGGCTCGAGTTGGAGGTTTTATGAGATTTAAATTATTTATGAATGGAGTTGGCTCCACGTTAGGCCGCGCAATTACAAAGTCGGATTTTTTTGGGTCGAAGTTAGCCCCAATCTTAGCCTCTGCCTTAGGCTTGGCTCTCATGTCAGCCTTTTGTGTGGAGGCCATAGCTCAGGTGAGTTCCGAACCTGGTGCGACGTCTGGGAGTGTCGCAAAGAATGCGTTGTCCGATGATACTCGCTACAGAATCGGCGCTGGAGACGTGCTTTCTATTTTGGTAAGGAAGGCGCCAGAGCTTTCTGGGGCCGTGCGGGTGGATCAGCACGGAATGATACGCATTCCCATGATCGACGAGGCCGTGCGCGCTGCCTGCCTAACCGAGAGCGAACTCGCTACCCAAATTGCCACGTTATATTTAGAATACAAAAACAAGCCCACCGTTGAGGTCTTTGTCAGTGATTTCCAGTCGCGTCCCGTGGCTGTAATTGGAGCAGTTAACGCGCCTGGACAGTTCCGGCTTCAAAGGCGTGTTCGTTTGCTGGAGCTTCTGAGCAACGCCAGCGGACCCGCCCCCAGAGCAGGCCGAGTCATCAACATTATTCATGCTGGCGGGCCTAATATGTGCGAAACTAACGGGTCCGACAGCACGTCTGACAGCAATAGTGCCGTTGCTCAGGATGTCAGCGTGTACAAGCTGTATGATACGCTGAAAGGAAAAGTGGGATCGAACCCCTTTGTGCAGCCCGGCGACATCGTCTCTGTACTTGAAGCTGATCAGGTCTTCGTCATCGGTCACGTTAATTCGCCACAGGCAATCTTTTTAAGGGATCAGCCAATAACGATTTCACGGGCAATTGCGATGGCCGGAGGGCCGGCGCGTGATGCCAATAATAGCCGTGTTCGCATTATGAGGCAAACCAACGAAGGCGGTGGCAAGCAGGAAATTCTTGTTGACCTCAAAGCCATCCAGAAACAGAAAGCCATAGACATTCTTTTGCTTCCCGATGACATAGTGGAAGTGGGTGGGTCCACCGCCAAGACGATGCTTCAAATCTTTACAGGGGTTGTTCCCACGGTCGTTTCGCAGGGTGTAGTTCGCGCCATACCCTAGCTTTGAAGTGCGGCGATAAGGCGCCGACCTCCAAAATTGGCGAGTTTCTCAACCGCCTCATGATAGGCCTTAACTAAGTCCGATTCCAAAATGAACGAATCAACACAACTATCCAAGTCAGGCGTTGTTTCAACCCGGACCGAGCAGAACGCTCTGGAAAGGGAGGAAAGGAACGGCCACAATACGACCTCGCATGTCAGTTATGCTTATGACAACGTGGATAAGCAGGGCGTACACCTGCGGGACTACCTGCAAATCGTACGCAAGCATTTGTGGCTTATCATCGGCATCTCGGTGATCATACCGACCCTCGTAGCGATCTACCTAATTAGAAGTTCTGATATATACGAAGCTCAGGCGCGCATCCAGGTCGACCTTGAAAATACGAACCCATTACTTGGAGGCATGTCCAAAGGCAGCTCAGTGATCCTGAACGGCGAAAGTAACGATCCCGCCTATTTCAATACGCAGCTTCAGATCCTGACTGGGCCCGGTTTGCTGCGGCGGGTTGCAAAGAATTTGGATCTGGAACACAACCAGGACTTTCTGCGTGATTATCCGTCAAGAGGCAAGTCCCGGTGGTCCGACCTTCAGAGCATTCTGGGGTTTAGGTCGAACACCGATTCCAAGCATTCGCCGTCTGATGCGCTTCCGATTACTTCTTCTTCCTCTACCGCGGCGCAAGATCTGGAGGAGGCAGAACGCCTTTCGGATTACGTGGATGATCTCCAGGAGACATTAAGAGTTGAACCCGTGAAGGAGACGCGGCTTACAGTTCGCGAGACCCGCCTCATCGACATTAGTTACCGGCTTACCGATTCTCGATTGGCCGCAAAGATTGTCAACACGATAGCGCAAACTTTCGTAGACCTGAACCTTGAGAAGAAGACTGAGACGAGTGGCACCACTGGCAGCTATCTTGAGAAGCGCATTGCCGAGCTGCAATCCGCCAATAGAAGCAAAGAGGAGCAACTCATCAATTACGCCAAGAGCCATCAAATCCTCTCGCTGGATGCTAGTCAGAATACCGTGTTGGAAAGGCTCGCAGGCCTAAACAAACAGCTTTTGGTCGCGGAAAATGAGCGGAAGCTTGCTGAAGCCGCCTACAAAGCCAGCCTGCAGCCCGGAGCAGCCGAAGCTCTTGCGGAAGGAGGAATCTCCGAAAGAGAAGTTCCTACGGCCACTAAACTTACTACCGAGGCACAGTCGAAGCTCGCTGACCTGAAACAGAGGCGGGCAGAGTTGCTTGTGGAGAACACTGAGAAATGGCCGGCGGTAAAAGAAATAGACAAGCAGATTGCCGTCATCGAAAAACAAATAAACGACGCGCGGGCCCGCGCCACCACGGTCGTGACCACTAATCTGGCTACACGGTATCGCCAGGCCCTTGGCACTGAGCAGGCGCTGAGCAAAGCCTACGACCAGCAACGTGCCGAGACTCTAACGCAGAATGAAGCAGCGGTTACCTATCGCATTATCCAGCAAGAGATAGAAACCAATAAGAGCCTCCTGGACGGGCTGCTGCAACGGATGAAAGAGAACGACGTTGTAATCACCGGAACGCCTAATAATATCCGCGTCGTCGATTATGCAATCGCGCAGAAGAGACCAGTTGCGCCGAAGCGGACTTTGATTGTCGGGTTATCACTCCTGCTGTCGCTTGGTTGCGGGGTCGGACTGGCATTCCTGATTGAATACCTTGACGATAGTGTGCGCTCGACAGAAGACGTCGAGAATTTCCTTCATCTCCCCTCGATCGCAGTTATTCCTCAAATTGAGAAGGCAAAGGTGAAACGCCTGCCTAAGAGTACCTTGGTATCCAGCAACGGTAACAGCACGAGACAGGACGTATTGTTGACCGGTATCGAAAAGCACTCTCCATTGGCTGAGGCTTACCGTCACCTTCGCACATCCATACTGTTATCAACCGCCGGCAGGCCTCCAAGGACTTTGCTTATTACCTCGAGCGTGCCTTCCGAAGGAAAAACTACAACGGCGGTTAATACCGCCATGAGTCTTGCCCAGACCGGAGCGAAAGTATTAATTATTGATGCAGACATGCGCCGGCCGCGCCTTCACTCCATCTTCAGTATCAAGAATAATAATGGCTTGAGTGCCCTGCTATCGCGCGAGGTTTCCGAGGGCGAAATATCTTCAGCTATCCAGCACGACGAGGAGTCTGGATTATTCATCCTTACGGCCGGACCTTTGCCACCGAATCCGGCGGAACTGCTTGGTTCCGAACAGATGCTAAAACTTGTAGCTAAGGTGACTCCGAACTTCACGCACGTCATAATCGATTCCCCGCCCATTGCGGCGTTTACCGATGGAGTCTTGATTGCGACCATGGTCGACGGCGTGCTGCTGGTCGTCCACAGCGGGAAGAGTTCGCGAAAAGTTGTTGCCCGCGCTCGGAAACTATTGCAGGACGTGGGCGCCCGAATAATTGGTGTCGTTCTGAATAAGGTAGAGGCGGCCGGATCAAATTCATATTACTACTACGGTGGCTACTATCAGGATTATCGTGAGGGTCAGCGAACCCCTGCCGATACTCACCAACTGGGTGTATAGACTGGCCACTGGTATTGCTATTCCTCATGAGAGGCTAGACTGTCCAAGGGTTAGAGATTTCTATAGTCATAACCATGCGGAACCTTGCTCTGGGCGGCGCTAGCCCGCTCCCGTACTGAAGGCCTGCGTGGGAAAGAGAGCGATAATTGAAACGGAAGGCGCTCATCACTGGAATAACCGGACAAGATGGCTCGTACTTGGCGGAATTCTTATTACAAAAGGACTATGAAGTCCATGGCATAGTTAGACGCGTAGCCATTGAGGATCCGGAGCATAGACTGTGGCGCATTAAGCACCTGCTCTCGGAAGTTGAGCTTCATCCAGCGTCTCTTGAAAGTTATCCGAGTATTTTCAAGATCATGACTACACTACAACCAGATGAGGTATATCATTTGGCGGCACAGAGTTTTGTCAGCTATTCCTTCGAAGATGAGTTCTCAATTCTCAATACCAACATCAACGGAACTCATTACGCGCTCGCCGCGTTGCGTGATGTATCTCCGGAAGCTCGCTTCTACTTCGCCGGTTCGAGCGAAATGTTCGGCAAGTGTGAGATTAGTCCGCAGAACGAACAGACGCGTTTTCATCCTCGTTCGGCCTACGGAATTTCTAAGGTTGCTGGCTTCGATCTTACGAGGAACTATCGCGAGGCTTATTCGATCCATGCTTCAAGCGGGATTCTTTTTAACCATGAGAGTCCGCGTCGGGGATTCGAATTTGTTACTCGCAAAATTACTTCTCAAGTAGCGAAAATCAAGCTCGGTCTGGCCAAGGAATTGAAGCTGGGCAATCTAGACGCCTTTCGGGACTGGGGACATGCCCGTGATTATGTGGAAGCTATGTGGCTCATGCTTCAGCAAGACGAGCCCGACGATTATGTAATCGCGAGCGGCGAGACTCATACAGTTCGCGAGTTTCTCGAGGTCGCCTTTGGCCACGTCGGCTTGGATTACGGCCAGCACGTCGTGGTGGACCCGCAATTATATCGACCGGCAGAGGTGAATCTCCTGTTGGGAGACAGCGACAAGGCGGCAGCGCGCCTCGGATGGAGTTACAAGAGATCATTCCCAGACTTGGTTCGCGAGATGGTTGATGCAGATTTGGAAAACATTCAAACTACAAGCCGGCATGCTTCGCAATTTGCCTACAACTGATCTCTTGAGTGGTCGTTTCAGAATGGCAAGGGCGCGCGCAAAGTCGTCGCATCCGCTCTGAAGCCGCCGCAAGACGCGGGCGCGCTAATCGATTTGGTGCTGAATAAAGTGGAAGCTTCCGGATCGAACCTATCCTATTACTACGGTTGCTACCGTCAGCACTATCACTACTGAAGGAAAACAATCGGAGGCGCTCGGGAAGTCCGTGCATAGACTCCAGCATCACATGTTCCTGACCACTTCACCCTGAATTCACGCCACTGGCATTGTCCTCTGGATACGAGCGAACTGTTAGACCCTATCTGGGTCCCGCAATCCCTCATGCTGCATTTTCTCTCGAGCAGGTGGCGAACTTTTGAAGAATGGAGTCGACTTTTTTCCGTTTAAGCCAACTCTCAGGTTGAGGTACTGCTGAAAGCGATGAAGCAACGGTTTGTCATCCTGGACCGCGACGGCACGATTATTTTTGAGCGGAACTATCTTTCCGATCCTGATGAGGTAGAACTTTTACCGTCTGCTGCGTCTGGCTTGCAGAAACTGCAAGCGCTAGGATTGCGACTAGTCCTTATTACAAACCAGTCGGGAGTGGGCCGGGGCCTTTTCAGTATGAAGGAGGTAGATGCGGTTCATCAGCGGATGACAATGTTCCTCGAAGAACACGATATTAGGTTAGAAGGGCTCTTCGTCTGTCCTCATATCCCAGAGGACACCTGCGATTGTCGTAAGCCTCAATCTGGGTTAGCAAGACTCGCCGCTGATCATTTGGGTTTAAGCCTCGCGGATTCGTTTGTTATTGGAGACAAAGCTTGCGATATTCAGTTAGGACATAATATCGGGGCCATTACGTTCCTGGTGCGAACCGGGCACGGTGAAGACGAAACTCGCAATGGCCGATGTAAACCGCATTTCGTAGTAACGGACTTGCTTGAAGCTGCCCAGTTAATAGAAACGTGGATGTAATGATTCTCGTCGGAGGCAAAGGCCGTCGCCTCCAGAGCGTTATAAGTGATCGCCCTAAACCAATGGCTCTCGTTGAGGGGCGACCATTTCTGGAATGGTTGCTGAGGTTACTGCGCTCTCAAGGCATGAAGCGGATCACTCTCTGCACGGGTTACATGAGTGAGGTTATCGAGAATCACTTTGGAAACGGCAACGACCTGCAAATGAAACTGACTTACTCCCGAGAGCACACACCGTTAGGTACTGGAGGAGCGGTTCGGAACGCCTTAGGGCTAACGGTCTCTAGCTCTGTATTGGTATTGAATGGCGATTCATATTGTCGCCTGGACGTTAGACGAATGATCAGGGAGCATTTGGCGGCGCGTGCTCTTACTTCGATCTGGGCCGTAACGGTTGATGACAGCAGCCGATATGGATCGGTCGAAGTCGACGAAACGAATGCTGTCCGGGCTTTCCGGGAAAAAGCGAGCACGAAGCAGGCTGGTTTAATAAACGCGGGTATTTACTTGTTTGAGCATAGCGTGCTCGAAGCTATTCCGGGTGGGCGAACTGTTTCTTTGGAAACGGACGTGCTTCCCAGCCTGACTGGCAAAGGCCTGCATGCTGTTATCGGGTCAACTCCTTTTATAGATATTGGAATTCCGGAGGTTTACAATGTTGCCGGAGCCTTTTTGAAGGAGGAATTAAGTTGGCTGAACACGCAACCATCATAGATTCGAAAGAATCGACGGAAACCGAACAATGGCGAGCTCACGCTTACGAGCATATGATGCAAAGTGCGGAGATTCAGCGGCGTAGTGCTGACATGTGCTTGGATTCAATTCTGAGTGCTGCGAGTTTGATGGTGGAGTGTTTTCGGGCGGGCAATAAGGTGTTGATATGCGGAAACGGCGGCAGCGCTGCCGATGCCCAACATATGGCCGCCGAATTTGTCAGCAGGTTAAGTAAAGATTTTGAGCGGCCAGGGTTACCCGCCATTGCTTTGACGACGGATACATCTTTTCTTACCGCATATGCTAATGATTGTGGGTATGAAGGTGTCTTCGAGAGGCAGGTGCTTGCGCTGGGAAAGCCGGAGGATGTCTTAATAGGTATCAGTACCAGCGGAAACTCGCCGAACGTGATCAAATCCGTCCTCGCCGCGCGTGAAAGGGGACTGAGAACAATTGGCTTCCTTGGCGAGGGAGGTGCCTTGACCGGCTTGGTAGATCGAGCCGTGGTTGTTCCGAGTCGCGACACCCAGCACGTGCAGGAGGTCCTATTGACAATCGAGCACACCGTCTGCCTCCTGACCGAACAAGCTCTGTTTGGCGGGCTCCATTAGTTCGGGGACAGATTCGACGATGATTATTTCGCGCGCGCCTTTGCGCATCAGTTTCTTCGGTGGCGGCACGGATTTTCCAGAGTACTTTAGAGAACACGGTGGCGCTGTCCTGGCAACTGCTGTTGATAAGTTTTCTTATGTCACCGCAAGTGCGTTTCAAAGTCCTCTTTTCGACTACGCGGTGCGGGTTTCCTACAGCAAAGGCGAGTTAGTCAAGAACATCGCTGACATTGAACATCCAGTATTCCGGGCTTGTCTTCAGTATTGTGGTATCGAAAAGGACATCGAGCTTCATACCGTTGCCGACTTGCCCGCCTTCACAGGCTTGGGGTCTTCATCGAGTTTTACTGTCTCAATGCTACAGGCGCTTCATGCTTATAAGGGTGAATTTGTGCGGCCCTTGGAACTTGCTTATGAGGCCATTCACATCGAACGACAATTGCTTAACGAATGTGTTGGAGTGCAGGACCAAGCCACCGCTGCCTGCGGCGGCTTTAATGTGTTGGAATTTTATGCCGAGGATGACATCCGAGTGCATCCTCTCACACTTTCTCCACAGCGGATCGAGGAAATCGAGGCCCATCTATTTCTCATCTTCACAGGGATCAAACGTCGCGCGCACGATCTCGAAGCCAAAAAGATTCAAAGTCTCGGCGCGAACGGCGAGCATCTGCGACAAATGCGCCTGATGGTAGATGATGGACATAGTTTACTTGTCTCTGGAGAGCCACTTTCAGAATTTGGCTTCTTGCTTCACAAAGCGTGGCTGGCAAAACGACAATTAGATCGCCTAGTCTCGACTCCGGAGATCGATGCCATTTATGAAAGCGGCATCGCCGCCGGTGCATGGGGCGGGAAATTGCTTGGCGCAGGCGGCGGTGGATTCATGCTTTTTGTTGCCCCCCCCGAGTGCCACAAAAGACTTGAGGATACGTTTTCGGAGAAACATACGTTGGCCATTCGTATTAACGCCCTTGGCTCCCAGGTTGTCTTCGCTTCCTAGTCCGTGAGAGAAATGACGGTGTTTCCAGAGGTCAAGAAACAATGAGTCGGAGCGTTCTGGACGAACGGGTACTTCGGTAGCCTGGTGGGCCAGCGTGAACGAAAGTGTGATCAAGAGGTACATCCAAGAACAGGGCACCGAGCCGACTACGAACAACTTCATGAGGAACAACGCAACCTCGTCTGATAACACGCGGCCTACTGTGGGCAAGGTTAATTTGCCAGAGAGTACAACTTTTTGATGGCCATGAACTCAACAAGAGTAATTGTTCTTTGTGGTGGTCAAGGCACTCGGCTGCGTGAGGAAACTGAATACCGGCCGAAAGCTCTAGTGGATTTGGGTGGCCGGCCCGTGCTTTGGCATATTATGAAACTATATGCCCATTACGGGTTTCGGGACTTCGTGTTGTGCCTCGGCTATCGTGGGAATATGATCAAGGAGTATTTCCTCAACTACGAGGCGATGAACAATGACTTCACGATTCGCCTGGGCAAGAGCAACCGTATCACCCACCGCGGCGCTCACCAGGAACAAGACTTCAACGTGACGCTGGCTGAAACCGGCTTGGACGCTATGACCGGTGCTCGCGTAAATCGGGTGAAGAAATATATAGATGACGATACGTTCATGGTCACTTATGGGGATGGCCTCGCCGACGTTGATCTGGGTCAACTGCTGGCGTTTCATCAATCGCACGGCCGCTTGGCCACGGTTACGGCAGTGCATCCGGCCTCCCGTTTCGGTTTCCTACAACTTGGATCGGATGGCGGCGTGACGAACTTTGCGGAGAAACCTCGCGTTGATGGTTGGGCGAGCGCTGGCTATTTTGTATTCAACCGGCGTGTATTTGATTACCTAAGCGACGATCCTGCCTGTGTGCTGGAACGTGAGCCGCTGGAGCGGCTGGCAAGCGAAAACCAGTTAATGGCCTATCAGCACGATGGGTTTTTCTACGCGATGGATACTTATCGCGAGTATCTGCATCTGAACGAACTGTGGAACTCCAAACAGGCGCCTTGGGCGATCTGGGCAAATGACCGTGAATGATGAGCGCCTCCGGGCTGATTCAGGTGTACCCTCCTTCTGGCTCGATCGCCCAACTCTTGTTACGGGCGCCACCGGCCTGGTAGGTAGTTGGCTGGTCAAAGCGCTGTCGGCGAGTGGGGCTGATATTGTCTGTTTGGTGCGCGACTGGGTGCCGCAGTGCGAACTCGTGCGGACCCGCCTGTTGGATCGAATAAAGGTGGTGCGCGGCGACGTGCGCGATCAGGCATTGATCGAGCGCGCGCTGGGCGAGCACGAAATTGATACGGTGATTCACCTTGCCGCGCAGACGATTGTCGGTATTGCGAACCGCAATCCTATTTCTACTTTTGAGAGTAATATCCAGGGCACTTGGGCGTTGTTGGAAGCATGCCGCCGCAGTCCTAGTGTTAAGCAAATTGTCATTGCGTCCTCCGACAAGGCGTACGGCGACCAAGACAAACTCCCATACGATGAGAACACCCCGTTGCAAGGGCAGCACCCGTACGATGTGAGTAAGTCGTGCGCCGATTTGCTTGCGCAAACATACGCCGTGACTTATGGCTTGCCGGTTGCAATCACACGCTGCGGCAATTTCTACGGTGGCGGCGACTTAAACTGGAATCGTATTGTCCCCGGCACGATTCGTTCGATTCTGCGCGGTCAGCGGCCGCTGATTCGCTCGGATGGCAGTCTTATCCGCGATTATTTTTGCGTCGAAGATGGCGCGGCGGCGTATATGCTGCTGGCAGAACGGTTGGCGGCGCAGCGCGAATTGCGCGGCGAGGCCTTCAACTTTTCCAACGAACTCCAGGTTACCGTGTCGGAATTGGTTGAGCGCATTTTGAAGTTAATGCACTCGGATTTAAAACCGGATGTCCGCAACGAAGCGAGTAACGAAATCCGCCATCAGTACCTCAGTGCCACGAAGGCCCGCCGAATGCTGGGATGGTCTCCGATCTTTACCCTCGATCAGGGTTTGGAGTCGACGATTCTCTGGTACCAAGAGTTTTTTAGATCAGGACAGACTGAAAAGGAACTTGGCTGCAATGAATAGCACGCGGGATCAAATTCTTCAATTAGTGCGTAAGTATTATGAAGAACGGCATGCCATCAAGACGTTCGATCCGTCGCACGACTTGGTTCATTATGCGGGACGCGTTTTTGATAATGAGGAATTGGTCAACCTGGTTGACGCCAGTCTCGATTTCTTTCTGACCGCGAATCGCTACGCCGATCAATTCGAATCCGACTTTGCTGAGTACTTTGGCGTGTCCGATGCGTTGCTCGTCAACTCCGGTTCGTCGGCGAACTTGGTCGCATTGACGGCTCTGACGTCGCCGACACTGGGCGGGCGGCGGCTCAAGCCGGGTGATGAGGTGATCACGGTTGCGGCTGGCTTTCCCAGCACCGTCGCGCCGATAGTGCAGAACCAACTCGTGCCAGTCTTTGTGGACGTGAATCTCGGCGACTATACCGCCATCCCGGAACGATTGGCGCAGGCGATGGGTCCCAAAACGCGCGCAATTATGATGGCGCATACCCTTGGCGTTCCTTTTAATCTCGATGCGGTCATGGAGTTGGTCAGAAAGCACGACCTGTGGTTGATCGAGGATAACTGCGACGCGCTGGGCTCGCGCTATCGTGGACAGTTGACCGGCACGTTTGGACACCTGGCGACCGTTTCGTTCTACCCCGCGCACCACATTACGATGGGCGAGGGCGGCTGTGTGATCACGAACGACGAAACGCTGGCGCGCGTCGCGCGTTCGATCCGCGATTGGGGGCGCGACTGTTACTGCGCTGGTGGGGAGAGTAATACTTGTGGCAAACGTTTCGGTCAGCAATTCGGCACGCTGCCGTTCGGCTACGATCACAAGTACGTCTACAGTCACATCGGCTACAATCTCAAAGTAACAGACATGCAGGCCGCGGTTGGCTGTGCCCAGTTCGCCAAGTTAGAGCGGTTCATAGCCCAACGCAAAACAAATTTTCAAAAGTTGACCGCGCTAATGGCGCCATATCAAGACCGGGTCACTTTACCACACGCGACTGAACACTCGGACCCATCTTGGTTTGGTTTTGTAATTGGGGTACGTGATAGCGCCGGATTCACGCGGAATGATCTCGTGCGTTACCTGGAAGCGCAGCGCATTGAGAGTCGCAACTTGTTCGCAGGCAACTTGCTGCGTCATCCCGCGTTTGAAAACATTCCGCACCGCGTCGTGGGCGATCTAACGAACACGGACATGATCACGAACAATACTTTTTTCATCGGCCTGTATCCGGGGATTGGCGACGCGCAGCTCGACTCTATTCAGCGGGTTTTTGCCAAGTTCATGCAGGGCGAACGGGCGTAATGCCAGTCGCGCAAAAAATTCGCTGCCGGGTGGAGCGCATCATCGATCATGGCGGGCGTGTTTACAGTGTTGACCTCACGCCGGAGCGCCGCGTGCCGCTTTTTCAGCCGGGACAGTTTTTGCATCTGGCGCTCGATGCCTACGACCCCAGCGGTTTTTGGCCCGAGTCGCGCGTCTTTTCGATTGCAAGTGCTCCGAGTCAACGCGAGCGATTGAGAATCACCTACTCGGTTCAGAGACGGTTTACAGCGCGAATGGAACAGGAACTAGCGGAAGGGAAGTCCGTTTGGATCAAGCTACCCTACGGCGAGTTTATCATCGAGGCGACGAGTGATGTGGTGATGTTCGCGGGTGGCACAGGCATTTCCGCGTTCACTGCATTCTTGGATGGCTTGACGCCGGCATTTCCGCACGTGGTCTACCTGGCGTACGGAGCGCGAGATGGTGATTTACTCATCTACCGCGATTTGGTCCAACGACGTGCGGCGATGGTCTCGCAACTCAAGCCCTTTTATTTTGTCGAGCAAGACCTGGATCAGGAATCAACGGCCCGGGGAGTAATGGTCGGACGATTGTCGGTGGCGGCGATGTGGCAGTGCATAGAAAACCCCATGGCCGCGACCTATTACATTTCCGGACCGCCGCCAATGCTCAGAGCAATTTCCCGTGATTTGAGTGAGCACGGTATACACGCGAGCGCAATTCGGACGGATGCGTGGGAGTAGCGATGGAGCAGAATATTCCAGTTGTTATCTTGTGCGGTGGCATGGGAACGCGGTTGCGCGAAGAGACCGAGTACAAACCCAAACCCATGGTCGAGATTGGCGGCAAACCGGTACTGTGGCACATCATGAAAATCCATGCGCATTACGGTTTTCGGCGGTTTATTCTGTGCCTCGGTTACAAGGGAAGCGTCATCAAGGATTACTTTCTCAATTACGAGGCGATGAGCAATGATTTCACGTTGCAACTCGGACAGGAAAACAGTCTAATCTACCACAGCAATCACACCGAGCAAGATTTTGACGTGACCTTGGTGGATACCGGTTTGAAGACGATGACCGGCGGGCGCGTCAAGCGCATTGAGCGGTTTATTGATACCGATACGTTCATGGTTACGTATGGAGACGGTCTGGCGAATGTGGATATCGGCGCCTTGGTTGCGTTCCATTGCGACCATGGCAAGACAGCGACGCTCACGGCAACTCGTCCGCCATCGCGATATGGCATATTGGAATTGACGACTGAAGATCGGGTGGAGCGTTTTCGGGAAAAAGTGCAGACCGAACGGATCAATGGCGGCTTTTTGGTGTTCAATCGCCGCGTGTTTGACTATCTCGATTCGGACTGTGTGCTGGAACGCGAACCGATGGAACGTCTGGCGGCTGACGGACAGTTAATGGCGTTTCGACATGAAGGTTTTTGGATTGGGATGGATACGTTCCGCGAGTATGAGATGCTAAACCAGATGTGGGATGCGGGTAACGCGGCGTGGAAAATATGGTAGCGTGCAAACTGACGTATGACCAATCCTCTTTCGGCTGACCTCGATCACATTCTCGACCACACCCGCGATCTGTGGGAGCAAGTGCGGGGCAAGCGCGTCTTTGTCACTGGCGGTACTGGGTTTTTTGGTTGCTGGTTGTTGGAGAGTTTTTGCTGGGTGAATGATCGTCTCGACCTGCGGGCGTCGATAACCGTATTAACTAGAAATCCGCAAGCATTCAGGCGCAAGGCACCGTCTTTGGCAGCGCATCCGGCGATTCGGTTGTATGTTGGCGATGTGCGTTTGTTCGATTTTCCCTCAGGTGAATTCTCACATTTGATCCATGCCGCAACGGAGGCGAGCACGCAACTGAATGGAGAGAATCCGCTGTTGATGCTGGATACGATTGTCAAGGGAACGCGGCATATGCTCGAGTTCGCAAGACATTGCGGCACACCGAAATTCTTGCTGAC
>Ga0137403_10001503_pt1 | contig 29234 bp, 27 predicted proteins | sample CZOMad2_1_16fung_FD_122057 | JGI IMG/M metagenome (GOLD analysis project Ga0137403, IMG submission 122057) | Vadose zone soil fungal communities from Angelo Coast Range Reserve, California, USA - CZOMad2_1_16fungal (Hybrid Assembly) | ecosystem: Environmental > Terrestrial > Soil > Vadose zone... | reverse complement strand
GACCACCTCAACGGCATCGTCTACGTGGACCGGATCCGCGACATGCGCACGCTCAGCCACATCGCGGAGTGGCAGCGCTACTGCCTTGGCGTCCGCGAGCAGAGTGACTAGCACCGGTTCGAGAGAAGCCCACCCCGGGTCGCAGCCCGCGACCGCGCGCGTGGTGGCCGTCGTTTCCGATCTCTTCTTCGTCGCGCGCATCCGCGAAGTCGCCCGGCTCGCCGGCGTCCCGCTCGTCTTCGCCCGCTCCAACAGCGAGATCGAGGCGGCCCTGGCCGAGGGCGCGCGGCTCGTGCTCCTCGACCTCACCGGCAACTTCGACTACGCGGCGATCTTCGCGGCGCTCGAGCGCGCGACGCCACCGCCGCCGGTGCTCGCCTACACGACGCACGTGCTGGCCAGGCAGACGCAGCCGTGGCACGCGCGCTGCGGCCGCGTGGTGACGAAGGAGACGCTGACACAGGAATTGCCGGCCCTGCTGCGCGAGGGGATCGCATGACCGCCGAAGAGTTCGTCGCTGCGCTCGACGCCGAGAACCAGGCGCGGCTGCGCGCGCTCGAGCCCGACGCCACGCTGATCCCCGAGGTAAAGGGCCCGCTCAACGTGCCCAATCTCTTGAAGGTCGCGCTCCGCAACGAGGCGGAGGCCACCCTGATCGCCGCGCGCTGGCTCGCCGCCTCCGATGACATCAAGCTGATGCTCTCGCTCGCGCGCCAGGCCGCCGACGAGGCCAAGCACTACGAGCTGATCGCCAAGCGCCTGGCGCAGCTCGGCTTCGACGCCGACACGTTCGATCCGCTCGCCGGCGGCTTCGGCCCGCTGTCCAAGTACCTGGAGACCCTCACGACCAGCGTGGAGCGCGTGGCGGCCGGTCAGTTCACGCGCGAGGCGATCGCGATCGTGAAGAACCGCCAGTTCATCGAGTTCTGCGAGCGGGTGGGGGACAAGGAGACGGCGGCGCTCTACCGCGACACCATCGAGCCCGACGAGCGTCATCACCACGATCTGGGCCGCCGGACACTCTTGAGATTGGCGACGACTCCCGAGGCGCAGGCGGCGGCGCAGCGCGCCGCGCGACGCACGCTGGAGCTGGCCGAGGAGCTGCAGAAGAAGGCGCTCGCGACGGCGGGCATCCACCACGCGCCGGGATGCTGATGGACGCGCTCGATCCCTTTCGCGAGCTGGCGCGCACGGAGGACGGGCGCATCGACCTCACACGCGCGGCGCTGGCCGTCGCGCGGATCGAGCACCCCGACCTCGATGTCGACGGCGAGGTGGCGCGGCTCGACGCGCTGGCGGCGCGCTCGGGCGCGGCCGGATCGCGCGGGCCGCAGGCCGCGCTCGACCGGCTCGTCGCGTTCCTGTTCGAGCAGGAGGGCTTCCGCGGCAACGACAAGGAGTACTACGATCCGCGCAACTCCTGCCTCAACGACGTGCTCGATCGCCGGCTCGGCATTCCGATCACACTCTCGGTGCTGACGATCGAGATCGGGCGGCGCGTGGGCGTGGAGGTCGACGGCGTCGGGCTGCCGGGCCACTTCATCGTCGGCGCCCGGCTCGCCGGCCGGCGCGTGTTCCTCGATCCGTTCGACGGCGGCGCGGTCCTGACGCCCGAGCGCGCCGAGGAGATTGCCGCCCGCGCCGTCGGGCGGCCCGTCAAGCTCGAGGAGGCGCACTGGGCGCCGTGCAGCAAGCACCAGATCGTCGTCCGCATGCTCCGTAACCTCAAGGGTATCTACGCCAAGCGCCAGGACTGGGATCGCGCCCTCGGCGTGGTGGACCGGCTGCTCGTGCTGGACGCCGACTCGAGCATTCACCAGCGCGACCGCGGCACGGTGCTGGTGCGGATGGGCCGGCTGCACGACGGCGCGAAGGAATGGGAGCGCTACCTCACGCGCTTCCCGGGCGCACCCGACGCCGACGGTTTTCGGGACGAGCTGCGCAAGGTCCGGCAGCAGCTGGGGTCGCGGAATTGATGCGTAAAACCGTCGCCTGGCTGGTCATCCTGAGCCTGCTGCTGCCCGCGTGCGCGAGCCGGAACGTGGCGCCGATCGGCGCCGACGGCAAGGCGTTCAAGCCCGAGTCCGACGAGCGCGCGCTCTGGGCCAAGGCGGAGAAGGAAGAGGAAGCGCTCCTCAAGAAGGCCAAGGTCTACGACGACCCGATGCTCGAGGAGTACCTGGCACGCGTCGGCGATCGGCTGACGCCCGACCAGGTGCGCGAAGCCGGCGGTCCCGGCTTCAAGTTCGGTGTCATACGCGACCCGACGCTTAACGCCTTCGCGCTGCCCAATGGCCACATCTACGTGCACACGGGGCTGCTGAGCCGGCTCGACAACGAGTCGCAGCTGGCGATGATCGTCGGCCACGAGATGACGCACGTGACCCATCGCCACGCGCTGTCGTTCGAGCGCGACATCCAGACCAAGCAGATCCTCTACACCGTGGCGGCGGTCGCCGCGTCGATCGGCGTGGCGGCGGCCGCCGGCTCGCGCGCGCAGAAGGGCGACTACATCGGCGCCGCCGTCATCGGCCAGACCGCCAACGCCATCCTCGGCCTCGGCCTGGCGCTGACGGCCATGGCCGCCATCAACGGCTACGGGCGCGACCTCGAGCGCGACGCCGACAACGGCGGCATGGAGAATCTCGTGCGCGCCGGCTACGACCCCAAGGAGGCGCCGAAGGTTTTCGCGCTGCTGCGCTCGGAGTCCAAGGACCGCGGCTCGCTCGAGACGTTCTTCTTCGGCAGCCATCCCAAGCTCACCGAGCGCATCGAGACCACCGAGGGCCTCCTGAAGACGAAGTACGCGCAAGCCGCGACGGCATCGAACACGATCAGCGACACGGAGGACTTCCAGCTCCGGATGCGCTCGGTGGTGCGCGAGAACGCCTACGAGGACATCCGCGCCGGCCGCTTCCCGGTCGCCCAGCGCCAGCTCGACCGCGTGCTGGCCATCACGCCCAAGGACCCGATCGCCCATACCTATTACGGCGACCTGCACCGCCTGCAGGCGCAGCGCGCGCGCGAGACGGACAAGAAGGGCGAGCACGCGCGACTGGCGCTGGCGTCCTACGAGAAGGCCGTCGAGCTGGACGCGACGGCGCCCGAGCCCCACCGCCAGCTGGGTTTCCTCTATTACCAGCAGAAGGACAACGCGAAGGCGAAGGCGGCGTTCGAGAAGTACCTCGCGCTCAAGCCCGCCGCCCCCGACGCCAAGCGGATCAAGGAGTACCTGGTCGAGCTGGACCGCTAGGCCGGATCGTCCCAGCTCTCGATGCGCGCCGCGTAGTTCTCGCCAAACCTGGCGCGCCTGACGCGGCCGGCCGCGTCGACCTCGAAGACCACCAACTCACCTGGGATGCCGTATCCGTCGCGGGTCTCGAGGCGGAAGACGTGCTCGCCGGTCTTCTTGAGCGTGGACGGTGCCAGCAGCGGGTCCGGCGCCAAGGGGCCTATCACCGTGAGTTCGCCCCCGCGCACGATGATCTGCAGATCGCCCCAACGGTTGCGGTAGCGTCCGACATAGCGCTGCCAATCCGGATCGGCCGCGGGCGGCGTCGGTTTGGTTGCGTCTGCGATCGCGGATCCCACCCACTCGAGGGCCTTGTCGACGTAGGCCGATGTCTCGCCGTCGTCGGCGTTGACGAACACGATGGCGGCCACCTTGTCGGCCGGGCAAATCCGCAATTCGCTCCGGAACCCAGGTATCCCGCCCGCGTGGCCGACGAAGGTCTTATTACGGATGCGTAGGACGCGAAAGCCGAGTCCCCATCCCGCCTGCCACTCCGGCTCCAGCCAGTGAACGCGCTGCATCTCGCCGAGCGTTCGGCCCGCGAGAACCTGGGCGCCACCCGCTGCGCCGCCGCGAAGCTGGAGCATGGCGAAGCGCGCGAGGTCCGTCACGCTCGTGGTCATATTGCCCGCTGCGCTGAGGCCGCGGAGGTCCGTCACTGGCAGCGGTTGGCGCGGACGACGGGGCAGCCAGCGCGTGTAGCCCGTCGCGAGCCCCGGATGATTTTCTTGCGGCGTGTCTACCAGTGTCACCGTCATCCCGAGCGGAGCCAGCAGGTTTCGCTGTACGAAATCCCGATACGGTTCTCCCGCGACAGCGGCGACGACCTCGCCGGCGAGCGTGGCGCCGAGGTTGGAGTACTTCCATCGGTCCTCGGTCGGCAGCGGGCGCTCCTGTGTCCGCACTCGGGCGCGAATCTCGTCGATAGTCGGGAACTGACCGTCGGTCCAGTACGGGAACGCCGCCTCGCGCGGCAGCCCCGCAGTATGGCTGAGCAGATGACGGATCGTGAGGGGTCCCGCTTCGGTGAACGCCGTCTTCATCTCGAACCACGGCAGGTGGGCGCTCAGCGGGTCGTCGAGCTGCAGCTTGCCGGCGTCCCGGAGGATCAGAATCGCGGTCGCGGTGAACAGCTTGGTGATGGAGCCGATCCGAAAGAGCGTGTCTGCGGTGGCGGGTGCGCGCCGATCGACATCCGCCCAGCCAACGCCTCGTGCCCACACGAGCGCCTGGTCGTGCACGATCCCGAGCGATAGCCCGGGCAGCTCGCGGTAGACGCGCTGCGCCTCGATCCACGCATCGAGCAAATCGATCGCGGCCCGAACGTCCGCGTGCTCGACAATTGGCGTCGTCATCCTGTTCCGGCCCGCCTTGGCCCGGCCCCGAGGTTTTTGGGGGCTGGGTCCGCGCCATGATGCCTCCGGTATCCGTCTTCGGCAAGGCGGCCGACGGACCCTGTTTGCGACCGCGTCGATCCTGGAGTAAAGATAGCGGCCTGATGGAAGCCGCGACCGCTGACGTCATCTCCACCGCGGTGGCGCCGATCGTCATGGTCTCGGCGGGCGGGCTGCTGTTCATCGGGATCCAGACGAAGAACCTGCACCTGGCGGATCGCATCCGCGACCTCACGCGCGAGCACCGCGCCGCGGGGGGACCCGACGCGGCGGTCAGGCGCGAGGCCATCCGGGCGCAGATCGCGCTCTTCGAGAGGCGCCTGCGGACGAGCCAGCACGCGCTCGAGTCGATCTATCTCGCGATCTTCTGCTTCGTGGCCACCGCGATGCTGCTCGCAGCGGCGCCCTGGCTCGGACGGGCGACGATGGTGGGCGCCGGCGTCGTGTTCACGGCCGGCATCGTGCTCGTCCTCGTCGCCATCGTGCTGGAATTCCTGGAGATGCGCGCCGGCCTGGAGACCATGGCCATCGAGCTGCGCTCGCTGAAGTAGCGGCGCGTTTTATACCTTTCGGGTCCCGGGGAGCGGCTCATAGAATAACAGCATGAAAAAAGCGCTGATCTGCGTGCTGGCGACGATCCTCGTCGTCGCGGTCGGGTTCTACGTCGTCGTCGTCCGACCGCTCGTCTCTCCGGCCGCGCAGACGTTCGCGGCGGAGGCGGCGCTCGCGACGCCCGATCTGATTCTCCTGGCCGCGGTCAACGTGCGGCAGGCGGTCTTTCTCGAGCGCTGGTACCTCGGCGCGCCCGCGGTTGCCACGGGCAACTCGCGCGCGGCGCGCCCCCAGGCCGAGCGCACGATCCTCGATCATCTGGTGGCCGCCCGTGTGGACATGCGGCGCGACGTCGAGCACGTGCTCTACGGGCTCTATCCCGCGACCGAGCGAGGCGTGCGCCACGCCGTCGTCATCGTGGGCCAGTTCGATGCCCCGAGCATCGAGCAGTACGTCGCGCGCGACCTCCGCGGAACGGCCCGCCTGGACGGTGGCCGAACCTCGTACGAAGTGCGCCGCGTCGACCCGGACCGCTGTGAGAACGTCACGACATGGATGATCACGGTCGATCCGCGCTGGATCTTGATCAGCGATCCGGCGGCGCACGCGACGCTGGTGCCTCGCCTGACGCAGATACCCGCGGCCGACGAAGCCGAGCTGGCGTGGTGGCAGCCACTGGCCCACTCGGACGTGCTGAGCATCGGCATGTGGCGTCCCCGTGACGCGCACACGACGATCACCACCCCTGGGTTGCGGGCCTCCGCGCAGGCGGCGATCGCCCACGCCGCCGACGTCGAGCATCTCTACCTCGGTCTCGGGGCGAAGACCGTGCCGCCCTCAGGACGGTTGCGCCTCGTCCTGGACTCGGCGGACGCCGCGCGACTGCGACAGAAGATCGACGGCTGGGAGCGCGCATTGCGGGAGTCCCGCGCGCGGTGGGCGCAGGTGGCGCCGAGCCTCGGCGCGCTTTTCGACAGCCTGAGCGTCAAGGAGAGCGGCAGCCGCCAGACGATCGAGTTCACCGTCGACCGGGCCCTGGCGTCGAATCTGAGCGCCGCGGTCAACGAGCTGCTCGCCGCGCTGTTCTCGGGTTTCGGCGCCGAGCGCCGGCCGAGCCCCGCCACTGCGGGCCCGCCGGCCGAACGGATCGACTCCGATGCCACCGTCTTCGTACCGGTCACCGCCGCGTCCGCTCTCGGCCAGTACGACGCGAGCGCCACGTTCGCCGAGGACGTCGACCAGGTCCAGGGACCGTTCGGCATCCGCTTGAGTGGGATGCGTATGCCGTCGGAGGGCGACGCGGGGCTGGAGCTGGAGGTCGAAGCCTTCGCCGCCGCGATCCCCAACGTGACGGGAAGCGGAGACCGGGCGCGGCTCTTCGTCGACAGCCTCACGTCGACCGGCGGCCAGGCGCTGCTGCGCGTGGAAGACTGCGGGCGCCAGCGCAGCACCATTCCCGGCCCGTTCACCGATTCCGGCGGGCGGCGTCTCCGGGCGAAGAAAGCCGTGCGGCTCGCTCCGGGCGCCGATCCTCACACGCTGGGAAGCGTCGCCGGGCGCGTGGAGCTCCGGCTCCCGACCCGCGTCGAGGTGCTGAGCGTGACGCGCCCCGCGCCCGGCGCCAAGCTGGCGAGCCACGGAGCCACGGTCACGTTCACGAAGGTGGAGGGCGGCGAGGTCGCCTATCGGATCACGGGCGTGATGGACCGCGTCCTCGACGTCCGGGCGCTCAACGCCGCCGGACGGCCGCTCGCGTCGGAGATGAAGCTCAGCGGCGATTTCCTGTTCGGCGACGGGATGGCCGCGCAGGCGCGGTACAGCGGCGTCGTGGACAAGGTCGAGGTGGCGTTCGCCGCCGAGGAGCAGACGCTGCAGTGGCCGTTCAGGCTCACGGATCTGTCGATGGCCGGCAAGCCCGCCGGCATCGTCCGGGACACCACGCCGGACTTCCGGCCATACACCGTGCAGGCCCTGCGCCGCGACGTGCCGCGCGCGAATCCCTTCGAGCTCTCCTTCGACCGCGCGCAGTTGTTTTTCACCACCAGGCTCGATTTCACTCTGCGTGGCCCGGCCCGGCCCAACTTCGAGCGCGCCTTCACCGTCGGGCGCCTTCAGCTCGAGCGCATCGAATTGAAGGACGGGACGACGCTGACGCCGTCGACGTCGACGGCCGTCCGCTTCGGAACGTCCGCCAGAGACGGCGTTCTCACCAGGCCGCTCTTCCTGCTCGTGGACGGCAAGCCCTCGCCGGATGCGATCAAGGCGGTCTCCGGCGTGCTCACGATGCAGTTCCCGCGAACGATCCGCACGCTGCACCTCGACGACCTGACGCCGGGGCAGCACGCCGAGGCCGGCGGCATGTCGGTGACGGTGACGGCTCGGGGCCGCCGGAGTCTCATGCTGCAGACCGACACCGGGGGGGAGCGCATCCTGTACGTCAGGCTCACCGATGCGGACGGCCGGCCCGTCGTGTCGTTCAGTCCGAATATCACGGAATTCCCGAACGGCGTATGGCGCTTCGAGCTCGGCCCGCAGGGTGCACCCGCCCACGCCGAGGTGATCTTCGCCGGCGACCTCGAGCGAAAGCAGTATCCGTTTCGGTTGGAGCCGAATCCTTCCCGTCCCTAGTAAATGGGGGGCCCCGAAATGGCCCCCCATACCCCCCCAGCGCTCGGGGCGCCCCGGCGAAGCCGTGGCACCCCTCGGTCAGACAGGCTCCTACGCCATCCAGACGGACTTGATGTTGACGAACTCGCGGATGCCGTACTCCGAGAGCTCGCGTCCGTAGCCCGAGCGCTTGATCCCGCCGAAGGGCAGGCGCGGGTCCGACTTCACGATGCCGTTCACGAAGACCACGCCGGCCTCGATCTGCGCCGCGAGGCGCTCGGCGCGCTCGCGATCGCGTGTCCACAGCGAGGCGCCGAGCCCGAAGGTCGAGTCGTTCGCGAGGCGAATGGCGTCGGCCTCGTCCCTGGCGCGGACGACGGCGGCGACGGGCCCGAAGGTCTCCTCGTCGAAGGCCGGCATGCCGCTCTCGACGGCGGTGAGCAGCGTCGGCGGATAGAAGGCGCCCTTGCCGTGGGGGATCTCGCCACCCAGGAGCAGCTTCGCCCCGCGCTTGACCGATTCCTGGACCTGCCGGTGGAGCGAGTCGCGCAGATCCGCGCGCGCCAGTGGCCCGACCTGCGTCTGGCGATCCAGAGGATCGCCCACGCGGCGGGAGCGCAGCTCGCGGAGGAAGCCCTCGACGAACGCGTCGGCCACGGGCTCGACGGCGATGAAGCGCTTGGCGGCGATGCAGCTCTGGCCGCTGTTGACGAGCCGGGCATCGGCGGCCGCGCGCGCGGCGGCGGCGAGATCGGCGTCGGCGAGGACGACGAACGGATCGCTGCCGCCCAGCTCGAGCACGGTCTTCTTCAGCTCGCGACCCGCCTGTTCCGCGACCTTGCGCCCGGCGAGGTCGCTGCCCGTCAGCGTGGCCGCGACGATGCGCGGGTCGCCGATGAGCCGCGCGACGGCGGCGCTGCCGACCAGCACGGTGGCGAACACGCCGCGCGGGAAGCCCGCCTCCCGGAAGATCTCCTGGATCGCGAGCGCGGTGCGCGGCACGTTCGAGGCGTGCTTGAGGATCCCCGCGTTGCCCGCCATCAGCGCGGGCGCCGCGAAGCGGAAGACCTGCCAGAAGGGAAAGTTCCACGGCATCACGGCGAGCACGGGCCCGAGCGGATCGAAGCGGACGTAGCTGCGCGCCGCGTCCGTCTCGCGCGGCTGCGGCGCCAGCATGGCCTCGGAATGGTCGGCGTAGTACTCGCACGCCAGCGCGCACTTGTCGATCTCGGCCTCCGACTGGACGATCGGCTTGCCCATCTCGAGAGTGATCGTGCGGGCGTGCTCCTTCGCGCGTGCGCGCAACACGCGGGCCGCCTCGCGCATCTTCTGCGCGCGCGTGGCGAAGGGGACGGCTCGCCATTCGCGGAAGGCCGCGGGCGCGGCCGCGAGGATGCGCTCCAGTTCCTGCGCGGAGGTCTCGTCGAACGTCTCGAGCGTCTCACCCGTGGCTGGATTGACCGACTGAATGCTCATGGCTGGTTCTCCCTGCATCAACGCTTCCGCCGAATCGACCGGTTGTCGACCCCGTGGACGATTGGACACCCCTTCCGGCCTTCCGGACACCCCGCACGGCCGACAGTGGCCTACAGGAAGGAGGCCCGCATGACGATCGGCGCGGGAGGCGGCTTGCCCTGCAGGCCGCCTTTCGCCGAAACAGTCGCCGCTCAGCCGCGCGCGTAGCGCGCGTACACCTCGACGATGCGCTTGTGGCACTCGTCGAGCGCGCGTGCGGCCTCCCAGTTGTCGACGAGCACGCGCTGGACCATCTTGGGAATGAGGTGCGTGTTGAGCACCTCGCCCGCCGCCGGCGTCGGGGAGCCGGCATAGCTGACGGGCACGCCCGTCTCCGCCATCTTGATGAAGTGCTTGAAGGCCGGCTTCTCCTTCCAGAACGGGCTGTCGAAAAGGCGCTTGTAGACGGGGACCCAGCGCCCGCCCGTCGACTGGATGATCTTGTCGTAGTTGGCGGGCTGCATGAAGTACTCAAGCAGGCCCTTGGCCAGCTCGGGATACGGCGTCTTCTTGAACGCGCCGTACGCCCACGTGTCGATCTGGTTGACGGCGCCCCTGGGACCGGCCGGGACCGGCATGAGGCCGGTGACTTTCTGCAGATCCTTGTCGTTGCCGTCGAGGTAGGCATAGATGCTCGTCGGGTTCATCACGAACGCCGCCTGCTTCGACTGGTAGGCCTTGTTGTTGCCGGAGTTGTCCCAGGAGATCGCGCCGGGCGGGATGATCTTGTGTGTCTTGAACATCGCCTCGATCACCTTGACGCCGGCCACGTTCTCGGGCGAGTTCATCACCACCGTCTTGTTGTCGGCCTCGACCATCTTGCCGCCGTAGCACCAGAGCAGGTTCATCACGTTGTCGGTGGTGTCCTCGACGAGGCCCAGGCACATGCCGAACGCGAACAGCCGCGGCGGCGACTGGATCTTCTTGCTGGTCTCGATGAACTCGTCCCACGTCTTCGGGTACTCCACCTTGGCCTGCTCCAGCAGGTCCAGCCGCGCGTGCACCGGCCACGGATTGACGGCGAGCGGCACGCCCATGGCGCGGCCCTTGTAGATCACCGAGCTCAGCGCCGACTCGAAGATGCCCTTGGGCTCGCGACGCATCTTGTCCACGAGATCGTTGACGTCGAGGAGGTGGCCGCCTGAGGCGTAGAACTGCACGTTGGACTCGTAGAGCCGCATCACGTCCGGTGGATTGCCCGCCTCGATGGCCGCCGCGAGCTTCTGCTGGGCCTGCTCGCCGGCCACCACCGCGTACTCGACGTCGGTCTCCTTGAGTCCCGCCTGCTTGGCGAACTCGTAGACCTGCTGCTTCTGCAGCTCGTCGGCGAGCGGGGTGAAGTTGGGCAAGTGCCAGAACACGAGCTTCTTCGCCCGCTGGGCGGCGCTCTTGCCCACGAGCCACCACGGGGACGTCGTCACCGCCGCCGCCACGCCCGCCGCCTTCAGCACCTGCCGTCGCGTCACTCGCGCCATCGCTCGCTCCTTCCTCTAGCCTCGATATCGCGGCAACCGCCTAGCCCTTGACCGCTCCCAGCGTGAGACCCTTCACGACCGTCTTCGTGGGGGCCCCGAGATGGCCCCCACACCCCCGACGCTCCGAGCGCCCCGGGAAACCCGGGGCGCTCCTCGATATCGCGGCAACCGCCTAGCCCTTGACCGCTCCAAGCGTGAGACCTTTCACCACCCACCGCTGGAAGACCAGATAGAGCACCAGGGGCGGCAGCGCGCTCAGGAACGACGCGCCCATCATCGGCCCCCAGAAGAACACGTCCTCGACGATGAACAGCGTGAGGCCGGTGGTGATCGTGCGGACCTCCACGCTGTTGACGAACACGTTGGCGTACAGGAACTCGTTCCACGACTGCGTGAACGAGAAGAACGCGACGACCGCGAGCGCCGGCAGCGACATCGGCAGGATCACGCGGACGAGGCTGCCCAGCCGGGTGCAGCCGTCGACGAGCGCGGCCTCCTCGAGCTCCAGCGGCACCGAGCGGAAGTAGCCCATGAGAAGCCACGTGCAGAACGGAACGCTGAAGCTCAGGTAGGTGAGGATCAGCCCCTCATGCGTGTCCACGAGCCGTAAGGTCGAGATCACCGTGAACAGCGGAATGAAGAGCAGGGCCGGCGGCACGAGATAGGTGAAGACCAGCCCCCGGGCGATGAGCTTGCGGCCGGGGAAGCGCAGCCGGGCCAGCGCGTAGGCGCCCAGGCAGCCGAAGACCAGGGACAGCACGGTGGTGCCGACGGCGATGATGGTGCTGTTGCGCAGGTACTTCACGAACGGCGTGGCCGCGAAGAGCCGCGTGTAGTTCGCCAGCGTCGGCTGGCGCGGGATCAGGGTGGCCTCGAAGCCGTAGATCTCCTTGTCCTTCTTCAGCGAGGTCGCGACCATCCAGTAGAACGGCACCAGCGTCCACACGAGCAGCACGACCAGCAGCCCGTTGCCGATCCAGCGCAGCAGCCGTCTCGTCGTCGAGACCGAGCGCATGTTATTCGTCCACCTGCCGGAGCATCCGGCGTGTGAGCAGGAGGATCAGGACCGCCAGCAGCGGGAAGAACACCAGTGACACCGCGGCGCCCATGCCGAGTCGCCGCGCGCCCAGCGCCGTGGTGTAGGCGAGGTGGGGAAAGATCTCCGTCCGGCTCGCCGGGCCGCCCCGGGTGAGGACGAGGACGAACTGGAGATTCGTGGCGGTCCAGATCGTCGACAGCATCACGGTGGTGAGGAAGATCGTGCGCAGCCTCGGCACCGTCACGTAGAAGAACTGCTGGACGATCGAGGCGCCGTCGATCTCGGCGGCCTCGTACAGCTCGCGGGGAATCGCCTGGAGCCCGGCCAGGAAGGTCATGGAGTAGAACGGCGTGCCCGCCCACACCACGACGGCGATCACGCAGCCCATGGCCAGCCCGGGGTCGGAGAGCCAGGAGATGATGTTGCTGCTCAGATGGGTGGTGATCAGGAAGTTGTTCAGGAAGCCGCTGAGGTCGTCGAAGATCCAGCGCCAGTTGAGGGCGACGATCACGACCGGCACCGCCCACGGCACGAACAGCAGCGTGCGGAAGAAATTGTTGAACCGACGTTGCTGGTCGAGCACGAGGGCCATCGTGAGCCCGAGGACGAACTTCAGCGCGACGGCGACCACGGTGTAGACGACGCTGTTCCAGGCCGTCCGCACGAAGACATCGTCGCGGAAGAGCTCCGCGTAGTTGGCCAGACCGGCCCACCGGCCCGGCGCGCCGACCATCTTATCTTGCAGGCTGAGGTAGATCGCTGCGCAGAACGGGTAGGCGACGAGGAACAGGATGACGAGCAGCGTGGGCGCCAGCAGCGCGTAGGCCAGTCGCCCCTCGCCGCGCACGGTGAGCGACAGCTTGTTGCCGGGACGGACCTGCGCGCCGCCGACCGGAACGATCCGATCACGACCCGCGACCGCCTCGTGCGCCCTGCTGGACATATCGTCGTGGAGTGCGGGGAGTATTGGTCTCGCCCGCGAGGTTGTCAAGCGAGCGGGCGACGTCTAGGCGCGCGGCGCGGCGGGCAAGCGGACGACGTGGCCGGGGCCGTCGCTGGAGTCGTCGACGCGGCCGCCGTGCAGCTCGACGAGCCGGCACGCCACCGAGGGACCGAGGCCCCTGGTGCTGCTTCGCGGCGCGGGCCCCTGGCCATCCACGCGCAGCACGACGTCGCCGCCGTCTTCGAAGACGCTCACGGAGATGCGGTTCCCCGCGGGGGTGTGCTTCGCAGCGTTCGCGAGTAGATGGGCGACGATTTGCTCCAGCCGCCCGAGGTCCCCGATCACCCACGCCGGGCGCGCGTCGACCTGCAACTCGTGGTCCCGAACCGCGAGCGCCTCCACGCACTGGCGCACGACCTGCGCCAGATCGATCCGGCCGGATGCCAGCTCGACCTGTCCGGTGGCGATCCGCTCCATGTCGATCAGCTCGTCGACGAGACGACGCGCCTGGTCGAGCTGACGTCCGAGCACCTGACGCGCTGTCATGGCGCGGGCGTCGCTCGCCGGCAGCCGCTCGATCAGCGTGGCGGCGATGACGGCGGAGGCGAGCGGGCCGCGTAGCTCGTGCGCGAACACGGCGATGAACTCGTCCTTCTTCCGGCACATCGCGCAGAGTTGGTCGCCCGCGCGCAGGTTGGCCTCGAGCGTCCTCGGCGTCATCGGGCGCCCACGCGATAGTGGTGGGCGGCGGCGCCGCGCACGGCGTCGCCGAGGTAGGGCATCAGGTCGTCGAGGTTGAGCAGCACGGCCTGCGCGGCGGGCATGGCGCTGCCCAGCGCGCGATAGTGCTCGCAGAGCTGGCGCAGCAGCACCGTGTCGGCGTCGGCGCCGAACACCTCGAGGAAGGCGCGCTCGACCGCGCGCTCGAAGCGGTCAGCGTTGTCGACGGGCAGCACGTGCGAGTGCCGCCGCGCGATCGCCGGCACGGCCCTCGCGCCGTTGTCGGGGTCCAGCGGGTCGACGTGATAGGCGCACAGCAGCGGATAGTGCTCGATCTCCAGCAGCTCGTGCCACAGCTCCTCGAGCCGCATGGCCGCCGCGAAGGCGGTCGGCCGCAGCACCTCGACCATCTCGCCGTACAGGCGGATCCGCTCGTATCCGGCGCGCCGGACGTGCTCGAGGTAGGGCGTGATGGCGCCGAGGAACCGCTCGCGGTCCGGCAAGCCGTCCACCATGAACATCGCGAGGCACCCGTCGGCGTCCAGGTCCACGTACTGGCTGCGGCGCGTGCAGGCGGGAACGTCCGTGCCAAGCGCCGTCAGCCCGCGCGCGAACGCCGCCCGATGCTCCCGCGTGGCGATGACGATCACCGCCTCGCCGGTGGCCAGGCCCTGGCGGCAGTAGCGCGCGACGACCTCGACGAGAAGCTCGGGATCGCGATACATCTGGACGACGTGATCGCCGGCGGCGGGACTTTCGACGACGGTTTGCCACGGAGTCGGCGCGATGTTCGGCATCAAGTCACTCCTGCCAGGGTTGAATCCGACGGTAGCACGCGTCGGCAAGGGCGTCGACGGATTTCGAGAGATCGTGGAACCTACGTGTGAAAAAGTTTTCTCAGGGCAGGCGCCGGAGCAGCTCGGACAGCTGGTCGGCATCGACCGGCTTCACGAGGTGCTCGTCGAAGCCCGCGTCCAGCGCGCGCTGCCGGTCATCGGGCTGTCCGTAGCCTGTGAGCGCGACGAGCCGCTGCGGCTGGTGGTCCTGGCGGCGGATGAAGCGCGCGACGTCGTAGCCGTCCAGGATCGGCAGGCCCACGTCGACGAGGGCGACGTCCGGCCGGTGCCGGGAGGCGGCCCGTACGCCTTCGGTGCCGTCGACCGCCTCGAAGACCTCGTGGCCCTCGTGCTCGAGCAGCGTCTTCAGCATCTCGCGCGCGTCGTCGTTGTCCTCGACGATCAGCACGCGCCGCCTGATCGCCGGCGGTCTGGCGCCGGTGCTCTCGACCTTCGTCGGCAACTCGACCCGGGGCAGGCTGACGGTGAAGACGCTGCCGAGTCCCGGACCCGGGCTCTCGGCCGTCACGCTTCCCCCGTGCAGCTCGACGAGTGACCGCACCAGCGACAAGCCGATCCCGAGGCCGCCCTGCGCGCGGTCCAGCGTGTGCTCGCCCTGGACGAACAGGCCGAAGATCTTCGGCAACATATCGCGTGCGATGCCGACGCCCTCGTCCTCGACGCTCAGCACGGCCTGGCCACCTGTTCCGAACGTCCGCACGCGGATCCTCCGGCCGGCGGGCGTGTACTTCGTCGCGTTGGTGACGAGGTTCAGGACGATCTGCTCGATCCGGATGGGATCGGCATGGATGCCGATGTCGTCGAGCTCGGTCTCGATGACGTGGCGGCCGGCGGAGGCGCTGGCGTGCAGGACGGTGAGGGCGTGCTCGACGGTCTCGGCCAGGTTCAGCGGACGGCGGTCGAGCACGATCTTGCCGGCGCGGATCCGCGCCGCGTCCAGCAGGTCGTCCACCAGCCGCTTGAGGTGGGTGATCTGGCGCTTGATCACCTCGCGCGGGCGCCGGGTGTCGTCGAGGACGCGCGCCAGGTCGAGCACGCCGGAAGCGCTGGCGATGGCGGCCAGCGGGTTGCGCAGCTCGTGGCCGAACATCGAGAGGAAGTCGTCCCTGGCGCGGTTGGCCGCTTGCGTTTCTTCCAGCAGGAGGACGCGCTCGGCCTCGGCGCGCTTCTTGTCGCTGATGTCGCGCGCGATCTTGGAGGCGCCGACGACCGTCCCGCTCGCGTCGCGGATGGGCGACACGGTGAGCGAGATGCTCACGTACCGGCCGTCCTTCGTCTGACGCACGGTCTCGAAGTGATCGACGGTCTCGCCGCGCCGGATGCGCGCCAGCACGCCGTCTTCCTCGGCCCATCGCTCGGCCGGGATGATGAGGGTGATGTGCCGGCCGATGGCCTCACGCGCGGTGTAGCCGAATATCCGCTCGGCGGCCCGGTTCCACGTCGTGATAACCCCGTCGAGCGTCTTGCTGACGATCGCATCGTCGGAGGAGTCGACGATCGCCGCCAGCCAGGCGCGCGTAATGTCTTCCGAAGTCTGTCCGAGCATCGACCTGTGAGGATACCACCGGGCCTATCGGGCGCGGTCGACGATCTCCTGGTCGAGCACCTGGTCGAGGCTTCTCCCCTTGATGGGCTCGACGTTCGCCGGCTTGCCGCGAAAGAGCTGCGCGACGTCGTTGGGCGGATCGTCGTAGAAGAGCCGGTACGCCGGCAGCGCGCCGGCGTCGTCCCGCGGGAAGCGCGATACCAGCGGCTCGAGGTCGCCCCAGCCGAAGAGCACGGTGTCCTCGGCTCGGCGCAAGAGGCGGCGTGGCGCCAACTCCTGACGCGGCGCCATGACGACGTCCACGCGCGGCAAGAGGATCGGGATGGCGTCGCCCCACACCACCCCCGTGCGCAGCGTCCCCGCGACGTCGAAGAAGAAGACCGTCGGCACGTAGGCGCTCTCGCCGATGGCGTTCTGGCGCTCCACCACTGAGTAGTTCCAGCGCCACACCGTCTCGATGATGGCCGCGGGCATGGTGTGCGGGGCCGCGCCGGCCTCCTGGGAGAGCATCGCCTTGTAGCCGAACTCGTTGCCGTGGTTCCAGCCACGCAGGAACCCCCCGGGCGAATACTCGCCATCGCCCATGCCGTCCGTCTGGGGATCCGACACGAGCAGGTCGAAGCGCCGTACGAACGCCGTGAGCTCGGGCTCGGCCTCCAGGCCGAAGACGTGCGGGCGGAAGAAGTTGACGTTGAAGGCGACGGGCGCAGGATTCTCGCCGATCTCCGCGTCGGCTTCCGGCGCGCCGACGTCGAACGAGAAGTACACGCCGGTCTTCTCGTTCTCGTACCAGGCCTGGTTGTCGGTGCATCGATAGTTGGGGCGCTCCCTGAAGTACGCGAGCAGCGCGGTCTCGGCCAGCGGCGTCGAGGTCCGGGAGCGGAAGAACAGGTCGTAGCTCATGGCCGCTGATAGTATCGCGGAGACATGGACCTCGGGCTGGCCGACAAGATCGTCCTGGTGACGGGCGCGGGGCAGGGGCTGGGTCGGGCCATCGGGCTCGCGTTCGCCGCCGAGCGCGCCCACGTCGCGTTCCATTACCACTCGTCGAGCGACGGCGCGGAGAGCGCCGCGAAAGAGGCGCGCGCGCTCGGTGTGAAGAGCCTCGCCGTCGGCGCCGACTTGCGCTCCGAGCGCGAGGTCGCGGCCGGCGTCGAGCGCGTGGGGCGCGAGCTGGGGCCGATCGACGTGCTCGTCAACAACGCGGCGGCGACCCAGCGCAAGCTGTTCCTCGAGACCACGCCGGCCGACTGGGCAGCCCAGGTGGACGTCACCGTGAAGGGGACGCTCCTGATCACTCACGCCGTGGTCGGCCTCATGGCGCCGCGCCGCTCAGGAGCCATCGTCAATCTGATGGGCGACTCCGGCCGGGTCGGCGAGTCGCGCCTGCTCGTCACCGCCACCGCCCGCGCCGCGACGGTCGGGCTCACCAAATCGCTCGCGCGCGAGTTCGCGCGCGCCGGTATCCGCGCCAACTGCGTCTCGATCGCGCTGGTCCAGACGGATCGGTTCGACGCCCACGCGGGTGGCGCGGACGACGAGCGCATGAAGAAGATCGTCGCCCAGTACCCGCTGGGCCGCGTCGGCCGGGCCGACGACGTCACGCCGATGGTCCTGCTGCTCGCCTCGCCGCGCGCGGGCTGGATCACCGGGCAGGTCGTCTCGGTCAACGGCGGCTACGCGATGCTCTGAGCGCCGGTCCGGTGTCTTCTTCTCCGTTCGGCGCGCGGCAGCCCCGGCGCGAGGACGCCCGCCTCGTGACCGGCCGTGGGCGTTACGTCGGCGACCTCGAGCTGCCACGCATGCTCCACGTCGCCTTCGTCCGCAGCGTTCACGCCCATGCGAGGCTCCGCGCCATCGCCACCCGGCGCGCCGCCGCCTCGCCGGGCGTCGTTCACGTCGGGACGGGCGCGGACGACGCCTTCGCGCGCCGCCGCCTGCGGGCGCGGTCGGCGCTGCCCGGCTACGTCGTCACCGAGCAGCCCATCCTCGCGTGGCCGAAGGCCCGCTACGCCGGCGAGCCGCTGGCCGTGGTCGTGGCGACCGACCGCTACGCGGCGGAGGACGGCGCGGCGCTGGTCGACGTGGACTACGAGCCCCTGGCGGCGACCGTCGAGGCCGATGCCGCCGTGCGCGACGGCGCGCCGCTCGTCCACGACGCGGCGCCGGGCAACGTCCTGCTCTCGCGCCGCTTCGAGAGCGGCCGCGTGGACCTGGCCATGGACGGCGCGGTGGTGGTGGTCGAGCGAACCTTTCGGACCAATCGCCACACCGCGGCGCCGCTGGAGGGCCGGGGCGGCGTCGCCCACTACGACGCCGGCGCGGGCAAGCTGACGCTCTGGTCGGGCACGCAGGTGCCGCACCTCGCGCGCCACGGCCTGGCCGAGGTGCTCGAGCTGCCGGAGCACAAGATCCGCGTGGTCGTGCCCGACGTCGGCGGCGGATTCGGCGTGAAGGGCATCCTCTATCCCGAGGACGTCGCGCTCTGCCTGCTCGCCATGCGGCTCGGGCGTCCCGTGCGGTGGATCGAGCAGCGACGCGAGCACTTCCTGGCATGCGCGCACGCGCGCGATCATCACTACACCATTCGCGTCGGCTTCGACGCGGACGGCCGGCTGCGCTCGCTGGACGCGCGCGCGCTGTGCAACACCGGCGCGTATTCGGTCTTCCCGTGGACGGCGGGCATCGAGCCGCTGATGGTCGGCGGGCTGCTGACGGGGCCGTACAAGCTCGAGCACTACCGCTGCGAGGTGAGCGCGGTGGCCACGAACACGGCGCCGGCAGGGCCGTACCGGGGCGTCGCGCGCCCCGCGACGACGTTCGTGATGGAGCGTGTGCTCGACCTCGGCGCGCGCGCCCTCAATCTCGATCCCGTTCAGATCCGCCGGATCAACCTGGTGACGAAAGAGGACCTGCCGTACACGTCGCCGACGCGGCTCGTGCACGACAGCGGCGCCTATCCCGTCTGCTTCGAGAAGGTCGTCTCGGCGCTCGACTACGAGAAGTTCCGCGCCGAGCAGAAGCAGCGGCGCACCGAGGGCCGCTATCTCGGCATCGGCTTCGCCAACTACAACGAGCTGACGGGCCTCGGCCGCGCGGCCTCCGCGGGGCCGCGGATGCCGTTCCGTACGGGCCACGAGGGCGCGACCGTGCGCATGGATCCGTCGGGCGCCGTCACCGTACTGGCCGGCGTGACGTCGCAGGGCCAGGGCACCGAGACCACGCTGGCGCAGATCGCGGCGGCCGACCTCGATGTGCCGTTCTCGTCCGTCAGCGTCGTGCTCGGCGACACCGACGCGACGCCCTTCGGCCTCGGCGCGTTCGCCTCGCGCCAGGCCGTCATCGGCGGCGGTGCCGTCGCGCTGGCGGCGCGCGCCGTGCGCGAGAAAGCGCTGCGCATCGCCGCGCATCTGCTGGAGGCGGCGGCGGAGGATCTCGAGATCGCCGAGGGGACGGTGAGCGTGCGCGGCGCGCCGGGCCGCACGCTCACGCTCGCCGAGGTCGCGCGTGTGGCGAACCTCGAGACCAACCGCCTGCCGGCGGACGTCGAGCCCGGGCTCGAGGCGACGCGCTTCTACGATCCGATCCTCGGCACGTTCGCGGCCGGCTCACAGGGCGCGATCGTGGAGGTCGATCCGACGACGGGCACGCTGGCGATCCGCCGCTGGGTCTGCGTGGAGGACACGGGCCGGGTCATCAACCCGATGGTGGTCGAAGGCCAGATGCATGGCGCGATCGCGCAGGGCATCGGCGGCGCGCTCTTCGAGCACCTGGTCTACGACGCAGAGGGCCAGCTGACGACCGGCAGCTTCATGGATTACGCGCTGCCGGCGGCGACGATGCTGCCGGCGTTCGAGCTGGACCACATCGAGGAGCCCGCCGACAACCTGCTCGGCGTGCGCGGTGTGGGCGAGGGCGGCACGCTGGGCCCGGCGGCCGTGCTGGCCAACGCCGTCGCCGACGCGCTGGGGATCGAGACGAACGAGCTCCCGCTGACGTCCGGGCGCCTGTGGGAGGCGCTCACGCTTCTACGATCTCGCTGAGAGCTCGTCCCTCGACGTCGGGCATCGCGATGCCGAGCAGCGTCGCCACCGTCGGCGCCACGTCGCGGCTCTGGATCCTGCCGAGCTTCGCGCCGCGCGCGATTCCCGCGCCGGACGCCAGGAAGAAGGCGGCGTTGCCCGGCGCCTCGGGGCGCTGGCCGTGGGTGCCGCGATACTTCGGCGCGCCGTTTTCGTCCTCGCCCGCCGTCTCGTCCGAAAATTGATAACCCGGCTTGGCCTCGAAGGCGACGTCCGGCAGCATCCGGTGCTCGGCCGGCAGTCCCAGGTCCGCGAACCGCTCGCGCGGCCACGCCGCCGCCACGCCGTCCATCGTCGCGATCTCGGCGGCCAGCGCGCGGAGGGCGCCGGCGTCGCAGTCGAGCGCGTAGAGATAGCCGGCGCCGTGGTTCATCACGAAGCACGCCTCGCCCGCGAATCCCGTCGCGCCATCACCGCGCACCGCCCCGAGCCGCCGAAGCCTGACATTCGGGCGGATGTCACGCTCGACGGGCAGGAAGCCGTGGTCGGAGACGACGAACACGGCGGCGCGCTCGCGCACGTTGCCCGGTAGGGCCGCGAGCAGCCGCCCGATGCACGCGTCGATGTGCTCGATGGCCCAGTACGCCTCGGGCGAGCGCGGGCCGTAGAGGTGCTGGTGGCTGTCGGCGCAGAGGAAGTGCACCATCAGCATGTCCGGCGCGTGGCGCCGGACAGCGTGGGCCGCGACCTCGGTGACCATGGTGTCCTTCATGAAGCGCTTGGGCAGGAGCGCCCACTCGGCCTGGCGGTCCATCGGGAAGCCGGCGGCTTTCAGCTCGTCCCAGACCGCGCGCGCCGTCTGGGTCTCGAACACGCGCTGGTCCTTGAAGAACGGCAGGTTGAACGCGAGCGACGGCGAGTGGCGCGTGGCCGGCCAGTCGACGGCGGCAACGTTCAGTCCCGCCGCCGCCGCGCGATCGTACACGGTCGGCGCGCTGAGAATCGCGGACGCGTCGTAGATCGGGTCGCCGGTGAGATCTTCCGCGCGTCGGGTCGCACGGTTGAGAATGTGATTCGCGACCACGCCGTGGCGCGCGGGCCTCACTCCGGTGACGAGGCTCACGTGCGTCGGCCACGTCGTGCTCGGGAAGACGGCGGTCATGCCGTCGGCGACCGCACCGCGCTCGGCGAGCCCGCGCAGCGTCGGCGCCTTGACGCGCTCGTCGCGCCAGTAGAAGTCGGCGAAGCCGTCGATCGAGATGAGGAGGACGAAGGGACGGGTCATCGTTTGTCGGCCGGCGTGCCCCAGCCGTCGAACGTACCGCCGACCGCGGCGGCGAGCCGGATCCGTTGCTCCACGGCCTGCGGCTGGATGACGGACGAGATGGTGGCCTGCACGACGTAGGTCACGGCCCACTCGGGCCGAAGCACCTCGACGAGACGCTCGTCGCCCTCGATCTGCGCGGCGACCAGATCCTCGATCGTCGGCGCGACGTGATGGTGATGGTGCCGCGGCCGCCGCATCCAGAGCACCACGAGCAGGACGACGACGAGCGCGACGAGCCCGACGGTCACCCAGGTGTTCTGCATCAGCCCTCCGCCGCGAGCCTGGCCTTGAGCACCTTGCCGGTCGCGCTGCGCGGGAGCGCGGCCACCAGCGTGACCCTCCGCGGGTACTTGTACCCCGCGAGCCGCTCGCGACAGTAGGCGATGAGATCGTTCGTGGTGGCGCGCCCGCCGCCGCGCAGCACGACGAACGCGGCGACGTCCTCGCCCAGCTCGGCATGGGGCACGCCGACGACGGCCGCCTCCGCCACGTCGGGGTGAGTCAGCAGCATCGCCTCGACCTCCGGCGGGAAGATGGAGTGCCCGGCTCTGAGAATACGCTCGCGCTTGCGCCCGGTGATGCGCACCCAGCCGTCGCGGTCGATCGTCGCGAGATCGCCTGTGCGGAACCAGCCCTCCGCGAGCACCGCGCGCGTGTCGTCCGCCGCGCCGAGGTAGCCGTCCATCGCGGCCGGCGTGCGGATCAGCAGCTCGCCGACCTCGCCGGCGGCGAGCGTGCGGCCGTCGTCGTCCACCACGCGCGCCTCGACACCGGGCACCGCGCGGCCGACGGCGTCGGGCAGGTCGGTGGGATCGCCGGCGAGGTATGACAGCGGCCGGAACAGCTCGGTCATCCCGTAGCCGCGCACGATGCGCACGCCCGTGCGCGCGCGCCACTCCTGCGCGAGGGGCCACGGGCAGGGCGCCGCGCCCGAGACGGCCAGCCGCAGCCGCGTGCCGCCGCTGAAGGCGGGCAGGTCGAGCAGGCGGCGGAACATCGTCGCCACGCCCGGGAACACGGTGATGGCTTCGCGCCTCAGGAGACCGCCGACGCCGTCGGGCGTGAAGCGCTCGACGAGGCGGACCGTGCTCCCGACGATGAGCGGGGCGAGCAGCGCGCCGTTGAGACCGAACGAGTGGGAGAGCGGCAGCGCGGCGAGCACGACGTCGTCGGGAGTCAGCTCCATGACCGGGCCGGCCCACGAGCGCTGCGCGAACTCGACGGCCGCGTGCGAGAGTAGCGCGCCCTTCGGCCGGCCCGTGGAGCCGGACGTGTAGAGCACCAGCGCGGCCGACGACGGCGCGTCGCGCGTGGTCCACTCCGCGCTCTCGGCGGCGACGTCGTCGAGCACGAGCGTGGCCTTCAGATCGGCGAGGGTCTCGGCCAGCTCCTCGCGCTTCAGCAGCGGGTCGAGCGGGGCCACGGTGAGCCCGGCCTTGAGCCCGCCGAGCACGCCGACGACGAGCTGCCAGCGGTTGGGAACGACGAGCGCGACGCGGTCGCCGGGACGGAGCCCGCGCCCGAGCAGCGCGCGCGCGAGCCCGCTGGCGCGTGCGTCGAGCTCGCGGTACGTGAGGGCGGCGCCGTCCCACGCGAGCGCCGTCCGGTCGGGATGGGCGCGCGCGGTCGCCTCGAGCAGGGCGGCGAAGTTCAACGGCGGCGCCATCGCGTCGCCCGGCACACGTTGCTCACGTCGTCGGACACGTCAGCTCCGAAGGCTGAGCAGCAGCACGCCGCCGCCCACCAGAGCGATGCCGAGCCACTCGCGCAGCCCGGGACGCTCGCCGAGGAACATGGCTGCGAAGACCGCCACCAGCACGACGCTCAGCTTGTCAACCGGCGCCACCCTGGAGGCGTCGCCCAGCTTGAGCGCGCGGAAGTAGCAGACCCAGGACGCGCCGGTAGCGAGCGCCGAGAGCACGAGGAAGATGGCGGACTTCGGCGGGATCTCGAACGGGCTCTGCCACTTGCCGGTCGCATAGACCAGCGCGCCCAGGGTGAGCGCGACGACGACGGTGCGGAACAGCGTCGCGAAATCGGAGTCGACCGCCTCGATGCCGACCTTGGCGAAGATCGCAGTGAGGGCGGCGAAGAGGGCCGACAGCAGCGCCCAGGGCAACCAGCTCGACAGTGTCATACGAACTCCCTCCAGGCGTCGGACTCCGCCACCGCTTTGATCTCGCGATTTCGCTCCGTCAGTAACCGGCGCAGGTAGCTCTTGAGGACGAGCCGCTCCGCCAGCACTCCAAGCATTCCACAGGGCGCGGCGAATTCGAAGACGTCGCGCATGACGGTGCCGCCGCGCTCGTCGTTGGCAAAGTGGTGGTCGTGATCGAGGCGCGCGAACGCCCCGCGCACCATCGAGTCCCGGAAGAAGGCCGGGCGCTCGTATGCGGTGATCCGGCTGGTGAGTGTTTGCCACACTCCGAAGTGCCGGGCGCGCCAGGTGACCTCGTCGCCGGGCCCGAGCAACCCACTGGTGCGCCCGCTGACGGCGGTCTCGCCCGTGGCGGCGGTCGAGCGTGTGTGGAGCTCGACGCTTCGCGACAGGTCGAAGCAACGCTCTCTCGGGGCCCGGACGTGCGTGCGGAGCTCGATGCGCGTCATGCGCCCGGTTCGGCTAGCCCACGCGCATCTGCTCCAGAACCGCCCGGCCGAGCAGGCCGTAGGGATTCGCGAGCGTCTCGTACATCTCGAAGTGGTTGTAGCCCTCGCCGACGAGGAGCTGGACGGGCTTGCCGGCCGCCTTGACGGCGGCGGCGAAATCGCGCGTCTGGCGCTGGAACTCCGGCGTCTCGAACGTCCCGTAGGCGACAATCAGCGGGGCGCGGAGCTTGTCGAGATGGCGCTGCGGGCTCAGCGCCTGCTCCATCTCGTCGGTGAACTTCACGTAGCGGCTGCGCGCTGACAGCCGCACCGGCTTGAGATCGTACATGCCGCTGCAGCAGAGCCCGCCCTTGAGCGAGTCGGCGGGCAAACCGAAGTCCTTCATCCAGTCGGTGGTGAGGACCACGCCGGCGAGATGAGCGCCGGACGAGAAGCCGGAGACGAAGATCCGGCTCGGATCGCCGCCGAAGGTTGCCGCATTGCGATAGACCCAGACGACGGCGCGCCGGACCTGATCGGCCATCGGGAGCAGGTTGCCGCCCACGTCCTGCACCCACGCGAAGTCCGGCACGACGTAGTGCGCGCCCGCGTTGACGAAGAGCTCGGCGGCGAACGCATTGTCCTTCGCCACGCTGCCGCGCCACGCGCCGCCGTGGATGAAGACGTTGATCGCGGCGTTCGGCCGCTTCGCCGTGTAGACGTCGAGCCCCTCGATCGGCGTCGGGCCGTAGGCGTAGCGGCGCGGCGCGCCCAGGCGCGCCCGCACGGCCTCGCTGTTGGTCGCGTAGCGCCCGACGATCTGCTGGAGATTCGGCGCGTAGACGCTCTGATCGTACGCCGCGTCGAGCTCGGCCTGGTCCATGTCGAGCCAGACGCGCGGGCCCTTCACACGCGGCGCCGGGCCCGGAGTCTGAGCGAGCGTCGAGCTGGTCGCGGCCAGCACGAGGGCGGCGGCGCCACCGCCCAGCAGGGTACGTCGAGTCATGTCCATCCGCATTCCTCAGTCACGGAGATGTCAGCGGGCGCTGTCGGGGTCGACGAGGGCGAGAATTTTGCCGACGGTCTCCTCGAGCACATCGGCAGGAGCACTGGCGATGCGGCGCGCCTTTCGCACTCGCCAGTCCAGGCTCTTGAGCTGATCAGAGAGAACCGCCCCCTCGACACCGAGCCCCGCCGGAAGGAGCACCTCGAACGGGTATCCCTTCACGTGTGAAGTGATCGGGCAGCAGAGTGCCAGGCCGACCCGGCGGTTGTACGAACTCGGTGAGATCACCAGAGCCGGCCTATGCCCGGCCTGCTCGTGACCCACTTGTGGATTGAACTGAAGCCACACGAGATCGCCGCGTGAGGGAACGTACGCGGCCACTACCAGGTCTCGCGGCCGACCCGTTTACCCGTCGCGACCTCATCATGCAGGTTCTGCGGCTTCACCTTCTTGAGAAGGGCGCTCAGCGCGTACTTACGAGTTCGGAGTGGCCGAACCAGAAGACGGCCGTTCTCGACCGACAGATCGACGGCGGAGCCTTCCTCGACTTGGGCCTCGGCAGCAAACGACCTCGGAATCCGTAACCCGAGGCTGTTTCCCCATTTCTGAATCCTCGTCTCCATGCCGTTCCTCCGGATATACAATGAAGATACGCTGCCGGGCTGCGACTCGTCAACCCCGGATCAGCGTGCGGCTGGACTGTCAGCGTCGAAAATCAGAGACCATCGAGTTAGCGGCCCGCTCGAACGCGAGTGAGGCTTCATCGTGGGTTCAGCGAAATCGCGAGTCCACCGAACATGAGAGCCAGAACCGCGAGCGCGGCCAGAATGAGCCATTCCTTCGCGTTGAAGTTTCTGAACGGAAAGGCGAATGGTTTGAATCCTGACCACGCCGATTTCCCGACGCGCTTGTAGTGGTAAGCGACGAGAATGTTGCCTCCACCAAGCCACGTTACGGCAGCGAGAGCAAAGAAGACCAGCTGAAGGCCTGGCATCGCGGAGAACGTTCGAATAACCTCCGAGACGCCTGGTGGTTGCATCTGGTTTATCGCGAAGCCTAACGGACCGCGCTTAAGCTGCGGCGCACTGATGAAAGATTCATTCAATAATCTACGTGCGCCGTCAGCTTCAAGCGCTTGTTAGGCAGCGACGTTGTCCGCCCCCGCAACGTGGCGTCGGCTCAGACCGCTGCCGATGAGTCCGCACACCGCACCGACAACCGTGACGAACACCATCGTCCCAAGCTTCGCCGCCATCGAGATGGATGGGTCGATCGGCTGAGGTCCGACACCGCCGAAGGCGGCCCAGGCACCCGCGTCGAGCAGCGCGACAATGGCGCCAGCTAGCCACCCTGCAGCTCCGACGCGGCGAGCATAGAAGCCTGCGGCACCGCAGACGGCGAGTGAGACCGGCGTCAGCAGGACGTAAGGGAAACCGACCTTGGCGGCGACCCAGACGCCCAGGCCGCCAACAATTACTAGCTCGACGGCCGCGAAGAGCGCGATGGGCCTAAGCGATGCACGAGTGATCATGTGCGTTCTCGTCGTTGCCAACGTCCCGGTTGAGCGGCGGCGGGATACCGTCTAACCTCGTCGCCGAGGTCTCGCCGCCGGCCGCTCCAATCGGTGGTTAGACGCGCCGGTGTCATCGACGGTCACCAAAAGTCCCGCGCTCCGATCGTTCCAGCCCTGGGCTAGGCCGAAGTACGGGTGGGATGCCGCGTGTGAGGAGAAGGCCGACTGCATAGATGAGTCCGACCGCCATGAGCGCATAGCCCGTCCCATATAGCGCGCGATACGGGCGACGCATCAAGCGGGAGCCAAATGTCACGAAGCGACCTGTTCGAAAAACTGAGATCTTGGCGATTAGAAAGAGGATGGACCCGAGCAGATACGCGCCGAGCGCAATCCTCGCACTGCCGACGGGATTGACCGCGACGGTTCCGGCTGCGATCGCCAGGGGTAAACCGATTAGAAGCGGCCAAGACAGAATGAAGAAGTTGATCAGGGCATGCGCCTGTCCCATCGCTCCAATCCTCCGCGCCCAAGCGTCCTTTCTAGGCGTCCGACTCGTATTAGACAGACCCGTATAGCACCGGGCCTGTGCACGTCTTGTCAGCATATCGAATATCCGCGCTCGCGCGTTGAGGGCGTTTGGCCCTTCACGGGGTTCGATTTCACTGGGCGGGAGACAGCAGCCGGATATCGCGCAGCGCCGCGCCCATGTATCCAGTATCCGCGCTCATGATGGAGCAGATCGTCCGGCCCAACGTAGCGTGCGGAGCGGCCGGCGCCCCAAAGGCCGGTTATGGACCTGAAAGCCTACGAACCGGGCAGGAAGTCTTCGAGCCGCAGCCGCTCCCAGACCTCCGGCGGCACGCGATGGCGCGGCGTGTAGGCGCCGAGCGAGGGCTTGGCCGTCGCGTCCACGCCCCACTTCGCGGTGTAGCCGTCCTCCCGCGCGGAGGGATCGAGGTCCGAGCCGCGCGCGTGGGTGACGATCGTGATGTCGCGGTCGGGCTGGCAGCGCGTGGCGAGCGCCCACGTGACCTGGCGGTCGTCGAAGACGTCGACGTCCTGGTCGACGACGACGACCCGCTTCATGTAGAGGTCGGCGCCGAAGACGGCCATGATGGCGTTCTTGGCCTGGCCGACCAGGCGCTGCTCGATCGAGACGTAGCAGGTGAACGGTGCCGGCACGCGCACGGCGCGCACCGACGGCACCATCGCGCGCACGGCGCGATAGAGGTTGGCCTCCATCGGGATCGTCGAGAGCAGCATGTGGTCGAGGTGGGCGACGGTGATGTCCTGGAACATCGCGTCGCGCCGGTGCGTGATCGCCTTCACCTTGACGACCTCGCGCTGGCGCTCGCCGAGGCTGTAGCCGGTGAACTCGCCGAACGGCCCCTCGGCCGTGCGCTTGCCGGGCAGGATCTCGCACTCCAGCACGATCTCGGCGTGCGCCGGCACCAGCACGTCGGAGGTCTGGCACTTGACGAGCTCGAGCGGCTCGCCGAACAGCCCGCCCATGATCGCGCGCTCGTCCTCGTCGATCGAGCCGATGGCGAGCGCGCCGAGCGCGATGGCCGGGTGCACGCCGATCACGAGCCCGAGCGGCAGTGTCTCGCCGCGCTGCTCGGCGATCTGCTGGAACTCCCAGAGGTGCTTGCCGAGCGTGAGGTGAATCGACGTCGTGTCGCGGCCCTGGATCATCAGCCGGTTGTACGCGCAGTTCCAGGTCTCCGAGGCGGGGTCCTTCGCGAACGAGATGGCGGCGGTGATGTACGGCCCCGCGTCACCCTGGTGGTGCACGATCTGCGGCAGCGCGTAGAGGTCCACCTCCGCGCTCTTCAGCACGACCTCGTGCACGGGCGCAGATTTGACCACGCGCGGCGCGATCGGCTTGTCCATCGCGCGCAGGTACGTCTGGAGCATCGCGTCGGGCGCGCAGTTGAGCGCCGCGGCCAGGCGCGAGCGGCTCGCGTGCACGTTGGTCAGCACCGGGAACCTGGTGCCCTTGACGTTCTCGAAGAGCAGCACCGGGCGCTTCCGACGCTCCTTCTCGAGCTTCACGACGAATGCGGTGATCTCGTACGCCGGGTCGATGGGGCGCGAGATCACCTGGAACTCGTCCGACTTGCGCCGCTTGACGGTGTCCAGATAGCTGCGGAGATCCTGGCCCATGGCGGCTCATTATCGCGCGATCACGCGGACTCGGCGACGTGCTTTCGGCCGTTCTGGGCGAAACGCCAGCCCAGGGCGGCGATGAGGAGGGCCAGGAGCACGGGCCCCGCTTCGAGCCAGCCGGGCAGCGGGCCCAGCCAGCGTTCGACGGCCTGGTCGCGCAGGATCATGTCGCCGGCGAAGTAGCCGAGCACGCCGCCGCCGAGCCAGATGATCCACGTGAAGCGGTTCATCAGCCACGCCAGCAGGCCGCTGCCCCACACGACGAGCGGCAGCGAGAGGCCGATACCGACGACGACGAGCAGCAGGTCGCCGTGCGCGGCGGCGGCCACGGCGAGCACGTTGTCGAGGCTCATGGCGGCGTCGGCGATCATGATGATCCAGATCGCCTCGCGCAGCGTCGTGCCCTGACGTACGTGCCCTGCGATCTCCGCGTTCTGGCGCACCAGCCGCAGCGCGATCCAGACGAGCAGGAGGCCGCCGACCGCCTGGAGCAGCGGGATCGCGAGCAGCCAGGTGGCGACGACGATGAAGGCAAGGCGCAGGACGACGGCGCCGGCCGTGCCCCAGAGGCGGCCGAAGAACTGCTGACGCTTCGGCAGCGTGCGCACGGCCAGCGCGATGACGAGCGCGTTGTCGCCGGCGAGCGTGAGGTCGATGAGGATGATGCT
>Ga0137403_10001502_pt1 | contig 29268 bp, 26 predicted proteins | sample CZOMad2_1_16fung_FD_122057 | JGI IMG/M metagenome (GOLD analysis project Ga0137403, IMG submission 122057) | Vadose zone soil fungal communities from Angelo Coast Range Reserve, California, USA - CZOMad2_1_16fungal (Hybrid Assembly) | ecosystem: Environmental > Terrestrial > Soil > Vadose zone... | reverse complement strand
AGCGCCGGGTACCTCTTCATCGCGTTCAAGCCCGATCTGTTCGTTCCACTCGAAGACTATCGGCGCGCGCTGGCCGCGGAGATCGCCGCGATCAAGGCGACGCCCCGTCAGGAAGGCGTCGACGAGATCCGCATCCCCGGGGAACGCGCCTATCGCGACCGCGCGCGCCTCACCCGCGAGGGCATCGAGATCGACCAGCGAATCCACGACGCGCTGTCTGCGCTCGCAGAGGGCAAGCGCGCGAAGTGACCTTCAGGAAGAATTCAAGCGGTCGGACGCGCGAGCGCCCCGGCGCAGCCGGGGCGAGCCAGCGCATGGGGGGGTATGGGGGGCCATTTCGGGGCCCCCCATCTTCATAACCCCATCTTCATAACCTGTGCTTGGGGTGCGGCTCAGCCGCCCAGCGGGCGCTCGGCACCAGGTCATTCTCGCGGAAGCGCGACCACCGGAACGGCGTGATGTCGTAGTCCCTCGAGCGGCCGTGCAGGATCACGTCCGAGATGATGTCGCCCATCAGCGGCGAGTGCTTGAAGCCGTGGCCGCTCCAGCCGAAGTCGACGAAGAGTCCGCCGTATTCCGGGATCGGGCCGAGTATCGGGTGGTGATCCGGCGTCGCGTCGTACAGGCCGGAGTAGCCGCCCATCGCCAGGCCGTGCTCCATCACCGGGAAGCGATGGGCGATCAGCTCGGCGTTCTTCACGATCTGGTCCGGGTCGGCGCCTTCGTTATACGAGTCCGGGTCGACGATCTCGTCGTAGACGAGCTTGCCGTGGATCGTGAGATCGCCATGCTCGGGGCGCATGTAGGTCATCTGCACGCTGTCGGCTACGGCCGGGTGCACTCCGAAGCCCGCCGGCCGGCGGAAGAAGCACATCTGATGACGCTCGGGCTTGATCGACACTTCGATGCCGAGCGGCCGCAGGAGCCGATCCGCCCAGAGCCCAGCGCAGTTGACGACGACCGGGGCGTCGATGTCCACGCCCTCCGATCGGACTCCCACGACCTTGTCGCCGGCGGTGCGGATCGAATCGACGTGCCGGTACTGGACGATGGTCGCCCCGAGATCGCGGGCGCGGTTGGCCAGCGCGTTCGCCGTCGAGGATGGGTCGGCGTAGCCGGACTCTGATTCATAGGACGCGAGGGCGATGTCGTCGACGTTGGCGGCCGGCACCAACGCCTTCACGTCGGCCGGTGAGATGAGCGTGACGCGCGCGCCCACCTTCTGCGCCTGGAGGGCGTTGTGCCGAAGGTGCGGCGCCTTGTCGGGGCCGGCGAGCGCCAGCATGCCGACCTGCTGGAAACCAGGATCCCCGTCGCCGCCGACGACGTCCTTCCAGTGGCGGAACATCTCGGCCGCCGCGCTGGCGGTGCGCGTGAAGAAATCCATCGCGTAGAAGCGGCGCACGAGCGCAGTCGAGCGGCCCGTCGGGCCGGAGGCGATGAACTTCTTCTCGATCAGAAGGATGCGGCCGGCCTTCTTGCGCGCGAGATGGTAGGCGAGGCTAACGCCGTGAACACCGCCGCCGATGACCACGCAGTCCGCCGTCTTCGGCAGATCTACCATCGCGCCCTCCTCGCCCCTACCGAGGAGCGCCACGGCTTTGCCGGGGCGCTTCCGAGCGTTGGGGGGTGGGGGGGGGCCATTTCGGGGCCCCCAACTCATTCGTCGCTCATGATCAGACGGACGTGCGCCGTCGGCTCGTCCATCGCCATGCCGGCGGTCCAGTGCGGGCTGAACTGCGTCGGGATGCCGAACCAGCTCACCCACTCCTCGCGCATCGCCGCCGGCTCATCGGCCGGCCACAGCACGTTGAGCGGGAGCGGGCGGATCGGCGGCCGGAAGGTCGGCAGCGGAATGCGATCGAGCGTGGTGGACGCCGCCCGTGCGAGCAACAATCCCACCTGCTCGCGGCATCGCCGACTCTGGCAAGGTCCCATACCAGCGCGCGTGAGCCGCTTGATCTGATCCTGATTGAGTGGCCCGTCGCGCAGCAAGGTGGTGACGCTGCGCGCGCTCATCTGCTTCGAATCCCACTTGAGATAGCGCGGCGGCTTCGTCTCGACCAGCTCGCGCCGCGTGACCTCCTCGCACTGGCACACGTTCACGTCCCAGCCGCCCGTCGCGATCAACGAGTCGAGCCAGGCTCGCCAGTGGCTGTGGACCTCGCCGCTCGCTGGTGGCGGCGTGACCGCCGGGTCGCGACCAGCTCCGGCTTCGACGCGGGCGCCGAGTGATTCCGCGGCAGCGCGCCCGGCCAGTCGCCCCTGCGCCCGTGCGATCTCCGGCCCGCTCAGCAGGCCTTCGGTGAAGCCCACACAATCGCCGGCCGCGAAGACCGTGGTCGCGCTCGTGCGCATCCGCGCGTCGACGTCGGGCACGAAGCCGCCGAGCGCTGAGACGAAGCGCAGGCGCGCGCCGACCAGGTGCAGCAGCTCGACGCTCGGGACCATGCCGATGGCCCAGCACACGGCATCGCAGGCGATCTCGCGCTCGCTGCCCGCGACGGGCGTGCCGTCGTGATTCACGGCGACGATCACCACGGACTCGATCTCGCCGGTGCGCCCGCGCGCCGCTTTGATCGTGTGCGAGGTGAAGAACGGCACACCACGTGCCGCCAGTGTCTTGCCGATCACCGCGTCGCCGCGAACCTGTGCCGCGACCTCCACGATGCCGGCGACCTCGACTCCACGCTCGAGCGCGAGCCCCGCGGTATGAAGGCCGAGCGCGCCCGACCCGAGCACGACCAGTCGGCGCGCTGCCAGGGCACGATACCGGGTGAGCAGCGCGGTGGCGCCTCCAGCGCCCAGGGTGCCCGCGCGCTCCCAGCCGGGAAAGCCGAGCAGCACGTCGCGAGCGCCGGCGGCGACGATCAACCGATCGTAGCCGAGGAGCCACGAGCGCCGATCGTCGGCGAGCCCGAGCATCGGTACGGGCAGCTCCTGCACGGTCGGGCCGTTGACGAAGGCGCCCCAGACGTAGGTGCCGAGCTGGACGTCGACGTCGGCTTCGTGCGCGCTCGCCAGCTCGGGGTTCGTCTCGACCACGCGCTCGAGCATCAGCGCGCGGTTACGGACGGAGCCGTCCATCCGCTGTCCGAAGCAGAGCGGGACGTCCATCGCCATCATGTCGTTGTCGACGGGATGCTCGTCGATCAGCACCACCTCGACACCCGCGCGCGCCGCTTCGATCGCCGCCGCGATGCCGGCGGCGCCGGCGCCGATCACGACCAGCGGTGCGTGGCGATCGGGCGCGGGCAGCTTGCCGGCGATCGACCGCGGATCGATCTCACGCATCAGTCGTCGCCGCCCGCGGCCGCCTCGAGGGCCGTCGGTGTCGCCGCCCACCCGGCGCGCTCGCGCCAATCGCGTGGCGTGTCGGCGAAGCGGCCCAACGCCAGCGCGCCGAGATCGGCGAACTGACAGCGCCCGAACCGCACGAGCTCGCTGACCGCGCGGCCGACGGCGGGCGAGAGCCCGAACCCCACGCTCGACATCGTCGCGATGACAACGTTGTCGGGCCGGGCCAGTCGCTCGACGACGGGAAGCCCGTCGGGCGTGTTCTCGACGAGCCCACTCCACGAGCGGATCAGGCGCACGTGCGCGGCGCCGGGCAGGAGCTCGGCGAGCCGCCGCGCGAGGTTGCGCACGAGCGGCGTGTTCGCGTGCTCGGGCGTCGCCATGTCGGGCACGTTGATCCACTCGTGCGGGCCGCCGCCGTACACGAGGTTGCCGCGAAGGGTCTGGCGTCCGTAGAGCCCGTTGCCGGCGACTCCGCCCACGTGCATCAGTGGGATCGGCTCGGTGGCGATCATCTCCACGCGCGCCGGCGCCAGCGGAAGCCAGACGCCGAGCATCTCGGCGAACGCGCCCGTCTGGGGGCCGGCGGCGATCACGACCACGTCGGCGCCGAACGTGCCACGCGTGGTCTCCACCGCGGTGACCCGGCCACCGCGGTGACCGAGGCCGGTGACCGTCGTGTGCTGCACGATCCGACCGCCGTGATCTTGCAGCGCCCACGCGTACGCCTGCACCGTGCGCTGTGGGTTGGCGTGGCCGCCGAAGTGCAGATACGTGCCGCCGATCGCGTTGTCACCCACGATCGGGACCAGCTCTTTGAGCTGGCGACGGTCCAGCAGCTCCCAGCGGAAGCCGCGCGTCTCGCCGATCTCGGCCCACCGCCGCGCCAGCGCCAGCTGCCCCTCGCTGAGCGCAACGCCGATGCGGAAGGGCTGGTACTCGGTCGGATAGCCGAGCAGCTCGTCCATCTGCGGCCAGAGCCGCTGCTCCTCGAGACCGAAGGGGCTGTACACGTGGGTGGCGCCGCCGCCGTTGCGGCCCGAGGCTTCCCAGCCCACGATCCCCTTCTCGAGCACGAGCACGTCGACGCCGGCGCGGGCGAGCCACCAGCCCGTGCTGAGTCCCGTCACGCCCCCGCCCACGATCACGACCGCCGCTCCGTGCGATGAACCCATGTCCGCCATCATCGTCCAACCATGCGCGGCTCGACAAGAGCCGTCTGCAGCCGTCGCAATTCGTCTCCGGGAATGTGGCAGGCGATACGGTGATCGGCCTCGAAGCGCTGCACAGGCGGCGGCGTCTCGTCGCAGACCGGCCCGATACGGCGGGGACAGCGGGTCGCGAACGGACAGCCGCGGGGAATCTCGTCGGCGCGCGGCACTCGCCCCTCGAGCACGATGCGCGCGGCGGTGTGATCCGGATCGGGCACCGGCACGGCGGACAGCAGCGCCTCGGTGTAGGGATGGTGCGGCGGCGCGAACACGCGCTCCACCGGGCCGAGCTCGGCGACGGTGCCGAGGTACATCACGGCCACCGTATCGGCGAGATAGCGCACGACGGCGAGATCGTGCGAGATGAACACGAGCGTGGCGCCGCGGGCGGCCTGGATTTCGTTCAGCAGATTCACGATCGCCGCCTGCACCGAGACGTCGAGCGCGGATACCGGCTCGTCGGCCACGATCACGTCGGGATCGCCGGCGAGAGCCCGTGCGATCGCCGCGCGCTGCTTCTCGCCGCCCGACAGGTGGCGCGGCTTGCGCGCCGCCATCGTCGGCGACAGCTTCACGATATCGAGGAGGTGCGCGACGCCGGCGGCCAGATCAGTCGGCGCGCGGCCTTGCAGCCGCCGCAGCGCGCGCCCGATCGCGTAGCCGACGGTGTGACTCGGATTCAGGGTGCTATCGGGGTTCTGGAACACCATCTGAAGCTTGCGCTTCAGCGCCGGGCTGCGCTTGTCGACCGCCAGCGCGCCGACCTCGACGCCGTCGAGCGTGACACCGCCGGCCGTCGCGACCTCGAGGCCGCTCAGCACCTTCGCGATCGTCGATTTCCCGCAGCCGGATTCGCCTACGATCGCCAGGGTCTGTCCGCGAGCCGCCACGAGGTCGACGTCCGACACCGCGCGAACCGGCGCTCGCGGCCCACGGAGCCAACGCTGCCGAGTCTCGTAGACCTTGGTCAGATGGTGGGCCGCGACCATCGGCTCGCCTGCCCCGCCGGCATCGTGCGTGCCCGTCGCGCCACTCCGCCGTGTCCAGCGCGCCAGCTCGTCGGCGCGCACGCAGGCGACGTGGTGGTCGGGCTCTCCGTGCACTTCCGTAATCGGGATCGCGCGCGACGTGCAGCGGCCGATCTCGACGTGGGCGCAGCGGCCGGCGAAGCCGCAGCCCGGCGAGCGCGTCAGCGCCGACTCGACCTGTCCCGCGATCGGGATCAGCGGCGCCTGTCGCTTGCCGCTGCCGAGCGTGGGCAGACAGTCGAGCAACCCGCGCGTGTAGGGATGGCGCGGGTTGGTGAAGATCCGGCGTACCGGGCCCTCTTCGACGAGCTCGCCCCGGTACATGACCGCGACGCGATCGCACACGCGCACGACGCTGCCGAGGTTGTGGCTGATGAAGAGGATCGCCGAGCGGTGCCGGCTTCGGAGCTCGCGGACCAGATCGAGCACCGCGGCCTCGACCGTGACGTCGAGCCCGGTCGTCGGCTCGTCCATGATGAGCAGCGCCGGTCCGGTGATGAGCGCCATCGCGATCACGATCCGCTGCTGCTGGCCGCCGGAGAGCTGGTGCGGATACCGCTCCATTACCGCTTCGGGATCGGCAAGCTTGACCTCGGCGAGCATCGCCAGGGCGCGGTCGCGCGCCGTCGCCGAAGACACACCCTCGTGAGTCATCGGGGCTTCCATGAGCTGGCGGCCGACGGTCATCACCGGATTCAGGCTCGCCATCGGATCCTGGTAGACCATCGCGATCCGACGCCCGCGGATCGCGCGTAGCCCCGCCTCGTCCAGGGTCGTCAGATCGCGGCCCTCGAAGCGGATGTTGCCGCCGACGATCCGGCCGGAGCGCCCGAGATAGCGCACGATCGCCAGCGCCACAGTCGATTTGCCGCAGCCGGACTCGCCGACGAGCCCGAGCGCCTCGCCGGCGTTCAGCTGGAAGCTGAGGCCGGGAACCACCGGCACCTCGCCCGCACGGGCCGTGTACGCGACGCGGAGATCCTGGACGTCGAGCAGCGGGCCGTCAGTCACGGAGCCCCAGCTCCCGCAATCCGACCGCGAGCAGGTTGAAGCCCACGACCAGCGATGAGATCGCCGCGCACGGGAATAGCGCCATGTGCGGCCACACCATCATCATCCCGTACGTGTCCTTGACCATCCCGCCCCAGTCGGGATCTGGCGGCGGAAGGCCGATGCCGAGGAAGCCGAGCGCCCCGATGATGATGACGTTGTAGCCGGTGCGCAGGCACATGTCGACGACGAGCGGGCCGCGCGCGTTGGGCAGGATCTCGACCAGCATGATGTAGAGCGCGGACTCGCCCCGCATCTTCGCGGCCGCCACGTACTCGCGCTCGCGCAGGTCGAGCGTCATCCCGCGCACGATGCGCGCGATGATCGGCGCCTTGGTCAGGGTGAGCACCCCGATGATGTTCCACGCCGACGAGCCGAAGTGGGCGAGGATGATCATATAGAGGATGATGACCGGGAACGACAGCACGATGTCGCACGCGCGCGTGATTGTGAGATCTATCCAGCGCCCGTAGTAGCCAGCGGCCAGGCCGAGCAGCGAGCCGAGGGCCGCCGCGCCGAGCACGGCGAGCGGCGCGATGACGAGCACCGGCCGCGCGCCCCACAGGATGCGCGAGAGCAGGTCGCGCCCGAGATGATCGGTGCCGAGCCAGTGGGCCTTCGAGGGCGTGGTGTGGGCGAGCGCGGCCATATCGTTCGCGTTCGGCGGATAGGGCGCGATCAGCGGGGCCAGAATCGCCAGCACCACCCACGCCAGCACGATGGCGACACCCACCGTGGCCGGCGTCGATTCGCGCAGCGCCGCGAGCCGCCGTCGCCATCGGCGCGCCCGCACGTGCGCCGCCACCGGCGACGACGCGGAGAGTGTCCCGGCGGCGACCGGCGTGCTCATGGCTCAGGCCCGGATGCGCGGATCGAGCAGCATGTAGGCGAGATCGCCCAGGATGTTGGTGACGACAGCCAGAAAGACCGCGACCAGCGCGCCCGCCTCGATCAGCGCGATGTCCTTGAAGAGCGCCGCCTCGAGCATCATGCGGCCGAAGCCGGGATAGGCGAACACGGTCTCGACGACCACAACCCCGGCGATCAGGTAGTTGATCTGCAGCATGATAACGGTGACCGGCGTGAGCATCGCGTTCCGCAGCGCGTGGCGAAAGATCACGGAGCGGAACGGGAGACCCTTGAGCACCGCGGTGCGGATGTACGGGCGCTGCATCACCTCGACCATCGACGCGCGAATCATGCTGACGACGTAGCCCGAGTCGAACAGCACGATGACGGCCACCGGCAGCATGAGCTGCGCCGCCACCGACCAGCCGCCGCCCGCGACCAGGGTGGCCGTTCCGGGCAGCCAGCCCAGCCCCACGACGAACACACTGGCCAGGAAGACGCCGAGCGCGAACTCGGGGATCGACGCGATCACCGTGCTGAACATCAGGATGACGCGGTCGAGCCGCGAGGCCTCACGCATGCCGGCCACGACGCCGAGCAAGGTCGACAGCGGCACGATGCACGCGAACGCGAGCGCCGCCAGGAGCGCCGTGTTCGCGAGGTGCTTGAAGATCACGTCCTTGACCGGCAGCTTGAAACGCGTGGAGTAGCCGAGATCACCGGAGGCCAGCGCGGCCAGGTAGTCGACGTAGCGCACGAGCACCGGGCGGTCGAGGCCCATCTGCTTGGTCAGCAGATCCACTTGCTCTTGCGTCGCGTACGCACCGAGGACCTTGCGCGCCACCGCGCCCGGCGAAAACTCGTTGAGCGTGAAGACCAGGAAGGAGACGGCGAGCAGGGTCAGCAGCAGGAACAGCAGGTGCTTGACGATGAACCGCTTCATTGCGCCGCCGGCGGTTCAACCGGAGGCGGCGGGCGATCGATAGTTGCGGCGGGCGTAGTCCAGATAGTCCTGACGCAGACGCTTGTCGGTGCCAAAGAGGATGTGCTTGGACATGTCGGGCGAGTAGCGGCTGGCGGCCGGGCGGCGCCCGAGCGCCTCGGCCAGGCTGCGGACGTGATGCGGGCCGGCGCCGCAGCAGACGCCGAGATACCGCGCGCCGAGCGCGAGCGCCTCCTTGCCGAACTCGCCGATCTCGTAGCGGTTGCACAGGAAGGGATCGAGCGCCGTCGGGAACGGTCGTCCGTCCGGACCTGAGACACCGCGCGGGTCGGTCAGGCTCTGGAACGTCGGCTCGGCCTGAGTCGTTCGATACGGTACCGGCAGCGCGGCGACGTGGCAGGTGACCGCCGCGCGGATCTCGCGCAGCAGCGGCAAGGTCGTCGCCGGCCCCCGCGCGCAGTTCATCCCGACCACGTCGGCGCCGGCGTCCTGAAGCCGACGGCACGTCTCGGCCGCCGTCCACCCCTCGCGCATGCCGCCTTCGCGCGGGACCGACAGCGTGATCACCGCCGGTTTGCCGGCGCGCTTGATCGCCTCGAGCGCCAGGAGGGCCTCGCCGCCGAACGAGTACGTCTCGCCCACGATGAAATCGACGCCGGCGTCGACCGCCCAGCCGATCTGCTCGTCGAAGATTCGCCGCGCCTGCTTGTGCGATTGCGCGTCGTCCGTTGCGTAGATGCTCGTGTTGCAGATGTCGCCGGCCAGCAGAGTGCCGGTCGAACGCGCGACCTTGCGGGCGATCGCCAGCGCCGCCCGGTTGATCCTCGCGAGGTCCTTCTCGCGCCCGACGATCTTGAGCTTGGCGCGGTGCGCGTAGTAGGTGAAGGCCTCGACGACATCCGAGCCCGCGTGGACGAAATCGCGATGAAGGCCTTCGACCAGCTGCGGGTGCTCGAGAATGACCTCGGGGACGTAGGCGCCGGCCTGCAGGTAGCCGCGGCGCTCGAACTCGAACAGATAGCCTTCGGCGCAGATGACCGGGCCGGCGGCCAGCCGCTCCAGGAGTCCGAGGGATTTTCGAGTTACCTTCTTGGACGCGTTCTTAGCCAGCATGACCGGGACTATACACGAGTGGTTGAATCCGGCGCGATCCCGTTGAGTGTCGCGTGAGTGACGAGATCGCCGCGCCAGAGGTAAATCGCCAGCAGAGGCGAGGCGCCGGCGCGCGTGGCGTGGCGCACGTCCGGCGCGTGATGGATCAGCGCGCCGGGCGGCTCCTGTCGCCAGGGCCCGTCGCCGCGCCACCATTCGCCGCCTTGTGTCAGCGTGTAGTAGATCTCGACGGCGGGATGCGCGTGGAGCGGATAGTGCGCGCGCGGACCCAGCAGGAGCACGCCGAGCGCGAGTCGTGGATCGACGACGAGCGCGGGCGGGCCGTCGACGGGTCCCGCGATGACGGCGTAGCCATAGTTGGCAAGGAATGTCGCGTCCGGCGGCTGATGGCGATAGTTCGGATTCTGAGCCCACGAGAGCGATGGGCCGAGCGTCTCGAGCGCCGCGACGAGGGAGCGCGGGACATCGCTCGCCCCCCGGAGACTCGCCTCCCAGAACCGACACACGGTCAGCTGCTCGGCGCTGGCATCGCCCGCCGGCGCCGGTGATCTCGGGTCGATCGAGCCCAGAAGCCGCGCGAATTCCCGCAAGCTCGCCGTCAGATCCATGTCGGCGACCTTCATCGCGGCATCGCGCAACTCGCCGTCGAGCGCGGTGAGCAAGCTCTCGAGCGCCGCGCGTCGCGCGACGGGATCAGGATGCGCTATGCTGCCGTCCATGCCGCCTCGGCCACGCGTCCACCAGCTCTCAGTGCCCAACCTGAGCGAGATCGACTTCGGCAAGCTCCGCGCCGGTCGGCTCGCGCGGCTGCAGACGATGCTCGAGCGGCACGACTTTCCGGTCGCGCTCCTCTATAACACGGCCAATATCCGCTACGCGACCGGCGTGGACGTCATGGCCGTGTGGACGGCGGGCACGTTCGCCCGCTATTGCCTCGTTCCGGCCGAGGGCGCGCCGATCCTGTTCGAGTACAAGGGCTCGATTCACGTCTCCCAGAAGGTCGTGCGTGACGTGCGGCCGGCCTACACCTGGCAGTACGGCGGCACCGCCGCGCGCGACAAGGCCCGCGAGTGGGCCCGCTCGATCAGGTCGACCTTGCGCGAGCTCGGGCTCGAGCGCGAGCGCCTCGCCGTCGACAAGGTCGACGCGGCGGGATTTCTGGCGCTCCAGGAAGAAGGCATCGCGATCACCGACGTCGGCGCTGCCACGGTCGATGCGCGCGAGGTCAAGACCGCCGAAGAGGTCGCGCTGTTCGCGATCAACGGCGGCATCGGCGACGCCATGCTCGCCGAGTTCGAGGCGGCGATCCGCCCGGGCATCCGCGAATACGAGCTCTGGGCGGTGCTGAGCGACGCGCTGCTGCGCCGTCACGGCGAGGGATTGTTCACGCGGCTGGTGGCGTCGGGCACTAACACCAATCCATGGCTGACCGAGGCGCACGACAAGATCGTGATGCCCGGCGACCTCGTGGGCGTCGACACCGACGCGAACGGCTACGAGGGCTACGTGATCGACGTGTCGCGCACGTTTCTGTGCGGCGATTCGCCGTCACCCGAGCAGACGGAGGCGTACCGGGTCGCGTACGACTGCGTCATGGGCATGTTCGATCTCGTGCGGCCCGGGTTGACCTTCCAGGAGTTCGCGGCCAAGGCGCCGCGTCTGCCCGCGGCGTACGCGGCGCAGCGCTACCCGACGATGGTTCATCAGGCGGGCCTCGAGGACGAGGGACCCGGCATCCCCTACCCCGACGACGACCGCGGCCCGCGCCGCATCATGCCCGAGCGCGAGCTCAAGGAGAACATGGTGCTGTGCCTGGAGTGCTACGCGGGCAAGCCCGGCGCGCCGTTCGGCGTCAAGCTCGAAGACCAGGTGCTGGTCACCGCTGACGGCGCGCGCCTCATCTGCACCTACCCCTTCGACGCAAAGCTGCTCGACTGATCGCCTGCTGATTCGTTTCTAATCGTCGCGGGTCCACCCGCGGCGTCGTGCGCCGTGAAATCACTGACGCGGGCGGTAGCCTCCGTCCCGGATCGCGATCGCCACGTCTCGCCAGTACGCATGCTCGGGGCTATCCGGGGAATGGGCATCGGCATTCGCCTGCGCGGTTCGCCAGGCCGGGTCCTGGCCGAACTGCGAGACGAGAAATCCGGCCATGACCTGTGCCATGTCCAGCTGAGGGCCGGTCCACGATCTGTCAGCCGGCCGCGACGAGTCTGCTGCGCGCGTCGGCGCCACCGGAATCGGTTGCGACGACGTCGAGCTCGGCACCAGGCCCGTCGTCAATGCCGGAGAACCGGTCGTGGCGTGTGGCAACTCGAACCCGTGGGGACGGTCGGACCGAGGCTGCGTCGAAGAGCTCTCCCGCCAGGCAGCGATGATCCTCTGCCAGCCCGGGCTCGCGATGACGATGCCGGAGATGACGGCGATGCCGGTAGCGATGACGCCGATCGCGGCTGCGATCTCGCGTCGGCTGGTCGAAGGGCGCATCCGGCGGGGGCGACCGACGACATAGGAGCCGATGACTGAACCACACTCATCGCAGAATCTGGTGCCGGAGCGGTTCTCGTGTTGGCACTGAGGACACTCCATGCAGCGCCTCCCCCGTGTCGCCGGGTCTGCGGTACGAAGAGGCGCCAACTCTAGCTCCTCGCGAGGAGACAGGCAACCCTATCGGACTACCGGCAGGAGGCGGGTCGTCAGGGCTTCTGCGCTTTGGTCGGGGTCGACCACGCCGAGCGGATCTGCTGTCGGCTCAGGCCGATCTCCCGACCCGGGAGGAGCACCCGACACTCGACGGCCCTTATCATGCCTTCGGAGATCTTCGGCGGCACCACGTAGGTCGCGACGATCTTGTCTCCGACGCTGTTCGAGCGCGTCAGCATGATCGTCCGTCGATTGCCATCGCAGGTGATGTCCGCGCTCGGATAGACGGGTCCGCCTCGCTCCGTCAGCTGAAGGTAGCGCTGACTCCCCTTCGCGTCGACGCCCAGGACGACACGCGGACCGACGCTCTGCGCCGCGCCCGCTCCGAACGCATCAGAAGAGACTATGTGCGCGACGCTGAGCACGAGAAGAACGACGAGACCTTTCATGGTGAGCTCCCGGAGGCATGCCGATAGACAAACTATCGTTCTATTCAATGTAGCCGAGGACGACGAGGCCAGGCCTATTTTCTCGAAGTCATCGGACCATTGATGAGGCAATCCCCATCAAAAGGCCTAGAAGCCCGCGCCAACATGCGTCGGATTCATGGTCCTCAGTGGACCAATGTCCAATGGCCGATGACGGCATGGGGCCGTAGCGTACGCCTCGTCGAGAATCGATCGGCCAGGAGGACACCATGCGCTCGCAGCTTCGACTCGCTGGACTTCTCGTTCCGGTGCTCGCGCTCGTCTTGGTGGGCGCGTGCGCCCGGCGTCCCGACCTCAGGGTCGCCGCCGCTCCCGCGCCAGCTCCGTCACCGGCGCCTCAGGCCAGCCCGCCCGCTCCACCGCCACCCGCGGCGGCCGCGCCCGCCCCGGCGCCCCCGGCTGCCGCGGCTCCGGCGCCGCCACCGGCCGCGCCCAAGGAATTCGCACCGAACGCGGCGCTGCGCCCGATCCACTTCGACTTCGACAAGTCGAACATCCGCCCGGGTGACGAGCACATCCTCGATGCGAATGCCGGGTGGCTGCGCGACAACCGGAGCCAGCTCCTCCTCATCGAGGGCCACGCCGACGATCGTGGGACGAGCGACTACAACCTCGCTCTCGGTGAACGCCGGGCCACGAGCACCAGGAGCTTTCTGGTGTCGCGCGGCGTCGGCTCCGATCGCATCACGATCGTGTCCTACGGCGAGGAGAAGCCTCTCTGCACGGCAGAGACGGAGGCGTGCTGGGCCCAGAATCGACGCGCGATGTTCTTGACCAAGGAACGCTGAGCCGAGGGCGTCCCGACACCATCGGTCGTGCAGGGCGAGCCGCCTCAGTTCGCTCGCCGACGGGCCGGCGGCCCAACCCACGGGACGGACTCGCGCAGGAGGGCGTCCGGTCCCACGAGCGCCGGGGTCTGCTCGTATTTGAGCGCGTGGAGTCGCTCCGTGGTCATTCGCACCAGCGTTCGAAAGCTCGGATTGCGGCCGGCCTGGCGCGACCGTCGGAGCTCCTTGGCGAGGCTGTAGGTGAACGCGCCGTAGGAGGTCGCGCCGTCCCGGTACTCGTACGACAGCTCTTGCTCCTGGCAGGCCTCGATGATGATCGGCAGGTAGGGACCTTTGTGCCCCAGTGCCCGGCACTCCCGGTCATAGACCCGATTCGGCAGCCCGCGCAGCGCGACGGCGCGGCCGATGCGGTAGGTCGCCCCCGTCTTGCCGAGATACTTCGTCCCGACCCGTGACTGGGCGAGCGAGCGATTCGGCGACGGGAGCGGCCGTTCTTCCCACATCTCGAGCCCCAGGTTCCATCGGAGCGCGCGATGCCGGATGTCATCGGGCGGATCGATGCCGCGAGGACGGAGGCCGCCCTCTCGCGTGAGCCCGCCGGAGTGGCAACAATCGAAGATCGCCGCGAAGTGGCTCTCGTACGGCAGCTGGCTGTAGAACGCCACGAACTGCTTGTCGGTGATAGCGTGCTCGGGACTCCAGTCGAAGTCGTAGGGAACGAGGCATTCGTTCAGATGGTCGATCTCCTGACGGCCGCCGTAGGCGGGAATCTGGGCGCCGTGGCCCGAATAGAAGAGTACGCGCTCGTTACCGTCCGCCACGTCGTCGAGAAGCCAATGGAAGCGCTCCAGGATGTTGGCGGTGGTGGCCCGCTCGTCGAGCACCACGCGAATGTCCTCGGGCTGGAATCCGCACTCCTGCAGCACCGCGCTCATCAAGAACACGTCGTTCACGCAGCCCTCGAGCCGGTTCGCGGGGTTCGGGTACGCATTGATCCCGACGAGCAGCGCGCGCCGCCCGGGCCGCGGGCTCAGCGCCCGGCTGGTCCGCACGTCGCGGGTCACCGTGCGGGCTGGGCGCGCCCCCGACAGGTCGAGCCACACGCGGTTCTGGGTGCTCGCGTGGTTGAAGTACCAGACCGGATCGTGGTTGAGGAGATCGTTCGGCTTGTCGAACTTGGCCTGGATCTCGACGAAGTTCTGGGCCTGGACGCGGAGCTCGGCGGTGAAGACGTGATCGTCCGGGTTGTAGAGGTGATACCAAATCCGTGCGTGCTCGAGCGGCTCGATGCGTCCGGCGAAGCAATCTCGCACGAACGGGTTGCCGATCTGGGACCCCAAGGTCACGAAGGTCCGATCGGTCAGGGCGCGCGGGCTCCGCTGGAAGGCGTCATAGCAGACGAGCGAGCCCAGGCTGTGCGCGCACACGACGTCGGGCCGCCTGGTCGCGACGGCGTCGAGCACTCGAGTCCGGAGCCGCTCGCGAAGACGCTCCTCGGTCGCCCACTGCGCGATCATTCCGGCGGTCCAGCGGAGCTGATCGGGCAGGTCGAAAAGCCCACGGCTGCCGGGCAGAAGATCACCGATCCCGTGGACGATCCCGCTCGCCGCGAGCTTGGCGACGGCCGCGGCGTACGTTCTCGCGTCGAGCGGCGCGTGATCGAACTCGTCGTCGTACGTGAGGAAGTCGAAGTCCACCTGAAGGCCCGGCGCCCAGCGCTGGAGATCGGCGGTGATCGCGTCGCGCCAGGCCGGGATCAACCCGGGGTCGACGTCACCGTGACCGATACCGTGGACGCACAGGATCGCTAGACGATCAGGCATGGCTCGTCTCCTCAATCGCGCCTCGCGGAATTTCTAGCCGCGTCGGCTCACGCTCCGGGTGTAGGCATCGACGAAGGCGGACCATCCGCCCCGCTTCGCGAAATCCAGCGTCCGGTACAGGCGAGACACCGTCTTCTTGGGGAAGTAGATGGAGATGCCGTGCGAATGGGCGACGTTCTTTCCCTTGGCCCCTGTCGCGATGACGACCTTGCCGAGGGCGGCGCGAACCGCTCCGCAGGCTTTCGTCAAGCCGGGATCGCCGACGCGCCGGACGAGGAGCTCGCAGAGATCGGCGAGATCGCAGTACTGATCGTAGGGCGCGGTGTACTCCTGGACCTGGGACCGGACGGCCATGACCGCACCGCGGACGTCGCCAGCCCCGAGGAGCGGCGTGAGCACGCGGCCGAGCCCGTTGGCCGCGTCGGCCAGAGCGCCGATCCCCGCGAGATTCGCGGCGGCCAGGGTCACGCCGTCGCGTGGCTCGTACGAGGCCATGTATCGGTTCACCATCGTCTTGGCGAGCTCCGGCGGAGTCATCGAGGGTCGGCTCGCGAGGGCTTTCAGGATCGCGTCGTACGGCCAACCGTCGCCGGGCTCTTCCTCCTCGGAGGCGCAGGTCAGGCCGACCGAGTTTCGGACCTGATAGGCGACCTCGACCATGCTCATCAGGCATGCGTCGAAGCCGAGAATGTCGATCTTGCGCCCGAGACGGCGGCGGACAGCATCGAGCACACGCTCGAGCTCGATGTTGTCGAGGAAGTCCTTGGCCTGGTCGTCGAACGCGATCGCGCGCGAGGACACCATGGAGGCCACCGTGGGCTGGAATAGCGAGCGACTCGCTCGCTTGACCGCCGCGCGCACGGTCCCCATTCGCACCGGCGTCCGGGCGGCAGCCGCGCGTGCCGCCGCGATCACGCGGCCCTTTCGGGTCACGGGAGGCGCCGCTCCGCTGAAGTAGCCGTCCTCGTAGAGGTTCGAATCGTCCCAGCCGGAGCCGTGGTTCCAGATCACCAGCATGTAGTGCGCGGCCGGATGCGTCGTGACGGTCCACGTGACGAAATCGAGCAAAACGGCAGGGTCACCAGTGTTGGTCTCGCCGAGCGCGGTCACGAGATCCTCGGCCAGCGTCGTCCCTTTGCGGAGCACATAGCGGTTGGTCACGCGCTTGGAGCCGGACCGATCGAACTGGGCGACGATCGAAACCTGGTCCGTGGAGCCGACCGCCTTCATCTCCTGGAGGTCGGCGACGCCGGCGCTGTCCAGATTGTTGTCGCCGGCCAGGTAGACCATGATGGTCCATCGCTTCGGCTTCGAGCGCGCTGTCCGTGCCATCCGCACCTCCGCGTCGACTGAGATTCAGCCGACAGGTTCAAGCCGGTCAAGAGAGAAGCATCTGCACCGCGTGGTTTGCGGCAGAGCCTTCCCATTCTTCAGCAGCTTTGTCTATTGACCCGCCCACACGGCTGCGCGACCTTCGCGGAGACACGCGCAGGATAGAAGAATGGCCGATGGGACGTCGGCATCCTCGTCCCTGAAATCGAATATTCTGAGGGCGACGGGGATGACGAAGGGGCCGTAGGGGACGGTCCCGTCTACGGAGCTCGCGCCGATGAGAGCTCAGTTCCGCTTGAGCTGTACCTCTTCGAGCGGCGCCGACCACGGGTAGGGATTGATCAGCATCAACGCGGGCTCCTCGACTCGTGGGCCCACGCCGCTCGGCCAGACGTAGTCCCAGATCGGCCCGAACCTCACGCGCTCGTGGACGAGCTGCTGGATCTGGTGCAGCAGCGCCTCGCGCTTGCGGCGATCGGTGACGAGAGCCTGCTCCTTGTACAGCGCGTCGATATCGGGGTAGCCGCCGTAGGCGTAGGTCCCGGTGCTCGGGACGTGCTCGGACATGCGAGAGGCGGCATTGCCGTAGGCCGCGGTGGCGCAGACACAGAGCCCCCGCAGTTTCTTCGCCTGTAACGCCGAGGTGTACGCGGCGCGCTCCATCGGCCGCATCTTGAGCTTGATCCCGACCGCTCCCAGATACCCCAGGATGGATTCGCCCATCGAGAAATACGGTGGAAGCTGATGGAGCTCCCCGCCGTCGAAGCCCTTGGGATAGCCGGCTTCAGCCAAGAGCTGCCTGGCCTTCCCTGGATCGTAGGGGTACGGCTCGATGGGCAACGCGAACTCGAAGTTGCGCGGGACGATGCTGCCCGCCGGCTTGGATGCGCTGAGCGTTTCCGCCTCGCTCAGCGCCCAGCGATCGATAGCGTAGTTCGCGGCGAGCCGCACGCGCCGGTCGGCCCAGGGCGACTTGGGATCCCATTGATCGAGGAAGTCCAGGAAGAACGCCGCGATCCCCCCGGAGAAGGCCAGCCTCATCGTCGGATCCCGCTTCACTTCCTGGGCCTGCGGAGCGTCGAGCAAGTAGGCGACGTCGACCTCGCCCCGCTTCAACATCGCCGCCCGCGTGATCGAATCCGGGACACTCTTGAACACGAGTCGCTTCACCGACGGCACTTTGCGCCAGTACCCCTCGAACGCTTCCATGACCAGCTCGATGCCCGGCGCGTGGCTCACGAACCTGTAGGGTCCGAGCCCGACCGGCTGCTTCTTGAAGCCGTCGTCACCCACTCGCTCGACGTACTTCTTCGGCACCACCCAGCTCGCGCCGCTGACGAGCGTTCCATAGAACGTCATGAAGTCGGGCCAGGCCTCGTGCAAATAAAAGCGCACCCGGTGCGGATCGACGACCGTGACCTCCCGCACCTTGTCGTGCAGGATCTTCGATCCCTTGGCGCGGTGGAAGCTGAACTTCACGTCCTCGGCGGTGAACGCATCGCCGTTGTGGAACTTGAGTCCCTCGCGGAGCTTGAACTCGTAGATCCTCTGATCCGCGCTCACCGTCCAGGACTCGGCGAGGCTGGGCGCCATGAGATTGCCGGGCATGGGCTTCACGAGCGCGTCGTGGATCGCGTAGAGCACCCAGAACGCGGTGAGCCCCTGGAATTCCCCGGGATCGAACCACAGGGGCGAGAGCGTCACGTACAACGCCCAGCGCATCTCCCCTTCCGGCTTCGGCTGAGAGGCGGGCCTGGATTGGGCGGATGCTTCTCCGAACGGCACGATCGTGAGGAGGCTGCACAGGGCGACGACTCCGGCCACCACGGACCATTGCGGGAGTCTCCTTACCAGGGTCATCTCCGCCTCCACACCTAGAGGGCGACTGGGTCAGGCCAGTGCGCGGACCATAGCCCCGCCGTGGAGCCCAGTCAATGACCGGGGCAGTCGCCCTTCACCGATCGCCGCGGCGGACCTCGATCAGCGACACGCTGGGCAGCGGTAGCGCGAGCCGCAAGGTCAGCGTTCCATCCCGCACCGACGCGGTCCGCGAGTCGCTGGCTCCGACGGCTGCTTCCGAGCGAGGAGCACTCGTCCGTTTGGGCGTTCTCGAAGTGAAGGCGAATGCGGTCATCGCGCAGGCGCGAGTATGAGAAGCAGCCAAAAGTCGCGATCACCGGGGGCGAAGCCAGACCGTGTGGTTGCTTCATGTAGAAGCGATACGTCCAGTCGCGGCCGTCGTCCGCGCCGCGCAACCCGGCCAGATATTCCTGCCAGCTCGGGTGCGCTCGGTCGAAGTCACGTCCCAGGCCGAATCGAATATAGAAATTGGTGTAGCCGAGCAACGCATCGGCGAGAGGCAGCCGAGATAGGACCGAGACCGTCTGGGCGAACTGGAACTGCAGGTCGAAGAATGCCTTGCCGTAGATCAGGCGCGTCCCCAGAGCTGCCTAGTGGCGAGACGGGCGCCCTCCGCCATCGCGGCGAACTTCAGCCACGCCACGCTCGCATGGGTGTCGTTGAACCGCGCCGCGGAGGCGGCAAATCCACAGTCGGCGCCGGCGATCACGTTCTCGCGCCCGACGATTCTGGCGTACCGGACGATCCGCTCGGCGATCAGCGCGGGGTGCTCGATGAGATTGGTGGTGTGGCTGATGACCCCGGGAATCAGGATCTTTCCGTCGGCCGGCCGGAACTCTTCGAAGACGTGATACTCGTGCTCGTGCCGCGGGTTGGCCGCCTCGAAGGAATAGGCGCCAGTGTTGATCTTGTAGATGATGTCGACGATGTCCTTCAATTCCATGTCGTAGATCCGCGGGCCGACGTCGATGCTGTAGCACGTGTGGAAGCGAACCTTCTCGGGTGGAATGTCGCGCAGCGAGTAGTTGATCGCTTCCACGCGCCGGGCCGCCCACTTCCGGCAGTCGGCGATGCTGAGGTCCGGGTTCATCATGTACTGGGTGACGAGGCGCGGGTCGTCGATCTGCAGCACGAAGCCCGCGTCGACGATGGCCCGGTACTCCTCGCGGAGCGCGTCGGCGAGAGCCTGCTCGTACTCTTCGTCGGTGCGGTAGTGCTCGTTCTTGAGGGTGGCGAAGAGGTACGAGGGCGCGATGGCCGGCATGAACACGTCTTCGTGGGCCAGGCCCTTCAGCGCGTCCTTGATGCGCGCGATGTCCGCCTGCACCGCGGCGTGCCCCTTGTAACGCACGGGTCCGACACAGACGTCGACCCCGTACCGGCGGTCGCCACCGCGGCCGCCCGCCCATTCGGCGATGCGCTCCGACCATGCGTAGTAGTCAGGAAACGCCCGATAGTCCCGGCTCGCGATTCTCGGGTTCCCTTCCTGGCCCGACGGCACCGGCTTGCGAGCGAAGCCGTCGAAGCGTTCGACGACGTAGCCGAAGAAGCTCGCCTTGCCCTGCTCGCCGTCGGTGACGATGTCGACGCCCGCCTCGACCTGCTGACGGACGGCGTCCGCCACCGCGTCGTGGACCAGCTTCGCATAGGCGTCCCGGTCGTACGGCTGGCCCCGTTCCATCGATCGAAGAATCGGGATGAGGGGCTCCGGCCGAGCCAGGCTGCCGACGTGCGTGCTCAAGATCCGCTCCGTGCTCCGCTTCATCGCGCTCTCCTCGAGTACATGTCGGACATCAGCGCCGCGAGCCTCCGGACGTGACCACGACGGTGATCGGCCGAGCGCCGGGCGTTCGGACGCCCCGGCCGACCCACGTCGGCGGTGGTGTCCTGGAGCTCGCCCGCTCCCTCCACGGCCACCCCCGCCGGCCGCTCCAGTCGCAGCCTGAGCAGATAGCGCCGGGTCGCGGGCACCACGGAGGGGTCGCCCGTCGGCGCCCCGATGCGAACAGTGGTGCGCCCGCGCTCCGCTGCGCAGACGATCGGCGTCAGCGTGTAGGCACCGCGCCGGTACGCGTTCGAGCGGCCATCGTCCTCGTACAGCTCGAAGCGCGAGGTGCCGTGCGGATAGATTTGTAAGATCAGCTCGTCCATCGGGCGCTCGCCGGTGTGCTGCACGATCCGACGGCCATTCCGCCGTCGGCCGGTTCCCGTAGCAGCCACGCGCCGCCGGCATCGGCGAATGTCAAGCGCAACGCACTGGTCTCGACCTCGAGCCGCAAATCGCTGGTCGCCAGCCTGACGGGCTCACCGTCGGCGACTTCGAACACCGTCGGGGGCCAGGCTCGAGCGCCGACGAACGAAGCGTCATGCGGCCGATTCGCTCTCTGGTTTGCAATGTGGTCTGCGCCGAAGCCTACGCGCACGATACGGGGGGTGCAGATGGTGATCGTCGCCGGTCCGGTCGTGCCTGTGAAATGCAGGCTCGCGTCCCGACGCTGAGAGCGTGACGCGTCGCTCACCGAAGGTTGCCTTGCCGCCGGCGATCGGGGAGCGCGCGTCGAAGCATCTGGCGCCTGTCTAGCAGGCAAATCGCCGAGACGTCAAGCGGCTCGCGGGCGGCTCGCGGGCGTGCCAACAACACGACGAGCGCCGAGAAGACTCGACGCTCGTCTGCCCCAGGTCGCGGGTTACTTCTTGTCCTTGATCGCGGCTTTGACCTTCGCCGCGATCTCAGGTGGGATCGAGGTCATCTTGTGTGCCGTCTTGGCGTGCTCCGCGCCTCTGGCCATCACCTCGGCTTCGTCCTTACCTTCGATGACCGCATTACAGCCTGGCATCAAGTCACCGCACCGAAGCACCTTTGCCATCGCGAACTCCTTTCGTCTTTGCCGCTGATCGCGGCTTGGCACACCGGCCTTCGTCGCCACGGTCCCTTCGCGTGACGACGAGGTCTACAGCTCGAGTGTCCGCGTCGCCTCGGGCGCCGTCAAGCCGAACGACTTTTTCAGCCCCAGATCGCCTTGAGCTGATCGACCGACTCGTCCGAGAGTTGGATCGGCGGCAGTGAAACACCGCCCGCCGTCAGCTTGTCTCCGGCGGCGCGGTCTCCCGGCACCTTGCCGAACGTTCGCGCCATCAGGTGCGAGTTGTGAGGCTCGTGCCCGAGCGCGTGCACGAATTCGTGGGCGGCGATCACCTCTGCGTAGCCCGTCCCGGCGTCCCGTACACCGTTCGGCGTATTGATGCTGAGCTTGACCGGCAGGCGCACTTCGGCGCGCACCAGCTTACCCGCGCCGTCCGTCTCAGCGTGGGTCTTCCCGTGCACCAGGGCACCGAGAATCGCCGGGTCGGTCATGACATTGATAGTCGGCCCCGACCCGTTGACCGCGAGAGTGACCTCGATGCCCTTGCGTCTGAACAGCGAGTTGAGATCGGTCACCGCCTGCTTGCAGGCCGTGACCCAGTGTGAGCCGATGCCGCCGAGCTTCACGCCCACTGACACCATGATCGCCCTCCTACAATGCCTTGAAGATCGTGTCGCCCGCCACTCACGACCACAGCACCCGCCGCAGCGCGCCGGGCGTGAGCGGCATACGCTCCACTCGGACACGCGATCCGCTCAGCGCGTCCTCGACCGCCGACGCCACGACCGCCGCGACCGGGAGCGAGCCCGATTCGCCGACGCCTTTGGCGCCGAGCGGGTTCAAGGGGGACGGCGTCTCGAGGTGGTCGATCTCGACCGGCGGAATATCGTCGCTTCGCGGGAGCGCGTAGTCCATGAACGTGGCGCCGAGCGGCTGACCGGCGGCGTCGTACTGGATCTCCTCGAGCAGCGCGCTGCCGATGCCGAGGGCCACCCCGCCGTGGATCTGACCCTCCACGATCGTGGGATTGATCAGCCGTCCGCTGTCGTGGCTCACCCAGTAGCCGAGCACACGCACCCGCGCCGCCTCTCGATCGACCTCGACGAGCGCGACGTGGGCGCCGCTCGAGTAGGCGATGTCCGGCGGCTGGAAGAAATGCGTCGCCTCGAGCCCGGGCGCCACACCCTGCGCCGCCGAGGCTACCGCCGCCACCGACGCCAGGCGGCCGAGCTCGATCCGTCGCTCCGGACGGGCGCGCTCGGCGAAGCTTTTGCCGTGCTGCTGGATCTCGTCCTCCGCGACACCGAGGGCGTTGGCCGCCAGGCGCACCGCCTTGGCATGTAGCTCGCGCGCGGCCAGCGCGACGGCGCTCCCGCCGACGACCGCGGCGCGACTGGCGAACGTGCCGATGCCCTGGCTGATCCCGAGCGTGTCCCCGCCGACAACCGAGACGTCCTCCGGCGTGACGCCGAGCTCGCCGGCGGCCACCTGAGCGAGCGTCGTTTCCAGCCCCTGCCCCTGCGACGGCACGCCGGTGAAGACGGTGATGCGCCCGGTCGCATCGGCGCGGACGGTCGCGCCCTCGAACGGCCCCACCCCGGTCAATTCGACGTAGCACGCGACACCCAGGCCGAGCAGCCGACCTTCCTCACGGGCGCGCAGGCATTCCTTCGAGAGACGCTCGTGGTCCGCCATCTCGAGCGCGTGGCGCAGCACCGCCGGATAGTCGCCGCTGTCGTAGACGACGTTGCCGGAGCCGCGATAGTTCGGCAGGCCGACGTCGTACGGCATGTCGGCCGGCTGCACCAGATTGGTGAAGCGAACGGCGGCGCGGTCGCGGCCGGTCTCGCGCGCGATCAGGTCCATGACCCGCTCGATGACGAAGACGGCCTGCGGCTGGCCGGCGCCTCGGTACGGCGTCACCGGCACGCGGTTGGTGTAGACGCTGTCGAAGGTCACGTCCACATTGGGGATCCGGTACGGACCAGCCAGCATCGAGGCGCTCAGGAGCGGCACCACCAGACCGCGGGGCGTGTAGGCGCCCGTGTCGTGCACGAAGCGGTCACGCAGCGCGAGCAGGCGGCCCTCGTCGTCGAAGCCGATCTCGACCGTGTGGACCTGGGTGCGCTCCTGGGTGGCCGCCAGCATGTGCTCGACGCGATCCTCGAGCCAGCGCACCGGCCGGCCCAAACGCAGCGCCAGAAGCGGGATCAGCACGTCCTCGGGGTAGACGATGAGCTTGGCGCCGAAACCGCCGCCGACGTCGGGCGCCAGCACGCGCACGCGGTGCGGCTCGAGCCCGAGCAGATCGCAGATGAACTGACGCACCTGGTGTGGGACCTGCGACGACGCCCACACCGTCAGGAGCCCGGCCATCGCGTTGTACTCGGCGACGAGCCCTCGCGTCTCCAACGGCTGACCACCAGCGCGGCCGATGCGCAAGGTCACGCTCGCGCGGCGGGGCGCCGACTTCAGCGCGGCCGTGACGTCGCCGCGCGAGAGGCTCACGCGACCCGCCAGGTTGTCGGGGATGTCGTCGTGCACGCGCGCGGCCACCGGCACGGTCGGCTCTTGCACCGAAGGCAGCGGCTCCCAGGCGACGTCGATCAGCGCGCGCGCATCCTCCGCGGCGTAACGGCTCTCCGCCGCCACGACCGCGACCGCCTCGCCGACGAAGCGCGCCCGGTCGCCGGCCAGGAGGGAAAAGTTCTTTCCGCGCAGCGCCGCGTGCGGCGGCACGATCGGCAGCGGCCGTGCGGCGTCGGTCAGATCGGCGAACGTCACGACGCCGACCACACCGGGGCTCTCGAGCGCGCGCGCGGTGCCGATGGCGCCGATGCGGGCATGGGCGTGCGGGCTCCGGAGGATGGCGGCGTGCAGCATGCCGGGCAAGGTGATGTCGCCCACGTAGCGCCCGCGGCCTTGCACGAGACGCGGATCCTCCTTGCGGAGGAGCCGGTCGCCGATGAACTTCACCGGATCGCTACACCTTGCCCAGGCGCGGATGATCGAACATCGGGAGGCTGACGCCCCACGGCGCCATCCGCTTGCGGATCTTCCTCAAGAAATCGGGAAAGACCTGCATCTCGTCCTCGGGCGTGTTGCCCCCCAGGCCCGCTTCGCAGGAGATCCGATCGGCGTCGATCTCGGCCGGCGTCGCGCTGCCGCCCTCGATCGCCAGCCAGAGGTTGCGGTAGCCCCGGAACTCGACGTTCTCGATCATCGTGGTGACGGCGGCCTCGATGTTGCGCACGGTCTCGGGTGTGAACGACGGCGCCCACGCGTCCAGGCACTGCCAGCCGAATGCGATGTGGCGTACCTCGTCGCGCAGGATCAGCTCCATCAGCCGGCGCACGGCCGGATTCGTCGCCTTGTGCACGGTGGCCTTGAACACGTCGATGAGGATCTCTTCCGCCGCGCAGACGAGGCTCGCGAAGATGCCTTCGAGCGAGGTCTCGGGATCGAACGCCATGCGACGAACGCCGTGCGTGCCGACGGCGCCGGCCGTCGGCGGATTCTGCGGCTGGGGGAAATAGCGGCCCAGACGCTCGGCCATGAGCCAGGAGGCCTCGGCGTGGCGGCCTTCCTCCATCGTGCGCATCGTGAAGAAGAATTGAAGGTCGGGCAGCTGGCGCTCGAGGCAGAAGCGCAGGAGCAGCGCCGGGCTCTCGGAGATCGCGCCGTATTCGCCCCACGTCCGCCGGCTCCAGTACATCTGCGCGGCCAGCCGCTGCTCGGCGCTGTAGCGCTCAGGGTGCAGATCCTCCCAGGGGATGTCGGTCTGCGGATCCCACTCGAGCGTCTTCGCGCGCCGCCACAGCTCCCACACGTTGGGCATCGCCGACGAGAGCGGCAGCGGATAGCGCTGCTCCAGGACGTAGGCGCCGGTGCGCTCCTTTTCGATGAGCATGACCCGTCTCCTCTATATAGCGCCGAGCTCGGCGTGCTCGACGCGCGGCAGGTCGAGCGTCCACGCGGCAAACCGCTCGCGCACCTGGGCGATCGTGGCACGCAGGACGCCGCGCTCCTGGGTTGGCGTCGAAGCGCCGAGCCCGTGACGCGCCGTCTCCGCCTCGGCGGCCAGCCACGGCTCGCGACTCTTCTCGGGAAGCAGCCACGTGTTCCGGTAGCCGACGAGAACGACGTTCGTCAGGAGATCGCTCACGGCGGCGATGACCGCCGCGCGCCCCCGCGCGTCCAGGGCCGGCACGCGGCTGCCCAGGAACGCCCACGCGAAGGCCACGTGCCGCGCGCGGTCGACGGCGATGAGCCGGAGCGCGGCGCGGACCACCTCGTCCTTCGCTTGCTGCAGGTGGCTCACGTACAAGTTGAGGTCGAGCTGGTCGTCGAGAGCTCCCAGCGCCGCAACGAACGCCTCGACCGGCAGATCGCCGTCGAGCGCGGCCTGTCCGAACGGATGATTGCTGATGCGCGCCAGGCCGGGCTCGCCGGGATCGGGTTCGTACCCGCCGAGTCGCTCGGCCAGCATGTGACAGACCTCCAGGTGCTTGGCCTCTTCCGCCGGACGGAACGAGAGGAACAGCTTCGCGTCCATGCCCAGCGAGCCGGACTCCAGGCAAAAGCGGATCAACAGCGCGGTGCTTTCGGTCAGGCCCGGGTAGACACTCCAGGCGCGCCGGCTCCACGTCCGGCACGCCGCCTCGCGCGTCGTCTTCTCGTAGCGAGACGGATCGAAGCGGTCCCACGCGATGTCGGTCTCCGGATTCCAGCGCAATCCCTTGCTCTGGCTGTACAGCTCGCGGAGCGCGGGCACTTCCGGGACGAACTCGAGCGGAAAGCGCCGCTCGACGAACCGCTTCTCCTGCGCCTGATACGCGCGGAGCAGCCGCGCGGCGTGTTCGCGAGTCTCGCTCATCGGTCGGCTTCCCCGTCCTCCGCGGGCGCTAGTCTACGCGGCGCAGAATCGTCAGGCAAAACCAAGGCACGCCACCGTCATTCTGCGCGGAGCTGCTTTTCCAGCTCCGCGCGCACCTGGGCGTGCTCTTCGAGCAGTTTGGTGATCCGCGCGATCTCGTCCTGGTAGCGGGCCAAGGTGCGCCGATCCCGCGCATCGAGAAAATCAAGGAAGGCGAGCGAGCTCTTGGCGTACTGACGCTGAGCGTCCTGGAGCTGGCGGATGACGAGCGGACGTAGCTCTGACCCGGCCGCGCCGTACTGCGCCTGGACCTTCTGGAGCGTGGCGATCGCCTGGCGTCGCGCATCGCGGAGTGCCACGTAGCGGTCGACACTACTCGGATCCTCACGCCGCAGGGCTTCGACGAACGCCCGCTCGCGTTCGTCCTCGGCCGCGGCCGGTCCCTGTGCGAGAGCGGCGGGAACTCCGACCGACAGGCTGGCGACCAGGGATACGCCGATCAGAATCGTGCGGCTGAAAGCTCTGCGGGTCCCGATCTCGTCCTCCACACCAGATAGCTCCTAGCTCACCGCATACTCGACGGCAGCGCACAGACTGGTGGCGATCGCGCAGTCGCGCTCCCCCCATAGCCGGCCTGGATCGAACAGCACCCCAGCCAAGCCCGCCTGTCGGGCGCCGACCACATCGACGAAGTATGAATCGCCGACGTAGACGGTCTCCTCCGGTGCGGTGCCGGCGGTCTGCACACCGAGCGCGAAGATGCGAGGATCGGGTTTCGAGACACCGACCACGCTCGAATCGATGACGAAGTCGAGGTGCGTCGCGAGACCAGCCTCTGCGAGCGCGCGCTGCACCGAGCCGTTCGAGTTCGAGATGACTCCCACGATCAGCCCCACGTCACGCGCGCGCTGGAGGGCCTTCGCCGCTTCGCCATCGGCCTGATGACAGAGACCGATCGGGACGTTGAAGCCCCGCCGCCATTCGGCGATCGCGATCCGTTCCGCATCGCCCTCGATTCCGAGGTACTCCACCAGGTACCGGACGTAGCGACCCTCGCCCGTGCGCTCGCGAGTCGCCTGCGCCGCCCGCTCGACGTCGAGCCGAATTCGCGCGCGCCGCTCGGCCTCCGTCACAGCCGCCTCGCGGAGAGGGTGCCCTCGCGACACCAGGTACGCGGTGAGACGCGGGTAGTCCATTTCGAGCAGCGTGTGGCCGGCATCGAACACGACGGCACGGACGGTCAGACGGCGCGTCATGACGAGAGAGTCTACCGCACCGGAGTCGGTCGGGGCGCGGGGCGTACATCGAGCTCGAGCCGCCGGTCGGGTTCGCCATCGCCGAAAACCAGTAGGCGGCGCCGTCCGCCGAGACGGCGTCGAGCACGCCAGACCACGAAATCGATGATATCCCGTATTCATCGGCGCTCTGTTGAGGTACGGTCGCGTCGTCATGCCGCGCGGCGCGCCCCTCAGCATCGCCGTCATCGGCGCCGGCCTCGGCGGTCTCACCGCCGCGGTGGCGTTGCACCGGGCCGGCTTCGACGTCCAGGTCTACGAGCAGGCGCCCAGGCTGACCGAAGTGGGCGGCGGGATCAACATGGGGCCGAACGCGGCGCGTGTCCTGTATCGCCTGGGTCTCGGCGACGCGCTCGACCGCGAGGCGGTGCGGCCCCTCAGCACTCATCAGCGCCGCTGGCAAGACGGCCGCACGCTCCAGCGCGCGCCACTGAACCCTCGGTGCGAGGAGCTGTACGGCGCTCCGCATCTCACCGTTCACCGCGCCGATCTGCTCGCGATCATCGCGTCGGCCTTTCCTGCCGAGCGCGTGCATCTCGGCCACCGCCTGGTCGGCCTCGCCGACAAAGGTGACCGCGTCGAGATCTGGTTCGAGAACGGTCGGCGAGTCACGGTCGACCTGCTGGTCGGCGCGGACGGCATCCACTCCACGGTGCGCGCTGCGCTGCTCGGCGAGGAGGCGCCGCGCTTCGCGGGCTGCGTCGCCTATCGTGGCCTGGTGCCGGCCGAGCGCATCGCCGACCTCGGGCTCGAGATCGGCTCCCAGTCGTGGGTCGGGCCCGGTGGGCACTTCGTGCACTACTTCGTCGCGCGCGGGCGGCTGCTGAACTTCGTCGGCTGGACCGAGCACGACACGTGGAACCGCGAGGACTGGACCGATCGCGCGACGATCGCCCGTGCGCTCGCCGCGTTCGAGGGCTGGCATCCCCAGGTGAGGCGGATCATCGCCGCCGCGGATACGTGCTTCGTCTGGGCCCTGTTCGATCGCGAGCCATTGCCCCGGTGGTCGGTCGGCCGCACGACCTTGCTCGGCGACGCGTGCCACCCGATGTATCCGTTCATGGGCCAGGGCGCGGCGCAAGCCATCGAGGATGGCGCCACTCTGGCCGCCTGTCTGGTCGCCGGCGGCGCCGACGTCGCCGAGGCGCTTCACCGCTATGAGCGCGTGCGCCGGCCGCGCGTCACTCGCCTTCAAGAAATGTCGCGCGCCAACAAGATCCGCTTTCACCTTCACGACGGACCGGCTCAGGAGGCGCGCGATGTGGAGTGGGCAAGCGCCGGCGACCGCTCGCCCGAAGCGTTGCGCTGGCTCTACGGATTCGACGCCGCTGATGTCTCAGGCTAGAGCAGGTACACTACGACCCGACATGCGACTCGAGCTGCGCTGGTGTGACGTCGAAGAGCTGACCTCGGCGTCCACGACGCGGCTCGCCGGCAGGCGGCTCGAGGTCGATCTCGACGCGCTACGCGCGCTCCTGTCCTCCGATGCGCGGCTTACCCGCATTCGTCTCGACCTCGTGCACCCGGGCGAGCGCTGCCGCGTCGGCCGCGTGTTCGACGTCATCGCGCCGCGCGCCAAGCTGGACGGCGGCGAGGACTTCCCCGGCGTGCTCGGCCGCGTGGCGAGGGCGGGCCACGGCACGACGCTCGCTCTCGCGGGCGTGGCGGTGGTGGCCACCGATCAGCAGACGGAGAACGTCGGCACCCTCGCCGTGATCGACATGGCTGGGCCGAACGCGGCGCTCTCGGCCTTCGGGCGCACCCGCAACGTCGTGATCTCGGCATGGCCGGCTTCGGGTGTCGATCGC
>Ga0137403_10001201_pt1 | contig 29269 bp, 35 predicted proteins | sample CZOMad2_1_16fung_FD_122057 | JGI IMG/M metagenome (GOLD analysis project Ga0137403, IMG submission 122057) | Vadose zone soil fungal communities from Angelo Coast Range Reserve, California, USA - CZOMad2_1_16fungal (Hybrid Assembly) | ecosystem: Environmental > Terrestrial > Soil > Vadose zone... | reverse complement strand
CAGTAAATCGGAGAGGGCGGGACTCGAACCCGCACACCGTTTGCAATGGCGAGACCGTTTTCAAAACGGCTGCGATACCATTTCCGCTCACCTCTCCAAAAGAAGGGGAGCAACGGCATTGATGCTCCCTGAAGATTGGTTGCGCGATTGGGGCGGCAACCGGAAAGATACTTACAAGGAAGAGTGTATCACTGCTCCCCTATAATTACCATGAGTCAAAACCTTCGCAATTCCGCAGACTCAGGGAATGTACGCGGGTCCGGTGGAGGGGGTGGCTCTACCCAGACCTTTGATGGTGGGGATTCTGTTCTGATAACGGCGTCCGCTTCTTGAATTGCTATTCGTAGAGCATTTTGCAGGGTCCCTGACTGGTTATTGCTATCCGTTGGGTTTAGTAGAGATATAGCCTCAACGAACCCATGCGCCTGTAGTGCAACATCACGTAATTGTATTGCTACTTCTAACAGGGCTTTTTGTACTGGCATTTTAGGTACTCCTTACCGGCGGCGACGGAGGGCCGGGATAGATTCCTCTTCGGGTTCGGTTTCTGCCGGTGCAGGACGGGGGCCGGTACCGCTGAGATAGGCATCCTCGGCTTCCTCACGCGCAGACGCACGGCCTCTCCCCGGCGCTTTCAGGGCTTTCTCACGGGCCTGCTCCTCTAACTCCTCCGGGTCGGAGTCTGCGTGGAAATACCGCTGCGGCTTGGATTGGGCGTTACCCTGAAAAACCTCATCTTTAATGAGGGCATAGACCTTGATACCGGGCAGGTCATCGGTATCCAGCCGCTGCTTGTTCGCCAGAAGGTCCTCGTCATAGAGGTCCGCTGCTTTCAGGAAGTTCGCCATTTTGAAGGCTGCGGCAGGATTCAGCGAGAGAACTTCCCGGATTCTTGCCCCGGCGTAGTCCCCCTCCTGAATCTTGAAGGTGAGGTCCACATACGGGAATTCCCCGCCTTCTTTCTTTTTGACTTTGTAATCAAACACACCGAGGAGATAGTACCCCTCCGGTACCGTTTCGGAAGCGGCGGAGAGGTCAAGGTTAAGGATTGCCATACAAACAGTTCCCTTTCGTGTGGGAGGATCCGACTGCTTGAAGCGGTGTCAGAGCCGTAGTGGGTTCACCGATTATTTCCGGGCTTGGCGACCGGGGGGTTCGGGTAGTGTAATGAATTCTTCCGGTGTTTGTTCCTCCTGCGGCGGGGCATTGAAGGAAGCAAAGGGTATTGCCTCTTCCTGATGTCCGAATTCTAAGAGGTCGAAGAATTTCGGCAGGGTGATACCCTTCTGGGTTATACCGAGTCTGCCCCCTTCCGAACGGTCCTTTGCGGAGATTCGGTCGGAGGGCTGGAACCTGCATTCCCGACTGCCATCTTTGCCGATATAGAGATACCCTACGATGTCCACCATCGCGGGTATCTCATCTTGAAGCCGCCCTGTGAAGTTGGGCTTCATCTGGATTCCACCGGTCAGTTCGTCCTTTACCGAGGCAGACAGGGCCGTGAAAAAGACGTTCATATCCAGGTCCCGAAAGTCGCGTATCAGGTCATTCATACGCACGTTGGAGCGTCCGTAGTCCTGTAACTGGGGAACCTCCGAATCCCCTTTACCGGTCTTCTCGTAGTTATCCCGCATGGATTGAAGTAGCACGAGACGATTAACTTCCGTGAGGGAATCTACCATGAGCGAGTTCCACGGAAACTCCCCTTTGTCGGAGAAGCGATACAGAGCCGTCAGGATGGTATCCAGGTCTTTGGTGTCCCGGATAGAAACGGTATCCAGGCCCTTAGTAGAGGAGACTTTCCCCTCCTTGACATCCTTCACGCTGATTTCATGGACGCGGGAGGCAATAGAAAGCGTTCCCCCCTCCACGTTCAGCAGCAGGCCCTTATCAAACCGCTTATCTCCTACCCCGGAGGCCAGTACGGTCGTCTTCCCGATACCGTAGTCTCCGTAAAAAATGGCCTTGACTCTTTGTGCCATACTATCCTTTCTATTCCTCAATATCTTCTGGGAGTGTAACCACCGCCATACCGAAGAATCTCAGAGAACTTGCGCCCATCGCCATAGCGATTTTTAGAGTTTCAGGTACAATTCTGTAACCCTTGTTGAGATACTCCTGCAATTCCACGGTGAATCTGAATTCGGTATCTGCAGATACCACTATTTGCTTTTGCTTCAACGATTTATCCTTTCGTAGTCAGCACGTTTAACCGATGTTTAAGGCTCTCCTCTCGATAGTTGTAGAATTCCCGGATAAGGGCCGTAGTATCCCCTCCGCTGGACTGGACCTTACAGAGCAGGCTATAGTCACAGGAGGGGCATCCCCACGAAGGCGAGGGGTAGCACTCTAACCGGTTGCTGGTGAGGTCACGGGCAAGCCCTATCAGGTTTGTTTCAAACTCTCGCCAGGAGGAGCCGTTAAAGCGAATAGGCTCCCGGCGAAATAACTCCATTGGCGGCAGGGAATCCAGAAAAGCAGTATACTCAAATTCGGGGAGATTGTGCCGGGTGATTGCCTCCTGGTATACTTCACGAGTGGTTGTCCCCTTCAGGCTTTCCTTCGTGGAGAGTTTGCCTGATTTCAGCAGGTTCGGTATCTCCGGCTCCCGTTTTAGCAACTGGTTATAGATACCGGTTCGGACCGTGTACCCGTGCTGTCGGAGCATCCAGGAATAGGCAATGAGTTGGTCATCAAAGTCTAATTTCTGGGGTGTGAGGAATTCGCGATAGGTTTTGTGATCAATCACCACTAACTGCCCCTCGGCATCCACACAGAGCAAATCACAGGTTCCCTGTAGCCAGACATTATCCAGACCAGGTATCGGCGCGTACAGGGTAGTCTCAACCGCTGGCTTGCCGTTGATGGTAGCGATACGGAGTCCTCTGTCTGCTTCCTTACCCCACGGAAAATAGTTTGATACCATTGAATAGAAGAGGGTTCTCATTTCTGCCGGAACACCCTCTGCAAACGTTTCTACTCGGAATAACTCACAGCGATAGTAAGCCGCTAAAAACTCATGCACTGCCGTTCCGAAGATTCGGGCCTCCATGCCGGTTTTTGGCTCTAATCCAGCCTCGTACATAAAGGACCATTTTCGGCGGCACTCCCGGAAAAATGACCGCTCGGTAACGCGAATCAGGATAGCGTTTGCCGGTGGGGTGGGTATGAGGATGTTGGGTACTTTAGGCATTTTAGTAGTCTTCGTTTTCTACAGAATCATCTATTATTCCTACGATTTTGGCATCCTCAACGTTGCAGGATATGAAAGCGGTAGGGTAGGAATCTTGAATACATCCCTGCAATCGCATTACTGCTGTCCAGCGGGCCTCTAAAGATTCGTCTCCCCCTTTACCGGTGAAGACTTCACATCCTCGAATCGTCATATCGTCTCCCTTCTGGAAAGGGGCTTGCCCATCAATCTCCACCGTCACATAAACCTCTATGCAATATGTCTTCATTTTCGTAAGTACCTCTCGTTTTCTACTATAATTATAATGTAGATTGTAAAGGGTGTCAAGGAGATTGGAATAATTATTTTGTTATCCCCGCATAGAACTTTCGGACATACTCCGGTAATTGTATGTTGATGGCATATTCCCTTTTGGAGAGTCCTGTACCCCTTCGGTTGGTATTCGCGGCCCAGGTCCAGGCTGCACTATCCACCGATACCACACGGGCAAGCAAGGGGCTTTTCTCACGCAGGACGGCTCCCTTTACGCCCCAGAGGTGCAGAGGGTAATCGGGCAAAACCTCTTGCACAGCCCGTACCACATCCTGTATTAAGGTGGTTTTCTCACGTTGACATAGAGAGCCGATACCTACCCGGAATTCAGAATCTTTGCCATAGTGGGATGCCATTTCGGTTATGAGCGGCTTTAACTCCGCAGCATGGCGCACATAGTCAGCCGGTTCCCATCCCTGCACCGTAGGAACCCAGGCAAAGGGGGTGTCTTTATATTCCCCCCATGTGGCATAGGCATTTTCCGTTGTTCGTGCTTGCCGGATTACCATAAGGTTAGAATCGGTTGCTATATCCGGCTCACAGCAGTAGTCTCGCATTGCAGCCCATTGAGGATTAAAGGTAAATAACCAATCTGTATACTGCTCCTGAGAATACTGATAGTCTCCGAATTTCTTGGTAGCAACATATCCCCCCGAATCAGCGGCCCGTCTTGTTACCTGTGGAGGAAGATTACCCGGTTTCAAGGCCCCGGTTTTCTTACTGCAAAATCGTGCAAACGAGGATGCCGGGAGCAGAACGGCTATGCCTTCCGGGATATAGGGGCGTACATCATCAGCGGCAAAGGTGGCATAGAATTGTATTGCCATTGGGCTACTCAGAGCGAGGTTCGGCGAATCCGGTAATACGAAATTCCCCGGTATCCAGCAAGATAACTGATCGGAAACGCACTGAAACTTGCAAGGCATCCGCCGCCATTTGTGCTACTAACTGCACCATGCCCTCCATGTTCCGCTCCGGTGGGTATGTTCCACACTCAGAGCCGGGATACCCTCCGACAAACCTATTAAGTAATGATCGTAGTGAATAGACTTCTAAGGTGCTATTCTCAGGGGTATATCGCAGGCTGAGGGTGGACCCGGCACGAGGATTTTTGCTAACCGGGCAGCAGGCGGGAGGTAATTCGACTCGATGACATAGTACAAAATATATTTCATGGTATGAACGGGGCATGACACGTAATCCAGAAGCAACATGTAATACGGAATCTCCTATTAAGGAGCAAATTAGTTTAGCCATTATCGTTTACATAATCTCGCAGGGGGATGTATTCCAGGCGTTCGATATTTTCCAGCAGTGGAATCAGGGAGCGGAACGGTATCTCCTTTTTGTGAGTAAGGTACCTTACAAGGTGGCAAAGGGCATCCCGCTCATGCTCTTTGCAGGTAATGGCGTTCAGGGTGTCGGCGTAGCGCCGGCTGATAAAGTCCGGTGTGGAAGGGGGCTGATTGATAAAGGGTAGCCCATAGTCATAGGCCCGCTCCCGGATAGCGCCGTATACCTCAAACACGATAGGATTCACCCTCGGTGTCAGGAAAGGCTTTTCGGCGATAACCTCCACGGTGTCATAATCGCGTGCTAATTGCCCTATCTTATAGTCCACCCATCGAAAGTGGGGAAACTGCCCGATAATGATTCTCTCCCCGTTGGTAAATCCCCGGTAGATTGCCATACCGGTAGTTAATCCAGGGTCAAAGGCGATACAGCCGTAGGAGCCATAAGAGGTTAACATTAGAATACACACTCACAGGGGCGAATATCGGCTTCCTCAATAGCAATGTTTAACGACTTTACCGCTTTTCTTGCGCCACTCCAAAAGGTTGCCTGATGCAGATGTTCCGTAGGATATACCCCGGCCAATTTCATTTTTGAAAATTCCGGTTCCAAGTCGGTAAGGTAAACCCCTTCGCTAATTATCCCGTGTCCGATGATGTCTTCCGCCATTTTCGCCTTTGTGAATAGGTCAGGCCGGACACAATAGACCACGTACCAGTGCTGTTTTCCACCTTTGATACATCCTTGACAGTTGGCGTGTTTAAATACACTGTAGGTATTGGGTAGTGGTATGCTAATTTCAAGGGTGCTGAAAATGGTTCGCTCCTCCGGCAGCCAGTGAGCAAGGGGGAACGCCGTTCGGTATCCCATTTCGGCGAGAATGGAGGAACGCCGCTGTATTCGGATTTTCTCACTAACATCATACCCATAGTAGATGATGCAGTTTTCACCGGGTGGGAAGTTAGCCTTCAAATAGGCTTGAAAGGGGCGTGTTTTTAAGCGGGAGGTACAGACGACTTGCCCTTGAATACCGCCTTTGAAACCCATCTCCTTAATAGCAACATCGAATTGGTCTAACGCCTCAAAACCTGGCATATTGGCGTAGGTTATGGGGATACCGAGATAGGCCGCAAGGTCCCGCTTGAATCGCTTTATGTCGGCATCCTCTACCGAGGCGTTAATGTCGTGATTTAAGAGGATAGTATTCTCCGGGCCGAACTTTCGAGAAACCTCCACGGCAACCAACCCGGAGGAATGGCCTCCTGAGTAGCAGACAATATGCTTTAACACTTCGGAGCCTCCAACCCGGTCCCCCGGTACTCATAGCCCGGCAGCCAGGTTTCCAGTAAAAGGGCCTGGTCACAGAGTCCGAGGAGGGTAGCAATCTTTGCTTTCTTCTGCTCCGAGGTCGGCGTCTTCAGCCCGTTTTCCATATTGGAAATATCTACCTGAAACAATCCGACTTCGCGCGCGAGTTCCGTCTGTGAGATGCCCTGCTGTCGGCGAAGAACTTCCAGGACGGTGGGTTTATAGGGGGTTTTGTTTTCCATGTTTTGAACCTTTCAATAATAATTATAATACAGGAGAATCTATCGGGTGTCAAGGGGGTTTCTAATCTGCCGGGAGCGGATTTCCGCCCATTGCCCGGATAAGGGCATCGGTCATCGTTACCCACTGGATAACGGCGTTTACAGGGTCTGTTGTGATTTTGAAATACTGATTGCCGTCTTTGTCTTGGGCATCTTTCAGGTGCTTTTTCGCGGTGGATTCCCCCCTTCTCAGGTCTTTTGCCATTTTACCGAGGGTGGCGGTATGACCGTTTTTTGTGAAGAGATAATCAGCATACTCGCCGAATGCTGCTGCCGCTACCTGGTGGTTGCGAACGGTAAGCAAGCCCTCTTCAAAGTCAATTTTAAAATACTCGCTGCCGTTCTTGTCGGTGGGGGTTTTGATAGAGCGCCCATCGAAACAGACCTTGATACCGAATCCCTCTTTGATAGGGAGAGCCTCCACGAAAACGGCAATATCCACCTCCCCGGCGATTTTAGAGGAGCCTCTAAACCCTTTTAGTTTATCGGCGATAGTGGCGGATTTTGTGAAATGGTGAATCAGTACAATAGTCAGGTGGGGAAATTCTGTAAGAAGGGATTGTATCCGGGCCAGCACTGGGGCCATTTCCTGTGATTTATCTTCATCCACGCTGTAGGTTCGGGAGAAGGGGTCTACTGCGAGTACGTCAATGCTATGTTGGGTTATAGCCTGTTTCAGGAGGGGCATGGTGCTGTCATTGTCGAACTGTAAGCCGATACGATGTCCCCAGAAGGTTCTCTCTTTCCAGTCCGGTATATCCCCTAAGACCATTTCCGCTCGTTCGTATAGTTCCTGTATCGGCCCCTCCTCCTCTATTATAAGGCAGTTTAATGGCCTTACCTCCTCTGCAACCTGCATACCCGGCAATCCTAAAAAGGTTTCCGAGGTCAGCAGAGTTCGTACCAGATTGAACATTACCCAGGTCTTTTTACCTTTAGGCTGCCCGGCGATAATCATAAGTTGCTGTCGGGACACCAGATTATTGATAAGCCATTTTCGAGGGTGATTGGCCTCGGATTCAAATTCGGCCCCGGTGAAGATTTTCTTTCGCCGTGAGGGAATCGCCTGGTTCAATCGGTCGAGGATATGGGAGTCTTTGTGGTATCTCAGCCAGTCGGCGAGGTCGTTTCCGTGCTGGTAGCGTCTCCACGGTAATTCGAGGATAACGGTATCCTCACGGGCCTGCTGTACCTGTTTGAGCATCTTCTGCGCGGCTTCATCGCCCTGTGGTATGTATAAGAGGGTTCGGGCATCTGCGATTTCCCGCAGCCATTCTCGCTTAAAGAGGGCGGTCGGGGTGCCTACGACGTGGTAGCGATTGCGTTCCTCATTATCCGGGGTGTGGGGTCCCAGAAGGTCATCCAGGGCCTGACACAGGCGCAGGGTGTCGGTTTCCCCCTCCATGAGGATACAGGTATCATAATAGGTCTCCGGCAGATGCTCCGTGCCATAGAGCGTAAAGTAACTTTTTTTCGGGGCGGATTTACTACCGGCCTCATCCCGCAATCGCAAGCCGGTAATTTTTCCATTGTAGTAGTAAGGGAAGGTCAGGCAGTCCCTTAAAAAGTGATCGGGCGCTTTTTCGATGGGAAGAAACCCTACGCCGTACCGTGACAATGTACTATAGTGAATTCCCCTGGCATCGTCGTACCAGCGCACAAGGGGATTATCCTCTGTCAGGAGCAGTTTGGACTCCTCATACAATAAGGTCAGTTTTGGCTGTGGTAGGGGCGGCGTAAAACTGAAGTGGCTATCATCGTGGTAGACCAGTTTCGATTCCTGCCGGAAGGATTCCAGGGCGGGCAGGATTTCCCCTTTGGAGCCACCTGTCAATCTTTCCAGCAGCTCCACCGGGGAGAAGGTCCCGCAGACGAAGCAGTTAAACGTGCCGGTCGTGCGGGATACTCCTGCGGAGGGTGTGCTGTCGTCATGGAACGGGCAGCGGACGCGGTACCAGGGACTATCCGGTAGGGTTTCGGCAAACTCTAAGTAAGGCTCCAAAAATTCCCGGTAGGTTCCTTTGATTTCCTCAGAGGGGGCAGCGGCTTCCTTGCCTGCCGGGGCTTCCTCATGCACTTTATTTCTCACAGGGGGTAAGTACCTTAGTTATAATTATAGATGGGGAGGGGGTAAAAAGGACGGAGGGAAAAGGCCCCCTCCGCCTTAGATGCTACCTCAGTTCAAACGATGTTAGAGTATCACACTCGTTTCAACACCATATTGGTTCGGCTAAAGGCTTCTCTCCTCGTGAGAAAATTGAGGGTGGTTTAACGGGGAGGGGCGGCATAGCGCATACCAGTAGGTTATACCTATTTCCGGGGGCTGTCAAGCAGAAACATTTATCGGTAGGCTCCCCCTTCGTTTTCCCAGTGGGGAAGTACGATCTTCATCTGTGCTATAGTCTCCTGATATTGTCGCCGGGAATTTCGTAACTGCTAACGAGGGCAGACGGTTCTTCCAGGTCGAATTCCGGCACTCCCTTTAGAATTATGTTCTCCCGCCTCAGTGCGTACAATTCTTTTCTCAGTGCGTACAATTCTTTCCTGAGTGCGGTCAAAGTCCTGTAGGATTCTACAAGAATAACAACGACATCAGCATCAATGGTGGTACGAGTCCCCAATGATTTCGATTTCCACGCCCGATATGCTGCGTTGTCCAGCAGTTCCCCGGTCAGCATCGACAGTTCTGGTTCTCTGTTGGTCATGTCAGGCATTCTCTTTGCCCTCCTCCGGGGATTTGTCCAACTCCAATAGAAGCGCGTCTGCGAACCGTACTGCCTCTGTCGCTGTGTAGTTCGGGAAAGTTGCATACTCTGGACTACGGGCGGCAAGGATACCCGTAAGTGCAGCGGCGGCGAAGTAGTCACGGCGGATAGCACGGTCCCCAGTGGTTTCAATCCTCACCGGCCCCGAAGAGCCGGTGCAACTTTCTTTGACCGGTTCTGTCGTTATATCTTCCATGATTATTTATCCAGTCCCATCTTCGCCCGCCAGAGGGCGCGATAGTCTATGTTCGCCTTACTACCCCGTACCCCTTTTAGAGTGTAGCGAGAGTTTAGTACGGTGATTCCGTCCAGTTTGTAGCCCTCTATAACCTCATAACGTTTATTCTGTGCCTCAGATTTCGTCTTAAAGGTTTCGATAAGCACCACTTCGTAGGTAGCGTTTGCCTCTACTAACTCGTTTATCTTTTTGATGTACGCGGCAGGTTTTGTCTTACCCCGCCCCTTCTTATCCTGCGCGGCATAGAAGTCCAGGGAATTTCGGAGGTCTTCCGCGCTGGTATGTTGGGAGAGCATGACATAGAAGGGGTTGCCGGACTGATAGTAGGTATCCCGGAATTTTTGGGGTTTTGCGTTCATTACTTCATCCTGGCTATCTCCTAATACATAGACGCTCCATGTCTGATTGGTCTTGATGAGCGCGGAGAGGGCTGCCGATAGTTCGGTGTAGTGTTCTGTTTGATAGGCTTTTTTAGCCTCTATCGCCAGCGATTTTGTCAGATGGTGAGAAAGGATACAGGTTTCTGTATCTTCATTCCTTGACCAGAGGGCTTCAATGGCGAGGCAAAGTGTTACCTGTGGTCGTTTGCCGTTGATCAATTCCTGCTTTACCGTGTTCAAGCGGTCTTCCGGGTCTTGTACCGTGACCCCCAGGAAGTAGGGTTGCTTTGTTAGTACCCCCTGATAGGCATAAAGGGTGTAGTTCCCTTCCTCCTGGGCATCCGTCAAATCTTCCTGCTTCTGCGACTCTAATATCAATTCGGGTACTCCTTTCGGGGAATAGGTATGTTTTATCATTTAGTAGGTAGTCTGTCAAGTATTTTGCCATACAAAGTGATTAAGATTAAAATAAATTTTTATGGTTGTGGTATAGTCATGGTATGTTCATGGTATATATGTTGAAAGTGTAGGATAGTTTTATAACAAGTTTTATTGTATTCATGTACCTCACTATCACTCACCATCGTTTATTATCCGATAATATCCTTTCTTTCGTACATGTGGGAGGGGGGGGGTATTACCCCCACCCCCACCAACACGTAAAAAAGGAAGGTTATCGGGAATAATACGTGGGATGAGATGAATAGCACCGAATTATGAAGAAAAGAAAAATAGGGAAATTTTTGCCCAGAAAATCCCCTGCCTGTGCGCCGGATGGGGTAAACGTCCCGGATAGCGCGCGGAATAGCACAGAAGTCAAGCCAGGGGTGTAGAAATGGGTATTTTGAAGGGGGGTTGAACCAGGGATTGCAGGCAGCAGGGGGATATGCCGGAAAAGGGCTATAAATATTGAAAATTTTGTGATAGAATGCAGTACCGAAATGGCTAAAAAGTCTGTTACCCCGCCGCCGATTCTCAACCAGGAGTATGCCAGGGTTAGCGTGGATGTCCTGAAACTGCATCCCCGCAATATCCGGCAAGGAGACACGGGGGCTATTTATGAGTCTATTGAGGCGAATGGGTTCTACGGAGCCTGTGTGGTACAGCGATCCACAAACTTTGTTCTGGCAGGCAATCACAGGCTTATCGGGGCGAAGAATGCCGGATTGAAAGAGGTTCCGGTTATCTGGGTGGATGTGGATGACGAAGCGGCCCTGCGTATCATGCTGGTAGACAATCGTACCAATGATTTAGCGTCAAATTCGGAAGCGGCCCTTGCGGAATTACTCACGGAACTGGCAAGAACGCCGGTCGGACTCGCCGGGACAGGTTTTGACGGTGATGACCTGGATTTATTGCTTTCGGACCTGGCTCGCCCGATGCCGGATACATCAGGAGACAGGATTACCCCGGAGGCAGCCCGGAAGACATTAGCGGAGCGGTTCGGCGTTCCCCCTTTCTCCGTTCTGGACGCACGGCAAGGATACTGGCAGGATAGAAAACGGGCATGGCTCGCCCTCGGTATACAGAGTGAACTGGGCCGGGGAGAGAATCCACAGGAACCCTCTAACGCTCCCGGAGGCGCACCCCGTCCGGCGACGCGCCTCCGGGATGGGGAAACAGTACGCGGCGACAGTAAGGGGAAAGCATTAAATCCTGCCCGTTGCTTTGGGCAGGATTTAATGCGCGGCGAAGGGACGAACGTACTGCCGGGTAAGAAAGACCGTCTGACCTGGGTTCCCGGAGATAGGGAAAAACAAGATTTAGACGAGACCAGCCGCAAGAATCTTGCGGCTGGTCGGAAGCCTGCGCATTCGATACCTGGCGGGGGAACCGGTAAAAACAGTGGATACATGTTTCGTACTGAAGGGGGCGATAGCCCCCTGAAGGAGATTCAGCAGGAAGCAGACAAAAAACTCGGCGGCCTTATCCGTCCAAGTAAGGCCGCCGAGTTTGATGGCTACCGAGTACAGAACGGGGAACGTGAGACGCCGGAAGTAAGCGGAACCTCTATCTTTGACCCGGTGCTTTGTGAACTCGCGTACCGCTGGTTTTGCCCACCGGAGGCGCAGGTATTAGACCCGTTCGCCGGGGGGTCTGTGCGGGGCGTTGTGGCGTCCCTGTTGGGGTATCTATATACTGGCGTGGAACTTCGCGGGGAGCAGGTCGCCGCAAACGAGGTACAGGGGAAGGAAATCGGAAACTCGGAAAAACCGTGCCGGTGGATAACGGGGGATTCCCGGAATATTGAAATCCTTGCGCCAGGGGAATATGATTTTGTTTTCTCCTGCCCTCCGTATGCCGATTTAGAGCGGTATAGCGAAGACCCGCAGGACATCAGTACCCTGGAATATCGGGAATTCCTCACGGTGTACCGGGGGATAATCGCCGGGGCGGTGGGGATGTTGAAACCGGAACGTTTTGCCTGCTTCGTGGTCGGGGATGTGCGGGACAGGAAGCGGGGATTTTACCATAACTTCGTCTCTGATACGATACAGGCGTTTTTAGATGCCGGAATGGAACTCTATAATGAAGCAATTCTAATAACTTCGGTGGGTTCGCTTCCCATTCGAGTAGGAAAGCAGTTCGGCTCCTACCGTAAACTGGGTAAAACTCACCAGAACGTACTGGTATTTTACAAGGGGAATCAAAAGAACATCCCCGGCATTTTCGGGGATGTTGACTTTACAGAGGCGGAGGAAACGGCTACCGCATGAGGGCAAGCGCGGAGGCAGGTTTGAACGGTTTTTTATACTTCCTGGCTATCTCCTTGCCCTTTACATTGATAGCGTCAGCAAGCAGTTGGGCAGCGGCCTTCATTTCATCATAGGAGCCTGCCCCGGCATAGAAACGGACTTTTGCCGATTGCAGGGATTCACGAAGGGTAAGGATTTCAGGGTTCATTTTGTAAGTACCTCAGATTGATACTATAATTATAATCTATCAATTTAGAATTGTCAAGGAAGAAAATAATGGCAGGTCGGCCTACAAAACTTACACTACAAATTCAGGAGGATATTTGTAAAGCCCTCCTCGCAGGAAACCATTTTTCAACGGCTGCTCAGTACGCAGGTGTAGACATAAGTACGGCTAAAGATTGGGTTTTACGGGGTGAAGGACGAATAAAAGGACGCCCTGCCACGGCAGAATATGTTGCATTTGCGGTCGCTGTTCGTAAGGCGGAGACCGATGCCGAGGTTCGGACCGTTGCAAACTGGCAAAATGCGATCCCGAACAACTGGCAAGCAGCACGGGATTTCTTAGCACGACGGTACCCGAAACGATGGCAGGAGAAGAAAAGAATCGAACTCGCTGACCTTACCCCAGAGCAAATAATGGCGCTATTGCTTGAGGAAGGCGATACCCCAGGGGACGATACTACCGAGGGAGAAGAATGAGTAAGGCTAAAAAACTACCACGAGTGATTATTCGCTCTGCCATTTTCTTGCGTCTCGCTACGGAACTTGAACACCTTGACAGTCTGGGAACATTTTATGCAGAATTCGATGAATCCGATATAGATAATGTCATCGCAGAAGTTCAAGCCCTGCGAGATGAGTTCTCTGTACGCGGTATCCCGTTTCTTCCTCATCCCGTATCTGACCCTAACTGTACCATAGAGAAGTAGGGAAACTATTTCCCCATGGTTAAACTTCCCCCGAAACTTCGCGCGCGGCTCGTGGCGGAGGCCATTCGTCGCGGGCTGATGGCGGCCCCGGTCCCTGGTGCCTTATCGCCGAGGGAGATCGGCAAACTCCCCTATACTGAGTTTCTCTCACGATACTTTCCCCAGGCCGCGCGCTTCTCCTTAGCAAGCAGGCATATTGATTTATGGGAATGGGTCTCCTCCCTGCAAGCCGGTGTCTACCAGCCCGGCTACTTTGCGGTATGGCCCCGTGGGGGTGCAAAAAGTTCTACTGCGGAATTGTCTACCAATTATCTGGGATGCCGATTGACCCGCCGTTTTGCGCTTGTCGTTTCGGAGACACAGGAACAGGCGGACGTACACGTTCAGAATATAGCGACTAATTTTGAGAATTTAGGCGTTCCCCGTGCATTAAGTGTCTATGGTAAGTCTAAGGGGTGGCGGCGTAACCAATTACAGACAGCACAGGGCTTCAATGTCGCTGCTTTCGGGCTGGATGTGGGCCTTAGAGGTATTAAGATTGATAACTATCGCCCTGACATTATCGCATTAGATGACATTGATAACCGGCACGATACCCTACAGACCCGCAAAAAGAAGATTGAAACCTTAACCCAGACCGTTATTCCCTCCGGCTCAATGGACTGTACGGTACTCGGCGCACAGAACCGAATCACAAAGGATTCCATTTTCTCACAGGTAATTGATCGTAAGACGGATTTCCTCACAGATATACAATTTACCGAAGATAAGGCCCTTATAAACCCGACAATTGTTAAAGTTTTCAATGAACTAACACAGATATATCAGTACAAGGTAACGGAAGGGGAGCCGACCTGGGAAGGGCAGGACATCGCCGCCTGTGAAAGCCTCCTTGCGCGCATTGGACTAAAGGCGTTTCTGCGAGAGTGCCAGCAGCAGGTTGAGGAGACTGAAGGGGGTATCTGGACAGCGGAGGTCATTGAGGAGACCCGGAGAATCAGTCACCCGCAACTGCTCCGAACCGTGGTCGCGGTGGACCCTTCTTCCTCCGCAGACGGGGATGCCTGCGGAATCATTGTCGGCGGTGTGGCGCGAATTCTCGGCATCCTCCATGCCTTCATCATTGAGGATGCCACAATGGAGCATTCTACCCCTAAGCAGTGGGCCGCACAGGTACTGGCCTGTGCGCGCAAGTTCAACGCTGCCGAGATCGTCGTGGAGGGAAACCACGGGGGCGGCATGGCCCGAACGATCTTAGAGTCGGAGGCGCAACTGCAAAAAGAGCCGCTAAATATCCCCGTTCGGTTAGTCCATGCGACGGTGGGGAAAGTTACACGCGCTGAACCCGTGGAGAAGAAATACGAGGATGGGTTAGTACACCATGTGGGGCATTTTGTCGAATTGGAGGCCGAATTAACCTCCTGGCGACCAACTTCGGGTATGCCTTCGCCCGGTCGCTTAGATGCCTGTGTTTGGGCTGTGCATGCCCTATTGGATGAAGAATCAGTATTGACTTTTTATTGATTACCTTGTATGGTATAATATTTGGTAGGGGCAAATACCAATATGGACTATACAGAGATTAAGTCAATTCGGGGGAATCGTATTCAGGTTGTCAACTTCAATGGGCTTGAATACAGACGGTACCCTGACAGTACCAGCAAACCTGCTGCCCGGTACTTTTATCCCTATGAGAAGGGGAATCGCGCCCTCGGTAAGCCCTGCCTCCACGTTGCGGTATGGGAGCATCATCACGGCCCCGTTCCGAAAGATTATCACATCCACCACAAAGATAAGGGATTCGAGGATAACAGTATTGAAAACCTTGAAATGCTTTCTCGAAAGGAACATGGTGCGCGGCATCGTGGAGATGATATGGAACGCAAGGTCAAGCAGATGGACTATGCGCGTAAATTTGCGTCCGAGTGGCATGGTAGCGAAGAGGGGCTTGCTTGGCATTCGGAACATGGTAAACACACTTGGGATAACCGGGAGCGTGAAAAGTTGATTGTTTGCGTCGAATGTGGGAAGGAATCTCTCTCTTACTTTGGCGACCAACCAGACCTTCGATTCTGCTCTCGTGTGTGTACTAACAGATACAATCACCGTACCAAGAGATACCATGAGACACGGACCTGCATCGTTTGTGGCAATTCTTTTATCATCAAGAAAAGCCTTAAACAGCAGTCTTGCTCTCGTAAATGCTCGTGGGTTATTCGTCGGGATGTGCCTGGGGGTAAATAAGGAATGTGGTATGCTGTGGGGTAGGATAAGCAACCCTACCCCATGAATAACGGACTCCAAAAGTTTATAGACCGGGCGAAGTCCTTTTTTGTGGAGCAGAAAAGCCCTTTTAACGCACCCTACTCCGAAAATTGGCATTGGCACCCGGTATCCCAATCCTTTGACAATGGCAGATTACCCGGAAGTAATCGGGACTGGGCTGTTAAAGCCGGGGACCTGTGGCTTAACGGCACTATCGCGATTGGCCTGGATTGGATTCAAAACGCACTATTAGATGCCCCGATACGAGTCTTCCGGGATGTGGTCAATAGTGAGGGAATCACCGACCAGGTTCCGATTCCCCCGGAGAATTCCGTATACGCCAATCTGTTGGAAAACCCAAATCCCTGGTACGATGGTAGCACCCTCTGGGCCGGTACCGTTACCTCCTGGAAAACGGACGGGAATGCCTACTGGCTGAAATGGCGACTGCTCGGACCCGGCAGCAATTCCCCCGTAATCGGCCTTTTTTATATTCCTCACTACCTGATTGAGCCGGCGCGCCGCAAACCGCAGGACGGCGGTGGGTTGTACTACCGCTACTGGGTCGGGGGTGTCTCACAAGAAATTCCCTATGAGGATGTCATTCACTTCCGCAAAGGGCTGGACCCCCGAAACACCCTGAAGGGAATCAGTCCCCTCCGGGCCAACCTGCGCTCCGTCGTTGCCACCAATGAGGTAGATACCTACCTCACGGGCATTCTCCTTAACATGGGCATTCCCGGTGCCATTGCTGCTCCGAAGGGGGAGGGCGTTCGGGTAGACCCGGATAAAGCCGAACTGATGAAGGAGAAATGGGCCGCCCTTAGAGGAGATCGTGTCGGGGAACTCCTGGTAGCGCCGGTGGCAATGGAGATAACCCCGGCAGGATTCAACCCGGAACAACTCATGCTGGACAAAATACGCACGGTTCCGCAGGAAACCCTTTGCGCGGCGCTTGGCTTATCTTCGATGATTCTCAATTTGCCGTCCGGTGCAGGCAATCGAACCTACAGCAATTATGCCGAGGCCGATAGCCAGGCATGGCTGAACGGTATCGTCCCGATGGCGAAGATACTGTCTCGGCAGTTAAAAGCCCATGCGGTTGACTTAGGCGCACGGCCAGGGGAGTACGCGGCCTTCGACATGACCGGCGTGATTGCCCTTCAAGGCGATATGAAGGTCATCGCCGATACCCGCTTCGTGCAGGCACAGGCCGCTGTGCAACTGGTGAACATCGGCTTTGACCCAGAAGAGACTATCGCCGCCCTCGGACTGCCGGAAATAGCCTTTATCGGCAGGCCCCAACCTGTCGCGAGTGGACCCAATACTGGAACGGAAGCCGGTGAGGATGAAGCAGAGCAGGAATCCGAGGATGGTAAATCCTGGCAGCCCCTGTATGAATACGACGCAGACCCCCACTATCTGACAAAGGACGGGCTATCCGCTGTTTCACGTGAAACATCGGCGCTGTATGCTGCCCTGAATCAGTTCCGCCACCAGTTATCCAACCGGGAGAAATCAGCGGTACAGGACATCCTCCGGGTCATGGCTGCTGGGACGAAGCGAATCCAAAAACTGCTGATTCCTGTCTACTCACGAATCAAGGAACTGCAAGACGCCGGGCAGCCTGTACCGGTACAGATTGAAGGAATGCGAACTGCCTATGAGCGGCAATTAGGCTTGCTCACGGAGGAGTACCAGAGCCTGAGTACCTCCCTGTCGGAGATTGTAGAGGGCGCGCAGGAATCGGCTATCTCAAATACGATTGCCAATTCCACAGGCATTTTTCAAGCCTCTCTGGGTTCTATCCCCACCGGCATTACCCCGGCACAGGAAAATACAGCCCTGCGGATTATGACCGGATTCTCAACCGGGGGCCGTCACGGATTAGACGCCATGCGGACACTGGTAGGCTTCACCGGAGATGGCAGCCCGGTTAAATCTTACCTCAGTGAGAAATTCAAGGGTTTAGAGAAATCCATTGTAGAGGAGATGGGAGCCGGTCTGATTGCCGGGGAGAATCCGGTCAAGGTGGCACGTCGCATCGGCAAACTAACTGACAAAGCCACCAATGAGGTAACGACCTTAACCCGAACCGAAATGCTCCGTGCATCCCGCGAGGCATCCCGTGAACTGTACGAAGGGTCCAGCGTTTGTGATGGTTGGACCTGGTTTTGCGCTCAAGATAGTAGAACATGTGTTTGCTGTTGGGCTATGAGCGGAAAAAAGTTTACATCTGACGTGAAATTTGGTAGCCATCCGTCTTGCAGATGCTCCCTAATTTGCAGCACGAAGTCATGGAGTGAACTGCTCGGTGTGGATGGCTTGGAGGATACCCAACCGGAAATACCAGACGGTTCGGAGGTATTCGCGGCCCTTTCTCATAAAAAGCAAGCAGAGATATTAGGGCCTGGGGGATATGAACTTTATCGGGCCGGTAAACCGCTGGAATCCTGGGTACACTACGAAGAGAACCCGCAATGGGGACCGACACGGCGCGTTAGTACCTTAGCGGAGGTGAACACTCCATGAGGCTTGTCCTCATGGCTTCTATGCCGGTATACCGACAAGGCCGTATGTTCCCACGGCTTTTTGCAGAATGTTAATCGCGGCATTGGTATCTCTGTCCAGACTTGACCCGCATATCGGGCAGAGGTGCCAACGCTCTTTTAGTGTTTTCTTTGCACGATGCCCGCACTGATGGCAGTCCTGCGAAGTGTACGCTGGGTCTATGTTTGCCACTATCCTACCGGCACTTTCAGCCTTGTAGGATAGTACAGCGCGAAACATTGACCATGCAGCATCACTGATGCTTTTAGCAAGGCAATGGTTCTGCATCATGCCTTTAATGTTGAGTTTTTCAACGGCGATTGTGCCGTACTCATTAACCAGTTTACGGGATAACTGATGCACAAAATCATGCCTGCGATTACGAATACGCTCATGGATACGAGACAGAACCTTGTTGGCTTTGCGCCGGGGCTTACTGGCCTTCGCGGTTCGGGATTGTTTCCTGCCTGCCTTCGCCAACGCTTTCTCATCCTGTCGAAAGAATCTCGGATTCTCCACGAACGAGCCGTCACTGAGGGCCGCGAATTTGTTAAGCCCTATGTCAATGCCGATGCTCTTATCGGACGCAGGAAGGGGAACGGGTTCGTACTCACAGACAAAGCAGACGAACCATTTACCAGCAAGGCGGTGGATAGTGGCGGTCTTGGGAGTGTCAATCAAAGGACGGTGAACGATACACTTAACCTGACCTATCTTGGAGACTTGAATGTACTCACCTTGCAGTCGGCAACCACCCTTGTCAATCTGCGGGAATGTCAGACTATCATAAGTTCCACGCCCTTTATAGCGCGGGTATCCCGGCTTCTCTCCGCTCTTGACACGGCGGAAGAAGGCTTGAAAGGCGAGTTCTACTCGTTCCGAAACGTTCTGCAAAACCTGAGAATGAACGCCTTTAAGTTCCGGGTGAGACGCTTTCCACTGAGCAATGTGGTTGTTCTGCGTGTTACGGGAAAGGGACTTACCTTGTGTTTTATAGAGTGCGGTTCGCTCAGTGACAAGGCTGTTATAGACTTGACGGCAAATATCCAGCGTTTCTGAGAGCGCGGTTTCTTGCGCTTTTGTTGGCAATATTCGATATTTTATACAGAGCGAAGACACAAAGACATACTATCACTGTTTAGTATAGAAAGCAAACAGTGGGATTAGTCCGGCGCGGATCGTCCGCGCGGTTTTCTCCACCCTACTCTATAAATTCGACTAATTAACGACCTGATATACTGAGAAACACAATGATAACCAGAAAAGCCTACAGTTTGAAGGGTGTTTCGCTGGAAGAGAACTGTCTGAAAGCAAATACCTCCTGCATGGGATACATGGATGAGGAGCAGGACGTTATTTTCCCCTCTGCCTTCAAAAAGGGGGGATGCCTCCCCGATTTCCTTACGAACGGCTTTATCGCCCTGTCCCATGATTGGGCCGCGCTTCCTATTGCCATGCCAACAATGATTCGTGAGGATGGCAACATGCTTTATTCAGAGGCGGAATATCATTCCACAGAGGAGGCGCAGGCCGCGCGTACTGTCGCAATGGAGCGTATGGACAAGGGGCTAACGGTTCCGGTATCTATTGGCTTCCGTATCGGGGATGATATGGGGGATGGTTACTCCTATTTTGAGAACGGGCAAAAGTTGTTGGATTTTGCCGACAAAAACGGCTACGACCTCGGATTATTCGACACAAAACAGATTAAGAAATGCACATATTTTTGCCGTGGTATTATGACGGTGGCAAAATTGTTTGAATGGAGTCAAGTAACCGTTCCGGCGAATCAGCGCGCGTTAGCCGTTGATGCAAAGGGGCTGAAAATTGCCTCCCTTCTCGAATCTGGTCCTGTCTCGTTGGAGGAAGTCCTTTCCTCACTGCCGGAGGGTTCCCCGCTTGCGCTCCGCGTGAAAGGGGTTATTACCCAACTGCATCAACTGAAACGGGACGGAATAGCGGCGTGTGGGGATGGCATCCTTCACACCGAACGCGGTTTTGAGGAATTCCTGCGGGACGCTGGCTTTTCCAGAAAACTTGCAAAGGGTATCGTCACGGTGGGATTGAAGACGGCTCTGCGGGATGCAGGGCAGACAGAAGCCCCCGACGATAAGCCCGTATCTGCCGAGACTCTTGTACGAGTTAAGCAGTTACGCATAGAATCCCTCCGGCGGGTAAATACGGAGCGGATTGCCCTTTAACTCACTGGAAAGGTGTACAAAATGACTCTGAAAGAGTTGTATGCCGCCTGGAAACTTAAAACCCTGAAACTGTCGGAACTCCTGAAAAAGGGGGATGAACTGACAGAGGCGGAAGTAACCGAGGCGGAAGCCCTCAACACGGAAATTGATGCCCTGGAACCCAAAATGGAGGCAGCGAAGCGTCTGGAAGCCGTCCATAAGGGACTGTCCGCGCGAACGGCCCTGATTGAGGGTCTGGACATTGCCGGTGCGGGGGGAACGGTGGTAGCCCCTCCGGTCGGCGGCCTAAAGAACGGCGACAATCCGAATGAGGATGGCGACGATACGGACGACGGAACCGGCTCTGTCTTTGCGACGGCACATACTACCAACAAAAGCACCCAGTACAAAACGGCGCTGAAGTCCGGTAAGGTCCCTGCCTATGCAAAACAGGCGAAGGTGCGCAACCTCCCCGATGGCGAGATTGCTTTCCGTATGGGCATGTTCTTCCTGGCATCCCTTTTCGCCGATCCCGGCGCGAAGAAATGGTGCAAACTTAACGGCATTGAAGTTAAGTTTATGCGGGAAACGAACAATACCGCAGGCGGCTGGCTGGTACCGGAAGAGTTTGACACGATGCTGATTATCCTCCGGGAGCAGTACGGCGTCTTCCGTAAATACTCCTACATCAGCACGATGACCTCGGATACCAAGTCTATTCCCCGCCGTAAAACGGGCCTTACCCCCTATCCTATCGGGGAGGGTGCGACGATTACGGAATCGGAAGCATCCTGGGACCGCGTTCTGCTGGTAGCCCGCAAATGGGGCGTTCTCGCGAAATACTCTAACGAGTTAAACGAGGATGCTATTATCAACATGGGGGATGACCTCGCCGGGGAAATCGCCTACGCCTTCTCCAAAACAGAAGACGATTGCGGGTTCAACGGGGATGGTACTTCCACGTTCCATAAGATTGTCGGCCTCCGGTCCAAGTTCAAAAACCTGGATGCCGCCCGTACCAATATCGCCGGGCTTGCGATTGCCGCTTCCGGGTCCTGGTCTACCGGTATCACGCTGGCAAACTTCAACTCCGTGGTAGGACTCCTGCCCGAATATGCCCGTGTGCGCTCCACGCCGACCTGGTTCTGCTCGCAGACCTTCTTCAATACCGTCATGGAAAGGCTGATGTTAGCAAGCGGTGGCGTCACAGCGGCAGAAGTGGCAGCCGGGCGACGTGAGAAAACTTTCATGGGCTGGCCCGTGCAGATTACCCAGATTCTACCTGCCGCTTACGTTGCCGATGACATCCCGGTTATTTTCGGCGCGCTGGACCTCGCGACCACCTTCGGAGACCGGCGCGGTATGACAATTGCCATGTCCGAACATCTGAACTTCGCAGAGGATGAAATTGCCATTCGCGGAACAGAGCGGTTCGACATCAACTGCCATGATGTCGGGAACTCCACGGCAGGCGGTGTGACAGCGGCACCCGGCCCGGTCGTCGGACTCCTGACCACGTAAATCTGCGGGAACGCCACAGAAAGGAAAACTAATTAAGTGATTGACACGCAGAATCTAATGTTTGTGCAGGCCATTCCGCCACAGTCGCCCTCCTCTGCCGGGGATGCACAGCAGTTTGTGGTAGATACCGCAGGGTATGAGTTTCTTACCTACGTCTCCTCTATCGGTACCGCTGTTGCAGGCTTCGATGAGTACGCGGCGCTGGAATCCGATACAGTGAACGGGGTCTTCGGAACCGTGCCGAACTCCGCATTCGGAGCCAGCCCGAATACCACATCGGCCCCTCTGCCGACCGGTACCTCCGACTTTACGAACGGGGCAATCTTCATGCCCCTGTTCGGACGGAAACGGTATCACAAGTTCCGGGCAAAAGTCGGTTCTGGTGGCGCGGTGGGTATCTCCGTCCTGGCGATTCTCTCCCGTGGGGAGCAGGCACCCTCTACCGCAACCCTCCGGGGCCTTGTGCAAGGGCAGGTTATCCTGTAAGATAGGTTCAGTCAACGGCTGACTATAACGCCGAAAAGTGAAACACCTCCTCCGATAGTCTCGGAGGAGGTGTTTGCTTGTCAAACCTGATACGAGGGGGCTGTTATCGCCGGGTTATTGTTTTCGTGAACGTCTATAGACTGAATCGTTTTAGGGATTCCGTGAGTATCCCGGTTACGGTATTGCTCCCCGGCAGCCTCAGCCTCTTTCCGGGTTTTACTCACGGCGATCAGTTGCGTGTTACCGGACTCGAAAGTAACGACTGTGAGGAAGTTACGGAACATGATAGGCACTCCGTAGACTTTGTACGGCTTTGTCTCGCCATTCTATGTAGCACTGCATACAACGGCCCTCGTGGAGGTATAGGACCGACTTGTGGCAGACACGACAATTGCCCACTGGCAGGGGAATCAAAGGCAGTTCATCCAGCGATTTCACCGGTCCCTCGTACCAATGAGAGGGATGAGGATAGATAGCCCTGCTCATATTGTCTACCCACCAGGCCGCGCCAGTAGTAGGATTGCCTACCCAGAACGCGGGAACAATCTGCCTGTCGCACAGAACAGTGCGAATAATTTTAGGTTGGTAGTTGTCAAACTTGGGGACTCTCAGGGCTACAGGAACCCATTCCCCAACAATCGGCGCAACTATGGAAGTTTCCATTTTAGTAAGTACCTTTCTCCTGGGCTACTTTGTCTGCTGTGGTAATTATGGTGAGGTTTGCCGCCAATGTGACAAACCACATACTACCCCCTAATGATACAGCCACTTTTGGGGAGTCTGGTTTGACTGCGACTATTACGCCCTCCTTACCAATAACCCCTCGGAATCCTGATGAAATATCAGCATCACCGGTAATACGAACGGTATCTCCTATCTTCATGCCGGTAAGTACCTTTCTTTCTCCTGGGCCAATGCCGCCTGCACTAAGCCCGCTTCGCTGCAATTCCGGCTCAGCCAGTGGGCATCCCCCAGGGTCTTGCACCCGATCAGCATAAAGAGCCGTAACCTATCCATTGCTTTTCTGATTTGCATTTCGTAACTTTCCTCGTGGTAGAGGGAGAGGCCACAACCTCTCCCAGGATTGCTTTTAATCGAAATTAAGATACAACCATGCGTGACCACCCGGTATTCGAGGGCAGGTGATCGCGGCGTAGGATGGTTCGATACAGCAGAGTTTGCCACCGTTTGCTCTGACGAAATCAATAGTGGCGCGGAACCGGGCAAAACAGGAATTCGCCGCGCCTGGTTTGACGCGGTGGTAGGTTTTCCCGGTTTCGGGGCAGGTGAACGTTTCGGTTTTTTCCGTGTGGATGGCAGGAGTTAATACAAAACTCATTTTCGTAAGCACCTTTCAGGGGGAGGATTGTCCTCCCCACAATTATAATTATAATACATATCAAGGGGATTGTCAAGAGAATCCAAAAATAATTATAGGGCCTTCCGGTTGACATCCTGCCTGATACCCTATATGATTTTGATATGGTTACAGGCAATACAAACCAGAACAAGAAACCGGAGGAGGGCGGCTTTGCAGAGGTACGGCTCCTGAAACCCTACCTCCGGGGCAAGCCTGGTGAAATCCTGACCGTCTCCACCGGGGAGCGGGATAAACTGGTAAAGGATGGGACTGCCCTCCCTCTAATTTCCTCACAGCCAGAGGGTAGTTCCGCCGCGAATTTTAACGATCCTACAAAGCCGATGAACAAGCGGGTAGGCAGACCTCCGGGGAAGAAATAGTTAATGGCTAAATTAACGACCTCGGCTCCGGGGGCTATTATCCTTCAGGCCGGGTACGATGCCTATACTGATACCGGGCATACGACTCCGGCAACGACCGATGGCGCGTTAGTAGCCGGTTTCTTTGCTACCGGGCTGAATCTGGTACAGGCAACCAGTAACAAGCGTTGGATCCTCAAAACTGCCGGAGGTCCCCCTGGGCTGAGTGGGGCAGATGGGTACTTCCTGCGCCTGGATGGTTCGCTCTCCTCCCTCACGGATGCGGCTGTTACCTGGGGGCCGTCATACACCTTATTTATTGTGAGTAAGTGGAATCGCCGGTCTGCCTCCCTTCAAACACTTTTAGAGGCAAACGGAACCTATACGTATTATACTTATAACGCCACCGGACACTTTACGCAGTGGGATGGTGCTGCCGCAAAAGACCTTATTATCGGGACACAGGATCATTGGGCTATTCAAGGGGTATCGGAGAATGCCGGAACGCTGACTGCCTATCGGGATACCTACGTTGCTACCAGCGTAGTCGGGTCTGCGTTGACAGCACAAACGGGCGTTACAATTGGCACTAAGACTAACCTCACGCAGCCCTCGCAAGTAGATATACATTCGATAATTGCAATACCGACAGCGGTTTTGTCAGCGGGAAACCTTGCCCAATTATTCACGGATGTTGCAGCATACTTTGGTTCTAATCCTTTCCCCGTTACCGGGTCTACTCCACTTGTCCTGTGGGAGGGGAACAGCCTTTTCGCGGCAGGTTCTAATGCCTCAGATACCGCGCATGAGCAGCAGCAGGTAGCACGCGGCTTGCTGACCGGTACCCTGCCGGACATTCGTTCCGTGGGGCAGGCCGGGGATTCCATGTCCCAGATTAGCGCACGGGCCTCCTATATTGACGCATACCCGGCACTCGTAGGACGGACACGGGCAAATTCGGTACTGGTAGGCGGAGAGGGTTATAACGATTCCTCGGCGGCAGCGGCTTTTATCTCCTATATTCAAGCCCGTGTCGCGGCAGGGTGGGGACGTATTATCATCATGCTGCCCTGCTATACCTCCGGGTGGGCCGGGGCCGGAGGGGATGCTGGGGTAACAGCCTGGTATAACACCATCAAAGGAACTTCCTTTGCGGTGAATGTCGCCTTTGCCGATTATCGCGGTGGCGGATTCGGCGGCTCCTATGCAGGCGGGGATTTCTCGGATGCCGTTCACTGGAACGATACCGGGCATGGAAAAGCAGGCGCAATAATCGCGGTTCCCCTGCAAACGGCGCTGAATGCCCTTTTGCCCACGTCTTCGGGTCTGATTATAGTTGGGGATAGAAACACACATCGTAGGGGACTTAAAGCACGGCGATAAAGGGTATCGTCGGGAGGTAACTTGTGCCACAGTATCAAAAAGGGGTAGCGGCTCAACTGCCGTTTGTCATGCGGGATTCCACCGGCGCGCTGATGACCGGCAGGACCGTCCTTGCCCATATCAGCAAGGACGGTTCCCCGATGGGCGCGGTGTCCAGTGGCACGGCCCCTGCCGTGGAATTAGAGGGCGGGGGATACTACTTTAACCATAGCGCCGCTGACATGAACGCCAATTCGGTAGCCGTGCGTTACTTTGCATTAGGTACCCCGGCCTGCGCGGACACCTTTGAATTTATCTCCCCGGAGGCGGATTTAACAACGGCTGTTGTAGCAAACCTGACGACAAAGGTAAATCAGATTCCAGCGAACCCGGCTGCGGTTGGTTCCGCCATGACCCTTGCAGCAGGCTCTATTACAGCCGCCGTTATCGCGACTGATGCGGTAGATGCGGATGCGCTTGCTGCGGATGCTATTGTTGAGATTGCCGCAGGAATTTTGACTACCGTTCTCACGCAGGCATATGCTACTCTGGGGGCTGCTCCCACACTTTCTCAACTGCTATTTGAAGTGCGTTCCTTACTTGCAGAAAAGGTAATCAGTGGCACTTCCCTGATAGCAAAGAAACTGGACGGCTCCACGGTAGCGGGCATCTATACTATCAATGATGCTACGAACCCTACCAGCATTACAAGGACGCTATAATGGGTACAAGCGGGTTAATAACCGGTTTAGGTTCTCCCAAGTCCCTTATTACCAACCTGTTAGGGAGCGGCGGGAATACCCCTGCTCCTCCGGCTCCTGCGCCTGTTTTCCCGGAGCCGGTACTCTTCCCGATTATCTCCCCATCTTACTATGCCGCGTACCCCTCAGAAGCAGATGTACTTGCCTTGCTAACCTCTGCGGGGATGATAACCGAGGATACGGTGACAGACCTTCTGCGGATTCCGGCCCGTCTCAATGGCCTGATAGGGCAGTTTGAGCAGGATACCGGGTACGCTCCATTTCTGGCGACGGGCGTTCAGGAGACCCGGAAATTCAGACGCGATTCCCCCTCGCAGTTATGGGATATGCTCGGTGGCATCATTCCCGGCAGCATTACCCTGGTGACGCACACGGGTCTGTTTGACGAATTCGGTACTACCACTTTCACCCTCGAACCGGAGGAGTGGTACACAATGGTTCCCTATGACCCGGCCCCCCGGAAACGTCCCTATGAATACCTGAAGTTGGCACATCGAGGGAAAATCGGGGTGATTGCCGTTACCGCGAATTGGGGCTACTGGACACAATTACCGGCGGAGGTATGGCAGGCTATCCTCATGGGGACAGCGGCCCTGATTTACCCCTCCATCAAGAATGCCCTGGATGCTCAGGGAGGCGGGCCGGTCCAGCGAGTGAAGCGGGGGGAACTTGAAGTCGAACTTGCCTCCACACAGGCAGAGCGAATGGCCCTGTATACCAGTTGGTTGGGGGCCTATAAAAGCACGGTTGCTAATTATCGGCGAGACCTTATCTATTAGAGGGTCCGAAAGAAGGAAAAATGCTACCCGAAAAGATGATTATTGAGAACTCGGTACGTCCCCTGCGTATCGGGTGGTTTTCCAATTCACCCCATGCCCCTTCCGGCTACGGCCAGCAGACGCGCCTGATTGTCTCCCGGTTGCAGGAGTACGGGCATAAAATGGCCCTGTTTGTGTCACATGGCATCCAATTCGGAGCCATGCTGATAGGAGATATTCCCTGCTACCCTTCCTCCCATAACCCTTCCGGCGATTGGTCTCAACATCTGTTAGGCCCATACTCTCGCCACTTTGAAGCCGATATTACCGTCTGCTTTCTGGATGCCTGGGTTCTGAAACCCGAACTCTATGGAGAGGGTGTCCGTCCCGTGATGATGTTTCCGATTGACACGGAGGGCATTCCCCCGTCTACCCTGGATCGAATACAGAAGGCATGGGCGCGGATTACCTACTCAAAATTTGGTTATGAGCAGGTCAAGGCTGCTGGCTTAGATAGTTATTTCGTGCCTCATGGAATTGATCTTCAGGCGTATCAGCCAATGGACCGGGAAGCGGCCCGAAAACATGCCCTTCTGCCCGATGATGGCCGATTTATCGCGGTGGTCGTGGCGGCAAATAATGACCCCCTGCCGACGCGCAAGGGATGGGAGCAAATTTTTGACGGCTGGCGACGGTTCAAGGCGTCCGGTCATCCTAAAGCAAAAGACGCTCTCCTTTACATCCATACAAATTTGAATGGGCGAACCAATCTTGAGCATCTTGCGCTGTCCTACGGGTTCAACGATGGCAAGGCAATTGCCTACTGTGACCAGTTACAGCAATACCTCGGATTCGATACCGAGTTTATGCGTGCCACTTATGCCGCCGCTGATGTTTTGCTGTGTGCCTCCACGGGGGAGGGGTTCGGATTGCCCTTATTAGAGGCTCAAGCGTGCGGGACGCCGGTAATCGCCCCGGATTGGACCTCCACGGGAGAATTGATTTTTAGCGGGATGCGCATGGCGAAACGGCTCGAAAATCGGTTTATGAATAACCTTTTCGGCTTCCAATACCTCGCCGACCCGGAAGTAATTCGGGAAGCCCTCTGCGCCTTCTGCGATGCCGAGGCGGAATGGCCGGAGTATCGTCTGGCAGCCCGTGAGGGAGCCTTGCAGTACGACATCAATAAGATTGTCCTGACCCACTGGCTGCCGGTGCTGGATGAACTCAAAACGCGCTGTGAGGAGGAAGACGCCGAACATCACCGGGTACGTCTCGCGAAATCCTCCCCTGGAGAGTATCGGGATGCTGTCCTATCGGAGGTGCGGGACCTGCCCCTTTCCTCACAGCCGAAGGTGGTACTGGTCGTGCCGTCGTGGAATGAGCGGTGTGGTATCGCGGAATATTCTGGCTTCACAATGGATGCCTTGCAGAAATCAGGTACCCCCGCTGTCATCGTGGAAACGACTACTGCCGCTTGCGCGCTTGCCCGTCAGTTTGACTCCGTGGAGTCCGTTATCCTACAGCATGAGTACGTGTTTTTTGATAACCGGTCCAATCGGCTCGGTAGAGGGGAATCCACCATCGGGGCGTTTCGGGAACTCCTCAACCTGAAAAAGGAAATGAGTCAAAAGGGAGTGCCATTCAAGGTTAGCGTCCTGCTGCACACCGTCTCCCCCCGACCCTACGAACGCGGTTTGAATCGAATCATTACCCAGTTTATTGAGGAGGGACTCCCGTTCTACACGACCTCCCTTTCCGGCGCTACCTTCCTGGGTGTCAAAATGTGTCCGCTCGGTGCCTTCCCGATACCCGGTAAGAAGTACCACCCTGACGGCTCCCGTGTTACCCCGGATACCCTGACTATTGGCAATTTCGGTATCTATGGACCCCACCGGGACATCTCCGGTCAGGCGGCCCTTTGCCATGAAACAAAGTCAAGGCTTCTCGGTTCGTTCTATTGTGACAGCATGGTCAAGCGCGGGGAACTCTATACCCTGCTGTCCGGCGTTCCCCTCGTGGATACGAAGTTATGGACCGATTACGGAACGCCCCATGACATCATGGACCGCTTGCAGGAGGCAGACATCCTGTTCATGCCCCGGCCCGATGCGGGTCTCTACTATGCCTCTGCCTCGGTCTTAATGGCCCTCAATGCCCTTAAGCCGGTCATCGTCAACCGTGCCACCTGTTACGAGGATTTAGGGGATTGTGTCCTGTATGCCGATACAATGGAGGAAGCCGTCAAGCATGTAGAAAACCTCCGGGA
>Ga0137403_10001501_pt1 | contig 29275 bp, 15 predicted proteins | sample CZOMad2_1_16fung_FD_122057 | JGI IMG/M metagenome (GOLD analysis project Ga0137403, IMG submission 122057) | Vadose zone soil fungal communities from Angelo Coast Range Reserve, California, USA - CZOMad2_1_16fungal (Hybrid Assembly) | ecosystem: Environmental > Terrestrial > Soil > Vadose zone... | reverse complement strand
TGTTCTTGCCCTCAGTCTCGAAATAGAGCACGCCGGCATCTTTCAGCTTAACGAATGCAGCGTCCCAGAAATGCAGATGCAGAATTTCACTTTCACGCGGCAGGAAGTCATACTCGATATCCAAGCGATCCATGGTCTCAAGGTGGCGGCGCAACACCGCAATCGAGATCAGGTCGCCAATGCTGGCCGTTTCATTTCCGCCGGCTTCGATTTCGTGTAGCGCCTGCTGGCGAGCTGAAAGGTTCTGCTTGTCCGCTTCGTACCACTGTGAAACTCGTGCGTAGAGATCCCAACAGTAGTAATCAAAGCGCGGCTGACGCGCGAGCTGCTCAATTTCATTTCTTGTTTTTTTCTCAAGACGCAAAAATCCGACAACCACGTCCGCCACTTGGACACCGGTGTTGTCGATGTAATTCTGAACATCCACTTCCCTGCCGGCGAATCGCAAGAGCCGCACAAAAGTGTCGCCCAGGATGGCATTGCGCAGGTGTCCGACGTGCGCGGCTTTGTTGGGGTTGATGCTGGAATGCTCGACGAGAATTTTACCGGCGGGAGCCTCCGCCCTGGGCTTCACATCCGATGCCAAAGATTCAGCGAGTTCGGCGCGATTCACCCGCGCGTTGATGTAGCCCGCTCCCGCCAGTTCCAGCTTCTCAAAGCCTTCAATTGATCCCAGCCCCGCGATAATTTCCTGCGCAATATTTCGCGGCGCCTTGCGTAGTTTTTTGGCAAGCTCAAATGCCAGCGGCAAAGCGTACTCACCAAGTTCAACTTTCGGCGGTTGTTCTATTACGACCTTCGGCAGGTCGAGGCCGTAGCTGCGGCGCACAAAATCGCGCACGCGCTCCGCGAACCGGCGTTCCAGGTGGCGATACACGCGGCCTCTAAGGTGTTGGAGAAAAGAGCGATTCTAACAAACTCTGCCATGAGGCGAAGTTTGACGCCGCGCGCAGGAGTTCCCTATCATGAAAATTCGGTGAGTCTTAGTTGTCGGTCATTAGCTAACCATCTTTGGCCAAGACTAACGATTAGCGACTAGCGGCGGTTCCTATGCGCATTGCTTACCTCGACTGTTTCTCCGGCATGAGTGGCGACATGTTCCTGGGCGCGCTCGTGGATGCCGGAGTGCCTGCGCGCCTCTTTGAGGAGACTATCGCAGCGCTAAACGTTGGGGCACGGCTCGATATTTCACGGGTGAATCGGAGTGGGATTAGGGCGACGAAGGTGGATGTCTACGTCAATGGCGAAAAGGAGCTGCCGCGCGAGCAGTATTGGGAACAGCATGCCCACTCGCATGAGCGCCCGCACGGGCATGACCATGATCATTCTCATCACCAAGAGCCGGCTGCGCTGCGGGAGCACAATTTCTCTCTGACGCAAGCCGTAGAGGATGTGCCCGCGAAAACGCGGTCCGGAGTGCCTGCGCCACACGAGCATGCTCAGGAGCACGGTCGGGGATTGAAGGAGATCCGCGAGATCATTCGAAAGTCCGCGATCAGCGAGAGCGCGAAAAATACCGCAATCAAAATCTTCGAGGCTCTCGGAGCGGCGGAAGCGAAGATCCACAACAGCAGCATCGAAGAAGTTCACTTTCATGAGGTCGGAGCGGTGGACGCAATGGTGGATATCGTGTGCGCTGCGGTTGGCGCCGAGGCACTCGATGTAGACCAGATTGTTTGCTCGCCGCTCAATGTCGGCGGCGGAACGGTTAAGTGCGCGCACGGAACTTTTCCTGTACCGGCCCCGGCAACGCTTGAGCTTTTGCAAAACGCTCCGGTGTATTCGTCAGGAATAGACGTGGAACTGGTCACGCCAACCGGAGCCGCCATCGTAAGGACTCTGGCCACGCGCTTCGGTTCATTTCCAGCTATGAAGGTTCAGAAAATCGGCTACGGAGCCGGTACGCGGGATTTCGCGGGTCACGCCAACGTGGTTCGCCTGAGTATTGGAGAATCGCAAACTGAAATGGCGGCAAACGTCTCGCACGAGACCATCGCGGTTCTGGAAGCGAATTTGGACGATCTCAACCCGCAGGTGTTCGGTTATGTTATGGATCGTCTGCTGCAGGAAGGGGCGTTGGATGTATTTGGGATTCCCGTGCAAATGAAAAAGAGTCGTCCCGGAATGCTGCTGACGATTTTGGTAAAACCAGAAGATGCAGCCAGGCTCACGGAGATTATTTTCTCCGAGACCACGACTCTTGGCGTGCGCCGTCGCGATGAGAGCCGTCAGACGCTGACGCGGAAGTGGATCACGGTGAGCACGCAATGGGGCGATGTACGCTTGAAAGTTGCCAGCATGAACGGGACAGTAACCAATTATGCGCCAGAATACGAAGATTGCCGCAAGATCGCTACCGAGCACCGAGTTCCTCTGAAAGATGTGATGCAGGAAGCCGTCCAGCACTATTTGAAAGCGTTTTGAAGTAAGAAATAGCTAATTGGAAATTGCCATTCCGCGAGAAGCCGGGGGAATTTACAGTTCCGTCACCATAACTTTTAAGAACAAGCAATGAGCAAAACTTTCTACATCACCACGCCCATCTATTACGTGAATGCGCGGCCACACATCGGGCACGCGTATACCACGATCGCCTGCGACACGATAGCGCGGCGGCAGCGCATGATGGGCTTCGACACATATTTTCTTACTGGCACTGACGAGCACGGGCAGAAGATCGAGCGCGCAGCCCAAGCTGCGGGCAAGACCCCGCAACAGCTCACCACGGAAGTTTCCGCCGAATTTCGTGCTCTCTGGGACCGCTTGGGCCTTACGTATGACGATTTCATCCGGACTACGTCGGAGCGCCACAAACAAGGAGTGCAGACTCTCTGGCGGAAGATTCGCGACAACGGCCACATCTACAAGGGCCAGTACATCGGGCAGTATTGCGTTTTCGACGAGCTTTACGTGGATGTTGTCGGGCCAGGAGCTCCATGCCCGGAGTGTGGCCGACCGACCGAGACCGTGAAAGAAGAAAATTATTTCTTCAAGCTTTCGGCTTTTCAGGACAAGCTGCTGCGCCTGTACACCGAACAACCTGATTTCATCCGTCCGGAAACGCGGCGCAACGAAGTGATTTCATTCGTGCGTTCCGGGCTGCGCGATCTTTCCGTCAGCCGCTCGACGTTTTCCTGGGGTATTCCGGTACCCGATGATCCCAAACACGTGATTTACGTGTGGATGGATGCTCTCGCCAACTACATCACCGCGCTTGGCTACGGATCAGACGATACGAAGTTGTTCGAGAAATTTTGGCCCGCCAACCTGCAAATGATTGGCAAGGAGATCGTGCGCTTCCACTGCGTTTACTGGCCGGCGTTCCTGATGGCGGCTGGCTTACCGTTGCCGCAGCGAATCCACGCGCACGGCTGGTTGCTGTTTGAAGAAAACAAGATGTCCAAGTCGCGCGGGAACATTGTGCGCGCAGAAACCATTGTTGACGTGCTTGGCGCTGATGCCCTGCGTTATTTCCTTCTGCGCGAAGTTGTCTTCGGCCAGGATGGCTCGTTCTCATTCGATGCCCTGGTCCAACGCTACAATGCCGATCTCGCAAATGGGCTTGGCAATCTCGCCAGCCGCACGCTCACGATGATCACGCGTTATTTTCGCGGCGAAGTGCCGTATCCATCGCGCACCTCGAGCCGGAAGCCGGCGGACGATGCAGTTGCGCAAAGCGCCGCCAAACTGATTAGCGAATACCACTCGCTCTTCGAGGATCGCCAGTTCTCACGTGCGCTGGAGGCAGCATGGGGGCTGGTGGCAAGCGTCGACAAATACATTGTCGAAAATGAGCCCTGGGCTTTGGGCGAAAAGCAGGATGAGGAAAGCCGGGCTCGTCTGGCGACAGTGCTCTACACGTGCGCCGAAGCGCTGCGCATCGTGACAGCGTTGGCGCATCCCGTGATTCCTGAAGCCACGGCGAAAATCTGGACTCAGCTTGGTCTCGGGGAGATCAAGAAGTATCCCCTTCAGGACCTGCATTGGGGACAGCTTCACCTAGGCACGAAGCTGGGCAAAATCGAACCGGTATTTCCCCGCGCGGACAAGAGCGCCGTCGAGAGAATGCAGAAGATGGAAGATGAAGGACGCACCGCAGCCGTCGCGACCGAAACGCGAACTGTATTGCCGGAGGCCCCTCCGGCAGTTGGGACGCAAGCTGCGGTTTCTCCGCAGGCATCTGCAACGGCTCCGGACGGTAAGATCAGCATTGACGAGTTCGCCAAAGTAGAGCTGCGGGTGGGACAGGTGAAACTTGCGGAAAAAGTGAAAGGAGCCGACAAGCTTTTGCGGCTCGAAGTGGATCTTGGCACCGAAGTGCGGCAGGTGGTAGCGGGAATTGCCGAAGCCTATGCGCCGGAAATGCTGATCGGACGCAAGGTGGTCATTGTAGTGAATCTCGCTCCGCGAAAACTGCGCGGACTGGAGTCAAACGGGATGATTGTTGCTGCCTCTCCTGAGGGTGGAAAGCCGGTTTTGTGCAGCTTTCTGGAAGATGTGCCGGTGGGGACAAGGTTGAAATAGACCACCGCCAAGGGCTACCTTTGCCGCGTGGGTTTCGCTAACTGCTGATGACTGAGGACAGCCGACTGATTCTCGTAGATTCCCACGCTCACCTCGAAATGGAACAGTTCGACTCTGACCGTGAGCAGATGATTGCGCGGGCCCGCGAAGCTGGCGTTGAATCAATCGTCGCGATCGGCAGCGGCACCGGTCCTGGCTCGCTCGATTGCGGAATTCAGTTAGCTGAGAAGTACGAATTAATTTACGCCACCATCGGTATTCATCCCCATGAAGCGAAGCTGGCAACCGATGCGGATTTTCAGGAACTCGGTCAGCTCGCAAGAAGGCCCAAGGTGATTGCCTGGGGAGAAATCGGCCTCGATTATTTCTACGACCACTCGCCTCGTGACGTTCAGAAGCAAGTTTTTCTTAAACAACTGGAGCGTGCGGGGGCGGCGAGGTTGCCGGTTGTAATCCATTGCCGCCCATCGGATGGCAGCGACAATGCCTGGCAAGACTGTCTTTCACTGCTCGAACAGCATTGGCGAGCTAGCAGTCTGGGCGGCATCCTACACTGTTTTACCGGTGCCTGGTCCTATGCCAAACGTGCGCTCGACTTAGGCTTCATGATTTCCTTCGCCGGAAATATCACTTTTCCCAAAGCGCAGCCCATTCGCGATGCAGCCAAGCAGGTGCCACTCGATCGCCTGCTCATCGAAACCGATTCCCCATTCCTGGCCCCGGTTCCGCATCGCGGCAAGCGGAACGAGCCGGCATTCGTAAAGGAAATCGCCCGCCAACTGGGCGAATTGCGCGGTATTTCTACCGAAGAAGCCGGATACCTGACAGCCAGCAATTTCTACAAATTTTTCAGACTGGCTGAATCGAACAAAGACAAAGTTCCAGGGCGTTAAAGCCGCCTCTTCTGGTACCCTCAAAGGTTGGTTTGCACAGTTTTCGGGAAGTGACATGCCAGAAAATACTTTCGACATTGTGAGCAAGATCGACTTGCAGGAGGTCTCCAACGCTATCCAGCAGGCACTGAAGGAGATTCACACGCGCTTCGATCTGAAGGACTCAAAGTCGAGCATCGTGCTCGAGGGTAAAGATGCGATCATTCTGCAGTCAGTTGACGAATTCAAATTGAAAGCGGTCAACGATGTCTTTCAGCAAAAGTTAGTGAAACGCGGCGTGCCCTTGAAGGGTCTAACCTACAGCGCGGTGGAATCGGCCTTGGGCGGAACAGCCCGCCAGCGCATCACCATGCAACAAGGCATACCCATCGAGAAGGCACGGGAGATCGTCAAATTGATCAAGAATTCAAAGAAAAAAGTGCAGGCCTCGATCCAGGGAGATTTGGTACGGGTAAGCGGTAAGGATCGCGACACACTCCAGGAAGTGATCGCGCTGCTGCGCCAGCAGGATTTCGGAATCGATATGCAATTCACGAATTACCGCACAAATTGATAACTTACCGCGGAGGCATGGAGACAATGACGGTCAATTACGTGAGCCTGAGTTTGTTCTCCGTGTCTCTGTGCCCCAGTGGTGAGATAAAGGTGCGATGAGCACGCCCGCCACCATCAACGGAAAAGAAGTTTTCGACCTTCTCCGCGACGATCTCGCAGCTATCGAACGCGAATTCGGCCGCGATACTGTGGCTGGCGTCGAGGCCATCACCGAGATTGGCGAATACCTGCGTGGCGGCGGCGGGAAGCGCATCCGGCCAGCATTGCTGCTTCTTTCTTCAAAACTCTTCAATTATCAGGGTCGCGGCGCTATCCGTCTGGGAGCGGTAGTTGAAATCATCCACACCGCCACGCTGGTGCACGACGACATTATTGACGAAGCCCAAATCCGCCGTGGTCGCCCCGCCGCAAATACGCAGTGGGGTAATTCGAAGTGCGTGCTAGCCGGTGACTGGCTGTACATGCAGGCGTTCAAAATCGCTGTGCAAGAACGCAACTTCCGCATTCTGGATACATTGATTGATTTGACCCAGCAAATGGTGGAAGGTGAACTCCTGCAGATGGAAAAGCTCGGCAAACTGATTTCGCTCGACGAGCACTTTGACCTCATCTACCGGAAAACCGCATGCTTGTTTTCCGTATGCATGCGGATGGGCGGAATTCTTGGCGGCGCCACGCGCGAGCAGGAAGAAAGTTTGGCGCAATACGGTCACGATCTTGGCATGGCTTTCCAGATCACCGATGACGTGCTCGACCTTACCGCATCTGAAAATGTGCTCGGCAAACCGGTAGCCAGCGATCTGCGCGAAGGCAAAGTAACCATGGCTGTAATCCACGCGTTGGAACGCTGCACGGCCAGTGAGCGCAAGCAGATTGAAACTGTGCTCGAGGAGCGGGCATTTGACGGAGTCACCCATACCGAGATTCTGGAGATTTTAGAGAAGTACGGGTCGCTCGAAGCGGCCAACACCCGCGCTCTCCGCTTTGCCGAGCTCGCGCGAAACGCAATTTGCAGTTTTCCCGACAGTGAAATCAAGCGCGCCCTGCTCTGGGCGCCGGAATTCGTCGTAGCTCGGGAAAAATAATCACACACCTCAGCAGTTAGCTTCACTCCACCACTGCCGCTAACCAGAGCTATTGGAACCGGTATCCCGGCTTGAGCTCACAGCGGTAGACCTTGGTCCGGTCTGGATTGACTCTGGCATTGCAGTCCGCCCAACTCAAGTGAAGAGCTGGCCCCAGCGGAAAGATGATCGTTGATCGCTCCATGTCAGCCTCAATACTCACACCTTCCGATTCGGACGGCAGAGTGAAATTGAGCGCTCGACCGAAGATCACGGGATACGAGTGATGGATCATCTCGCTGGCCATGGGATGAAAGACTTCGGCTTCCAACAGGAACGTAGTTGTGTCGGACCAACCGCGAGCCGATACTGAGATCGTCTCACCACCCTTGGAGAACTGATCCGATTCGATTTTTGTAAACGGGCACGGCCCGGCAATGCACGAGACTCTGGCGTCGCGAAATTCGTTTCCTGTTCCGGCATCCAGAGATGCGCCGCCGATCGCGGCTTTCCACTTGCCGTCGGGCGAGCATGGATCCTGCCCGTTGCACGGCACATTGCCTTTATTCTCAATTTGAAATACTTGCACCGCACTACCTATATTCACCGCTGCCATGGTCTTGATCGAGTATCTTATCCGGACATTTCCCACCAAAGATTGAGACTGGTTGGCCTCGATGCGGGTCTCCCGAGGGAGTGGCGTCATGCGAGCAACGTAAAGTTTGTCACTGGCGAATTCCTTTAAATCGAGCGGCCTGTAACCGGGGTGCCGAAATTGAAGGGTGACCGCATGACCTCGCCGAAGTGCGATGGGCAGCGTGATTCGAAAGTATCCCATAGCGTCAGATTTGGCAGTAACGGTTTTCAACTCGTTCGCCGCCGTAATCTCGACGTCAGCTATGGGCAATTCTTTTTTTGGATCAGGATCCTGCATGGTGACTGCGCCCCTGAGCGATACGGGCTTGCGATGAAAAGTAAAAAAGAGCGCAGTGCCTAAAATGACGCTAGCCACGGCCGCCGCCACGACCCATCCTGCAACCGATCGTTTTTTTCCCATCCTGAGACTTACGCCGGGTTCCGAGGTAGCTGCCATGGCACCATTCTAGGGTCTTTATCTATCCGAAAGATCGGTTAATATCAAGATACGGCGGATGACAAATCAGAAGTCTAAACAGCTTTCGCGCCGGAAGGTGCTGAAGCAAATCCTGGGGACTGGTATGTGCATACCGTGCGCGCAATTCCTGTCTCTTGTGCCCACGTCTGCGCAGTCGCGGGTACCTGAACATCCTGCTGCATCCCCTTCTCTTTCACAGGAAGATGATAAGTTCCTTGACGACCTGGAGAACCGCAATTTTCAGTATTTTTGGGAGCAAGCTAATCCAAAAACCGGCTTGGTGAAGGACAGATGCAACGTCAAAATTAATGATCAAGGCATTGTGGCCAGCATTGCGGCCACTGGTTTCGGCCTGACAGCCTTGTGCCTCGGGCAAAAACACGGCTGGATCCCCCTCGCAGCGGCACGAGAGCGTGCTCTGACCACGCTCCGATTCCTCTGGAAAAAGTTGCCCAATCACCGAGGATTCTTCTATCACTGGGCGAATATAAATACCGGCGAGAGAGTGTGGGATTCGGAGGTGTCTTCGGTCGATACGACCATTTTGCTGTGCGGGGTTATCACTTGCCAGCAATATTTCCAGCATTGGGAAATCTCCCAGTTGGCGCATGACATTTTCAATCGCGTGGACTGGACATGGCTCTCAGAAGACACCACCTTACTACCACATGGCTGGACCCCCGAATTTGGGTTCCTCCCGTACCGCTGGGATCACTACAGTGAGCTGATGATGATGTATCTGTTGGGGCTGGGATCATCTTCTCATCCGTTGCGGCCAGAAGCCTGGTATGCCTGGAAACGCTTGACCTTCGACTATGATGGCTTACGCTACATCGGGTCCTTTGCTCCCCTCTTCATACACCAATATTCGCAAGCCTGGTTTGACTTTCGTGGCAAACGGGATAGATTTGCTGATTATTTTCGAAATTCAGCCATTGCTACTGAGGCACACCGTCGTTTTTGTTTGGAATTATCCAAACAGTTCCCGACGTACAAAGACGACATGTGGGGAATAACGGCTTCTGACTCTCAAACCGGCTATGTGGTTTGGGGTGGACCGCCGGCGGTTGGCCCCATTGATGGGACCCTGGTGCCCAGTGCCTCCGCGGGTTCGCTGCCCTTCTTGCCCCAGCCCGTCATGCTCGTTCTGCAGACGATGAAGAATCGCTATGGGACCGCGTGGAGCAAGTACGGCTTTGTGAACGCGTTCAATCCGCTCACCAATTGGTATGACAGCAGCGTGATTGGAATTGATACCGGAATCACTATGCTCATGGCGGAGAACACTCGAACCGGCTTCGTCTGGGAAACATTCATGAAGAGTCCAGAAGCACGTCGGGGAATGGACCGCGCCGGCTTCAGGAGTTATTACCAGCCTCGAATTGATGATCCTAAAGGCTCGGCCCCTGCAGGATCGCAGTAAGTTTCTCAAAACCTCCCAGAGGATTTTTTTCAAAAAACGTGGAATTTTTTCGCGCGGATTTGGCGATAAAGCCTTGCCACAACTTGGGTTCCGGCAACCCGGTTGGGTCCGCTGCAACACCCCACCCACTCAAAGGTGCAGAGGATAAAGGGGTAACCAGGAAATTCTCGGTGGCTTGGTGTGACCCCAACCTGCCTTCGCGTGATGATTCAGGTATGGAACTCAACGTGAAGTGACTTAGCTTGGAATCCGCTCCGCTCAGCGAAAGTTTCCGGCTCTCAGGCAACCCTTAGGAAGGGACTGGGGACCTCAATTCTTAACCTTTTTTGGTCTGTTTACCCATTAGGAATTTGGATCCTAGAATCCCTGTTCCGGAAGCGATTGTCGCGCAGGTTCAACGGGAGCGATTTCCAGGGTTCTGATATGGCTGAGCGGGAAAATTTTTGGAAGGGATGGCGGGAGCGCTTTTCGGCCCTCCGCAATGTGCCACCGGTCCTCAGAATTGTCTGGGAATCCGGTCCGGTGGTCGTGGGCTTGGGGCTTGCCTTCCGCTTTCTGGCTTCGTTCGTCCCCGTCCTGGCTCTCTGGATCACGAAACTAATCATTGACACCATCGTGCGTGCGGTTGCTGCGCATCGGCCGGTGGAAGGTTCGCTTTGGTGGCTAGTCGCTGCGGAATTCGCGCTGGCCATATTCGGTAGCGTTCTCGGCCGGACAATTGACTATTTGGACGCTCTGCTGGCTGACAACTACACCCGGCACGTCAGTATCCAGGTGATGAAGCACTCTGCTGATTTGGATCTCCTGGCATACGAGAACCCGGTTTTTTATGACCGGCTCGAGCGAGCGCGCGTGCAAGCGACGGATCGGCTGGGAATGATTCAGTCGATAGGGCGACTCATTCAGCAAGTGATTACCGCTGGGTCTTTGTCGGTTTCAATTCTCCTGTTTTCACCCTGGTTGTTGTTGCTCTTGATCGCTGGCATTATTCCTGCGTTTCTTGGCGAAAGCCATTTCGCCTTTCTCGGATACGCCCGGAATCTGCGCCAGACCCCAATTCGCCGGCAACTCGATTATTTGCGTGTCCTGGGAGGAAGCAGAGAAGCTGCGAAGGAGCTCAAGCTCTTTGGATTGAAGGATTTCCTCGTTGAAAGGTTCACCAAGCTCTCGAACCAAATTTACCTGGAGAACGTCGCATTAGCACGGCGCAGGCTGGTGGCGGGAGCTTTCCTGTCGCTGGTCGGAACGGCAGGCTATTACTCTGCATACGTATATGTGATCTGGCGCACGGTGGCAGGATTCCTGAGCATCGGTACCCTGACCTTCCTCACCGGGGCAATCGTTCAGGCAAGCAGCAATATCCAACAGATATTTTCCACGCTTTCAAGTATTGCGGACCAAGCCCTGTTTCTTACCGACCTGCTTGCATTCTTCGAGATGCGACCCACTATTCGGTCTAAGCCGAATGCGTTGCCGACTCCGAGTCCCATTCTGCACGGATTCGAATTCCGTAACGTATCGTTCCGCTATCCGGGAACCTCACGTCTTGTCCTCCGAGACCTGAATTTTCGCCTCGGCGCGGGCGAGCGCGTTGCCCTAATCGGGGAAAACGGAGAAGGCAAGACCACGCTTGTTAAGCTCATGACCCGCCTTTACGACCCGGAAAAAGGGCAAGTGCTCCTCGATGGCGTGGACCTCCGCGAATACAACCTCGAAGACCTCTACCGAAAAATCGGCGTCATTTTTCAGGATTTCGTGCGCTACGAGATGACCGCCCGTGAAAACATCGCGATCGGGCAGATCGAGGATCTCGGCAACTTGGAACGGCTGCAATTGGCTGCTAAGAAAAGCATGGCGGATACGGTGATCGGACGCCTTCCCTGCGGATATGAACAAATGCTAGGGCGGCGCTTTGAAGAGGGAGTAGACCTCTCAGGAGGTGAGTGGCAGAAAGTTGCGCTGGCGCGCGCGTATCTCCGCGACGCGCAGGTGCTCATCCTTGACGAACCCACTGCTGCGCTGGATCCGCGCAGCGAATACGCAGTCTTCCAGCGATTTGCCGATCTTACGGCCGGCAAAACTGCTCTTTTTATTTCGCACAGATTCTCCACCGTGCGCATGGCGGATCGTATTGTCGTGCTCGAAAACGGCAGAATTGCCGAGGATGGCAATCATGAGGAACTGGCTAATCTCGGTGGTCGTTATGCAGAGATGTTTGAAATGCAAGCGGCCAGCTATCGATAGGAAATTAGAAAGTTAGATGCCCCAGAATACACATCTAGAGCTTATTAGCGCAGAAACCGAACGCCTGCCCGAACCCGCGAGGGAAGCCGCCAACGTTCAGATCTTGCGCAAGAAAGCGGCAGAGTTGGCATGCAGTGTAACTCTGTTGCCGGAGATGCAGTCGTCCCCGACGTTTCGCCACCGCTGTGGCGTGCTGAAAAGTAAACTCAAACCTCTATTCGCGGCTTTGGAATCATCACCGCCGGAATCACCCACTTCGGATGATTTTCGCTGGCTTTATGAAAACAGCCGGGTATTGTATGGCGAACTTCAGAATACCGTTGCAGCACTCAAGTCACAGCGGAACCTAGCCCACGTCCGTACCGAGGCAGGCAAAATCGTCCCGCGGGCCCTTGCGCTGGCAGAGGGCTTTCTGGAAGCCACTTCCTATGAGTTCAGCGAGCCGGAATTTACTTTGTTTGTCGAAACCCTTCAACAAACCACCATTCTGACAATGCGGGAGCTTTGGGTTCTTGTCTCAGCCCTGAAGCTAATCCTTCTGGAACAGATCGCTGCGCATGCTGGTTCTATCATCCGTGATCCGCGCGAGTCGAATGGTGTGTGCGTTTACGTACGCAATCTCCGGAATATCGGTCAAGTTACGTGGAAAGAGGTTCTCGAGCCGCTGATTGCCTTTGACCGCATTCTGCGGCAGGATCCAGCGGACTGTTACAGCAAAATGGATTTTGAAAGCCGCGATTTTTACCGGCGTAAATTGTCGAATATTGCGGCCCACTCCAGTTTCAGCGAGATGGAGGTTGCCCAGGAAGCGCTTGCTTTGGCTGAGGAAGCTCGCCGGCGGAGCTACAAGAATCCGAGAATAGGCCTGCGCGAATCGCACATAGGTTATTACCTTGTCGATAGGGGAGCGGATCTTCTTTATCAGAGGATAGGTTTCAAGCGCCCATTAGGGCAAGAAGTCGAAGCGTCATTGCGCAGATTTCCGGATAAATTCTTCCTGCTGGGGATTGGAATACTTACGTTCACCATTGCATTGGCAGCTGGGTCGCTGCTCTACGATTCCCACAGTTCCGTTGGTTTTGTTGTTGCCTCAATTTTGATGTTGTTGTTACCCGTCTCCCAGAGTGCAGTGCAGTTGATGAATCAGCTAATCACTTCACTCCTGCCGGCGGAGATTCTTCCAAAACTCGACTTGTCCGAAGCAGTTCCGGATGACTGCATTACCATGGTCGCAGTTCCGAGTCTGCTGTTGAATGAAAAGCAGGTACACGGCCTGGTTGAGGACCTGGAGGTACGCTTTCTCGGGAACCACGATCCAAATATTCATTTCGCGCTCCTGACGGATTTGCCTGATTCGCGTGAGCCTGCTCGAGAAGACAACCCGCTAATCGATCTATGTACCGATTTGATTCGCGAACTGAATGAGAGATATGCCGGACAGGGGATGGGATCGTTCTTCCTGTTCCATCGTCACCGCGTTTACAACCCGCGCGAAAGAGCTTGGATGGGTTGGGAGCGCAAGCGCGGAAAACTACTGGATTTTAACAAACTACTCCGCGGGAAATACGACAGCTTTCCTGTAAAAGTTGGAGACCTTTCCATACTCACGCAGGTCCGGTTCGTTATTACTCTCGATGCGGATACGGAACTTCCGCGCGGAACGGCACACCGGATGATCGGGGCTCTAGCACATCCGTTGAACCAAGCTGTTATTGATCCGGAGAAGAATATTGTCGTCAGCGGATACGGCATCCTGCAGCCGCGGGTTGGAGTCAGCGTGCAAAGCACAGCACTGTCACGGCTTGCTGCCATCTATGCGGGTGAAACCGGCTTGGATATCTACACCCGGGCTGTTTCAGACGCCTATCAAGATCTGTTTGGCGAGGGCATCTTCACCGGCAAGGGAATCTATGAAGTAGATACTGTTTATCGCGTCCTCGATCGGCGATTCCCGCGAAATGCGCTGCTGAGTCACGATTTGATCGAAGGCGCATACGCACGGGCCGGCTTGGTAAGCGATATCGAGGTGATTGAGGATTATCCTTCCCACTACAGTGCCTACAACCGCCGCAAACATCGTTGGCTGCGCGGTGACTGGCAGATCGCGGGATGGCTATTCCCCAGGGTGACTGAGGAATCCGGGGAGCATGCGCCGAATCCGATTTCATCCATTTCGCGATGGAAGATTTTCGATAATCTACGCCGCAGCTTGGTGGAGCCAGCAACGTTTTTGCTGCTTGTGCTTGGTTGGCTTGCGCTCGGCGGGCGCCCGTTATATTGGACCCTGCTCACCATTTGCATTCTGTTTATCCCAGCGTGGAGCCAGTTTGCCCTTAACCTCCTACGCGCGCTATTCAAGCTCAATCCGATCATTGCCCGCGAAGCTCTCGATGCGCTCTACACTGCGAATATCAACCTCTTTTTCACACTGACCTTCCTTGCCCACCAGGGGTTGCTCTCGCTCGATGCAGTGGTGCGTGCTCTCGTCCGGCGGATCATCACCCATCGCCGGCTTTTGGAATGGGAAACGGCGGCAGAAGCCGAGCTTGGTCGAGGGCGTGCACCAGCGGATCTATATCTGAACTGGATGCCAGCCCTCGCGTTCGGACTGGGTCTTCTAGTGTTGGTCACGCGGCCTAATGCCCTCCCTGCTGCGCTGCCGATTCTATTGCTCTGGGGCTGCAGCAAAATCATTTCCGCGTGGCTGAACCGGCCGCCTGCGTCACGAAGCCAAGTCTCTCGTACCGAGGCGTCATTTCTTCGCAATTCTGCTGTTCACATGTGGCGGTATTTTGCCGAGTTCAGCACCGAAGAACACAACTGGTTGATACCGGACAATATCCAAGAGCAACCGCCGGCCGTAGCGGCCCGTGTGTCGCCCACCAATCTGGGCTTCCTGCTGAATGCGAGGCAGGTGGCATGTGAGTTCGGATATCTCACCGTCCCAGAATTTACGGAACAGACCCTGAGGACACTTGCGACCGTATCAAGTCTGCGTAAGCATCGCGGGCACCTGCTGAACTGGTACGATACGCGCACGCTTCAGCCCCTCGCCCCGCTCTTTGTTTCCTCCGTCGATAGTGGCAATTTGCTGGCTTCGCTTTGGACCCTGCAGCAGGGCTGTTTGGAGCGGTTGCGCCAGCCAATGTTGCAGAAGTGTTTAGCGGAGGGGTTGCTTGATAATCTTCGTGTACTTGTATCTTTAGGTGCGTTCCCCGGCGATTGGCTTTCCATTTGTGAGCGGGAGATGAACACGGAGAATTGGTTGCAATCCTTGCTGGATCTGCCCGAATCGACTTTTGATCGAGTTCGTGCTTTCATTTCCAATTCTACGGACGCCGCCAGTGGTCACTGGTTTACGCAAGAGGCAATCTCACGAGTTCAAGCCATTAAAGAAACTGCACGCAACTATGCACCATGGTTCTTGCCAGAATTTGCGGCTCTGCGGAACGATCGTTTCGTTAATCTTAAATTGATGGACAACCTAGCGTTGGAGCGAGTGCCAGATTTCAGTGATAAGTTATCCAACCGGATCGATGTGGCGATCCATCTGGCTTCTCCAGAGCACAGAGCGCTATATGAGCGTCTTCGCGATCTGATTCTTCAAGCGCGACCGAATGTGGTACGGCTAATCAGAGATCTGCGAATCGTTGCTGCTGAGGCAGGTAAGCTCGCTGATGAAATGGACTTTGAGTTTCTTCTAAACCGACGCCGCAAGCTGATGTCGGTCGGGTTCAATGTGGAATTACAACAGCTCCATCCTGCTTGCTACGATCTGCTCGGCACAGAATCCCGTACTGCAGTCTTTGTTGCTATTGCCAAAGAGGATATTCCGCAAGAGAGCTGGTTCTTGCTTGGCCGGGCGCATACCCTCGACCGAGGACGTCCTGTACTGCTGTCGTGGACTGGAACTTTGTTCGAGTACTTAATGCCCGCACTCTGGATGCGCACCTATTCAAATACACTTCTGGAGCGCTCGCGCGCTGCGGCTTTGCGCTCACAGCAGGCACACGCCAGGCATAAAGGGGTCCCCTGGGGCATTTCCGAATCAGCCTATTTCAAACTTGATGAGACTGGAAATTACCAATATCACGCTTTCGGGCTTTCGCACCTTGCAATGCGCAAATGTGAGGTCAATGGGCTCGTCATTTCGCCTTACTCCACTTTTCTCGCCTTGAACATTGACTGTTCAAGCGCATTGCGGAATCTGCGGCGAATGGCCGATTTGGGTTGGTTCGGCAAATATGGCTTCTACGAAGCTGCGGACTATAGTTCTTCCCGGCGCAGGTTCTGGGGGACAAGTCATAAGCTGGTACGATGCTGGATGACCCATCATCAGGGGATGAGCCTGCTCGCCATTGCTAATTTTCTGCATGGAAATGTCGTGCAGCGATGGTTCCATAGCAATCGGCGTGTGCAGGCAACAGAACTATTGCTGCACGAAAAGCCAGTCGCCCACGTCCGAAGAAGAGATATGCCGCACAGAGTTGCTGCTGCCTGAACAACAACCCTGAGTGAGATCGCTCTGAATGCAAAAACCGTCTAGAAGCCACCGCCCAGTTATTTTTATTGTGGCGATGGCGCTGGTTCTGAGCGTTGCTCCAGCCCAGGGGCAAGCCACTGCCCACCCAGAACTCATCACCGCAGATGCTAATGCTCCTTCGCGACCCTTCCCTCATTTCTGGGAGAAGATGTTTGGCTCTGGCCGCGCCATTCTCAGCCTGCGCGAAAGTTACCGCCGAGATCTACGCGAAGTCAAACAGGCTACTGAGTTCGAATACGTGCGCTTCCATGCTATTTTCCACGACGAGGTCGGAGTGTATCAGGAAGATAGCGAAGGGCGCGCCAGCTATAACTTCTCCTACGTAGACCAAATCTACGACGGCTTGCTGGCCAACGGAGTTCGGCCGTTTATCGAATTGAGTTTCATGCCAAGAGAGTTGGCGGCGAAGGACATCCTGCACCCTTTTTGGTACAAGCCGAATGTCTCCCCGCCAAAGGATTGGGACAAATGGGATCCGCTCATAACAGCTTTTATCAAGCATCTAGTCGAGCGATACGGCATCGATGAGGTTGCAAGATGGTATTTCGAAGTCTGGAATGAACCCAACATTGATTTCTGGGCAGGCGAGCCGAAACAGGCAACCTACTGGCAGCTTTATGATCACACTGCTCGCGCCATTAAGAAGGTGAACACCCGGCTTCGCGTGGGAGGTCCCACAACCGCCCAAGCTGCATGGGTGGATGTTTTCATAGAACATTGCGCGCGAAACAATGTCCCTCTGGATTTTGTTTCCACCCACGTCTATGGAAACGATCGATCCCAAGACGTATTCGGTACGAACGAAGATATTCCGCGCGACAAAATGGTCTGCCGGGCGGTGAACAAAGTTCATGAGCAGATCAAGACTTCGCTCATGCCGAACGTTCCTCTGATCTGGAGCGAGTTCAATGCCAGCTATAAGAACGAACCTTCAGTAACTGACTCGATCTATATGGGGCCTTGGTTGGCCGACACCATTCGCCAGTGTGACGGCCTAGTGGACATCATGGCGTACTGGACGTTCTCCGATGTGTTTGAAGAACAGGGAGTGGTAAAGACCCCTTTTTACGGTGGCTTCGGGCTAATTGCGGCTGGTGATATTCCGAAGCCGTCATATTATGCCTTCCGGCTCTTGCATAAGCTTGGGGATCGACGCATCACCCTCAATTCAGATTCTGCGCTGCTTACCTTGAGGAGCGACGGCACTGTTGTGCTGGCTGTCTGGAACTACGCCTCTCCGGATCAGCCCGGTTCGACGAGAGATTTTGTCGTGCACTTCAAGAACACGAAGGCACAGCAGGCGCAGGTTTGGCGATTAGATAGTGACCACGGAGATGTTCATTCCGCATACGAAAAAATGGGAGCGCCTCGTTATCCCACGCAAGCAGAACTCCAACAGTTGCGCTCCGCTTCTGCACTCATCGCCCCTGAGACGCGTGAGCTCAAGAATGGCGAACTGACTCTTGATGTACCCGCTCATGGCCTGGCATTAGTGGAGCTTAAATAACGCGACAGGACAGATGGAGCCAACCGTTTTCACCCTCCGTGCGAGCCGCGTTCTGCGGCTAAAGGCATCCGGCCCTTCTACACGCTACGGCTGGCCGACGGGGAGAACTCTCTTACCAACATTGTAGCCTTCGAGCCGCAACGCAGGCTTCCGGCCGGCAAGTTCGGACGTGCGGAATGTGGCGGTTATCGTCCGGCTCTCTTGAGGAAAGACAGAAATGTAATTATCGTCGTAGGTAATCGGCAAAACTTCTTCGCCATCTATCCCTTCTGTGACTTCTGCGCGCAAGAAGAACGCTACGTGACTGGAAGAGTTCTTCAGCGTGATTTTCACGACTCCTTCACCATTCCTTTGGGAGAAGCTGCTTGATACGGCAACATCGGTTCGCGGCATCGCATTCAGAGCTGACATATCAGCCCACTGCACCAAACTGGTCTTGAACTGTTCGTCGTTTTTAGCTTCGCCGAGATCGTCATCCGTCGTGGAACCCCAATAGACGTTTTCGGCGAGCACTGTATTATCGGCATTCCTCAACGTGGCGCGCATAAGATAGGTCGAGGGAATCCCCGCAATGCGGCCAACCGTCATCGCACTCGCCGAAGTGTTTGGCCCAATGCTGAAATCTTTCACTTCCTTGAAGTACTTTCGTCTCCCTTCTAGATCGAAAAACTCCAACGAGACTATTAAGCCGTTCCGCGCCTTGGATGTCTGGTTCGCAACGTACAATTTCGCCGTGCTCCGGTCTCCCGAAGCGTAGTAATCCCATACCACATTTATCGGGCACAGGCCTTTTTTCGCGCCGAAATATCCTCCGCCTTGTTTCATGAAATCATCAAAAAGATGTCCGAAGAACGAAGGCCAGGGATTATTCATCATCCAATGAACCATCATCTTGCGATCCGCCCAGTGGACAGCATAGGTTTCATACTGAGCGCGGACATCTTCGTAATGGGCAAGCTGTGCTTTTTTCGAGAATTCCTCCACGCTGGATGATGGCCCGTAGCGTTTGTCGATCACTCGCTGGATATTTTCGAGTGTATTGTTCCCTTCGTTCGCGCCAGCATGGAAGTACCAGTACTCATTGATCGGCCACAGCTTTTCGGCGGGAATAAATTTCTTCAGGCTTTCTACTGGCGGAATGGTTTCGTTGTCTCCCTCTTCGGCAGACGAACCCCTTGCCGGTCCATACTTATCGCTGAACCAGTAATACGGTGGCCGCCACACGTACGGACCCGCCATGTGAATACCGCTCCAGGTGCGATTGACGTGAGAGACGGTATCCACCATGGCGTTTTGCCAATGTTCTTCTTTCAGAATTTGGTGGTAATCGTTTAACACGGGATCGGGCGGCAGACCATCGCTTCCGTTCGCCCATAACACCACCGCAGGATGGGAGCGAAGCTCGCGAATTCGCGCCCGCAAGCTGTCGCGCGCCACCCATTGGTCTTCAGCATTCCAGAGGTCCCAATGTTCCCATTGCGCGCAGCACATCCATCCGAGCATGACCGGTATGCCTTCACGGTCGGCTCGTTCGAGCATCGTATCGTCAGCAATCTTCAATTCCCAGCGAAGCAGGTTGAGGCCAAGATCCTTCGCGTAGCGCATGATGGCTGCGTCGCGCTCGGGATCATTCCTGAAGAGCAGATCGGGTGAATAAACCCCGCCACGAATCAGATAATCTTTGCCGTTCACCTGCAGATAGAAATTGCCGCCACTACCGATCTCCGGGAAGTTGTTGTCCGAATCGCGGCCCTGGGTGATTGTGCGAATACCAAAGTCGATGCTTTGCGAGTCGGAGATTTCATTCTTGTCGTTTAATTTGAAATCCAGCTTGAGCTGATAAAGATTCGGCTCGCCCCACTGATACGGCCACCACAAATCGGGATCAGCAACTGAAAGGCCGGCATATTCTGCGGGAGTGAAGACGACTTCGTTCGACTGATTTCGAAACAGCTGAACTTGCTGCTGAAACTTAATCGTGGGCTTGCCGGGTCCTGAGATCTCTCCGGAGAGCGTCCCCGAAACTGGTTTGGGCGTGTTGTTTCTCAGGTCGCAGTAGACAGTCAACAAAGCTGGATTCGTCGCGGGCAGCGGGAGATCCGTAGCCACGTACGGATTCCGAATGGTCACTGCGCCGGTGCTGCTTAGAAATACCCGCTTCCATATTCCCGCATTTCTGTCCGGCACGAACGAAATGTCCACATGCTTCTCGGCGTCGTGGTAACCAAGGTATTTCCAGTTGATCCAGTCAAGCCAGCTATCAGCCAGCTCAACTCCGTCTTCACCTTGGAGGCTCTGCTCGGGAGTGACCTTCACCGCAAGAACGTTCTGCCCTCCGGGAACGATGAATTCGGTAACGTTGAACTCGAAACTGTCATACATCCCGACTGCAGTCTGGCGGTTAGCTACTTTGTGCCCATTCAGCCAGATATCAGCCCGATAATTGATGCCCTTAAAGATGAGCGAGAAGACATCCCGCCCGGCAGGAGCTGTGAATGTTGTGCGGTACCACCAGTCCTGCTTCCAGAGATCTTTCGGCGTCGCCAGGTTCATGGCGAAGTACAGGTTCTTGTAAACGCCATTTTCCTGGAGGACTTGAAGCACAGTGGCCGGCATTTTCCGCACGGTGTGCCACTGCGAGGAATCGAAGCCAGGCAGCGAGACAAGCGAATCATCGGCACTGACATTTCTTGCCGAGATCATGCGCCATCCGCTTTGGAGCTCTGTGAGATTAGGTGACTCTGACGAAGCGAATGTGCGTGGACTCCAAGAAATTGAGATCAGCCAAATTAGGGTTGAGATATGCCAGCGACGCAGTTTCATGTGGCAAAGTTTCAGGTTCAAACCACAAAGGACACGAAGGTCATCAAGGAAAACTGGTCCGCCCCGTGGCCATGCGCTAGAACGATAATTTCAACGCGAACTGAATCTGGCGCGGATCGCGGGCCGCGGTCAGGAATCCAAATTCTGGCGTGCCGAACGTTGTTGTGTTAATCGAGTTCTGTGGCCCCGATTTGGCAAACTGCAGGTTCGGATGGTTGAACACGTTGAAGAATTCGGCGCGAAACTCGAGCTTTGTACGCTCGGAGATGGAAAAGTTCTTGAATAAAGAGAAATCCCAAATCTGGTAGCCAGGTCCCTGAACGCTGTTGCGGCTGACATCACCGAAGGAGCCAGCTGGTGGATCCGCGAAGGCGCACGTGTTGAAGAAGGTATTGGGCATACAGGATTTTGCACGTGGATCCCCGACCAGGTCGGGACGCTGCTGGCCATCAGAGTTGGCGACGCCGTTATCATCTAGTATGGTGAACCAGTTTCCGGATGAAACAGAAGTAATGCCGCCAACCTGCCAGCCACCGACAATCTGGTTAAGCACTCCGCTAGCGTTGCCAAATGTGCGTTTGCCGTGGCCGATCGGTAGCTCGTACAGATAACTGAAGACGAAGCGGTGGCGAACGTCGAAGTCAGAGTTGCCGTATTCCCGTTGGGGCTGCAGGAAGTAGCGGAAGTCACCACCGTTCTGTGCTCCCAGATCGGCGTTGGAAGCGATGTCGAGTGCGTGCGCCCACGTATAAGACGCAAGGAACGTGAGTCCGTGAGAGAAGCGCTTCTCGGCACGCAATTGAAGTGAGTTGTAGTTTGAATGTCCCGCAGATCGGAACCAGCCAATAAAGCCGTCGAGCGCAGGAATAGGACGGCGGGGAGCAAAAGGCAGATCAGGGTCAGGATTTGGCGCGGCCTGATTGCCGTTCAGGTAGATGTATTGCTTCAGCCCTCTTGATCCCGCATAGGTGACTTCAAATACCGTGTTCGAAGACAATTCATATTGGGTGGACAAGTGCCATTGTTGCATGTAGGGCGTGACCAACTTGGAATCGAGTGAGAAAAAAAGTGGAGGCGGCTCGGGATCAACCAATGAATTGGCCGGAAAGCCGCTCGATAGTGTTGGTATGCCGGACAAAGAGCAGTCCACCGTTGCCGGATTTGCCGACGGCGTGCCACAAGGCTGATTGAAGTTTTTGCTGATAAAGAATGGCGGGTTGAATCCCATGCTCGGATTGGAGTATGGGCCCGCCTCGTCCCCGCCATAGAAAATGCCATAGCCAGTTCGTATAACGAGCTTATTGGTCGCCTGATACGCCAAGCCGATGCGCGGAGCGAAATTATTGGTGTCGGGCGAGATCAACCCCGGGGTCCCAGTGGCACGTACGGGAACGATAGCCGCCAACATAGGGGTGAGCTGCGCATTTACGCCCTTGGGAACGATAAGGCTGGCAGTTGCCAAATCAAAAGTGCCCTGCTCGTTGTGTCGCTCCTTGATCGTGGTAAACAATTCGTAGCGCAAGCCCAAGTTGAGAGTGAGTTTCGGCGTCACCCTCCAATCATCTTGCCCAAAGAACGCGTAAACCTGGTGGTGATAATCAATATTGTGCAGGTTGTTGATACTGCCGCCATCACTCAAGCCAACCAGGAAGGAAGCGAATCCGGAACCACCCGTAAACTGATTGCCTGGGTTGTCAGTCAGACCCGGACCGAAGTCAAGCGTGCCGCGAGGTGCGGCGGGCTGGAAGATGGTGAACTCTTCGGAGCGAATCTCGGTCCCGAACTTGAGAGAATGATTGCCGCGCACCCACGTTAGATTCTCAGACACACCGTAGGTATTTTGGACCTCATGCGAAGGCAAGAACGTGGGGCTGCCAATCTGAGATACGTCGCTGAAGGTCAGTTGGGGGAGGCCGCCATTCCCAGGCACGTTCGGAATGCCGGGGAAGCCCCCGGGGTAATTGAGCAGCTGTTCGCTGGTCTTGTCAGAGTTGATCTGATGACGTTCGGAGTTGACGCGATTATAGCCGAGGCGGAATTCGTTGGTGAGGTTGTTGCGAAACAAGTGCGTCCAACTTGTCGCGAAGCTGCGATACGCATTGTCCTCGACACCGCTGAAGAAGCCGCCGCCATCCCCGCCTGTGCTGTCGAAGGGGCCGGGGATAACGCTGGGCTGATCTTCGTAGCTGAAACGGAAGAAGCCGTAATCCTTCTCGGTGTATTTCTGATCCACGCGAACGTCGAAGTTGTTCCGGGTTTCGCTGCGAACTGGATTCGACAGGAAATTGAAACCATTTCCATTAACGTTAGGCAGTGGGTACAGTTTCGTGATCGCGACGGCGAGAGGGTCTAGCTGACTCTGGAGGATCGCATTGATTGGCATCCCACTACCGTCGTATTGAAATGCAACTCCGCATCCGTTTCCTGCACTGCGGGCATCAAAAATCTCTCCCACGAACGTCGGATGACCTAAACAATCCGTCCCGGTTTGTTGCGTCAAATCTAACTGATCAGAGAAATCGCCCGATCGCTGCGCATCAGTCGGTACGGTAGACGTCAGCGTCTGCGCCTGCCGAATTCTCAACCCTTCGTAATCAACAAAGAAGAAAGTGCGATTGCGTGCGATGGGGCCGCCGAAGGTGAAACCGAACTGATTCTGCTTGTAAGGAGCAATGGGTAGGGTGGGATCGTCAAAAAAATTCTTACCATCCAATTTCTCATTCCGCAAAAACTCGTACACGCTGCCGTGAAATTGATTGGTGCCCGATTTTATGGTGGCATTGATGATCGCGCCGTTGCCGCGGCCGAACTCCGCACTGTAGGCGTTGGTCTGAACTTTGAACTCTTCCAAAGCTTCCACCGAAGGCTGAATCACGTAGTTGGTTTCATTCAGCAGATCGGGAAGGTTGGAATTGTTGTCCACACCATCAAGCAGAAAGTTGTTTTGAAGAGAGCGGGCGCCATTCGCTGAGAACCCGTAGCCGCCCTCGTCGCGCGCCCCAGGCTCACTCGGCGCAGTGCCGGCAGTCAGCAGGGCAAGTTGCGCGAAATTGCGGCCATTGAGCGGCAGATTGGCAACGCGCTTGTGGTCCACCACCTGGCCCAACTCAGAAGTTTCCGTTTCCAAAAGCGGGGCCGCTCCTGTCACTTCAACGGCTTCTGAAATCTGTCCCACCTGGAGCGTTACATTGATTGCGATTCGCTGCTGCACGTCTAGATTGACGGGCACAGAAACTGCCTGCTTAAATCCGGGATGCTGCACCATCACTGTGTAACGGCCGACCCGCAGCGGACCCGCAACGTATTCGCCCGCATCGTTGGTGGTGGTAGTCAGCGCAGGGCCACGCTCGACGTCAGTCACTGTCACTTTCGCGTTGGCCACAAGAGCGCCGGTTTGATCCTTAACTGTACCTACGATGCTGCCGGTATCTTTTTGTGCGAAGCTAAGAACGGACAATGCAAGGGCGATGACAAACACAAGCAACACGCGGGAATTCATCGAGCTCGACATGCGATCCTCCCGTGGGTGAGGCGCCGCCGTGAGCACGTTCTCCGCATCACGGCGGAAGTCAACAGCCTGATGCTTTTTTATTAAAGAATCGACGAATTGCGGTATAGTTACGAACGCTTACTTTTACTTTCGAACGGAAGCGTTTGTCAAGACGAAAATTCCTGGGGGCTACATTTTGGCCCGTCCTTAGGACGCACAGCAAAGATCGTCTCGAAATCGCATTGGCCACCGTGTGATGCCTTTCACGGAGTGAGTGAAGCATTTAGAAGCCTGAGAATACCGGATAAATTGAAATTAAAATAGCAAGCATTCGAAAGCGTCATGGCGAGGTTGATTGTATGCGAGCAGGCTTCCTTCTTCTGTTAGCCGGTTTGATTTGTGCCAGCGGTGCTCAGACGGGCAATCAGTCCACAAGTCAAACTTCTTCTTCGCAAATCGGCTACAAGTCTGCCGAAAATGCAGAGCAGAAAAAGACGCTTCTGCTGAAAGACTTCCATCCGGTATCGATGCTGCACGCGCCCGTACACGAAATTGAACGCGCGAAGTTTTATGTCATTGACGTTCATAACCACGTGAACGACGCTCAGGGAATCGATGAGCCAATGCCTCCGCAGCGTGTCGTCGAAGTCATGGATAAAACCAACGTCAAAACAGTTGTGATTCTGACCGGTATGTGGGGCGAGAAACTCCAGCAAGTCATCGACAAAATGGTTAAGCCTTACCCCGGGCGGTTCATGGTATTCACCCAGATCGACTGGTCCAAGATCGATGATCCGAAATTCAGCCAGGAAATGGTGGCGCAGCTTGACGACGCGGTCTCGCGAGGGGCTCGCGGGCTAAAGGTGCTGAAGGATCTCGGCCTGGGGGTCAAAGTCAAAACAGGTAAGCTGATTGCAGTAGACGACCCTCGCCTGGATCCAATCTGGGAGGAGTGCGGCCGGCTCGGCATCCCCGTGTCGATTCATGTAACCGATCCCGAAGCATTCTTTCATCCCATCGATAACAACAATGAGCGGTATGAAGAACTAGTCGAGCATCCCGATTGGAGTTTTTACGGACCGCAGTTCCCCAGCAAAATTTCGATTCTGCACGCGCGGGATCGCACGATTGCCAGGCATCCGCATACCACCTTCGTCGCTTTGCACATGGCAAACTGGCCGGAAAATCTGGATTACGTCGCCAGCGAACTAGACAAATATTCCAACATGATGGTGGAATTCGGCGCGCGACAGGCGGAATTGGGCCGGCAACCACGTCGCGCTCGGGAATTTTTTATCAAATATCAGGATCGCATCATGTTTGGCACGGACAATGGGATGGATGAAGCCATGTACCGAAATCACTTCCGGTGGCTGGAAACCGGCGATGAGTATTTTGATTACTGGGGGTATCCGGCACAAGGCCGCTGGAAGATTTACGGCATGGAACTTCCGGACCAAGTGCTCGAAAAGATATATCACCTCAACGCAGAGCGTGTGTTTCGGCAATTCAACAGCGCAGCAGAATTACAGAAGGGGGCTCAATGAAACAGCTTTGTTGGCAGACACAACTTTCTGCTGTCTCATGGAAATTGATTCTGATTGTAGCCGGAGCAATGTCCCTCTGCGCTGGATGTGCGAGGAAGGAGAAGAAACCGGAGGCTCGATCAGAACCGTCGAAAATCAAGGTCGTCGTGAATGATGGCGGCCCGGTGATAGTCACTACCAGCACCGCGGAGTTTCAGGTTCTGCGCTCTGGATACGTGCAGGCCTTTTTGTCGGCCAAGGGAACCAAACTAAGTTTGGACGAACCGGAGGAAAGCTCTCTTGCGAGTGACTATCTATTGCAAGGCGGCAAGGAAGTGCGCTTCAGGTTGGATTTCAGTCAGGCGAAAGTTACTGATGCCGCCGGCAAGCTCGGACGCGGCAAACATGTGGAGATTCCAGCCGAAGCGATTGAAGCTTCTGGGACCGGCCTCCAGCAGAAATTACTTATCGAGGCATACGATGATTTCCCCAATCTGCTGCTGAGCAGCGTGTTATATACGAATACTGGAGCCTCGGACTACCACATCGACAACATCATCGAACAGCAACATCGGTTCGATTCTCACGTTGTGAAGAAGCCGTACGACATGTGGTCGTTTCAGGGTTCCAGCTATGAGTGGGGCAAAGATGATGTCGTGAGACTCACGAGCAAATTCTCCCAGCCAAACGTCATGGGAGGGATCGTAAAAGGCGGTTACGGCGGCGGCATTCCCGTTGTGGCGTTCTGGACGGCATCGGTCGGCGAGGCAATTGGCCACATCGAGACAGTGCCGCTCTCGCTCTCGCTGCCCGTCAACGTGCAAGCCGATGGCCGTGTAAACGCCGCGATTAGCATTCCTGCGAACGCGACTCTCAAGCCAGGTGAGACCTACTCAACTCCTCGAAGTTTTGTGGCCATTTACTCCGGCGATTTTTATGAACCGCTGCATCTGTGGTCGCGTGTGTTGCAGAAAGAAGGATGGGAAATTCCCAAGCCTTCGAGCGAAGCCTACAACGTGAGCTGGTGCGGCTGGGGATATGAATTCAATGTGACTCCAGCGCAGATGTTGGGTACGGTTCCCAAACTGAAGGAGCTCGGAATCAAGTGGGCTACGTTGGATGACCGCTGGTTTGATACATACGGTGATTGGGATCCGCGACCGGATACTTTTCCCGGCGACTCGATTAAGAAGATGACGGACGAATTCCATAAGCAAGGTGAATTAGTGCAGCTCTGGTGGTTGCCGCTTGGTGTCGAAGATGGGCAAGGAAAATATGAGTCGCACAAATACCTTCTCTCGAAGGTGGCGAAGGAGCATCCCGAATGGCTTATTCTCGACAAGAACGGCAAACATGCCCGGATGATCCGCGATTTGGCGGTACTGTGCCCTGCGGTGCCAGAGGTGCAAGCGTATTACAAACAACTAACGGAAAAATTCATTCGCGACTGGGGGTTCGACGGCTCAAAGCTGGACAACATTTACACGGTGCCCATGTGCTACAACCCTGCGCACCACCACAAGTCACCGCAGGATTCTGTCAATGCTATGGCTGACGTGTACAAGACGATTTTTCAAACTACGCGGGCGATAAAGCCGGAAAGCGTGACTCAGAGCTGTCCTTGCGGCACGCCGCCATCGTTGGCCTGGCTGCCGTATATGGATCAGGCGGTCACTGCCGACCCGGTTGGCGCAGTGCAAGTGCGTCGCCGCATCAAGATGTATAAAGCCCTGCTTGGGCCGGAAGCTGCTGTGTACGGCGACCATGTCGAACTTTCCGCGATGACACGTGTGGGCAAAAGTTGGCTGGAACACGGAAACGATTTTGCCTCCACCATCGGCACCGGCGGCGTGGTTGGGACCAAATTTGTATGGCCCGATCCTGGACCGAAATTCAAAAATGTTCTGCTAACTCAGAACAAAGAAGCGCATTGGAAAAAGTGGATCGGCATTTACAACGAGAAGATGCTTTCGAAGGGCAATTTCCGCAATCTCTATGTCGATGGCTATGACACGCCCGAGGGCTATGCAATCGAGAAAGACGGGAAAATGTACTACGCCTTTTTCTCGGATTCCTCAAAACCTTGGAAGGGGAAAATCGAGTTGCGAGGTTTGGCTCCGGGGATATATCACGTCGCTGACTATGGGAATGGAAAGGACCTCGGCACGATCCAGGCAGGCGGTGAAAAAGCGCCTGACTTAGCCACAGAATTTAAGGGACATTTGTTACTGGAAGTCAGTAGGTAGGTTGGCTCGAAAGTTGAAGAGTCGGCGCTTCACGTGTTCGCTCCAGAACTGCTCTTGATATTTTGGTTACCGGAAAGACCTGCGCTAGCGAGCCTCTACCGGCCTCGCGGCTTTCGTTGCATCAGGCTTGCTAAACAACGGTCACCTCAATCCCTGCCTTCTGCAGTTTCTTCAACTCGGACTTGGGAGATGAACGATCTGTGATCACGCGATGCACAACCCCAGGTGGCCCGATCAAGGAAAGACTCCGGCGTCCGAACTTGCTGGAATCGCAGACCGCCACTACGGTCCGGGAGATATCCACCATAACGCGGTTTACTTTTGCCTCAAGAAGATTCGGTGTGCTCAAGCCATAATGCACATCAAAGCCATCCACGCCCAGGAAAAGAATATCGGCGTTGAGGCGCCGCAGCGTGTCTTCGGCAATGGGCCCCACTAGCGAAAAGGAATTCTTCCGCAAGGTACCGCCCGTCAGAATCACATCAAGCTCCGTGCCAGCCAACTCCGCAGCAATGTTGACCGAATTCGTGACCACCGTCAGATTGTGAAACCTTCGCAAGGCTCGCGCGATTGCGGTTGTAGTTGTGCCAGAGTCGAGCACCACGACCTGACCTTCATTGACCATGGCTGCCGCGGCCTGTGCGATCCGTTGTTTCTCTTTGCGATGCAGCCGCTCCTTCTCGCGGAGCGTTGGGTCGGCAAGGGCGGTTTCACGCGATGGCAATGCGCCACCATGGGTCCGGTGAACCAGGCCGTGCGCATGCAAGATTTCGAGGTCCTTACGGATGGTAACCTCGGAAGTGTTGAACCGGCGTGCAAGCTCACCCACCAAGGCGCGACCATCCCGATTCACTGATTCCAGGATGGCACGGTGGCGCTCTTCGTTCAGCATGGTGGAGAAATGCGCACTCCCGCTTTGTATTTCGCTATTTCTTTTTATAGCGTCCCCTTTCGTTTGTCCATTGGATCGGACGCCAACGGGAACTCCGCCAAGCGGGATGCGACAGCAAAAGCTCAAAACATTTTGGCTCAAAGGATTCTAGGGCAATAGTTACGGAGTATTCGCTTGACAAAGAAGGTGACCGCAACTAAAAGTATATAAACGAAACAATTCGAAAGCGGTTTGCGGACAATCTGCCACGCAAGGAGCTCGCCATGGGTCCGGCTCACGCACGACGTCTTCTCCTCCCAGTTCTAGTCGCATGTTTGCTTCCGTGTACTTCCGCCCACGCCCAAGCCAGTTACACCGCACAAATTCGCGGAACGGTCACTGACCAGAGTGGCGCGCTGGTGCAAGGCGCAAAGGTTACGATCACCAACGTC
>Ga0137403_10001500_pt1 | contig 29314 bp, 10 predicted proteins | sample CZOMad2_1_16fung_FD_122057 | JGI IMG/M metagenome (GOLD analysis project Ga0137403, IMG submission 122057) | Vadose zone soil fungal communities from Angelo Coast Range Reserve, California, USA - CZOMad2_1_16fungal (Hybrid Assembly) | ecosystem: Environmental > Terrestrial > Soil > Vadose zone... | reverse complement strand
TCGGACTTGGCCCCGACATCGACGCCACGCGTCGGCTCGTCGAGAATCAGGACCTTGGGCGTGGTTGCAAGCAGGCGCGACAGCAGCACCTTCTGCTGGTTGCCGCCAGAGAGTCCACCGGCCGTGACGCCGACATCCGCGGCGCGAATGCCCAGCGCCGCGAAGGCCTTGTTGGCACGGTCGCGGGCCTTGTCCCTGTCAAGCATGCAGCCGAGCTTTGCGTCCCTGCCCAGCATTGCGAGGTTGATGTTGTCCAGACAGGACATGTCCAGGAACAAGCCGAGCGCCTTCCTGTCTTCGGTAAGATAGGCAATGCCCGCATCGAGAGCCTCGCCAGGCGTGCGTATGGTGACCGCACGGCCTTCGAGTTCGACATGGCCGGAGGTCTTGGGCGAAGCCCCGATAATGAGATGCGCAAGCTCGGTGCGGCCCGCGCCGATAAGGCCGGCAAGCCCGACGACCTCGCCTGCATGCACGGTCAAGGAGCAACCCTTGACGCGCCGCCCATCGGTGATGTCGACGGCCGCGAGGACGGGGGGCCCTAACCTCGCCTGCGGGTCATGCTCTTTCTTGTAGAAGGACGAGACCTCGCGCCCCACCATCAGCCGAACGATGGTGTCGGCCCGGATCTGCGGCTTGTCGAGCGAGCCCACCAGCGCGCCGTCGCGCAGCACCGTAACCCGGTCGCCGAGAGCATATACTTCATCCATGCGATGCGAGATATAGATGATAGCGAGACCCTCAGCGCGCAGCTGGCGGATCAGGGCGAACAGCCTCTCGCTCTCACCGGCCGAAAGCGCGGTGGTCGGCTCGTCCATAATCAGAATCTTCGATCTGGCGTGCAGCGCGCGGGCGATCTCGACCAGTTGGCGCTGGCCCATGGACAGATGGGCCACCAGAGTCGACGGCGCGAAATCCGCGCCGAGTCGCTCGAGCATCGGGCCGACGCCGGCTCGCATGGCGCCTCGCGCCAGCAACCCAGAATGTGAGATTTCGCGGCCCAGATAGATATTCTCCGCGACGCTCAGATTGGGGGCGAGGGAGAGCTCCTGGTAGATGATGGAGATGCCGGCTGCGCGACCGCCGAGGGGACCATCGATGCGCACCGGCCTGCCCTCGATGCGGATCTCGCCACCCGGATCGGGCCTGTACGCGCCCGACAAGATCTTCATGAGCGTCGATTTGCCGGCGCCGTTCTCGCCCATCAAAGCGTGGATTTCGCCGGGATAGACGGTCAGGTCGACATTGCGCAACGCCTTGATGCTAAAGAAGGACTTGGAGACCCGGCGCATTTCGAGGATCGGGTCGCTCATCGTGCCTCCTCCCCCGGCGCGCCGACGGCGCCAATGCGTTTCTCATCCGCGTCTCGTTTGTAGGGCAGCGCGGGTTTGCTCATTAAACAAAAGTCGGCGGCGCAGGGCAATATCGAGGACACCTCAGGGCGGCTCGCCGATGCCACAAGCCGGGACAGGTGGCGTTAGCGCCTCGGCCGGTACAGCTTGCGCCATTTGGGAAGCCGCTCGGCGTAAGCGTCTGCGAGTGCGCGCTCAGGTTCGAATGTCTCGATGCGTTTAGGGGGTGTGCAGACGGCTTCGACCGCTTCGCCAGTGACAGCCAGGCGCCCCAATCTCGCCGCACCAAACGCCGCTCCCGTTTCACCGTCGGCAAATCGATGAATCGGAATATTCAGAACATTTGCCAGCACAGACAGCCAGAACCGCGAACGTGAACCGCCACCGATCGCATCAGCCTCCGAGATCACGATCCCGGTGTCGGCAAGCGCGTCCCGACAATCTGCGATCGCGAAGGCAACGCCCTCAAGCACGGCTTGCACGATTGCGGCACGATCGGTGCCGTGGCTCAGCCCGTCGAGCATTCCGCGCGCCTCCGGGTCATCGTGCGGCGTTCGTTCGCCGGACAGATAGGGCAGAAAGTTTACATGCGACGGCGCCTTCGGGCGCAAACCGAGCGGCTGCAGCAAGTCGGCCTCAGAGGCCCCAAGCAGTCGCGCGATCCAGGCGAGACTCGATGCCGCCGAGAGAATCGCACCGGCCTGAATCCACATTGCGGGAATGGCGTGACAGAACGTATGCACGGCCCGCTGCGGGTTGGCGGCAATTGCATTGGTCGGTGCCAGCAATGCTCCGGAGGTTCCGAGCGAAACAAATGCGGCGCCGGGCCGTATCGCACCAATGCCGATGGCGCCCGCCGGATTGTCGCCGGCGCCTCCGGCGATCATCGGTCGTTTGGTCATTCCCCAGCGAAGCGCCATCTCGCTACGCAGCCGCGCCGCAGGCGCGCAGCCCTCGATAAGACGCGGCATCTGGCTGCGCGACAAGCCGGTTGCTGACAATCCTTCATCCGACCAGTCCCGGCGCGCGACATCGAGCCACAACGATCCCGATGCGTCCGAGACATCCTCGATCGCTTCACCGGTCAGAATCAGGCGTAGATATGCTTTCGGGAGCAAAACGAGTTTGGTGGCCGCGAAGATCTCCGGCTCGTGCCTCGCAACCCACACCAGTTTGGGAGCGGTGAATCCAGGCATGGCCTTGTTGCCTGTCGTCGCACGCAATGCGGGCCAGCGCTGTTCCAGCACACGGCATTCCGCAGCGGACCGTCCGTCATTCCAAAGAATGCAGGGCCGCAACGGCTTGAAGTTCGCATCGAGCAGAGTTGCGCCGTGCATCTGGCCCGACAGGCCGATGCCGTCAACCGCCGCCAATTCGCGAGGATGATCCGCCTTCAAGGCGTCCAGCGTTGCAAACGTAGCATCAATCCACTGCCCTGGGTCTTGTTCGGAATAGCCGGGATGTGGAGAAGCCACCGTCAGCGATTGGCTTCGGCTCGCCACCACACGCTGCTCATGATCAACGAGAATGGTTTTGACCGCTGACGTGCCGAGATCGATACCGAGATACATGATGCCTCGCCTGACGCGCGACGTGGATCGACACAACGGACGTAGTCCACAGAGACGACCTCCGCTCCTGTATCGAACAGACGCAGCCCTTACTCGTCAATAGCGACAGGCACGGCGGCGCCAGGGATCGAGGCCGAAGGCCCGAGACCGCGATAGCGGGCTGGTTCACCGCGCGAAGCGCAGGGAGGCGTCGGGATGCGCGTAGCAGCTCTCTACTCTGCTTTACGACAGGATCGTCAGGGCAATCTGCGGGTCTTAGCCTCGGCTCGTCCCGATGGTCAAAGCTCCCTTTCCGCAAGTTCGCCAAACGCGTCAGGGACGGAGCCGGAAAGTTCAAGTGCAACCGATCCGTATCCGACCGCCTCCCATCCGAAGCGGTCGCCGATCGCATCAATCGCGCGGTCGGCCATCCAGCATGCAAAGCGCTCGCTTTGTTGCCAACGGATGATTGCGTGAGTATCATCGGCGCATAATCCATTGCTGGTCATGCGCGCGACGCAAGCATTGAGCGAGAACACAAACACGTGGCAATCGCCCCAAGCCGGATGTCAGCTGGGGGACGGCGAGGTACATGTGTGGCGCACGCGCCGGCATTGGAGTCCCGTGGCTATCGCCCGGTTTCGCGACTTGCTCTCCTCTGAGGAACGCGCCAAGGCCGACGCGTTCCATTTCGAGGCAGACCGGCACCGCGCCATCGTCGGTCGCGGTCTCCTGCGCCATCTGCTAGGCACATGTCTTAACCGGCCTGCGGTCGCATTGCAGATCTTCGCCGGCCTGAACGGCAAGCCGGAACTCGTGCCGGCGCTGGATGACGCGCCGGTCGCATTCAACATCTCCCATTCTGGCGACTGGATCCTCGTAGCACTGGCGCAGCAGCGCGCCGTCGGAGTCGATGTCGAACACATGAGGTCCGGCATGGCGGTGCTGGAAATCGCGCAGCAAGTTTTCTCGGAGGCCGAGCGGACGGGGCTCGCAGCGCTGCCCGCTGCTGCTCGCGAGGAATCGTTCTTTGTCTGCTGGACACGCAAGGAGGCGTACATCAAGGCGCGCGGCGACGGCCTCTCGTTACCGCTCGATTCGTTCGACGTGTCCTTCCGCGCCACAGATGCCGCACAACTACTCGCGACGCGGCCCGATCCCGGCGAGGCCAGCCGGTGGACCTTGCGCGATCTGCCGCTCGGCTCGGGATATCACGCCGCGGTCGCCGCCGCGGGAAGCGGATGGCAGCTCCGGCAATGGCATGTCGACGAGCACGACCTATTCGAAGTTTGTGTTATGCCAACGCAATCCGCTGACTCCAAACGCATCCGTTCGGGCTCCAGCAGCGAACTCGCGCGCAAACCTCGTTGAACCTAGATCGCACACCACGCGACCAATGGCGAGGGCGGCTTTTCGCTGGACGCGAATGAAGCCTTGGCTCTATGATGCGTAAGGCGAAGGCGGCGGGCGTCTTGGCAATGCATCGCCGTGAGTGAACGTGTGGTGCGTAATGGGCTCCGAGACTGAATCGAAGCGTCGCCCTGCCGGCACGAAATGCCACCCCCCTCTTTCCATTCAGTTCGACGTGACGAGCGCCTACTCGCGTTCGCGTCGCCCGGGTAAAGACGCTCTCTGTTCTGCCGTCGTTCTTCCGTCCGGGCAAATAGATGCTGAGCGTGCCGATCGCCGTCAGCCCGAACCTACATTCCGCCGCCCTCGCATCGCTGTGAGGAGGGATTGCCCATGAGTCCCCTGGAGCCGATCGCGATGATCGGAATCGGCTGCCGGCTGCCCGGCGGGGTCCGCAGTGCGGACGACCTGTGGGAATTGCTCGTTAATGGCGTCGATGCCATCACCGAGACGCCGGAATCACGCTGGCGGCTGCAGGCCAAATTTCATTCCGATCCAGCACGGCCAGGACGCATCACCAGCCGCTTTGGCGGGTTCATCGACGGCGTCGACCGCTTCGACGCGCAGTTCTTCGGCATCAGCCCGCGCGAGGCCGCCGCAGCAGACCCACAGCAGCGGGTGCTTCTCGAAGTGGCCTACGCTGCCGCGGAAGACGCAGGCCTCACGATGGCGGCGCTGTCTGGCCGACGCGCCGCCGTATACGTCGGCATCTCCGGATTCGATTACGGCTCAATCCAGCTTCACTCCAACGAGCCAGAAACGATCGACTCTTATACCAACCTCGGCGCGTCGCTCTGCGTCGCCGCAAATCGCATCTCATACTTCTTCAACCTCATCGGCCCGAGCGTCGCCGTCGACACCGCCTGCTCGTCTGCGCTCGTGGCAACACACCTGGCCTGCCGCAGCCTGTGGAGTGGCGAGACAGAGCTGGCATTCGTGGGCGGCGTCAACCTGATCCTGCAACCGACCGTCAGCATCGGTTTCTCAAAGGCGGCGATGCTCTCGCCGGACGGCCGCTGCAAGAGCTTCGACGCGCGCGCCAACGGCTACGTGCGCGGTGAAGGCGCCGGCATGGTCGTGCTCAAGCCGCTCGCCAGGGCGCTGGCGGACGGCGACAACGTGTATGCCGTAATCCGTGCGACCGCGGTGAACCAGGACGGGCGCACCGCAGGGATCTCGGTGCCGAACGGTGCGTCGCAGCGTGCCAACATACTCGATGCGCTCGCTGCCGGCGGCATCGATCCCGCGACGGTGCAATACGTCGAGGCGCACGGCACCGGTACGCCAGTCGGCGATCCAATCGAGGCACGCGCCATCGGCGACGTCTATGGCCAGGCACAGCGCGACGCTGCGCGCTGCACCATCGGCTCGGTCAAGAGCAACATCGGTCACCTGGAATCGGCCTCAGGAATTGCAGGTCTCATCAAGACGGCGCTTTGCCTCAAGCACCGCGCGATCCCCGGCAACCTGCATTTCGAGACCCCGAACCCCGACATCGCTTTCGACGACCTGCGGCTCACCGTGGCGCGGAACCTTCGGCCGTGGCCGGAGACATTGACCCCGCCGCGGGCCGGAATCAACTCCTTCGGCTTCGGCGGCACCAACGCACATGCGATCCTGGAAGCCCCGCCAGCACCGGCAAAGGTGACGCCCGCACGCGAAGCAAACGGCGAAGGCCGGGCGCTACTGTTGCCTCTGTCGGCGCGTAGCGAGGCGACGATTGTTGACATCGCCCGCGGCTACCGCGCGTCACTCGACGATCCACGCGGCCTTGCAAATGCAGCGCTTTCGGACCTCTGCTTCACTGCCGCGACGCGCCGCTCGCACCACGATTTCCGCCTCGCACTGGTTGCGCACAACGAGGCCGAGCTCGCCGAACGGCTGGATGCATTCCTCGCCGGCGAAGCACGGCCCGGTACCTCCACCGGCCGGAAGCTCGACGCGCCGGGACGTCCGGTCTTCGTGTGCTCCGGCATGGGCCAACAGTGGTGGGCGATGGGGCACGAGCTATTCGCACAGGAGCCGGTGTTCCGCCGCGCGGTCGAGGCCGTCAGCGACTTACATCGAAGCTTCGGCGGCCCGTCACTTATCGATAAGCTCAGGGCCGACGAGGCGCATACGGAGGTGCAGAAAACCGACATCGGCCAGCCCGCGATATTCGCGCTGCAGGTTGGACTCGCGGAGCTATGGCGGTCGTGGGGCATCGAGCCGGCGGCCGTCGTCGGCCACAGCGCCGGCGAGATGGCGGCGGCATACATCGCCGGTGCGCTGACGCTCGAGGACGCGGCCTGCGTCACCTACCACCGCAGCCGGCTGCAATATCGCGCCGCCGGACAGGGCGGAATGCTCGCGGTCGGTATTTCGCGCGAGGAGGCGGAGCGGCTCGCTGCCTATCACGGCACCATCTCGCTCGCCGCCGTCAACAGCGCGCGCTCGGTTACGCTGTCGGGTGACGCCGACACACTTGCCGGCATCTCCGACATGCTCGAACGTGCGGACGTGGCCTGCCGTACCCTGCAGGTCGACGTGCCGTTCCACAGCGCGAAGATGGACCCGCTCGAAGCAGAGCTGCTGGAAGCGCTGCACGGCATTCGCCCGCGCGCGGCGTCGGTGCCGCTCTTCTCGACAGTCACCGGCCGCGCGGTCGCCGGCCCGGAACTCGACGCGCGGTACTGGTACCGCAATGTGCGTCAGCCGGTACTGTTCGCCGATGCCATCGGCGAACAGATCCGCGCGGGCCACAAGTTGTTCCTCGAAATCGGCGCGCATCCGATCTTGCGCAACGACCTTGCCGAGTGCCTCAAGGAAAATGGCGCGTCAGGTACAGTACTAAGTTCGCTCCGCCGCCACCTGCCCGAACGCGCCACGCTGCTCGGCACTGCCGGCCAACTCTACATTCTCGGCAGCGACCTCGACTGGACGAGGCTTCTGCCGACGGGCGCAACGGTAAAGCTGCCGTCCTACCCGTTCCAGCCGGATGTGCACTGGCGCGAGAGCGAGCGCAGCCGTCAGCATCGCGTCGGTACGTCCATCCATCCTCTGCTCGGCAACCGCGTTGATGCACCAGCACCGTCATGGCAGGCCGACCTCGACATCGGCGCGACTCCCTATCTCGCCGACCATCGCATCGGCGGTGCGGTCATCTTTCCAGCTGCAGGCTACATCGAGATGGCGCTTGCCGCGGCCCGCGAGACGTTCGGTGCGGGGCCGTGCGCGCTGGAGGACTGGGAGTTCCAGAAGTTTCTGCCGCTCGACGAACGCTCCGCCACACCGGCTCGGATTGCGTTCGATGCGGAGGCCGGCGAACTGTCGGTCCACGCGTGTACCGATGCCGCGGAGCATAGCTGGGTACTGCATGCGCGCGGCAACATGCGCGGGGCGCCACATGCCAAGGCCGTAACGTTCGAAATCGCCAGCGCGCGGGCGCGCTGTGGTGAGGAATTCGGCGGCGGCGAATGCCGGCGGCGGTTCGCTGCACTCGGGCTGCACTACGGGCCGGCGTTCCATGGCCTCCATCAGCTGTGGCGCGGCGACGGCGAGGCGCTTGCACACATCCGTCTGCCATCTTCACTACAGCCGGAACTTGCCGACTACCGCCTGCACCCTGCCGTGCTCGATGCCTGCTTACAGGCCTCGCTCGCTGTGCTGCCAGATGACGCGCTCTCCGGCAAAGGCCGCGGTCGCGCCTATGTGCCGGTGCGCATTGACCGGGTCCGTTTCTACACCACCCCGGCGGCGGAGTTTTTTGCGGCGGTTCGCGTGCGCGAGTTTTCGGAGCACGGGCTCACCGTCGATATTGACCTCGTGGACGCCGACGGCCGGGTATGCGTCGCAGTGAACGGCCTCGTCTGCCGGCCGCCCGACCAGCGCGTCGCGGCTCTGCAGGGTCTGCTGTACGAATACCAATGGCAGCTCAAGCATTTGGCGAGGCCAACGGCCAAGCGCTGCTCGGATCATCTGCCGGGACCTGCCGACCTGTCGCCCGTGCTCGCGGCGGAAGCGGCCGCGCTGCACCGCCGCTTTGACCGCGCCCGCTTCGCGAGCGAGTTCCAGGCGATGGCACGTGCCGCCGCCACGGCATACATCGCCCGCGCGTTGCGCGAACTCGGCTTTACGCCGCCGATGTCGGCGCTGCCGCCGCCTGCACTCGCCGACCGGCTCGGGCTCGCGCCGCAGTACCGGCGCTGGCTCGCGCTGATGCTGCACGAATTGACGCCGACGGAACTGGCGTCACGCGCCGATCCGCAGCCGTTATGGAAGGCGGTGTGGTATCGCTTCCCGGAGTGCCAGGTCGAGTTGACGATGGCGCGCCTGTGCGGCGAGAATCTCGCTTCGGTGCTGCGCGGCGAGACCGATCCGCTGCAGCTCGTGTTTCCGGAAAGCACCCTGACGGCGGCCGAACACCTCTATCAAGACTCGCCGACGCTGCGGCCGAGCAACCTCCTGGCGCAGAAGGCGGTCATAGAGATCGTGCGCCGGCTGCCGCCGGGCCGCGCCCTCCGCGTGCTGGAGATCGGCGGCGGAACAGGCGGGCTCACCGGCTTCCTTCTGCCGGTGCTGCCGGCGCATGCGACGGAATACGTTTTTACCGACGTGTCCGCCCGTTTCCTCGGCCACGCGCAGCAGCGCTTCACGCGCTTCCCGTTCGTCGAATGCCGTACGTTCGATATCGAGCGCGACGCCGCCGAACAGGGCATCGAGCCGCATGGGTTCGATCTCGTCGTCGCCTCCGACGTGTTGCATGCGACGCGCGATCTCGGCAGCACGCTCGACCGCGTCCGGGGCCTGCTCGGCGCGGGCGGACTATTGCTAATGCTTGAAGTGACGCGGCCGTGGCTCCACACCACGCTGGTGTTCGGTCTCCTGCCGGGCTGGTGGCTGTTCGAGGACAGCGACGTTCGGCAGTTGGAGCCGGTGGTTCCGATGCGGCAGTGGCAGGCACTGCTGGAACGCGCGGGCTTTGATAGTACGCAAGGCTTCGCCGACGCACCGGACGCCGCGACCGCGCAGCATTCGCTTATCCTCGCCCGCGCGGCGGATGTACCTGCGGCTCGCGGCGGAGCTCTAGCCCCTCGCCCCGACGCCGATCCGAAGGTGTGGCTCGTGTTGAGTGACCGCGGCGGCCCGACGCGATCGAGCGCGGGCGCGCAGCTTGCGGTCGATCTGGAGGCGCGTGGCGACCGGGTGATCCAGGTGACCGCGGGCGCGGACTTCGCCCGCAGCGGCGCATCGGTCTTCACGATCCGTCCCGACAAGCCGAACGACATGCGGCGGCTTCTCGCCGCTGTCAGCCGCGAGACGAAGCATCTGGCCGGCGTTGTCCATTTTGGAAGCCTCGACCTCGCAACCGACGCCGCCATGCCGGACGAGTCCATCGTCCACGGCGCACGCGCGGGCTGCGTCGGGGCGCTGCATCTCGTGCAAGCCCTTGCCACTGCCGACGAACTTGCGGTCGGCGGCCTCTGGCTCGTCACCCGCGCCGCGCAAGGCGTCGACGGCGCAAACATGGACGGCGTCATCCAGTCGCCGCTGTGGGGGCTCGGCCGTGTCGCCGGTTCCGAGTACCGGAACCTGCATTGCGTGCGAATCGATCTCGCGACAGCCTCGGCGGCGGAAATCGCCATGCTTGCCGCCGAACTGACCGACGGCGAAGCCGAGGAGGACGAGCTCGCGCTCCACGGCGAGTTGCGCTACGTGCGCCGACTTACCGCGGTATCGACCGCAAGTCTGCACGCGACCGGTCAGCCGGCTGCCTCGCTCGCCGATCCGTTCCGACTCGAACTGGCGCAGCCGGGCCTTCCCGATTCGCTCACGGCGCGGCCGCTCGTACGGCAAGCGCCCGGCCCCATCGAGATCGAGATCGAGGTCGCGGCCGCGGGACTCAATTTCAAGGACCTGATGACGGCCATGGGCATGGTGCCCAAGGAGGCGCTGGCCGACCCGAGCGCCTCCACCCTGCTCGGCCTCGAATGCGCCGGCCGCGTCGTCGCCGTCGGTAGCAATGTCACCGAGTTCGTCGTCGGTGACGAGGTCGTGGCTGCGGCGCCGCGGAGCCTGGCGAGCCACATCACGATCGACCACCGCTTCGCCGCGCCCAAGCCCGCGACAGTGAGCCTGGAGCAGGCGGCGACGCTGCCTATCGCCTTCGTCACTGCGTATTATTCGCTGCACACGCTCGCCGACATGAAGCGCGGCGAGCGCGTGCTGATCCACGCCGCCGCCGGAGGTGTTGGCCTTGCGGCCGTGCAACTCGCGCTCGCGGCCGGCGCTACCGTATTCGCCACGGCGGGCTCGCGAGAGAAGCGCGACCTGCTGAAGACGCTCGGCGCTGCCCACGTCCTCGATTCGCGCAGCCTCGCCTTCGCCGACGAAATTCTCGACCTCACCGGCGGCGAGGGTGTGGACATCGTGCTCAACTCGCTTGCCGGCGAGGCGATCGACAAGAACCTGTCAATCCTCCGGCCGTTCGGCCGCTTCGTCGAGATCGGTCTCGTCGACATCTACAAGAACCGCCGTCTCGGCATGCGGCCGCTGCGCAAGAACGTCTCGCTGTTCGCCGTCGATCTCAGCCGCGTGTTCGACAAGCCGGGCGATCTTCCGTGCACGCTGTTGCGCGAGGCCATCGGCCGTTTCGACGGTCGCACGCTCACGCCCCTGCCCTACCGCGTGTTCCCGGCCGACCGCGTGCCTGACGCGTTCCGGGCCATGGCGCAGGCTCAGCACATCGGCAAGCTCGTGGTGTCCATGCAGGATCGCGCCGGCCTGCGCGTGCAGCGCGGGCCGCGGCCGGTGCCGATCGACGCCGAGGCGAGCTACCTCATCACCGGCGGGCTCGGCGGCTTCGGGCTCGCGCTCGCATCGCATCTCGCCGACCGAGGCGCGCGCTACATCGTGCTCGCCGGCCGCAGCGCGCCGTCGCCGGAGGCGCAATTCGCACTCGACGCGCTTGCCGCGCGCGGCGTCAAGGCCGTCGCCATCCGCGCCGACGTCACCGACCGTGACGCCGTCGCGCGCGCCATTGCTGCGGCGCAGGCGGTGGCGCCACTGCGCGGCGTTATCCATGCCGCCATGGTGCTCGACGACGCGCCGATCGAGCGCCTCAATGAGGATCGCATGTGGACGGCGATGGCACCGAAGATGCTCGGCGCCTGGCACCTGCACGCACTGACTGAAGGCGTGCCGCTAGACTTCCTGCTGCTCTGCTCCTCGATCACCTCGACCATCGGCAATCCCGGGCAGGCGAACTACGTCGCAGGCAACGCGTTCCTCGACGCCCTCGCCTACTACCGGCGCGGCCGCGGCCTGCCGGCGCTCACCGTCAACCTCGGCAATATCGGCGAGGTGGGCTACGTCGCCCGTAACAAGGACGCCTCGGAGCGGCTCGACCGCTACAAGGCAATGGCCATGCCGATCGCCGACGTGCTCAACGGCATCGACGACCTGCTGGCGAGCCATGCGGTGCAGGTGACGCTCGCCAAGGTCGACTGGAACGAGCTGCGCCAGCTTGCCGGTTCACAGCTCCCCGCCCGCCTTGCCGGCCTGGTCAGCGAGTTGGACGCTGAGACGGTGGGCGGGACCGGAGACGCGCGGCTTCGCCACATCCTCGACGCCGATGCCGAGGAGCGGCCGGCGTTGCTTGAAGGCTACATCCGCGACCACCTTGCGCGCGCTATCGGCGCCTCGCCGTCGCGCATCGATCCACACCAGTCGCTGCTCAGCCTCGGACTCGACTCGCTGATCGCGGTCGAGGTGCGCAACCGCATCAATTCGGACTTCGGCCTCAACGTGCCACTGGCGAAGATCATCCAGAGCGCCAGCGTCCTTACGCTCGCCGGTTACCTCGCCGAGCGGCTCGCCGAGCAAGATGGCGATGCAGCCGCAGGCGCCGACGGCCGGCTCGCTCCGTCCTCGCCTGCAGCGGTTTGCGAAGCCAGGACGGCAACCGCTCATCGCCTGGCTTCACCTCCGCCCGGACAAGGCGCCGCCGAATATCAGCGGGGACGCCGATGATGGCTCAATCCTGCCAACTCGCCCGCGCCGCCATCAATGGGGTCGCCGTCGCGCTGCCCGAACAGACGCTTTCCAACGAGACGATGACTGCGGACGCCGACGACCGCACGCGGGCGATGCTGCTGCGCCACACCGGCGTGTTGTGTCGTCACATCGCGGCCGAGGGCGAGACCGCGCTCGACCTCGGCGAAGCGGCCTGCCGCAAGCTTTTCATCGCGCACCCCGATCTGGCGGAGCGTATCGACACACTGATCTTCTGCACGCAGTCTCCAGACTACATCCTGCCGCCGAACTCATGCGTGTTGCACGGCCGCCTCGGCCTGCGCGACGCTGTTGCCGCATTCGACCTGCCGCATGCCTGCTCCGCCTTCATCTATGCGATCAAGCTCGCGCACGCGCTGATCACGTCGAACTCGGCAGAGAATGTGCTGGTGGTGACTGCGGACACCTATTCGAAGTTCATCCACCCGCAGGACCGCTCGACGCGCTTGCTGTTCGGTGACGGAGCGGCGGCGACCTGGATCGGTGCTGCGAGCGAAGGCCGCGGTGTGCTTGACGTGAGCTGCGGCACCGACGGCAAGCGCCACGGCAAGTTCCTCATTCCGGCCGGCGGCTCGCGGATGCCGGCCACCGATGCTGTGCGTCGCGAGGAGAAGCGCGATCCGAGCGGCAACCTGCGATCCCTGGCGCACATCCACATGGCAGGCAACGACATGCTCAGTTTCGTCGGGAGCCGCATTCCCGGCCACGTGAAGGACCTGCTGGCGCGCAATGCGCTCGCCCTGGACGCCGTGGACTGGCTAGTGTTTCACCAGGCGAGCAACGTGGTGCTCGACACGCTCACCAACCTGCTGGACGCCGATCCGGCGAAGGTGCTGCGGCACTTCCAGTCCATCGGCAATACGGTGTCGGCCTCGATCCCGATCGTGCTCGATCACGCGATCGGCGAAGGCATCATCAAGCCGGGGCAGTTGGTGCTGCTTTGCGGCTTCGGCGTAGGGCTGTCATGGGGCTCGGCCCTTGTCCGGTGGTGAGCGGTCTCGCCATCCGCGACTACGCCGGCGACTGCGAGGACGTCGCCGCGCTCGGACAGAAAGTGTGGACCGCAACCTATGGCAGCACGATGTGGTTTCCGCTGTGGGACGCCGCGTTCCTGCGCTGGCAGATTGGCGGCGGGGCGCTGGCGCCGGCGCTCTACGATGGCGACCGGCTCGTCGGGACCTTCTTCTCCTTGCCGCACAAGCTGCGCATCGAGTCGCAGACGCTGCCGGTTGGGCTCGCGAGCTGGTGCACCGTCGATCCGGCGTACCGCGCCGGGCGTTCGGCGCTGCGGCTCATCGGTGCGCTGCGCGAGCGGCATGCCGCGCACGGTCTCGCCTTTTCGCTCGGCGTGATCAGCGGCGACCGCGCCTCGCGCGCGCATCAGTTCTGGTGCCAGTATGCGCAGACCTTTCCGCAGAACCTGCGCTTCCTTTTCCGCTTCGGCCTGTGGGTGAAGGTGCTCGACCCGGCCCGGGTCGCGGCCGCGGGCGTCAGCGCCTGGGAACGGCTCGGCGTGCGCGTCGCCGGCCCGCTGCTACGCGGAATACCGTCGCGGCCGGCCGCCGGCGTGCGTCCCTATGCGCCCGGCGACCTGCCGCGCTGCGCGGACCTTCTAGCGGCGTCTACCGCGCGGTGCGACTGGGCGCTGCAATGGCCCGTCGCCCGACTCGCGGCACAACTGAACAGCGCCGTATCGCGGACGTTTGTCCTCGAAAGCGGCGGATCGATGCAGGCGTTCGTCAACGTTCACCGGTTGTCGTTCCAGGGACGGTCGCCGGTGCGGGCCGCCATGATCGATCTTTGGGCCGCCGACGGCGCACGCGGCGCCGGGTCGGCGAGACTCATCGGTCATCTCTGCCAGGCGCTTCGGCGGGACGGGGTGGAACTGGTCTTGGCGATGCGCGCGCGCGGCATGCCCGCGCCGGCGCTGCTTGCCAACGGTTTCGTGCCGCAGCCGGCGCACCATCACGTCGTCGCGCTGTTCCCGCGCGACGACGTTGCGCTCATGGAGCCGAAGACATGGCATCTGATAATGCGATGATGGACGGCCCAACGGCAGTGCAGTATCCTTGATTATCATAAATGGAGGCTTGAATGCGCGGCAATGCGACACCGGTTCTCGACCGGCTCCGTGCTTCGCCGCCGGATGACCGGCCCGCGATCCTCGTCGACTTCATCGAGGGCCAGCTCCTCGAGATCCTCAGCTGGGACGAAAGCAAGCGAAAGGATCTCGCGCGCGGCTTCGTGCAGATCGGCCTCGATTCACTGATGGCAGTCGAGTTGCAGTTTCGCCTGCAAAAGGCGCTGAAATTCGCCCCGCCGCCGGAGGGGGATGACGCCGAGTTCGAAATGTCGTCGGCCGCCGACCTCGCCGATTTTCTGCTGAGCCGCCGCTTGAACCTTTGTTAGGCTCGGCGCGACCAAACAGTGGGGTCACCATCGACACCGTGCCGAAATGGTCTGAGGGGGGCCGTCTCGATGGATCAAGGTCTTGCGGCAGCACGTGCGGATGTCCGGGCATTCGTGGACGATGCGCTCCGGCGGCGGCAGGTCAACCGCGTCCTGCACGGCTTTCCCTCGCCGCGGTTCTGGCAGCACGGCAGCGTGTCGGTGCCGAGCTTGATGGCGCAGCGCGAGCACTGGAACCGCTCTGAGCCCGCGCCCTTCTCGCTCTACGCCGGCCTTCCCTATTGCATTCGCACCGACCCGGACCGCTGCGGCTACTGCCTGTTTCCGGTCGAGACGTTCGGTGGCGCGCAGCAGCTCGATACCTACCTCGATTACTTCCAGCGCGAGGGGGAGCTGTTCCGGGACTTCTTCGCCCGCGCCACGCCCGAGACGTTCTACATCGGCGGCGGCACGCCCAACCTGATGCGGCCCGGCCAGTACACCCGGATGATGGACATCGTCCGCTCCGTCTTCCCGGGCATCGACGGCGTGCCGGTGACGATGGAGGGCATCCCGCAGCTGTTCACGCGCGAGAAGCTCGTATCGATGAAGGCCGGCGGCATCAACCGCGTGAGCATCGGCGTGCAGCAACTCGACCCCGAGCTGAACCGGCTGAGCGGCCGTAAGCAGACCGCAAAGCACGTCTTCGACGCTATCGGCTGGGCGCAGGAGCTCGGCCTGCAATGCAACGTCGACCTGATCTTCGGCTGGCCACAGCAGACGATGCGCCACATGCTCGGCGACCTCGAGCAGCTCGTCGCCACCGGCGTCGACCATATCGCCCATTACGAACTCAACATCGGCGGCGCCACCGACTTTTCGCTCAACCGCCGCGACGAAATTCCGCCGTCCGACACCGTACGCGAGATGTATCGCGCCGCGCGCGATTTGCTCGCAGCAAACAGCTACCGCCAGCTCACCGCCTACGACTTCCAAAAGGTACAAAGCGGCGAGGAATTCGTCTACGAGGAATGCAAGCGCGGCTTTGCGCGCACCGAATCCTGGGGTTGGGGCTTCGCGGGGGTTTCCGATTTCGGCGGCACCGGCGAGCATGGCGGCTGGACGTACGTGAACCACCGCCGGGTCAAGGATTACTTCGCCGCGCTCGACCGTGGCGAGTTTCCGGTAGAGCGTGGCTTCGCGCGCGCGCCAGAGGACCTGCGGCTGCACGAGCTGTTCCGCAATCTTCAAGGGATGCGCGTCGACCGGATGGAATATCGCCAACGCTTCGGCAACGACGTCTACGCGGAGCATGAAGCGGCCTGGCTGGAACTGGCCGAGCGCGGCTGGTGCACAGTATCGCCAGACGCGATCAAGCTGCATGGCGACGGCGTCTACTACGTACCGCTGATCCAGGCCCTGTTGTCGCAGGCTCGGCTCGCCGACCTTCGGTCATCGGCGTCCTCGGTCGCCATTGCCATATGAGCGACGGGCGCGCGTCATGAACGACATGTTCCGCGAAGACCGGCCGGCAGAGGGGACACCCAAGGTTGCGGACGTCCCGTCGCTTGCCCCGGACCTCGCGGCCCGTCACGAACCTTTTCCGCTCACCGACGTGCAGAAGGCCTACTGGATCGGCCGTAGCGGCACGTTCGACCTCGGTCACATCGGTTGCCACGTCTATCTCGAGGTGAAGCTCGCCGCGCACGACAGCGAGCGCCTTCAGGCCGCGTGGCAAATGCTGATCGAGCACCACGACATGCTGCGCGCGATCGTACGCGAAGACGGCCGGCAGCAGATCCTCGTCGAGGTGCCGCGCTACAAGATCGAGCACCGAGACCTGAGCAGCGCCGACCCGGCTTCGGCGCGGGCCGAAGTCGAAGCGATCCGGCAGCGTATGTCGCACCAGGTTTTCCGTCCCGACCGATGGCCGCTATTCGAAGTGCGCACGACCGCGCTCGATAGCGGCACGCTGCTGCACCTGAGCATTGACCTGCTGTTCATCGACTTCTGGAGCATCCAGCTGCTGGTCAAGGAGTACATGCAGCTCGTCTCCGACCCGGACCCGTACCTGCCACCGCTCGACTTAAGCTTCCGCGACTATGTGCTGTTCACCGCGCGGCAGCGCGAGTCGAGCGCCTACCGCCGGGCCGAGGACTACTGGCGCAAGCGCCTGGATACGCTGCCTGGTCCGCCGCAGCTGCCGCTCGCGAAGCAGCCCGCCGACATCGCACGGCCGCACTTTGTGCGGCGCGATCTCGCGCTCGACGCCGAGACCTGGCAGCAGCTGAAGCAGCGCAGCGCCAAAGCCGGCGTGACGCCGTCAATCGCGCTAACAGCCGCGTTCGCCCGCATCCTCGGCCGCTGGGGCGGCAGCAGGCATTTCACGCTCAACCTGACGCAGTTCCAGCGCGCTCCGGTCCACCTGCAGGTCAACCGCCTGATCGGCGACTTTACGACCATCCTGCTGCTGGAAATCCGCGATCCGGGCACGGATACGTTCGAGACGCTGGCGCAGCGGCTCGGCACGCAGTTCTGGTCCGACTTGGAACACGCGGAATACGGCGGCCTGCGCGTGCTCCACGAGCTGGCTCGCCGCGCTGGCGGCGGTGGCACCCTCGCCATGCCGGTGGTATTCACAAGCGCGCTGGCGCGGGCCCTGCCCGGCCTCGAACCGGTCGACGACATCGGGACCATCGTCCACAGCGTCAGCCAGACGCCGCAGGTCTGGCTCGATCATCAGGTCTACGAGCAGCGCGGCCGCCTGCATCTGAGCTGGGATGCCGTCGAGGAGCTTTTCCCTGCCGGCCTGCTCAACGAGATGTTCGCCGCCTATGGCACGCTACTGCTCCGCCTCGCCCGCGATGAGAACGCCTGGCACGAAACGAGCGAGAGCCTTGCGCCCGATCCGAAATGGGCGGCGATGGCCGCCGGCGGGCCCGCCGGCATTGCGGCGGAGGCAGCCGAGATCGAAGCGGCGCTGAGGGAGCATCCCCTCGTCGCCGAAGCCGCAGCGATCCCGGCGGTGACGCCGGACGCCAGCCTCGTCGTCTACGTCACCCGCCGGCCGGTGGAGGAAAGTGCGCTCATGCACGCGCCCGCCGCGCCGTGGCGCAACGGCCCGCTCGTGCCGCTGGCCTTGCAGCAGGCCGCCGCCGACGTGCCGCCGGAGTTGCATGCTTTCGTCGCCGACCTCGCTAAAGCCGAAAGCCGCAGCACGGCGACGATGGCCGAGACGCTGATGGCGCTCGGCCTGTTCCGCAGCACGGACGAGACCCGGAGCGCGGACGAGATCGTGGCGCGCTGCGGGGTGCGGCCGCGCTATGCCGGCCTGATCGCGCATTGGCTGCGCTTCCTCGCCGCCGACGGTCTGCTCGCCGAACGCGGCGGACGATTCACTGCAGTGCAACCGTTGCAGCTTCGTAAGGCTTCGGCGGCAACCGAGGCCAACGGCGGCGAAGCGGAGCTCCGCGCGTTCTTCGTCGCCTGCCAACGCAGCGCCAAGGCGCTGCTGCACGGCGAGGTCAATCCGCTCGACCTCCTGTTCCCCGGCGGCGACTGGAGCGTCGCCGAGGCGCTTTACGAGCACAACCCGATGTCGCGCCACGTCAACGCGCTCGCGGCGTCGCTGGTGGGCGACTGGGCCGCGGCGACAGAGGGACCGCTGCGCGTGCTCGAAATCGGCGCTGGCATCGGCTCGGCCACCGCCGCACTGCTGCCGGTGCTGCCGGTGGAACGCACGCGCTATCTTTTCACCGACGTCTCAGCGTTCTTCCACCCGGGCGCCCGGCGGAAGTTCGCCGCCTTCCCGTTCGTAAAGTACGGCGTGCTCGACGCGCTGCGCGATCCGCTGGGACAGGGCTTCCTGCCGCAGAGCTTCGACCTGATCGTCGCCGCGAACGTGATGCACAACGCCGCCGACCCGACCGCGGCGCTGGCGCGGCTGCGGCCGCTGCTAGCTGACGGCGGGCGGCTCGTGCTGATAGAGGCGACGCGCAACACCCGCGCGCACGCGGTGAGCGTTGGCTTCATCGAGGGTCTGAGCGGCGTTACCGATGGCGATGACGGGCCGTTCCTGCCGCTGCCGCGCTGGCTCGACGCGCTCGACAAGGCGGGCTTTGCCGATGCGGGCAGCGTCCGCGATTCCGGCGAGGCTGGCGCCGATTTCGGCCTCGACACCATCGTCGCCCGCGCGCCGCCGCTTGACGATGTCGCGCGCCGCCGCCACGCCGCTACTGCCCGCGAGAACGTCACTGGCGCGGCGCTGCGCGCCCATCTCGCCCACGCACGGCCGGCGTCGCCGCCCGCCGACATCGTTGTGGTGGAGGCGATGCCGCTCACGCGCGACGGCGCGGTCGACCGCGCGGCGCTGGCGTCGGCGCGGCCGGTGGGCCGGCCCGCGCTGCCGTCCGGCGCCACCGAGCAGGCGGTGGCGGCAATCTGGGCGCAGGCGCTCGGCCGCGATGCCGTGGGCGTGGAGGACAATTTCTTCGATCTCGGCGGCGACTCGCTGATCGCCGTGCGCATCGTGGCGAACGTGCGCGAGCGCTTCGGCATCGAGTTGCGCGCGCAGGCGCTGTTCGAATCGCCGCGCGTACGCGACATGACCATTGCCATCGAGCGCGCGCGGCGGGAGCAACCGGCCGACGACGCCGCGCCCGCCGGGCTTCCCGCGCTTGTGCCCGACCCCACGGCATGGACCGAGCCGTTCCCGCTCACCGACATCCAGCAGGCATATTGGATCGGCCGCTCCGGCGTGCTGGAGCTCGGCAACGTAGGCGCCCACTTCTATCTCGAATTGCAGGCGGGCCCGCTCGACCGCGACCGGCTGGAGCGGGCCTGGCAGCAGCTCATCGAGCGCCACGGCATGCTGCGCACCGTGGTGCTGCCGGACGGACGCCAGCGCATGCTGGAGCCCGCGCCGCGCTACCGCATCGAGACGGAGGACGTGACCGGCCTCGCTTCGGACGAGGCCGAAGCGGTGCTCGCGCGCGAGCGCGCACGCATGTCGCACCAAGTGCATCTCGGCGAGCACTGGCCGCCGTTCGAGATCAGGATGACCCGGCTCGGGCCGGAGCGGACGCGGCTGTATGTCAGCCTCGACCTCATCATGATCGACCTGTGGAGCTTCCGGTTGCTCATGCGCGAGTGGCTGCTGCTTTACGAGAACCCTTCGGCAGCGCTGTCGCCGCTAGTGCTCGGCTTCCGCGACTACGTGCTCGCCGCCGCAGCGCTGGAAAAGACGGAGGCGCTGCGCTACTGGCTCGACCGCCTGCCCGAGCTGCCGCCGCCGCCGGACCTGCCGCTCGCGCGGGCACCGTCGACGATCGCGCATCCGCGCTTCAGCCGCCGCGCCGAGACGCTCGGCGCCGACGACTGGCAGCGCATCAAGGAGCGCGCGCGGTCCGAGCGGCTGACGCCGTCGGCGGTGCTGCTGACGAAGTTCGCCGACGTGCTCGGTGCCTGGAGCCGGCGGCAGCAGTTCACAATTAACCTGACCCTGTTCCAGCGGCTGCCGCTGCACCCGCAAGTAAATCAGATCGTCGGCGACTTCACCTCGATCACGCTGCTCGCTGTGGACTGCGCGGCGGCTGACGCGTTCGTCCCGCGGGCGCACACGCTGCAGTCGCAACTCTGGCGCGACTTGGAGCACCGCCACGTCAGCGGGGTGAAGGTGATCCGAGAGCTGGCTCGGCGGCGCGAGGGCGGCATTCACCCGGCAATGCCCGTCGTATTCACCAGCGGGCTCGCGCAGGGCATGCCGGAACTGGAACAGCTCGAACGCCTCCAGGGACAGAACCTCGGCGAGGTCATCTACGCCGTCAGCCAGACGCCGCAGGTCTGGCTCGACCACCAGGTTTACGAGCAGGACGGCCGTCTCCACCTCGCCTGGGACGCGGTCGAGGACCTGTTCCCGCCGGGGATGCTCGACGACATGTTCGGTACCTATGTCGGCGCGCTGCGGCAGCTTGCCGACGACGAATCCGCCTGGAACGGCGCACGCGCAACCCTGGTCCCGCCGGCGCAGCTCACCGAACGCGCGGCGGCCAACGACACAGCCGCGCTTGTTCCCTCCGGGCTCCTGCACGACCGCTTCTTTGCACAGGCCTGCCAGCGGCCGGAACAGACGGCGGTCGTCACCACGACGCGTCGGCTCAGTTACGGCGAGGTTGCGGAGCGCGCGGATCGGCTGGCGCGGCGACTGCGCCGGCTCGGTGCGCAGCCGAATCGGCTCGTCGCCATCGTCATGGAGAAGAGCTGGGAGCAGGTGGTCGGCGCGCTCGCCGTACTGAAAGCCGGCGCCGCCTACCTGCCAGTTGACCCGGAGCTGCCGCCCGAGCGGCGCAGGCTCCTCCTCGACCGCGGCGAGATCGAGATCGTGCTGACGCAGCCCTGCCTCGCCGAGCAGTTCGAATGGCCGCCGGGTGTGCACTGCATTGCCGTCGATCGCGACGAGGCGGAGTTCGGTCCCGATGACGTCCCGACGGCCGCCTCCGCAAAGCCGGACGACCTCGCCTACGTGATCTTCACCTCCGGCTCTACCGGCGAGCCGAAGGGCGTGATGATCAAGCACCGCAGCGCGCTCAACACTGTCGTCGACCTCAACGAGCGCTTCGGCGTCGGGCCGGAGGACCGCATCTTCGCGCTGTCGTCGCTCGGCTTCGACCTGTCCGTCTACGACCTCTTCGGCGCGCTCGCGGTCGGCGCGACCGTGGTGATGCCGCATCCATCGAGCCGCCGCGAGCCAGGCGACTGGGCCGCGCTGATGGCGCGGGAGCGCGTGACCATCTGGAACTCGGTACCGGCGCTCCTGGAAATGCTGGTCGACTACGCCGGCAGCGGTCCGGCGCTGCGCGACAGCGCGCTGCGGCTGGCGCTGCTCAGCGGCGACTGGATTCCCGTCACGCTGCCAGACCGCGCCCGCGCGCTCGTGCCGGGCCTCGACGTGATCGGTCTCGGCGGCGCCACTGAAGCATCGATCTGGTCGATCTTCCACCGGCCCGACGCGTCGGATCGCGGGCGGTCGAGCATTCCGTACGGACGCGCGCTGCGCAACCAGACAATGCACGTCCTCAACGACGCGATGGAGCCGTGCCCGGTCTGGGTGCCGGGGCAGATCTACATCGGCGGCATCGGCGTGGCGAGTGGCTACTGGCGCGACGAGGCGCGCACGGCGGCACAGTTCGTCACCCATCCGCGCAGCGGCGAGCGGCTCTACCGCACCGGCGATCTCGGCCGCTTTCTGCCCGGCGGCGATATCGAATTCCTCGGCCGCGAGGACCACCAGGTCAAGGTCCACGGCTACCGCATCGAGCTCGGCGAGATCGAGGCGGCGCTGGAATGGCACCCGCGGGTGAAGGCCGCCGCGGTCGTCGCCGTCGGCGAGCGGACGCGGCCAAAGCACCTCGTCGCCTATGTCGTGGTCGACGGCGTGCCGCTCGATGCGCTGAAGGCGCACGTTCGGCAGGCGCTGCCGGCCTACATGGTGCCGAGCGTATGGCACGCCCTCGATGCGTTGCCGCTGACGCCGAACGGCAAGGTCGACCGCGCCGCGCTGCCCGCACTCAAGGCTATCCCCGCTCCAGAGCGCGCAGCGCTGCGGGACGCGCCGATCGGAGGGGGCAACGCGGACATGCTCGGCCGCATCAATGCGCTGATCGCGGAGGAACTGGGCCGGCCGCCGCTCGATCCGGCGCAGAACCTGCTGGCGGTCGGCGCCAACTCGCTCGACCTCGTGCGCATCGTCGGCCGGCTTGAAAAAGAGTTCGGCGTCCGCCCCTCGTTCCAGGAGTTCTTCGCCGATCCGACGGTGACGGCCCTGGCGCAGCTCGTCGCGCAGCGCACCGGCGGCCCCTCGATTTCGCAAGCTTCGCCCGCCGCGCCCGAGGTAGCGCCCCGGCGCACGGCGGAGATCATCGTCGATTCCGCCGCGCGCGAGCGCTTTCATCGCGAGGATCGCGGCATCCGCACCTTCGCAGCGGCCTGGGGCACGCTGGCGCTGCCGCGGACGTCCGCGAACGGGGCAAACCTGGACCTCCACGCTCGCCGCGCGGTGCGCCGGTTCCTTGCCGAGCCGGTGCCGCTCGGGACGCTCGGCGCCTGGTTGTCGGAGCTTGGCCGCACCGGCACCAACGGCAGCACCAAGTACGCCTACGGCTCGGCCGGCGGCTGCTATCCGGTGCAGACCTACGTGCATGCCAAGCAGGGCGGTGTCGCGGGCTGCCCGGCCGGCACGTTCTACTATCACCCGGTCGAGCACACGCTGGTGCCGCTGACGCTCGGTGTCGAGCTCGATCCCGCGGTGCACGAGCCGTTCACCAACCAGCCGATCTTCGAGCAGGCGTCTTTCTCGCTGTTCTTCGTCAACCAGCCGCGCGCCATCGAGCCGATCTACGGCGACCTCGCCTGGCGTTTCAGCGTCCTCGAAGCGGGCGCGATGGCGCAGGCGATCGAGACCGCCGCCCCACGCTTCGGCATCGGCGTCTGCCCGATCGGCATGCTCGATTTCGCCGCCGTCCGGCCCCTGCTCCACCTCGACGCCGACCAGGAACTGCTGCACGCGCACGTCGGCGGCCTCGCCGCGCCTGCGGACGACGCCGACTGGGAAGAAGGCGTCGTATGACCGCGTCCGAGCTGCTGAGCGATCTGCGCGGGCGCGGCGTGCGGCTGTGGGTCGCTGCCGGCGAGCTTCGCTACGGCGCGCCGAAGGGCGCGCTCGGGCGCGAGGCGACGCAGCTCCTCGCCCAACACAAGGTCGAGCTGATCGAGCTGCTCAAGGCGCCGCCGTCCGACGCGCCCATCGCACCGCCGGCCCCGCGCGCGGCGGCGCGGACCCGGATCACCGCGCTCGAAAGGCGCATGATCGATCTCGCTGCGCTGCCCAACTGGAACGCCGAGGAACAGGTCTCCTACATCCGCCACGTCGCGCCGTACCGCGGCTTCCTTTACCGCCAGCTTGGTCTCGACAAGACCTTCGTGCGCGGCGAGGGCTGCAACCTGATCGACGAGTACGGCACGCGCTATGCCGATTTCGTTGCGCAGTTCGGTGCGGTGCCGTTCGGCCACGATCCGCAGGCGATCTGGGACGCCATCGACAGCGTGCGTCGCGAGGGGCGGCCGAACCTCGCCATCGCCTCGATCTCGCCGGTGGCGGGCGAACTGGCGGAACGGCTGCTTGCTGTCGCGCCGCCGGGCCTCGCGCATGTCGTCTTCACCAACAGCGGCGCGGAATGCGTCGAGGCGGCGCTGAAGCTCGCGCGCTGCCGCACCGGACGGCTCGGCGTATTGTCGACCCGCAACGGCTTCCACGGCCTGACGCTTGCCGGCATGTCGGCGACCGATAAGGAGTTTTTCCAGCGTGGCTTCGGGGCGCCGGTGGCCGGCTTCAACTATGTGCCGTTCGGCGCCCTCGCGGCGCTGCAATCGGTGCTGGAGCTGCGGCCCGACTATTTTGCTGCGTTCCTGATCGAGCCGATCCAGGGCGAGTCCGGCATCCATGTCGCGCCGCCCGGCTATCTCGCAGCCGCGCACGCGCTGTGCCGGCGCTATGGCGTGCTGCTCATTGTCGACGAAGTGCAGACCGGGCTCGGCCGCACCGGCCGGATGTTCGCCTGCGCGGCCGAAGGCGTGACGCCCGACATCCTGCTCACCGCCAAGGCGCTTGGCGGTGGCCTGATGCCGGTCGGTGCCTGCCTCTACACGCGCGCGGTGTTCTCGGAACAGTTCGACCTGCGGCACGGCTCGACGTTCGCCGGCAATACGCTCGCTTGCCGCGCCGCACTGGCGACGCTCGACGAGCTGACGAAGAATGACGGCCGGCTGGTCCGACAGGTCGCGGAGACGGGCGAACGCCTGCAAGCCGACCTGCTGCAGCTCCAGCGCGCCTATCCGGAGCTGGTGAAGGAAATCCGCGGCCGCGGCCTGATGCTCGGCGTCGAGCTCGATCTCGACCATATCGCGCGCACGCAGAGCGGCCTGCTCGCCATCCTCCAGCAGCAGGACCTCCTGCTCTACCTCTCGGTGAGCTACCTGCTCAACATCGAGCACATCCGCATCGCCGCCTCGTTCACGCAGGGCAACGTGTTGCGGATCGAGCCGCCGCTGATCGCCGACGCGGCGCTGTGTGAACAACTGATCCGCGCGCTGGGTAACCTGCTCCGCGTGCTGCGCGACGGCGACACCGGCGCTCTGCTCGGCCACCTGATGGGGACCACACCGACCGATGCGCGACGAGCCGGTACGCAAGTGGCGGCCCAACCTTCAGTCTTGCCCTCGGCCACGGAGCCGGCGCACACCGGCCGCGCGCGTTTTGCCTTCGTCGTGCATCTCCTCGGCACTAGCGACCTGCGCCGCTTCGACCCGAGCCTCGAGTCCGGCGTGGACGATGCCCAGCTGGAGCAGTTGCGCGCACGCATCGCCGCATTCATCCGCCCGTTCCCGCACGGCCGACTTTCTGTTTGCGGTGCGGACGGCACATGCGCCGATGGCGAGCTGATTGTCCTGCCGCACCTGCCGGCCGAACTGCTGGCACTATCCGGTGAAGATGCTCTCGGCTTGGTGCAGGAGGCGGTGGACCTCGCTGCCGAGCGCGGCGCCACGGTGGTCGGCCTCGGGGGCTTCAGCTCCATCGTTGCCGGCGGCGGCCTGTCAGTGCGGGCACCGGCCGGACTGCAGGTCACCAGCGGCAACAGCCTGACGACGTGGGCGGCGCTGCGCGCGGTGGAGCGCGCCTGCGCCGACGGCGGCCCGCGCCTCGGCGACAGCACGGTCGCCGTCGTCGGGGCGACCGGTGCCATCGGCCAGGCGCTGAGCCTTCTGTTCGCCGAGCGTGCGGCAAAGCTCATTCTGATCGGCAACCCGAACGCCACCGCGGCAGGCCTCGGCAAGCTCCACGCCGTCGCCCGGGACTGTGAGCGTCACACCGTCGCGCTCGGCCGCGCCGCCCCAGCGATCGAGGTCACGACCCGCATCGACGATGCGCTGCCGCACGCCGACGTGGTGCTCGCCGCGACCAGTGCCGTCGCGCCGTTCATCGCTCCGCGCCATCTGCGTCAGGGTGCGATCGTCTGCGACATCTCGCGGCCGTTCAACCTGACCCCGGGGCTCGAGGCCGAGCGGCCCGACGTGCGGGTTGTCGGCACCGGCCTCGTCCGTGCACCCGCCGGATCGAGCCTCGGCCATCTCGGCGAACGTGACCGGCCGGACGTGCTGGTCGCCTGCGCGGCCGAGACCATCGTGCTCGCGCTGTCCCGCTTCGCCGGCCCGCATTTGTGCGGCTCACTCGACGTCGCGACCATCGCGTCCTTGGGACGCCTCAGCGAGGCGCTAGGCTTTTCCGCCGCGTAGTCCCATGCCGCAACGCCGACTTCAGCCGGTCGCCGGCGGTTACCGTGGCTATCGGATCGCAGGGAGCGATGTCGGAACTCCATTCGTGCGTGCAATTAACGCCGAAGTGGTTTCTTGATGCGCCCGTCGAACATTGACACGACAGCTTCCGCCCGCGCGAACAACTCACGGACTTCGTGCGCGCTCTGCTCGGCGTCGGGCGTGGTTGGAAAGCCCAAATCGACGGTGACTAGCTAACCGCTGACGCAAAAAGCTTAAACGTCGTCATCCGAGAAAACACGTCTTCGACGACGTCGCGAGGCCAGATAGTGGTCTTCGGCTTCACGCCCCTCACGGACCAGGTTACCCAATAGAGCGTAACGGGAGTCCATCAAGCGACTGGCAAGACCGGTCACCGCCCATCCAATATCCCGCTCCCAACGAGCGGCGATGCGGCGTCCCTCCTCAATGTCTTCGTCTTCACTAGAACTATCGTGTCCTTTGCGCCGTGAGCGACGTTCAAGCCATTCTTGCTTCTCTTCTTCAGAAGGCCCGTCCAACCAAGCCTTACGGCGCTTTTTCTCCCGCTCGGCCCACTGCTCGACTTCGATGCCGCTATCAGTATCTGACTTCGGTTTTCGCGGTGCCTGGTCCATCAGAAACCTCAAGGATTTTGAATTACTCCAGGCAAATAGCGTAGCGATTTTGGATATGGATGTCCAGATCAGCGCCAGCTGCCGTGATCTGATCAGGGGCAAGATCTCGCGGGGTCAGCGATGCCCATATCCTATTGGCAAGCGATGCACGATGGCGCTCTCTGATGGCGTCCGCAATTTACCTTGCGGAAACAGCTATAACGACGCAGAATAAATCCGTTCAAACGAACAGGGAATATGGCTTTTGGCTGCGCATTGCGTAACTTCGGCAAGAGATGCCAATAGCCATATCGTGGCCCACCGGTGCAAAACTTCTTGAGCCTTGTCATAGGTGCGGGGCGGTTGATCTGGGCAGTTTTCCGATTCCTCCTGTTCCCGCTTCTCGTCCCATTCAAGCACCCGTCCCAAGCTCAGCGAATACGTCGCATGCTGGAGTTTTTGGGAGGAAATTGGGTAAAGCTCGGTCAGGCACTCGCGCTCAGATTTGATTTGCTCCCGCCCGATATATGCCGCGAGCTTCTGACGATTCAAAATGAGGTTGAGACCGCCAATTATCAAGTCATTCGACAGATCGTGACCGACCAACTCGGTCGGCCGCCCGAAGAGCTATTTGCAAGGTTCGACACACACCCATTTGCGATCACGTCAACCGGCCAGCTACACGAGGCAATTACCCGGGATGGAGACCGTCTGGTCTTTAAGATACAAACAGCAGCCGTCCGAGAGACATTTGAGGCGGACAGCCGGTTGATGCGCCTTATCGCGATCGTCTTTAACTGGCTAAATCTCCTTCCTCAAGGCTCGGTCCGAAAATTAGTCAAAGATTTTATCAAGACCCGGAAAGCAGAAATTGATTTCAACGCGGCGGAGCACAATTCCCGACGAATGTCGGCGCTAGCAAGCGAAGATGGATGGGAGATAAACGCAAGGGTCCGTTCGGAATTTACGACAAGGCAGGTAATGGCCTGGGAATTCATCGACGGAATTCCGGTAGTCGATCTCGTCAATGCTGTACGAATCTCGGATGAACCCTATCTCCATGAGTTGTCAAACCGGGGCTATGATCTCTCCAAAATCGCGCACCACATTTATCGAAATGCACTGAACCAGATCTTTCGCGATGGAATTTATCACGCAGACGTCAGCCCAGCCGGTCTGCTTGTGCTTCCCGACAATGTCATCGCGTACGTCGACTTTGTAGTTGTCGGCCGCATGACGGATGATCGGCTTGATAACCTGCGCTATTTATATGGATGCATTCTTGAAAACAAGCACGACGAAGCCATCGAAGAACTGTTGAGTTCAATCAACCCTGCTCCTTCCATCAATCAGGTCCAGCTTCGTCGTGACCTTGCGCGGGTGCTGGACGATTATCTGGACGGCTTTGAAAGCCCGCCAGGAAGCGCACCACGAAAAGCGGCTCATCAAACGCATCTAAATCTCATGCAGGTCTTCCGTAAACATCGCGTGGTCATTCCCCATGATCTGTCGACGTACTTGACAACAATGCTGACCATCGAGTCGATCGTGTTCGAGCTTTGTCCCGCCTTCAATATGGTCACCGAACAAGGCGCATTTTTCAGTCGCGCCGCATCGTTGGATCTGACGGATGCTCTCGGACCGATGAGGATTTATGAATCGCTCGTGGAATATTCCCAGGAAGCTCAGCGCGTTTTTACCAATTTGAGAAAACTACAGAAATCTGGCCAGATGATCGAGATTTCGTTGAGGACATTGCGCATCCGGCTGATGCAGTACGGGTTTTGGTCGATCCTGGTTTCAGTCTGCACGTATTTGGGCTTTCGGGATGAAGCTATTAGACAATTCCAGATTTCGGTTGGACTTCCGCCTTATTGGATTCCAGCGACCTTCGTGTTCCTTGCGATAATATTGCTGGCTCGAATCTGGCGACAAGGAAAGCAGCTTGCCGCGGTAGACAGATCCATCATCACCAGCGGCGAAATATCCGTCCGCAGTTTTGGGCGCGTCCGGTAAGGGCAGTCGGCACCTCTGGCTGTTACGCCGCGGATTCCGTTTTGGTAATCGACGCGCCCAAGTTTCGTTCGTATCATCCCGCCGCCGGGCCCGCCGCGCCGAGTGCAGCCGAGTTGAGTGACACTTGCTCAAGCGCGCTACCCAAAATGGAGCTTGCTCGCGTCGCCTGTTTCGATGAAGTAGAAGGTTATGTGGCCTTCAACGATCTGGCCTGCAGGCCGATTCGCAGGCGTTGGCGTGGCGAAGGCGCCGCTCGCGCTCGAGGCCGAGCGCCGGATTAATGCGATCTTCGCCGTCGAGCGCGACCTCAATGGCCGCATAGCCGAGAGGTTAGTGCGCCAACACCAAACTCTCTCACACCGGAGGTCTCACGAATGCGCTTACTCGAAAGGGCGGAGTCGTAACGCTGTCTCCCGGCAGTCGAACGTCGCCATGACGTAACCTCGTTGCTCAAGACTTCGCCGTTGCAGGTATCTGACCGGGCTCGAACGGGCCCGGCTCGAAGAAGCCCTCGATCGATTCGACCTTTGCGTAGTTCTCGGCGATGCTCTCGGGTGTCAGATGTGGATCGTGGAAGCCAGGTCCC
>Ga0137403_10001498_pt1 | contig 29339 bp, 22 predicted proteins | sample CZOMad2_1_16fung_FD_122057 | JGI IMG/M metagenome (GOLD analysis project Ga0137403, IMG submission 122057) | Vadose zone soil fungal communities from Angelo Coast Range Reserve, California, USA - CZOMad2_1_16fungal (Hybrid Assembly) | ecosystem: Environmental > Terrestrial > Soil > Vadose zone... | reverse complement strand
CAGAAGCAAATAGGGGCTACCCTACTCCCTTTCTACACGCTTCGGCTCGCTGCCAATAACTCCCTCGTACTGGTTCCGGTTTCAAACGCAACGGAAGTCGGCCTCCGGTCGCCGATTTCTTCGGGTGAATGCGAGATGCTTTTCAAAGTTCTTGCAGACGATTTCTCGTTTCCCGCTCACGATTGGAAGGATCGTTTCAAAGACTTCTCCGAGAAAATGCGCACCGGTGACATTTTTGAAGCCGCGGACGTGCTCAAGCACTTGACCTATCTCAGTCACCTCAAGCCGCTTTCGTTTCGCGAACAACGGATGCTCGAGCGGGCTCGTTACCTGGTGATTTCGGAATTGGCCGCGGTTTGCCGCCAACCGGAGTGCAACATCGAACCACGCGTAGAACATGCTCTCACTCGTGCTTGCTTAAAGCATGATCGCCGCCCGGCGCGCGCGCGCGCAGCCGGGGCCGCCGCCGGTCACTGACTACTATCACCCCACGCGGACTGTCCGCGTGGGGAGCAGGATTTGACCCGCGGCCCTTTCGCTTAGCGGCGAAATCTCAACCAGCCCGGAAATCAGCGAACTTTTCATTCGCTCTCCTGAGCCGCCGGCGGCGGTGTGTTCCTGGGCCATGCTTCGCGTGCTATAATCCCCGCCCTGAATCAACTTCCGCCTTTACCGATGGACGAACCAGGCAGTAATCTCACCGACAATTTTCAGCGGAGAGTTTAATCACCCCGCTGCTTCTATGATGGCACTCCTAAAACTGGCTGCGATTGCGTTCCTTGTTGCTACGAACGGGTTTTTCGTGGCGTCAGAATTTGCGCTTGTTTCTGTTCGGCGGGCACGGTTGGAAGCACGCGCGGCCGCCGGCAGCAAAAACGCCCGAGCAGCACTTCGTCTGCTTGATAATCCCACCATCTTCATCTCTGCCGTGCAGTTTGGCATTACCCTGGCTTCGCTGGCTTTGGGCTGGATCGGCGAACCAACCGTTGCTGCGCTGCTCGAGCCAATTGCTTCAATCATAGCCTCGGAAGGACGGGCTGGATATGTGGCCCACGTGATGGCGATTGTCATCGCCTTCTCGTTAATCACGTTCCTGCATATCGTCCTGGGTGAGTTAATGCCCAAGATGGTTGCCCTTGAACGCGCCGAAAGGATTGCACTTTTCTGTTCGCGTCCGCTGGAGTTGTTCGCGAAAACCTTTAGCGCGCCCCTGTGGATCTTCAACTCGGTCGGATCGGCGCTCGGCCGTCTTATCGGTCTGAAGTCAACTCTCGACCACGCGGCGGTTTACACCGAAACGGAGTTGCGGCAGTTGATCGACGTTGCGCGCGACAGTGGTTATCTGCGTGCGGAAGAAAGACGCTTGATTCATCGCGTGTTTGAGTTTTCCGATACGCTGGTGCGCGAGGCCATGGTGCCCCGCACCGAGATGGCTGCGATTTCAGGTGACAGCTCGCTCGAGCAGATCACCAGGGCCTTCGAGAAGTTTCGTTATTCGCGTTTGCCTGTTTACCGCGAATCGCTCGATAACGTGATTGGCTTCATCCATAGCAAAGACGTCATGCCCTATCTGCTGCATCCCGAAAAGTTCCGTCTCGAGGACGTACTGCAACCACCCCTTTACGTAGTTGACACCGCGCGGCTTGAAGATGTTTTGCGCCAGATGCAGAAAGCCAAGGCACATTTCGGTTTCGTTGTAGATGAACACGGCGGACTCGAAGGGATCATTACGCTTGAGGATTTGCTCGAAGAAATTGTTGGTGACATTTCTGATGAGCATGATGAGGAAGTCAATGAACAAATCGTACCGCTGGGTGACAACAAGTATTTGCTGGCGGGCGGACTGGCTGTGCGGGATCTTAATCGCCGGCTAAAGCTTTCCTTGCCTGAGTCTGAAAGCTACACAACGATTGCCGGCTTCCTTATGACCGAGGCGGGCCACGTTCTTAAGCCGGGTGACAAGGTGAACTACAACGGACTGCTCTTCGAGGTTGACCGGGTTGAGCGTCGCCGCGTAATAACTGTGCGACTCGAACTACCCGCGGATACAAAGATCTCGGTTGCCGGGGCGGCAAGCGAAGGCGCGCGGGCCGCCGGCTAGCTGTTCCCCCTTTCCGCTTCCAACACTTCGATTCCTACTGTGACGATGCTAAAGTTGTTCGGTTGAGATACGCCACTATACCTGGGTTATATGCTAGCTGGAGCCAAACGAGATGAGCTGGATTGAGGAGATTCACGCGCGCGAGATTCTGGATTCGCGTGGTAACCCCACGATTGAAGCGGAAGTGAGCCTGGTTGGCGGTGAAGTCGGTCGCGCCGCGGTGCCGTCAGGCGCATCAACCGGCGAGCATGAAGCTGTAGAGTTGCACGATGAGGATAGGAAGCGTTATGGCGGCAAAGGCGTTCTGAAGGCCGTGAATAATGTTAACGAGATCATCGCGCCCGAAGTCAACGGTATGGATGCGCTCGATCAAGCGGAGCTTGATAGCGCACTCATTGCGCTCGATGGCACGCCGAACAAGTCAAAGCTCGGCGCAAACGCGCTGCTGGCCGTCTCCCTGGCCAACGCACGCGCCGCGGCTGCCTATCTGGAAGTTCCGCTCTACAAATACCTCGGTGGTCCCAATGCGCGCACGCTGCCAGTGCCGATGATGAATATCATCAATGGCGGCGCACATGCCGATAACAATGTCGACTTTCAGGAATTCATGATCGTCCCGGTTGGCGCGGAGAGTTTTAATGAAAGTCTGCGCATTGGCGCTGAGATCTTTCACACTCTGAAGGCGGTGCTTAAGAAGAAAGGCTATGCCACCAGCGTCGGTGATGAGGGCGGCTTTGCTCCGAACCTTCGCTCTAACGAGGAAGCGATTGAAACGATACTCGAGGCAATTGTTCAAGCCCGCTACACTGCCGGTAAGGATTGCCTGCTCGCACTGGACCCGGCAGCGAGCGAGTTTTTTGAAGACGGCTCGTACGTTTTCAAGAAGAGCGACCAGCGAAGACTCTCGAGCGACCAGATGGTCGAATTTTGGAAGGGATGGGTTGAGAAATATCCTATCATCTCGATTGAAGATGGGATGGCTGAAAACGATTGGGATGGTTGGAAGGCTTTAACTGATCAACTGGGCCACCGCGTACAACTCGTGGGCGACGACCTGTTTGTGACCAACACCGAATTCCTGCGCCAGGGAATTGAGCGCGGCGTCGCAAATTCCATCCTGATCAAGGTAAATCAAATCGGAACTCTTACTGAGACTCTGGACTGCATTGAGCTTGCTAAAACCAGCGGTCGTACCGCCGTCATCTCCCACCGCTCTGGTGAAACGGAAGATCCATTCATCGCCGACCTGGCGGTAGCAACCAACGCCGGGCAGATCAAGACGGGCTCGCTTTCTCGCACTGATCGGATTGCCAAGTACAACCAACTGCTGCGCATCGAGGAAGATTTGCGAGGAGCCGCGCGTTACCCGGGTCGCTCCGCGTTTTATCAGTTGAAGTCCCCGGTTTCAAACCAAGCGAATCCGCAGGGGAAGTCCGCCGCAAAGAGCTAAAGGAGCAGGCAGCACTAAATGGAAGTCCGGGAACGCGAATGGCGGCGAGGCGAATACACAATCAGCACTGAGAACAAGCGGCTTGATATTCGGCGTATCCACGATTTCGTTTCGAATCAGTCTTACTGGGCACAAGGCCGCGCGATCGAGACTGTGCAGCGCGCTCTCGACAATTCTTTAAACTTCGGGCTCTACAAAAACAACCACCTGATTGGCTTCGCACGCGTCGTGACGGACTATGCGACGTTTGCCTGGATTGCCGACGTTTTTGTGCTTTCGGAAGACCGCGGCCAAGGTCTCAGTAAATGGATAATGGAAGTGATTCTGTCATATCCGGAGTTACAGGGCCTTCGCCGCTGGGTCCTGGCAACCAAAGACGCCCATGGTTTGTATGCGCGCTTCGGCTTCATCCCACTACATCGGCCGGAGCGCTGGATGGAGCGTCCCGACCCGAATATGCAGGAGAGGCCGGATTATTGGCAGAAGGACCTATCAGACTAAGGCGGTTTCAGAGGTTAACATTTGAATCAGAAATGCGGTCCGCTGGTATTAATAATCATTGACGGTTGGGGATATTCTCCGCGAATTGAGGGGAATGCTATCGCCCTTGCCGCAACTCCTTATTACGACGAGTTCCGTGAAAACTACCCGCAGACATTGCTGGAAGCTTCTGGCACGCGCGTGGGTTTGCCCGCCGGAGTGATGGGCAATTCGGAAGTGGGACATCTGAACATCGGCGCCGGACGCGTCATTCGGATGGACGTTTCGCGAGTTGATCACGACGTCGCGACTGGCGAGTTTTTCCGCAATGAGGTTTTGCTGGCGGCAATTGACGGTGTTAAGAAAAGAGGGAAGACGCTTCATCTGATGGGCCTTCTCTCTGATGGTCAGGTCCATTCATCTCAAGAGCACCTCTATGCGCTGCTTCGTCTCGCAAAACAACGTGGCCTGGAGCGCGTCTTCATACACTGCTTTCTCGATGGGCGCGATACGCCTCCTTCCTCAGCCCGACATTACATTGAAGCTTTACAGAAGAAGATCGAGGAAATCGGTTGCGGCCAAATCGCTTCCCTTGTCGGACGCTACTACGCAATGGATCGCGATAAACGCTGGGAGAGAACCGAGCGCGCCTACGAGCTGTTGGTAAAAGGCAAGGGTGAACGAGCTTCTGATCCAGTGGCGGCAATTCTGCGTTCTTATGAACGCGGAATTACTGACGAGTTTATCGAGCCAACGGTGATCATTAACGCCGGTGGCGAGCCGGTAGCAACGATCCAGGAGGGCGACGCCGTTATTTTTTTCAACTTCCGGCCCGATCGCGCCAGACAAGTTACAAGAGCACTTGCGATCCCGGACTTCCAGGAATTTGACGTCTCCGGCCGCCCACGAATCGAATTTGTTTGCTTCACCGTCTACGACCGATCGTTTCCGTTACCAGTTGCATTTCCTCCGCGCGATCACAAGAACGTTTTGGCAGAAGTTTGGGAAAAGATCTGCATCCGCAATTATCGTTTGGCCGAAACCGAGAAGTATGCCCACGTGACTTATTTCTTCAACGGCGGCGTCGAGAAGGAACATGGGTGCGAACGTCGCTTGCTGGTTCCATCACCAAAGATTTCCACTTACGACCTGCAACCGGAGATGTCGGCTTTCAAGGTCACGGATAAAGTGTTGCGCGGGATTCAAGAAAAAGAAACCGACGTCTTCATTGTCAACTTTGCGAATCCTGACATGGTAGGCCACACCGGCAAGCTCGATAAGACGATTGAGGCGTGCCAGTATGTCGACACTTGCCTAGGCTGGATCACCAAAGCCATTCGACAAGTTGGCGGCACCACAATAGTCACCGCCGACCATGGCAACGCCGAACAGATGATCGATCCGCAATCAGGCGGACCGCATACCGCGCACACGACCAACCCGGTTCCATTCCATTTGATTAACGAAGCGTCTCGAGGCTTGAAACTACGCGAAGGGGGCGCCCTGGAAGACGTCGCTCCTACTCTGCTTGGTTTGCTTGGTAGTGAGAAACCAGAAGAGATGACCGGGCGCGATCTGCGTGATTTGGATTAGTCGAAGGTACCACTGAAGCGAAAGTTTCACAGACGAAGTTATTGGAAGATTTAGGTGTTTGATCCACGCAACATCCTGGTAATTGATTTTGGGCAACTCGGCGATGTCGTACTTAGTTTGCCCGCACTCGGCGCCATCCGAAAGCGGTTCCCGAGAGCGCGGATTACCGTAGCGGTAGGAAAGCCCGGAGCGGAGGTCGTTGGTTTATCTGGCTTTGCCGACGAGACTCTGGTTGTGGATCGCGTGGCGCTGCGCGATGGTTTCAAACCTCTTTCCATATTTCTCCTTTTCAAACTAGTCAAAGATGTCAGAGAGAAGAAGTTTGATTTCGTCATTGATCTTCACAGCCTCTCCGAGACCAACCTGCTCGGTTTCCTTTCCGGAGCTCCAAAGCGACTCTATGCGCGTCGGCCCGGGCGTTCCCTGGACTACCTGGCTAACTTTCACCCGCGTCCGCCAGTCGAAACGGATCATCGCAAGCGACATCTAATCGATCGTTATCTTGATGTGCTGATCCCTCTCGAGATTGAGAAGGTCGACCGGCTTCCCAGTCTCAAAACCCGACCAGCCGACGCCGTGGCACTTGAGCGTATCCTGATTAAAGCCAAGGCTGACGCTGGTGCGCCACTGGTTGGACTATTTCCCGGCGCTGGTCATCCGAGTCGGCGCTGGCCGCTTGAACAATTTGCCAGCCTTGCTGATTTCTTAATCAGAAACGATCAGGTGAGGGTTTTGGTTTTTCTGGGACCGGAAGAGCGTGCAATCGCCAAAGACATTCGCCGGCAGTTTCCGCCATCGATTCTAATTCTCGATCAACTCACCATTCCGCAACTCGCGGCGGCCCAGGCGCGGCTGACGGCGTTCGTCTCAAACGATACTGGGCCCATGCAAATCGCATCGGCAGTTGGCACGCCGGTAGTGCTTCTGCTTGATAAGCGCGCCCCCGAAAGTTACTTGCCGCAGGGCGAGCGCCATCGCGTGATCTACAACAGCGTCATCAGCGACATCACTGTCGATGAAGTCTACGCCGCGACCAGATCAATTCTTGCCTCCGGCCGGACAGCGACTCTCTTCGCCAGTTGAGTGCGCCATAGTTTTGTTAGAACTTTATGGTTTCTCTCCAGGTAAGATCGGCCAACATTCAAGGAAATCATGAATAGCACTAGCAGAAAAACACACATCTTGCTCTTTAAGGGGTTATTAGTAGTTGTTCTCCTGGCGATACCTGTTCTGCTAATCGTCAGACCGCTGGTCAACGGCACGGCGAAAGACAACGTTCAGAAGGAGCAACCGAAGCGGCCGGCTGTTTCTGACAAGAAACCGACGGCGGCGCCGGCGAGTGGTTCTGCTAGTGATTTGGCCCGACGCATGAATAGTGCGATCGATGAGAGTGAATTAAATACCGCACGTTGGGGCATATACGTGATTTCCATCTCTGACGGTTCGATGCTTTTCCAGCGCGACGGCGACAAACTCTTTACCCCAGCTTCCAACATGAAAATCTATACGACGGGAGTTGCACTAGATCTTCTCGGCGCTGACTACCGCTGGCGAACTTCTGTTTATGCAAATACGCAACCTGATGCCAATGGCCGTCTTCAAGGCGACTTAATTCTCTACGGACGCGGCGCGCCGGATCTCGTGGCGCGAAGTAAAGATAACAGCAGAGGTTCACTCGTTAGACTCGCGGACGACCTCTTCGCGCGTGGTGTGAGACAGGTGAACGGTAACGTAATTGGAGACGAAAGTTATTTCCGTGGCGATCCTCTTGGCGATGGTTGGCAATGGACGGATCTTCAATGGTACTTCGCCGCAGAGGCGAGCGCGCTCTCCGTCAATGGGAACGAGGTCGACGTTAATTTCGTGCCTTCCAATAAAGCCGGCGAGTCGTCAGTTGTGAGAGTGAGCGACCCTGAGGGTTATGTGACTGTTCAAAACCGCATGGCTGTTGGGAAGGCCGGCATGCGTCCGACCATCGGTGTGCATCGAGGACTCTCTGACAACAACATTGAAGTGTGGGGAGAATTTGCGCCTGGCACAAAGGGCTTTGGCGCTCGGCTCGCGGTGCACAATCCTGCGCTCTGGGCAGCGAAACTGTTTTTAGATGCGCTTAAGGAACGGGGCATAACGGTCACGGGTCAAACGCTCGCGCTAAATTCGCGGGTGCCTCCGAGTCAAAGGTTTGATCCAAACCAGTCGATCGAATTAGCGTCGGTAACTAGCCAACCCCTAAGCGAGGTCGTAAAGAAAACTAATAAGGAAAGCATCAATCTCAACGCGGAACTAATTCTTCGTACGCTCGGAAGAGAGCGTGGAGAAATGGCTGCTTTGCCCGAGGCGATGGGAAGAGAGCGGGGAGATGATGAAGCAGGACTAGCTGTCATTCGAGTTTGGCTGGCACGGGCGGGGATCGTGACGAATCGGATTGCTCTTCACGACGGTTCTGGTCTATCCAGGCTCGACCTGGTGACACCTGAAACGAGCGCGCGGTTGCTGCTTGCGATGTCAAAGACCGCCTCAGCCTTCGCCTTTAAGGAGTCATTGCCGATCTCGGGACGAGATGGGACGCTGGGTGGCCGGCTTAAGACCATCATCGATCGCGTCTCGGCCAAGACAGGTTCCTTAACCTACGACAACTCGCTGTCCGGCTACCTAATAACCGCCAATGGCGAGCATTTGGCGTTTTCGATCATGTGCAATGACCAGACTGGCCACAGTGACAGCACCCGTCTGATAGACCAAATTGTCGGCTTGCTGGCCGCATTTCCCGACATACCAGCCGAAAAAACCAAAAAATCAGAGTAATTCGCCCATTCGAGCCAATGTTGGCTCTAGACAAACCGTGTTGAACCCGTTATTATCGGGGTTGTCGGGTTTGCGGTTACGTTCGTCTACCCGCAGTCAGCAGAGCCTCATTCTTATTTTTGAGAACAGTCCCACCCTCTTCAAGTCAGGAGTGAAATCAAATGTTACGACGGATCGGTAGGTTCAGTTTATTTGTGGTCGCGCTGGCGGCATTCAGCATCACCACGCTGGCGCAGTCTAATCTTACGGCGAAGGCAAATGTGCCTCACGCGGCCCCTGCCGGCGCGGTCGTAGAAAGCGATCGTACCAGGGATGGGTTGACTGGGCCTGTGCGGAGAGTAAGGACAGAGGTTGCCAAACTCTCAAGCGAAACCGGCAAACTGCTTGAAGGCAAGCACGCCGTTTTGGAAGTTGTAGCATACGACATCAGGGGCAACAAGACCGAGAACCAGTACTTTCCGATAGCCGGAGCGAACCTCACCGGCAAAGAGGTTTACAAATATGACGACAAGGGAAACATCAGCGAGATGACTCTCTTGAACACGGACGGATCACTGCTGAGCAGGGAAGTCTACAAATACGAATTTGATTTTGCCGGAAACTGGAACAAGATGACTACTGAGGTTGCGGTCATTGAAGGTGGCAAAATGGCGTTTGAGCCCACGGAAGTAACCTATCGTTCCATTATGTATTATCTGGACGAGAATATGATGAGAATGGCTCAGCCGGGTGCACAACCAGCGTCACAACCAGTCTCGCTCTCTCCGGCGCCCGCAAACAACGTCGCTGCGAATTCGGAAACAAACAGTACAGCGCCCGTCGTCAAGCCCTTAGCTAACAGGAAATCCGCCGCAAGCCAGAAGACTTCACTTACATTGCCGGGCGCGGTGAACACGTCTGATAAGGTGAGCGGTATGGCATCGGTCGAAGTAGGAAATGCGCATTCAAACGCCGATGTCCAGGCTCCGGTGGTCCAGCTCGAATCAGAGCCGCCGCCGGCTCCGAACCCGATTCTCAAACCAGTGTCGGGCGGCGTACTTAATGGGACCGCGATCAGTTTGCCCTCGCCACTATATCCAGATACCGCTAGACGCTTAAGAATGACTGGTATGGTTACGGTAGAGGTTGTCGTGGATGAAACAGGAAAAGTAATATCCGCGGTTGCTACAAACGGACCCGCGATATTGCGAGATGTTGCGGTGCAAGCCGCCCTGAAAGCGCGGTTCTCTCCCACGAAGCTTTCCGGCCAGCCTGTCAAAGTATCGGGCTTGATCAACTATAAATTTGCTCTTGCCCAATAATTCGTCCAAAGCGAAGACGCTAACCTCCTGGCTGGCGCCTTCGGTTTCCAATTCCTCCCGAACATTTCTTCATAAGAGGAGCTAACTCTGATGGCATTAACGGGACACCTCAGCGATCTTTCGCTTTCTGAATTGATCGAATTTTTCTGTAACCAACGCAAGACCGGACAGCTTAAGGTTCTCTACCCGCAGGGTCCCGGCTATTTTTATCTTCAGACCGGTTCCGTGGTTGATGCCCGTATCGGAGTGCTCCGGGGAATTGACGCCGTTTACTACGCCTTGACGCTTCCCAATGCAAAATTTGAGTTTGGCGGTGCGGCCGATGAAACTGAGCGCACGATTAATCAGCCCTGGACTCAGGTGGTGCTTGAAGGTCTACGCCGGCTGGATGAAGGGATTGTTCCCGCCGCTGCATTTCCTCCCAACTACCATGACGAGAGCGATGCACCGGACACGAAGGAGCAAGAGGCTCCGTTTACGGAGCTTGAGAGTTTGCGCGTCCCCTCATTTCTTTCCTTCATAGCTCCGGATTCGGTTGGTAAACGAAAGTTCGTGATCGCAGGCGCGGTGGCCTTTGCCGTGCTTGCCAGTGTTGCTGCGATCGGTGTCCCGGCGGGTTGGTACGGTCACGCCAAAACAGCAGCAGTTGCAACTCAGGCGGCGAATACCGCAGCTACCAGTGCACCGTCATCTCCACGGGTCGCCGAAGTTCCGCAGAATGAGGTGGTCCCTCCAGAAGCTTCGCAAACAGGTGAGGGGAACGAGGCCGCGGTTGCCGCGAAGCGTCAGCGTGAAAGGGAGAGAGCGAAGGCACGCGAAGACAGGTCGGCAGCGTTAACCCAGCCCGCGCCAAATTCGGCTTTATCGGCGCCCACCAATGTAGCTGGCGAAGCTGCGAAGTCTGGGCCAAAGAAAATTGTCGTGACAGTTACTTATGATGAATCAGGCCGTGTTACGCAGGCTTCCGGCGGCGATGCAAGTGCGATACGGATTGCGCGACAGAAGCGCTTCCCGGCGGGAAAAGCCGGCTCGGCAACTATTACGATTCCGATTCACTAAAAGCGAAAAATAGGTGGGAGGGTAAAGGGGAAAGGTAAAGCCTCGCAGGTTTACCTTATTCCCCTTTACCCTTTTTCCGTTGGTTCAAACTAACCGCATGATCTCGTCGTCCGCTAAAACAGCGGATGCTTGTTTTGCCCAGTCATAAATCCGCCGGACGCGGTCTTCATTCGCCTCGATGCCACGCTTCTCCAGCCAGTAGATCACGTTTGATTTTCCACTCATCGGCCCTATTTCAACCACCTGTTCCAGACCAAACTGTCCCGCTGGAACGCCCGAATAAACAAGGTCGGCGAGTTCTCGGTCACCTTTCTTGTAACTCTTGATCACCGCTGCGGCATGTACGCCCGTCGCTGTGCGAAAGGCATCGCGACCAAAGACCGGATAATTGTAAGGAATGGCCCAACCGCAAGCCTTCGAGGCAACCGAACAATACTCGCCCAGTCGCGACAAATCATTCTGAATCCAGCCCATTAATTTCAGGTTAACGAGCAATTGATCCATTGGCGTATTTCCGACTCGCTCGCCGATGCCCAGCGCAGAGCCATGGACCTGATCCGCGCCGCCCTGGATCGCAGCTATGGAATTGATTACGCCCAAGCCTCGGTCTTGATGGCCGTGCCAATCAAGCCGGATGTTGCCGCCCTGTTCCTCGATGATGTCTTTGACAAACCGAACCACGGCGCGGGCCCCGTCCGGCGTTGAATGTCCGACGGTATCGCAGACGCATACCGCCTTCGCTCCGCACTGGATGGCCGTGGTGTAAAGGGCACGAATTGTGGCCGGGTGTGCCCGCGTAGTGTCTTCGGTGACATACATCACCGGTACACCTTCACTGACTGCAAACGTCACCGCGTCTTCCGTCAACTGCAGCAACTTGTCGAGCGTCCAGTCTTCCGCAAAAAACCGTATGGCAGAAGAGCCGATGAAAGTACAGGCTTCGATCGCAATACCAACCCGCTGGGAGATTTCGACAATTGGCCGGATATCGTTTCGGTGAGTGCGCGCGGCGCAGTTAGGCCGAATCTTCAGCTTCTTCTCGGCTATCTCGCGAGCCATTAACTCAACGCCGGCGGCGTGAGTGCCGCCCGCTCCCGGCAAGCCGATGTCGGCGGTATCGATCCCCAACCCGTCCATCAAATGAAGCAGCTCGATCTTCTGTTCGACCGGCGGCTCGCTTACGGAAGGCGACTGCAAACCATCCCGCAGGGTCTCATCGTCAAAGCCGATGTGACGATTGGGGAGAATCAATGCCGGATCGACTGTGTTCCAATCGTAAACTAACTCTTCAAGGGACACTCAAAACCTCCAGCGATCGACTCTGTTCTTAAGTTTAGAGTTCAAACCTCAGTTTGTTGTTTTCGAGACTCAGCAAGCTGGAGCTCAAACTCTACAGCGCAGAAATTTGATTACAGCAACCTGCCATAGTTAATGTCAAGCGACCTATTTCGCCGGCGATGGGTCAGTTTGGAGTTAGCGAAATCGACTCCTTACAGAACCGAGCGCGGTAGCGCCGGATGCTGGAGTCAAGCTCCGTATTAAGCGGGTTGCACACCACCCGCGGTCGTTCAGCGGACCAGGCTAAATTGGATGAAGTTTCCTGCGGGCCCTCGTATTGTTTATCATTTTTCACCTCAGTTTACTCTAGCATCCGGCACTACAGCGCTCGGTTCTGTTAGGGCGCAAGCTTCGCTAAATCAACTGACCCACCACCATTTCGCCGCCCCCTTTTGACGCCAGACGCCGCTCTGTTATAGCCTCTCACGCGTTTCATCTAACGAGTGTTTTGCTCCTATTCTGTCAACTTTGAAACCGCAAGCTCCGGCTCAAGTTAAGACGATCGCGTTGGGCTCTGATCGCGCGGCAAAGATCATGGCCGTTCGGGCGAGCATTGCGCGCGTTGCGGCCATCGATCCCTCGTGGGCTGCAGCTAGTGTGCTGGCGCGCGCGGTGGAAACGACCGTGCCGGCGATGCCTATGAATGATTGGGAGCTAATGCAAGGGGCGCGCGAAAGAGCACTTGCGGTGCGCGACCAACTGCGGGCCCAGCGGCTGGACGCAGACATTTATGTGGGATTGGAAGGGGGATTTCATTCAATCTCGATTGAAGGCGAATGGCACACGTTTTTGCGTGGCTGGGCCTATGCGACTGATGGCAAGAACGGAACGTTTGGCGCCACGCCTTCGATTAGTGTACCGCCCGCGCTGGCGAAAAAAGTCATCGAAGGGCGACGAGAGCTGGGACTCGTGATTGATGAAGTGGCGGGTACACAAGACGTGCGCAGCCGCCAGGGCGCGTGGGGGATTCTTTCTCGCGACCTGGTCACGCGCGCTATGAGTTTTGAGGTGGCGCTGATTGCCGCGTTTGCACCCTTTTACAATAAGGCGATGTATTCTTAAGGTGATTCAAGCACAAAGACACAGAGGCCCAGAGCAACTCGGCACAACGGCTCGCTTCTGTTTCAGTTATTTGCTTGGTTCCTGTCACTTGCTGGCAACCTGTTTTCTCTACGTCTCTCCGGTCTCTATGGCAAAATAGTAAGACGAACATGGAAGAACTTATCGCACAGGTCAATGATGGCGAGCCTACGCACAATTCGCGTCCAAATGTCGGTTGGATCGAAGTGATTGCCGGTTCGATGTTTTCGGGAAAGTCTGAAGAGCTAATCCGCCGGCTGCGGCGCGCCAAGATTGCGCGCCAGAAGGTACAGGTTTTCAAACCAGATATCGATTCACGGTATTCGCAGGACCATATTGTCTCGCATTCGGAGATGCGTCATGAGTCGGCGATTATTCGCAGCGCCGAGGAGGTGCTCCGGAAAGTTGAACCCGACACGGAGGTTGTTGGTATTGATGAGGGACAGTTTTTCGATAACGGTTTAGTGGATGTTGCCTCGCAGTTAGCAGGGCGCGGGGTCCGCGTTATCATCGCGGGCCTGGACCAGGACTACACTGGCAAACCATGGGAACCAATGCCCCAACTACTCGCCATCGCCGAATACATAACAAAGACACACGCCATCTGCATGAAGTGTGGCCAGCCCGCCAACTACTCACAACGCACGTTTGAATCTGACGAGCGGGTTGCTGTCGGGGCGGGCGGCATGTACGAAGCTCGCTGCCGCAGATGTTTCGTTCCCCATGCCGATGCGCCAACCGTGCATCCGGATTAGTCGAGCACCTATTGTTAGCGGCTTATTAGTTTCGTCCCGATTTCTTGGTTAGCTCGTCATGATATTTTGAGGCATTGAAGTGGGACTCTTTACGTGAGCAGCAGCGGCGGCCTGCGAATCATCGCGGCCGCCGGTGGAGACCATTCGGTGGGACTCCTGATCTGGGCGCTGCTGCGGCGTGGGGAAGGAATGCTGCCAGCTTAAGAGAGTCAAAGAAACAACAGTCGCAATCTCGATGGCTTTACGCGAGCTGTCGGTCGAGGGAAGGAACTTAATCTCCCAGTTTCAATCCTGGAACTTGGTTTCGACTAAACCCATCGTTACAATCAAGCAGCGCGTGCGGCTTGTGATCCTTCCCGACTCTTAGGGTTCACAATATGCCTCGGGGTGCTGGAAGTCCTTAAGAAAATATTAAGAAAGAGTGGAATGGTAATGAGTAGTGGGGCGTCTCGAGCGTTCGGAGCGAAATACCATTTTGCAGAGTTTCAGTTAGACACGTCCGAATGCGTCCTGCGACAGGCAGGTAAAATCCTCCCGCTTTCACCGAAAGCGATTCAGGCTCTGGAACTGCTGGTGCGAAATAGTGGGCGCGTGGTTTCACGTGCCGAGATGGTCGAGGCCCTCTGGCCCGACTCATTCGTTGAGGAGTCCAATCTCACCGTCACCATTTCGATGCTGCGAAGGGTGCTTGGTGACAATGAGAACGGGGCCAGGTTTATCGAGACTGTTCCCAAAAGGGGCTACCGCTTCGTGCCCACGGTTAAAGTCAGCAGTAGCACTCGGTCTGGCAGTATAAATTTCGCTTCAATGCAGATCATCCGCCTGACCCACGACGGGCATGTGCTGGATGTGGGGATTTCGCCGGACGCGCAGTTGTTGGCTTATGTGCCGATTGAGGCTGGCAAGTACAGCTTATGGATTTGGAACGTCGAGTCTGACGAAAAGCGGCAATTGCTCCCGCCGTCGTCGGCCCTGTGCTGGGGGCTGCGGTTCGCGCACGATCAGGAAAGTCTCTTTTACATAACCACCCAGCCTAATAGCACGATCAGCGTCTTGCACCGCGTACCGGTGGGCGGTGGGCAACCGCAACCATTGGTTGTCAATATTGACGCCGCGATTGCCCTTTCCCCGGACAGTCTCCAGATCGCATTTGTTCGCTGCTATCCTGGCCAACATAAGGACGTCCTTATCGTTGCCAATGTCGATGGCTCAGACGAGCGGGAAATCGCTTCGCGGCAGCATCCGGATAAGTTCTCATTCTCCAGCGCTTCGTGGTCACCAGACGGGAAACTGATTGCCCTGGGTGCCAGTCGGAATAATGAGATGGAATTTGCGGTGCTTGGTGTGCCGCGAGATGGCGGTACGCCCATCGAATTGTCTCAATGGGATTGGCGGGATATGCGCGCCATTGAGTGGAGCGAAGATGGAAGCGGCCTTTACTTTTCCGCCACGGCTTTGAATTCCAATTCGCTTCAGATTTGGCGCTTCTCCTGGCGCGACGGTGAAAAGCAGCGCATTACCAATGATCCCAACAACTATGAACAGATCAGCGTTGCTGAGCGGGCAGACGCGCTCGTCACTATGCAGGCGGATCCGCAGGCCAATATCTGGCTGGTGCCCGAGAACGGCGCTCCGCGGCGGATTACTTCGGGCCGCACTGAGGGCTATGACGGCTTGGCGGTGGTCGTCGGCAGACGCGTCGTTTATGCATCGACTGAGAATCAACAATCGGACCTGTGGAGCATCAATGCGGATGGATCGGACTGCAAAAGGTTGACCTATCACAGTGGGTTTTTCCCATCCGCTTCGCGCGATGGTCGCTCCGTGGCGTACGTCTCAAGGCAGGGCGGTACCGTTCACATTTGGCGCATGGATGCCGATGGCGGTAACAAGAAACAATTGACGCAGGGTGTAGGAGAGAGCCATCCGAGCATCTTTCCCGACGGTAAGTCGATCGTCTATACGCCACTTGGCGAGGGTCGCAACACACTCTGGAAAGTTTCGACAGATGGCAGCCCGCCAGTGCAGTTGACGCATGACACACTGGCAATCAAGCCGGTTGTGTCGCCCGACGGCACAATGATCGCATGCGCACATCGCACAGATGAGGCCGACAGGTGGCAGATCGCGGTTTTGTCTTCGAATGGCGGAGTGCCGCTCAGATCTTTTGATCTGCCATACCCTTACAATCAAATCATACGCTGGACGCTCAATAGCAATGCACTCATTTATCTTGAACGTCGCGACGGCGTTCATAACCTCTGGCAACGACCCCTCGATGGTACCGCGCCTACCCAGATAAGAAACTTCACGGAAGACGTGATTTTCTACTACGACTGGCTGGACGATGAAGGACAATTGATTGTCTCGCGCGGCGCGAGAACCAAAGACATTGTGCTAATCAGAAACTTCGAATGAGGCGCAGCCGCCGCGAGGAAAATGTGAGAAGCGGCGGGACGATGGCGAAAAAACCTTTGATCGTTCCGCCGCTTCAAGCGGCAAGCGTAGGGGTGTGGGGTGAGTAGTTTCACGCCTGGGGGTGCCGCGACAAGAGTATCGCAGTTGAAAGCCCAGGTGGGTGGAGTCAAACTGCGGCGGCGAAGCCCAAAGGTCACCTTGCGCGCCCATGCCAAAAGCTGACTGTAAGGCGTCCTTGTTGGAGTCTGGCCGCAAATTACACTCTCAATTCTGTATGGCACAACCCGGCAAGACGTTTCCTAATGTGATCGTCAAAAGCAAAAATGGTTACTTACTGCCCTTCGAATAGCTCCGTTGACAGAAGCTGCAAACGGCGCTACGCTCTGCCTGTCTTGATCCTTACGATGATTGCCGTCCGATAACTTCGCCGTGCAGCTTTCCACTTAGAGCATCTGTTCGTTTAGAAACTATCTGCAAAACGTGCTGCGATGTCAGGTTCCTCATTTCCAAACGAAATCTTTTTCACCTACGGTCATTTAAATATAGAGGGTTTCAAGTAGTTCACTAAAGCAGCCTGACCTGCGTGTCTGAGCTTTCCACGCGAACAAGGAGTAACACCGGTAATAGATCCAGATATCAAAATGTCTGCCGGAGCATGAAGATAATTCAGCCAACCTTCAATCCCCGTGCATGAGTTAACAACGATACAGCCAGAAGAGGAGCAATATCATGAGCCCAAACAATCTTCGAGATTGGACTGTAATGGTTTACTTTTCCGCCGATAACGACCTCCAGGACGAGGCCTTCAACAACCTGAGCCAGATGGTTGAGGTCGGGGGAAGCGACAATGTGCACGTGCTGGCCCAGATTTACAGCCGTGAAGGGATTCCCACCCGCCGTTATTTTATGCGCGGGCCCAACGATGCGGTGGCAACAGACGTAGAAGGTGAAACGAATGTCGGTAGTGTTGATGATCTGCTGGATTTCGTCAGTTGGAGTCGCTCCGAAGAGCATAGAGCAAAGAATTACCTGATTGTCCTTTGGGGACACGCAAATGGAATATTCGACGATGAGGACGATGTTGGCACGGCGAAGGCCAAGTTAAGGGCCAGGTCAAAGCAAGGAGGAGAGGCTGATAGGTTTAGACAACCGTTAGATCGATCAACCTTTACGCCTGGAGGCGTCGATAACGCTCTGACAAGCTTTGAGCTCAAAGAGGCTTTCGAAAGAATCCAGCAGATGCTCGGTCAAAAAGTTGCAATCCTGGGGATGGACGCTTGTCTGATGAGTATGGCCGAAATTGCTAGACAGGTGAGCGGAAGCGTTGGGTTAATGGTTGCCTCGGAAGAAGTTATCCCAGACAAGAGCTGGCCCTATGACCGCATTTTGCAAAGACTGGTAGGGACCGCAAAAACAGGACCCGTGCAACCGGAGGAGCTTGCCAGACTGATCGTCGACGAATATATAAGCTGCTACCAAAATGCTGAGGACCCCGTGACATTGTCAGCTTGTAGGCTGGAGAAAATTGACGACTTGGTTGGGGCTCTCGACGAATTTGGCCGTGCCCTCACTGACCTCTTGAAGGACGAAAAGTTGAGAAAAGCAGTTAGCAAGGCGCGCCGCCAGACTCAAATGTTCCTGTTCAGGGAGTACGTTGATCTCTTTGACTTCTGCGAGCGCCTGCGTGACACGCTTGAAGAGGAGCGCTATAGAAGCGATCAGCCGCTCTCCAACGGCGAAGGGGCGAAACGAGCTGCTGAAGAGATTATGGACGTGATTGGCCGCAATGGTGGGGCAACGTCCGACTTTGTACTTCATTCCGGAAGCACTTCCGGTCAGGGCGGAATTCTGGAGAGAACTCACGGCGTCTCGATTTATTTCCCACCGCTTCCTTCCACCTACGCCGATTTGGAGCTTAGTGAGCACACGCACTGGAACAATTTCGTGCATGAATATATGAACAGCGTGTTCCGCAAGAACCGGGTTATCCAACCTGCGCAAAAACATGAACGGCCTCAGCGCAGAGCAAGTTCTGAGCAGCATCCCAAGTCGGTATCGCCTGCTGAACCAAGCCCCAGGCCAGTTGCCGCCTCAATCCCGGACCAACCGGCAGGAAATGGAAAGAAGGCACGTCTCCTGTTGCCCAAAGGCACGGTCGTCAAGGACCTCTTGAGTGAGTTTAACGAGACCTTGACTAGCCAGGCCTTTCTGATGATCGGGGAGCCTGCAGAGATTAAGGTGCCCGAAGGCACTGAGCTGGACATGCCAAGGAAAGGGAGTGTCAAGGCGTCGTCCGGCACTTCTACAAAGGCGTCGTCCGGCACTTCCACGAAGGCGTCGTCCGGCACTTCCACCAAGGCTATTCGGACTATGGACGGAAACGTGCTGGTGGGGTGGTTAGATGTGCCGATGTGCATCTTGAATAAAGCGTTTTCCGGCGGTCAGACCAGGAACCTCAGAAATGGCACAAGGATCTACCCGCCAAAGCCCGCAAGAGGCGAGACAGAGAAAGATGTCGAACCGATCATCGTCATTAACGAAGTGAAGTTTGTTGTAGACGAACCAGAGGTCTATGAAGAGAAGCCTGCGCTTATGCGACGCGCCCAGGCGAATTGGTGAAGCTCGCGTTCGTCACTTATTTCTCAGTTGGAGGGCTAATCGAGTGTGAGAGATGACGGCGCCGTTGTCTAGTTCCCGCTTCTGTGTTAGACAAGAGCGCCCGTGGGCGGGCCAGTAAGGTTCTTCTTACTTACGTTTGTTTGATTTAATACGTCACCACGCCTGCCTCATGGTCCGACAATCTGCAATTCCTCTTGGTGCGCGACGCACGTCACTGAGTGGTGTATGCACTTCACCAAGCTGTCTTTCATGTGCTTAAGGAAACCGCTCGTCTGTTTGGCTTTTATTCTAGTTCTACTGCCACGCCCCCACGCTCTGGTTCCTACTCAGGCACACGATCCGCTTGGCAACTCCGAAGTCTTCGAACGGAGTATTGACTCCAGTTCCTTCCCGTTCCAAGTCATAGATACCCCAGCAGCAACTCGTTCTTCCGGTCACCTAAACGTTTCGCTAACACCTCGTTCCCGGAAGGACTTAAGATCGGCGCAGCGGTCCAGGATCGCTCCCTCAACGATTAGGGTTGACCAGCCTGTAACCGTGACCGCGAGCTCAAAGGAAGAGCTGCTGGAGAGCGGCCGGCGGGTCTTCGCAGAGGCCGCGCAGCTACGCGGCGAATGGAAGGAGGCCTCGCTGCGCCAGGCTATCGATAAATATCAAATTGCGTGGCGCATCTTTGAAAATCTCGGGCAGAGATTGGAGGCGATGGACGCCCTGATGCAGTTGGGCAAAGTATCTTCGGTATTAGGAGAATACCGCCAAGCGCTGACTTACTTCGAGCGCGCGCTCAGCTTAAGCAGAACCACCGGCAACTCCAGACAAGAAGTCGAAGCGCTCAACAACAAGGGAGACGTCTATGCGCTCGTTGGAGAGAACGAGAAAGCGATTGCGTTGTTTCGATCGGCTCTTCGCTTGAGCAAAAAGATTGACTACCAGCCAGGTATTGCGAGGGCCATGGGGAATCTCGGAGTGGCCTTCTACAACCTGAGCGAGATGAACCAGGCACTCGATTTCTTGAAGCAGGCGTTGCCACTTTGCGACGCGGCTACAGATCCCCAAGGGAGAGCCCAGATTCTCAGATATCTGGGTTACATATATACAGACATGAGTGAACTGCCTCCGGCGTTGGAATATTTTCAGCAGGCACTTTCCCTATGGCGCGTTGCTCACGATCTCCGAGGTGAAGCTGAGACCGTGAACGCCATGGCACTAATTTACTCCCTGCTCGGTGAGCGGGAACAAGCCATCGAGTACTACAGCCGCGCCGAGCAAATGTTTCGCACGGTGGGTGATAAGAAGGGCCTCATCACCGCACTAAATGGACAAGGCGAAATCTTCGCGGATTTAGATCTGGTGCGGGCTCTGGACCATCATACCGAGGCGTTGCGGCTGAGCCAGGAAACAGGAGAGTTGGATGGACAAATTATTTCCCACCGCTATCTCGGCAACATCCATCGCGCAATCGGCGACACCGGACAAATTGGGAAAGAGGAATCAAATCAGCGGCATTATGAGCAGGCGATTCAACACTACGAGCAGGCGCTCTTGCTTTGCCGCACGCTCAAGGATCGCCGCATCGAGGCTTATAATCTTCAGGACCTTGGCGGTATCTACGACTTTCTCGGAGACGCGAAGAAGGCGCTCGCCTACTACTCGCGCGCTCTCCAATTGAGCAGAGAGGTGAAGGACCCCCGCGGCCAAGCCCTGGTTTTGAACAGCGTGGGCGTGATCTATGCCAAATCGAATCAAAGACAACGGGCAGTTTCGTGTTTTGAACAGGCATTGCCGCTCACTCGCGCTTCGCAAGATCGGGCGGGCGAATCTCTCACGCTATACAATCTTGCCGGCGTGCAGCGCGATGCAGGCGCGCTCTCCGCGGCCAGTGCAAACATCGAGACGGCGGTCGGTATTGTTGAATCACTGCGCTCCAGAGTTCCCGGTCACACACTCCGTTCATCCTACCTCGCCTCCGTTCACAAGTATCTCGAGTTAAGAATTGACCTGCTGATGCAAAGGCATAAACAGAATCCGGGGGCGGGCCAGGCAGTGAAAGCTTTCGAAGACAGTGAATTAGCACATGCGCGCGGCCTGCTCGACATGTTAGCCGAGGCCCGCGCGGAGATTCGTCGCGCGGTCGCGCCGGAACTGCTTCAGGAAGAGCATCGTGTGCGGCAGACTTTGAATGTAAAAGCGGAATACCAGATGAGCCTGCTCAGCAGCCAGCACTCTGAACAGCAGGCCGCAGCTGCAGAAAAGGAGATACGCGACCTTACCGTCAAGTATGAGAATATCCAGGCCCAGCTTAGGAGTCAGAGTCCCCACTATGCAGCGCTAACACAACCGCAGGCCCTGAGCCTCCGTCAGATTCAAGAGCATGTGATTGACGACCAGTCATTGCTCTTGGAATATTTCCTCGGTGATACCCGAAGCTACTTGTGGGTAATCAGCAGATCCGAGATCGCAAGTTTTGAACTACCGGACCGTGCCGAGATCGAAGAGACGGCACGCCGTTTTTACACTCTGTTGACTGCCCATCAGGCGCTGCAAGGAGAGACCTTCGAGCAGCGAAAAACGCGCGCCGTCCAGGCCGACGCTCAACTTCCGCAGGAGGCCGCGCTATTGGGTAGCTTGATCCTCGGTCCGGCGGCAGCAAGACTCAAGAACAAACGGTTACTGATTGTGGCCGACGGAGCTTTGCATTACATACCCTTCCAGGCGTTGATCGTCCCTGAAGCGGGCCAGGCAGAAAATGAGAGAACAGGGTCGAACCTGGTCCGCGAGACCATCGGTGAACCCTTGATTCTAAAGCACGAGATTATCAACCAGCCTTCGGCTTCGGCGCTGGCACGACTCATAGAGGAAACTAAGGGGCGTCAACTGGCTTCAAACTCAGTAGCCATCCTCGCTGATCCGGTTTTCGAAAGTGACGATCCTCGCATTCACTCCAACAACGCGCCGAAAACACAATCGGAGCAGTCGACCGATGTGCAAACAGCATTGCGGGATGTTGAGGTTGCGAGCGGTTGGACCAAGATCCCGCGCCTGCTGGCGTCGCGGGCGGAGGCAGACGCGATTATGGCGGCGGCACCGTGGGGCACGGGCATGAAGGCCACGGATTTCGCTGCCAGTCGCGCTATGGCTACGAGCCCTGAGCTACATAATTATCGTATCGTTCACTTCGCTACGCATGGTCTGCTCAATAACGATCATCCCGAACTATCCGGAATAGTGCTTTCGCTGGTTGATCAGAACGGTCAGCCGCAGAATGGTTTCTTGCGTTTGCACGATATATATAACCTGGATCTCCCGGTCGATCTCGTTGTGTTAAGCGCGTGCAATACCGGGTTGGGAAAGGAAGTGAGAGGGGAAGGACTGGTAGGGCTTACGGGTGGGTTCATGTATGCGGGAGCGGCAGGTGTCGTAGCTTCACTATGGAAAGTAGATGACGACGCGACGGCGGAATTGATGGGACACTTTTACGAAGCGATGTTCAAGGAAGGGTTATCACCCTCCGCGGCGCTGCGGAAAGCACAGCTCGAACTATCACGGCAAAATCGCTGGAGCTCGCCCTATTTCTGGGCCGGGTTTGTCATCCAGGGTCAATATGCGGAGCGTGCGACGTGGAGCCCTGGGATCACCTGGCCAGCCAAACTTATTACGGGAACGGTAATAACGCTCCTCATGCTTGCCGGTCTTTACGCCCTGAGACGTAGACGGAAAAGGGGCTTTTAGGGAAAATGCTGACAGCAGTCTTTCAATTCTTTAAGGTTAATGCCCCGACATAATGAATAAAGAATGGTCCTTAACTCAGGAGAACTTTGACGCCTTGTTGTTATGGCTCGACCCAAATCGCGAGGACGCGGGCCGAAGATACGAGAAGATTCGACTCCGACTCATCAAGATTTTCACGTGTCGCGGATGCTTTGAACCCGAAGACCTGGCCGATGAAACTATCAACCGCGTCGCTAAACGGCTAAGGGACATAGCAGACGAATTTGAAGGCGACCGTGCACTGTATTTCTATGGTGTGGCAAGCAAAGTCTACCTGGAGTCTGTCAGAAAAAAGCCTGCACCTTTACCACCGCCGCCCCGGCAAGATTCGAACCAGATCGAGCTGGAGTACAGATGCCTCGAGCGATGTATGGAACGGCTCACGTCCGACAACCGTCAACTCGTTTTGCAATATTATCAAGACGAGAAAAGGGCCAAGATTGACCACCGCAAGCGGCTCGCCGAGAGTCTTGGCATCGCCCTCAACGCTTTAAGGATTCGGGCGCATCGTATTCGGCTAACCCTGCTGGAGTGTGTGCAGCAGTGCCTGCAGGAGCAAGAGGCCTGGTGAAATGGCCATGCGGTAAATGTCATTCTAAATTAGGGAGGGTTTTACGGAGGGGCCCCGTGGTATGAAATCACAAGAATATGAGAGTATCCGGCCCTATTTGTTAGGCCTTATCCAGCAAAGTGAGCAACCGCAGATTGAAGAACGCTTGCTGGTGGATAATGAATTCTATGAAGAGTTATTGATCGCGGAGGATGAACTAATCGACGAGTATTTGGCGGGCGAGCTCTCACTCTTGGAACGACGAAGTTTTGAAGAACACTTTCTGATAACCCCGGAGCGGGAACAGAAGGTGCGCTTTGCTAGAGCACTCAAAAAGTATACTGCCGACAAGGCGAGACAGAGGGCTCCAACCCCGCAGTGGTGGTCTTACCCTACAGCTTTCCTCTCATCGAGAAATGCCATTGCGTCGCTCGCTTTGGCTGCGGCCGCGCTTGTGCTCGTAGTCGGCGTGTGGCTAGCAGTAAAGAACTCTTCGCAGCAAACGCCCGGCGGTCTGGCGCCGGCCATCGTAACTGCGGTTCTTACACCAGGAATGGCCAGGGAAGGCGGTGAAATCACCAGAATTTCGATCCCTCCGGATACAAACACCATTCAACTACGACTGGCTCTACCACCAGGTGACTACGAGAAATACCGTGCCGCAATCTTAACGAGTCAGGGTACCAACGTGTGGACTGGCACAAATCTACAACCTGAGCGGCTCGCCGAAGGAAAATTCATTGTTCTAAACCTGCCTGCCAATATTTTCAGGCGTGACGATTATCAAGCGAAGCTCAGCGGTCAGCTCGCGAACTCAGGCTTCGAAGATGCAGCAACTTATACCTTTCGGATCTCTCGTTAGCGGGAACCCAGATTACGCTACACTTGTGCTACCCGCCCTCTTTCAAGCCTCTGATAAACCGGCAATGGACCGCGACCAGGACGGGAGCGGAAATGTTTTTGCTGGATTTGTCATAAATAAATAGACAAGCCCTTATCCTTGAGCAGGCAACTGCACAGATTTGAAAGGAGAAGAAATAGCTGATCCTCACTCGCGTTTTCGGGAAGGTAATAGCTGCCATGCTGCAACCCAGATTCACACTCTATACAGTTAACTCCAGTAATCGCCCACTGATCAATTGGCTCGATGGTCTTCCCTTACCTCTCTCCGACCTAAAGCCGACTGCTACTGACCCCGGCTTCGATCCCCATAATCCCCAGGCGCATAGTGCCGGCGTACTCAAAGATGTCTGGCACATACATAAGACCGGCTGCCTGGTCATTGCGGAAAGTCGGCAGCTTTTTGAGGGCGAGCGATTCGCCATCAGTCTGGAACCGGTCAGCTGGTGATCGCCTAAGAAGCCCGGCGTGCTTGTCGTCAGAATCGAGCGCGGGATTTCTGGGTAAGTTGAATTCTTCACCGAAGAAGTCAGACTTGGCGCCACCTGTTCGACTGAGGCCTACCAGAACTAATCCGAATCCACATGAGACAGATCGTGACCCTTACCGACCCAGTTCTTATAGGAAAGGCAACCGTTTGGACCAACCGTGCCGTCCTAGCGCAAGAAGTCTCTCCATCCTCGTTCTACCAACCAGTTAGGTTCTAGTTCCAACGTTTCCCCAAAACGTCCAGGGGTGATCATCGACGAACTCCGGAGGAGTTGTCCTGAACTTCAATGGGCTTCGGAAACTTATAGCCAGGGTCTCCCCGAGTTGGGCTCCCCGTTAAATATTTTCACTCAGCTTTGGGTGTTGACACTCAGCTTGCGGGCCACTTGTCGAAGGTCCGGTTCGCCAGAGTTCACCGCCGCCAGAAGCTAAGGCTTAGGAGACAAGACAATGAAGAAACAAACATTTGTTCTAACACTCGGGGTGGTGCTGTTATCGATTATGGTGTCAATGGGGATGCTGATCGGTGCCCAGACTCGCAAGAATTCTTCCGGCGGTGGTGCCGGTGGCCAAGGGAATGGAACTCAGGCCGGTGACTATCGTCTCTCCGGACCTTACACGCACAAAAACCTGACAATCTTTCTGGTCCACGGAAAAAACTTGATTAAGGGCCAGTCGTTTCTAACGCTAGAGGAAGCGCTCGTGCAAAAGAAGGTTGTCGTTTACGAAACAAAGAGCGTTAATGAACTCTCCATTGAGAACTTTTCGAACGAGGATGTTTACGTCCAATCCGGCGACATCGTCAAGGGTGGACAGCAGGACCGCATGATCGGCGTCGATCTGATCGTGCCGCCGCGTTCAGGCAAGCTGCCGATTTCTGCGTTCTGTGTTGAGCACGGCAGATGGAGTGGCCGCGGCAATGAACGAGCTGGAGTTTTCAGCAGTTCGTCTGATGCTGCAACAACCAAAGAGATCAAGCTGGCAGCAAAGCGTTCTAATTCGCAAGGTGGCGTCTGGCAAAGCGTGACTGTGGCCCAGGATAAACTGAGTCGAAATGTCGGCGCGCGAGTTAACTCAACAGTCTCGGAGTCGAGCCTGCAGCTCGCCGTTGAAAACGAAAAGGTTCAGGAGAGCGCCGACTCTTACGTCAAAGCACTTGCCAACATCGCAAACCGCAGCGACGACGTCATCGGTTATGTATTCGCGATAAATGGGAAGGTGAACAGTGCGGATATTTATGGATCAAACGTGCTCTTCAAGAAGCTCTGGCCCAAGTTGCTCAAGGCAAATGCAATCGAAGCCATAGCGGAGTTGCAGGAAGACAAATTCAAGCCTGCCTCTCCTGAGAGTGCGCGGGGTTTTCTCTCCGAAGCGGAAAAGGCGAAGGGCTCAGACAAGGATGTCAACGCCCGTGTAAACCTGCTAACGCGAGAAGACGATGAAAATATCCTGTTTGAAACTCGCGACCGCGCGCAGAAGGGCGCGTGGATCCACAGAAACTACATTAAGAAAAACTAAGAACCGCTGAAGGGCTCAAGGGGAAAGGGGAAAGGGTCGGGGGGAAGCGTACCGTGGAGATTTTCTCCCCCCTTACCCCTTACCCATTCCCCAGTAGGTACTAGTGGACGATTTTCGTTGAGTACATAACCCCGTACATCGCGTCCTGATGTTTGGGGAATCCTTTGCCATTGCTGGAGAGCATCAAGTTCACCAGTTGCACCTGCCCGGCATACTTACGATAGGCCATCCACTGTAGTCGCCTAAAACCATCCGGCTTTTCGGGATTCGCTTCGCGAAACTCAACGCCCTTTAAGCCGTCGATCTCGAGCCACTTCACTTCATCAACCTCACCATTCTTTGCACGCGTCTTGGCCTGATCGTAGAACGCCTTAATGCTGATGTCGGTGGGAAAGCTTTCGTCCATTGGCGAGATGCTTACAATTAAGTTAGCAGCTTCCGATCCACCGGGTGAACTCCAGACAAGTTCCTTCGATTCATTGGTCACCTGCTTCCACTGTGGCGGAACCGTCCACGATATTCCCTGCTGGTCCCACTTGACGGTCTGGCCTCCGGCCAGCGCTTGTATCTGGACCGCAGTTGGCGTTGCCTGCTCCGCTTCGCCGCCGCTATCGCTCGAACCTGACGCAGACTTACCAGGCCTGTTTGAGTTGTTTGAGCTCTTGAGCTTATTCGTTAAGTTGCAAAGCGAGAGCGCAAATCCGAGGACTATTAGGACAGGAATTTGTTTCATAGGGCACACTCACAAGAAAGGACTAAAAGAGCAGTGCGCTTCTATTCCAAAACAGGGTGCCAAGTCAATGCCCCGTGCGCTCCAGTTGCGAAAACAAACTAATGGTAGTTAATCAGTTTCGATTCTTGGAGTCGACTTCTTATTGCGACCGCGGGCCCCTCGCCCGCATCCGGCGGCGAGGCGAAATGAAAAAAGGAGAAGAGTTGTAGTCCTCAAGGAAGAACTATCCGACGCACTGCGGGCGAGGGCGCCCGCGGTCCCAGTGAAAGCGTCGAATCACAACCGCCGCCTTGAAATTCAAATGTGACCACTACGCAAACTAACAGTTTGCGTTACAAACGTCGCTCCCGCGTGTTATTCTACGGCTTCCCCTTCAAAAACCCCCTCTTAGTAAACTGGGCCCCAGAGCTCTAATTCTTCGGAGACCTTATGAAAACTAATGTCTTGAGAACGTCGCACTTAATCTCTCTTTTGGCGATTGGCGCGCTGGCTCTCGCTGGCAGCGCTTGCCAGCGGGCCGACACGAATGCGAACACAAATACTGGTTTGAGTAATGCCAACACCTCGGCCGCAAATGCGAATGCGAATCTTTCGCCCCAACCGGCGCCGGTAAGCACTGCCCGCGAACCGGAAAGATACCGCGCCGTGCTCGTGGTTAGTGCAGAGACCGAAGGAGGACAAAAGACCATCGGCATTCCTTCGTTGTCGGCTGAGATAGCGCGCAATGGCGCTGATCGTCGCGTCGCGTTCAAGCTGCCCGATGGCTCCGATCTGATCTACCTGGAGCAGGGAGACAAGCACATTGCTATCATGCCTGGCCGCAAGCAATATGCGGAGTTGACTCCGGAGGCCACCGGCATTCAACTGCAAAAATTAATGACGGCAGGACAGATCGTTTCATATTTGGAGAAGCTGAAAGGCGTGGAACGAGTTGGGGACGACACTATGAACGGCCGTCCGGCGGACAAGTATCGTTATGCGACCTCTACCAATACGTCTACGTCGGCGGGGCAGGTGAATACCGAAGCCTTCTTCTACGTCGATAAAGAGACCGGATTGCCACTCAGGGTCGATCTCTCCTCGGAGGCGACTGGAAATGTGCAGGGACTAAAAGGCGCGAAGATTGTGGCGGAGATGCGCGACATCAGCACAAACGTTGACGACTCGTTGTTTCAGGTTCCCGCCGGGCTCGACAAAGTTCCACCCGAACAAGTGCGCGCCCAAATCGATGCATTCACCAACACCGTTGCGGCTTTAGTTAGGGCGCTGATGAGTAATATGAATACGGCGGCGTCAACAAGCCCATCGCCGACACCGTCGCCCGCTCAATAACCACTTACCGAGAAAACTAATGAGATACGTATTGCTTCTGCTCCTGGGACTGGTCATCGGGGCCGCGGCTGCTGTCTTCTTTCTCGGCGTGCCGAGGGCAAAGGCTATTCCCGGCGCGCGTGTTCAGGCTCCGCCGGCGGGCGGTGATCCGCCGGCGACCGTGGTGGTTTCCATCAGCGACAGTTTTTTTGACGAACTGCTGGGAAAGATTTTTCGCGATCTCGGTCCGCCTACATTCAATCTGGCCGGTACAGTCGCCCCACCGGGCTCTTCGAATATTAGGAACGCCGTCTTTCAGGGCGGCTGCGCCAACAGCGTGACGCTGGCGGCCGAAGGCAATAATGTTAAAACACAGGTGCAGTTTGCGAGTGGCAACATCTCAGCGCCACTTGTCTTTAGCGGCAACTACAATCTGCTGGGAAACTGCATGCAGTTTAAGGGTTGGGCGCAAACGACTATCCAGCTCTCGTTTGATCAGACCAGTCAAACCCTCTATGGCCGTGTGAATGTTGAAGGGGTCAACCTGGAAGGCGTCGCGCCGTTTGCCAATAATTTCGTGACGGTGTTTGTTCGGACCGCAATTGACAGCCGAGTAAATCCAATTCACTTTTTGCGCCCGCAGCAATTGCAGTTGCTGATCCCGGTGCAGGCAAGCAATGGTTCGTTGAAAGCGCAAGTGAAAGATGTGCGCGCGGAAGTGCAGGATGGGTCTCTACGGCTGCATATAACTTACGACTTCAGCGGCGCGAAAGGGGCACAGCCACAAGGCTGATAGAAGGATCGAGTAACTAAGTCTGTACATCAAAAACAACCACCGCCCGGATTTTCGTTTCGAAGTCCGGGCGGTGGTTCTTGTTAGGATTGGGATCCAGTTCGTCATTTTAGGGCTGCGGGAGAATGAGCTTAACCGCTGTTAGGCCAGGTGCCACCGCAACCATGACCCACTCGCTATAAACATACGTGCCTTTTTCCAGTTCAATGGAAGCACGCATTGATAGCCTGAGCCCTTCGTAAGCCTTAAAACTGAAGTTCGCTCCGTCAGTCTTCGTA
>Ga0137403_10001497_pt1 | contig 29351 bp, 23 predicted proteins | sample CZOMad2_1_16fung_FD_122057 | JGI IMG/M metagenome (GOLD analysis project Ga0137403, IMG submission 122057) | Vadose zone soil fungal communities from Angelo Coast Range Reserve, California, USA - CZOMad2_1_16fungal (Hybrid Assembly) | ecosystem: Environmental > Terrestrial > Soil > Vadose zone... | reverse complement strand
GGCCTGGATCTCTTCCCGCGCCGACATGAATCCGAGGCGCGCCGTGCGACCTTCCTGCATTTGCGGGCCGGCTTCGCGGATGCTCACCCCCGTTTGCGCGAGTGCCGCCAGGCATTCGCGTTGCTGCGGCGTGATGGTGTCGAATCCGTAGACGATGAGCACGGCAGTTGAGGTGATCGACGCTTGCTTGAACAGCGGCGCGACGACATCGGCAAGCCGCGCCGCATCGCTGTAAGGGCCGCGAGCGCATCCGCGTTCGTAGCGTTCAGCCCACTCGATGAATGCCTTGCCGTCGTCGTTGGTCTCGGTATTGCGCAGGCCCGCCTGCAATCGCCATCCGTGCACAAGCCGCCAGGCTTCGCCGCATTGCGCGGCTGCCGGCGCGGGAGACAGCAGTGTCCCGGCGAGATCCGAGCCGCGAATCGCCTCTTCCCACAGCGCCAACTCCTGCGCGGCGCTGAGCAGCATGGGAAGGTCCCCGCTGAAACCGGAATGCAGGGCGTCTTCGTAGCTGCGCTCGAGCCATGCGGTCCACGGCAGGATATCGGGCGTCGGCCAGGAGCTGCGGCTGGCGGCCAGCTGCAACGCATCGAATTCGCGCTTCAAGTGCAGCGCGAGGCGACGATTCGGCGTCACTACCGTGGCGCCGGATTCGAGGAAACCGATCAGATCCACCCGCATGAAGTGGCCTTGGTGTATGGCGCAGCGGACGGAGTATGGGGACTGCCAGAGTCGGTGTCAGCGCTCGAGCAGGTTGACCTTGTCCTTGGTGTCCTTCCAGTCGTCGGCATCCGCGGGAGCGTCCTTCTTTTCCGTCAGCACCGGCCACGCTTTCGCCAACTCCGCGTTCAGTTTCAGGAACGCGCGCTGGTTCTCCGGTACATCGTCTTCCGCAAAGATGGCCTCGACCGGGCATTCGGCCACGCACAACGTGCAATCGATACATTCATCCGGGTCGATGACCAGCATGTTCGGGCCTTCGTGGAAGCAGTCCACCGGACAGACGTCCACGCAATCGGTGTACTTGCACTTGATGCAACTCTCGGTGACGACGTAGGTCATTCCTGATCCTCTAAAAACGGGCAAATGCCTTGAAAACTGTCGGTGCGCGCATTACATGGGCTGGTTTCCCATGCGAGCTGCGTGCAGCCGGACGTGGCGCGACGCAACAATCCAGAACTATATTCTAGCAAATACTCCCGTCCGGACTATCGCAACGATCGTAATTTTTATGACTATGTCACGGAAATACAAGCGGATTTCACTTGCCGCACAAATGCAGTGCGCCGCCGCCCGCGCTTCCCTTCCAAAAACTTTTTCGCTAGCATAGGCCTTACTCTTCAGATCGCATTCCGTCCGGACCGCGACTTTTTCCGCAGTATCTTTATCACTACCGAGGCATTCCATACATGAGCGAGCATATACATCACGTTACCGACGACACTTTCGAACCCGAGGTTCTCCAGTCACAGGTTCCCGTGCTGGTGGATTACTGGGCCGAATGGTGCGGCCCGTGCAAGATGATCGCGCCGATCCTGGACGAAGTGGCGACCGAGTATTCCGGCCGGCTGAAAATCGCCAAGCTGAACATCGACGAGAACCAGGGGACGCCGCCGAAGTACGGCATTCGCGGCATCCCGACGCTGATGCTGTTCAAGAACGGAAACATCGAAGCAACCAAAGTCGGCGCGGCCGATGGTACATGGAGCACCAACTCCGACAACAAGGTCGAAATCACCGCCACCGGCAAACCCCCGATTACCGCGGAAGCCGCCTCTAAATCCCCGATCCCCACGAAAGCCAAATCCCCGCCGATCAAAGCCACGCCGCCCGAAGCCGCGTTCTCGAAATCCGCCAAATCGGCCAAACCCACCCAGCCACGGTCTGATAAACACGCCGCCCACAAAATACTCCGGCTCGTAATACCCGTACGGCGCACACGCATACGGAGCGTATCCGTAGTAACCGTAGTCACAGACATCGCCTTGATACGCGTACACCGGACCTACTCCACCGCCCACAAAAACCTGTGCCCGCGCGCTTCCCGCGGAAAAAAGCACAATCCCAAGCAATGCAACATATTTTAGATAACGCATGGTCTTTCCTCGTTTCTGGCCCGAACCCACATTCTAATCCCAAACCGTGCCGAAAAGCTCTCCCGCAATTTGCGCGCAGGAAAGCGCTCTACCCAGTATTAAACCCAAAAGTCGCGGAAGAGTTGCGCGAAACTCCGCCGCGCTCTTAGCCCAAGCGGCAGCCCTTCTTTCCTTCACGCCCCTCACGTTCCGAGCCTCGCAGCGCGGCCCGTCAGTTTTGCTGGCGCGCTGCTCACCGTTCCTTTATAATAACCGACGCCGCTGTACCCCCTCCCACCGGCACCGGTCAAAGCAGGGCAGACCGCTTGGTAGCCAACCCATTCCTGTTTTTGCGAATGGAATATTTCGTCCCCGGGCGTAGTCCTCCTCTCCGAGCCCGGAAGAAACAATTTCCAGCCCCTTGGAGGCTAGGTTCGAGTATGGAGAATCATGTCCCTGGCAACACCTCGAGGCTTGACGGCTGCGCGTTTGCTCCTGCTGCCGAGTACTCGAGCAACCAGCAACCCCGTCACACCGTTTCGTTGATCGTATGCACCCGCAACCGCGCCGACAAACTGCCGCAGATGCTTCACTCGCTTCTAGCCCTTAACGTTCCTCCCCAGGCTAAAATCGAGTTCATCGTCGTAGACAACGGCTCAATCGATAGAACCCCGCAGCTCCTGGCGCTGGCCGAAACGATGTTTGACGGCCGCCTTCGCTGCACTTCGGCTCCCACACCGGGCCTCGGCCATGCTCGCAATGTCGGTCTCGCGGAGGCCAGCGGCGCCATCCTGGCCTTTGTGGACGACGACGTCATCCCTCGGCAAGACTGGCTGGAAACCATTTGCAGGGAGTTCACTGCGGACGCCGGTCTTGCCCTGCTCTCTGGTCAAGTACAGCTCCGCAATCCGCTGGATTTGCCTCTCGCCATTCGCACCAGCACCGCGCGCAGGCATTTTGCTTCCGTTGCCGACTCCTTCAGCCTGCTCGCCGGTTGCCACTTCGCCGTGCGTCGCGAATTCGCCGAGCGCGCCGGAGGTTTTGACAGTGCTCTCGGCGCCGGAACCCCTTTCCCCGTCGAGGACGCTGATTTCTTCTATCGCGTGTGGCGTGCCGGCGGCAAGCTCGTCTATGAGCCGTCTCTGTTTGCCTGGCACGATCACGGCCGCCGTTCGCCTGCGGACCTGCGCGCCATCGTTCGCGGCTATATCTTCGGGCGCGGAGCCTTTTACTCCAAACATGTTTTGGCCAAAGACAAATCAGTTCTCCAGGCCTTTTATTGGGAACTGGTCAGCCTCTCAAAGTCCCTCATTCGCGGCACCAGCAAGTACGGCTGGCGTTCTCTCGGTTGGCTTCTTGGAGGCTTTGGCTTTCACACGCTCGCGGCTGCGTGCCGCTTCCCCCATCGCGCGGCCACGATGGCCCGCCCGCCCGCCAATTTCGCCGGCGCAGCGAAACCTAGCTGAGCTTTTGATCGCTGCCCGCGCTGCTCATTCTCGCAACGTCGCTCTCTGCCTTTACTAACCAACTCTCCGCACGTATAGTGAAATCGTTGCCGGCCACTCTCGCCCGCATTTTTCTGTGAGGTCCTCTCCATGGTCTACGCGATTCTTGGCCTGATCGTCCTCGCCGTCGTCATCCTCGTCGGCATGTACAACTCCCTCGTCCGTCTCAAAGTCCAGACCGACAACGCCTGGGCCGATATCGACGTCCAGCTCAAGCGCCGCTACGACCTCATTCCCAATCTCGTCGAAACCGTCAAAGGCTACGCCGCCCACGAAAAAGGCACTCTCGAAGCCGTCATCAACGCCCGCAACCGCGCCATGACCGCCACCGCCCCAGCCGACAAAGCCCAGGCCGAAAACATGCTCTCCGGCGCGCTCAAAAGTCTCTTCGCCCTCTCCGAGGCCTATCCGCAGCTTCGCGCCGTCGAAAGCTTCACCTCGCTCCAGAAATCCCTCACCGAAATTGAAGACAACCTGCAAAACGCCCGCCGCTACTACAACGCCGTAGTCCGCGACCTTAATACCAAAATCCAGCAGTTCCCCACCAACATCTTCGCCAATTCCCTCGGCTTCAAGCCTCGCGAATTCTTCGAAATCTCCGCACCCGCCGAGCGCGAAGCCCCCAAAGTCAGCTTCAACGCTCCTTCAGCGCCCACCGCCTAGCCGTTGCGCATGGTTGCTCATCACACAAAAGCCTGTCATTCCGGCCAGCGGGAGCCAACCTCACCGGCTCGCGGAGTGGAGGAACTCCGGCACGCCTGCCGCCCAACCTCACCTCGATCCGCCAGCCGCGCCGTGTTCTATCTCCTCCTCTTATTTCTTTCTCTTCCTCTACTCCCTTCCTCTCTCGCTCTCGCCACCAAAGAACTGCGCATCGAAAAATTCGATGCAGAAATCGTCGTAGCACCCAACAGCTCCGTCGACGTTACCGAAAATATCCGGGCTCACTTCGTCGGCGGTCCGTGGCATGGCCTCTACCGCACTATTCCCATTGAATACGTCACGCCCCAACAACTGAATTACACGCTCTTCCTTGACGTCAAAAGCATCACGGACGGCAACGGCAACAAGCTCAAATTCGAGTCCAGCCGCGAACGCCACTATCGCAAACTAAAAATCTTCCTCCCCAATCCAGACAACTCCGTCCAAACCATTTCCATCAACTACATCGTCTCCGACGCTTTACGTTTTTTCGAAGACCACGACGAATTTTATTGGAACATCACGGGCGACGCTTGGGACGTGCCCATCCAGTCCGCGTCAGCGCGCATCGTCCTCCCCGTGGGTGCCACGGGCATTCGCGCGAACGTTTTCACTGGTAGTTATGGGAGCCGTGCGCGCAATGCGGAGGCCGAAGTCGCCGCCAATGGCGCTGAAGTGCGCACCAGCGAACCCTTGCGCTATCACGAAGGCCTCACCGTCGCCGTAGCCTTCGACAAGGGTTTTGTCCACGAGCCGTCCGGCTTCGAATCCTTCCTGCGCGTCATTCGCAGTAATCTGCCGCTGCTAATCCCCGTCGGCGTCTTCGTCCTCATGTTCTATCTCTGGTGGACTCGCGGCCGCGACCCCCGCCTTCGCCCCATCGCTGCGCAATACGAGCCGCCAGACAAACTGACCCCTGGCGAAGTCGGCGCCCTGGTCGACGACTCTGCTGACATGCGCGACATCACCGCCTCCATCGTCGATCTCGCCGTTCGCGGCTATTTCACCATCGAAGAAAAACAGAAAGACCACGTGCTCGGCCTGTGGCACGACAAGAACTACATCTTCCATCTCAAGAAGCCTCGCACCGAATGGTCCGCTCTCAAGCCCCACGAACAAGATTTGATCGGCGGTCTCTTCGCCGATGGCGACGACGTCTCTCTCTCCGACCTGCATAACCGCTTCTACAAATTCTTGCCCAACATCAAAAACGGTATCTTCGACGCGCTCGTCACGCACGGCTACTACGCCCGCCGGCCGGATAGCGTCCGTTCCGCCTACATCGGCGGAGGCTTGGTCATCGGTTTCTTGCTCGTCTGGGGCGGCAACGCGGTCGCCTCAAGCCTTGGCATGGCCCCGCTTTCTTTTATCGTCGGCGGCATTCTCAGCGGCGTCATCATCTGCGGATTCGGCTTGTTCATGCCCGCCCACACCGAACAAGGCACCCGTGCGCTAGAAGGCGCGCTCGGCTTTGAAGATTTCCTGAGCCACGTCGAAGCCGACCGTTTCAACCGCACCATCAAAACGCCCGAAATGTTCGAGAAGTTCTTGCCCTTCGCCATGGCTCTCGGCGTTGAAAAAAACTGGAGCAAGGCCTTTCAGGGCATCTACACCCAGCCACCCAGTTGGTACCAAGGTGCCTACGGCCCCAATTTCTACCCTGTCCTCTTCGTCAACGACCTCAACCTGATGTCCACTCAGGCCAGCTCCGTAATGGCCTCGGCCCCGCGCAGCTCCAGTGGCTCCGGCTTCAGCGGCGGCAGCTCCTCTGGTGGTGGCTTCGGCGGCGGTGGCGGAGGCGGCTTCTAGCGCCCTTCTAGTGGGCCGGGCATCTTGCTGGCCTACACCATCCTTGCCATGTGTAACATTTTGTTACTTGACAAATCGACATTTTCTGTTACACTTGGTGGCAGTTATTCTCGCGTCTTCCCGATCCCTACGGCCGTCATCCCTCTGGAGAATCACCGACGCATCAATCCATCCATAGATCGCAATTCGCGGCATCTTTGGAATCAACAACTTACGCACTCTTTCTTCACTCTGCGTCAAAAGAGCGAAGCATAACTTATTTTATTTCAATGGCTTGCGCACTCTTTGGGAGAAACACCGGGGCTGTCAATCAAAACGAAGACCAGAATCCAAAGCATTACGTGGAGTACGAGGGCCTGGAAATGCGGAAGGCCGTAAGTACCTTTAGAATGAACACTTGTGGACGATCTCCGCGTTTTGCCTGGTTTTGGCCGAAATCGTCCGTCCGTAACCCCCGCAGAATGAACACTTACAAGAATCGCTCCTGTAACTACTTTTAGAATCAACACTTACAAAAACCAGGGTAGGGGGATAGGGTACATCCGCTTGAACAGGACCAATCGCCCGCCGAGTATTGATTCAGAAGGATTTAGAGCTGCTTACGGAACGCTTTTTGCGTCTTGTAATGCTCGTATCCTTCGCGAAGGTAAAACGCGTGCGCACGGTCCCGAATCACGTTCGACCTTAAATTAACGCCGGTGCACTTCTGCTTGCGCGCCCACTCTTCCGCCGCCCGCAGCAGGACCTTCCCGGCACCCTGGCTTCGCGCCGCGCTGGACACGACCAGTCCATTGATCTCGGCCCGGACCGCGGACTCCAGCAGGTAATTCCGGCTCACATGAATCCATCCGATCAGCTTCCCGGCAACGTCCGCCACGAATACCGCGTGCATCGTCGCCGGTTTCAGCTGGCCGAGGCGCTTCCGGATCTCTTTCGCCGTCGTGGGATATCCCAGCTCCCCGGCCAGCTCCGCTAATTGCGCCGCATCGCCGGGCCGCGCCAATCGAATTTTAGTTTTTGCTGCGCCGCTCATCGTTCTTCTTTCTTAGGCGCGCCTGCACCGCAGCGCTCTTCAGCTCGCGCAACGCATCCGCGGCGATCCACCGTGCCGCTCGCGAATCCTGCCGCCGGATGCGTTCCGCCGATTCGATAGCCGCGCCATTCAGCGCGAGATTTCTCTTGCCGATATTGCGCAGCGCCCAGTTCACTGCTTTCCGCACGAAATTCCGTTCGTCGCCGGCTTCGCGCTCGATCACCCGGAGCGAACGGACAAAGCGCTCGTCCGAAGCCTTAAGGTCTTTGTAACTAAGATAAGCCAGGAGCGAAAACGCCGCGCGTTTCTCGAATTCGGGACTTCGCCGGCTCCATAAGTCCACTTTGGCCCACGCCGGCTTCGCGTGCGCATACAAATAGCAGCACGCCGCATCCACCACGTCCCAGCTATTGAAATCCCGCACCCACCGCTCCATCTGCTCGCTGGTGACCCGGCGCGGCTCTCCAATCAGCGTGGCCAGGATGCGTGCCTCGTGAATTCCCGTGCTCCAAAGCTCCTCGGCAAGTTGCTGGCTCTTTCCGATGGCTTTTGCAAATTGATGCAGCACCGGGGTCGAGATGCCATGCGCTTTCGGCACCCTCACGCCGAAATATTCCATCTTCGCTTTCACTCGCGGGTCGGCGACGCTCTGCAACTCGCGCAGCACCGCGGCCTTTGTCCAAACAGTCGCAGAGGCAGGCGCCTGGCGAGCGCTAGAACGCTTTGTCGGAATCGAGGAGGATTGTGACCGGCCCTTCATTCACCAGCTCCACGGACATCATCGTCTGAAAAATCCCCGTCGCCACGGTGATTCCAACCCGGCGCAAAGCCGCGCAAAACTCTTCGTACAGCGTCTTGGCCAGTTCCGGAGGCGCCGCGGAAATAAAACTCGGCCGGCGCTGCCCTCGCGCATCGCCGTACAGTGTGAATTGCGAAACGACCAGTGCACTGCCTTTCACCTCCAGCAGCGACAGGTTCATTTTCCCTTGGCCATCCTCGAAAATGCGCAAGTTAGCGCACTTCTCAGCCATCGACGCGGCCACAGCCGAGGTATCCGGCTTGCCGACGCCCAGCAGAATCATAAGCCCGGCCGTGATTTCGCCGGTCACGCGGCCTTCTACCGTGACGCGCGCCCGGCTAACTCGTTGCAGTACAGCTCTCATGATCCGTTCGTAGCAGTGTAATGTCTCAGTGGCCCGCCGCAGCCTGCGTCTTCCGCGGCAACAGCTCGGGATATTGCGCCACATTGTACGCAAACACCGCCAGCACTTGCGCGCCCTCCATCAAGTCGTCCCATTTGACGTGATCGAGCGTGTCGGCTTGCGAGTGATGCATCTTTTCGTAATTGGCCGTTTCCTGCACGCACCAGAATCCCGGCACGCCGGCCTGATCGAACGGCACGTGGTCGCTCCCTCCTTCGCTGCTCAGCGTGGGCTCCATGAGTCCGACACCGCGTGACAGTGGATAGAGAATGTGATCCATCGTCTCTCGCACGTTGTAATTTCCCATCAGGCCAACGGTCAGCACTTTTCCGGTGCCGGTATCGTGAACCAGTACGCCAGAAATCTTGCCGAGCTCGGATTCATGCGCTTTCACATAAGCTTTCGCGCCGTTCAGTCCTTGTTCCTCGCCGGTGAAGAGGACGAAGCGAATCGTGCGCTTCGGCTGCACGCCAAGTTTCTGTAGGGCGCGCGCCGCGGCCAACACGGCCATCGAGCCCGTGCCATTGTCGGTTGCGCCAGTGCCTAGATCCCACGAATCGAGATGTCCTCCGATGATCACCACTTCGTCGGGTTTTTCGGTTCCGCGAATCTCCGCGACAGTGTTGTACACCTCCACGGGCTTGCCGCTGACCGTGCTTTCGATATTCACTTCCACTTCCACCGGACCGGCGTCGAGCAGCCGCCAAATCTGCGTGTAACTCTCGCGGGTGATAAACGCAGTCGGCACCCCGGTCACCTTGTAGTCGCGCACAGTGGAGCTCATATTCTGCAGACCCCACCACTTCTCCGATCCGTTCAAGACGGCGGCCACGCCTTCGTCCGCGAAAAACTTTGCACGCGCCATGCGCAGCTTGGCGAAGGACTCGAAATCGATCGGCTTGTCACTCTTGGGAGTCGAGATCGGGATTTTGCCCTCACCCCACGGCGTGAGCATCGGATTCTTCGGTTCCACTTCTTCCACCGGACGGTCGAGGACGACGATAGCCCCTTTGAGTTTTCCGCGGTACTGATCGAGGTCTTCTACTTTTTCCGCGACGACGCCGGCCACGCGGCCGCGCACCGGTCCTTTTGTGCTGGCCGACCAACCCGCTGTTGCCAGATTCAGTGCATGCGGCGCGGGTGAAATGATGCGCCCGGTCGCCGGCTCGCGCGTCCAGCTATTAGCAATTGTCCAAGGCTCGAGGTGCGCGTTCGCCAGGCCCGCTTGTTTGAATTGTTCGAGTGTCCAGTGGCTAGCTTCATCAAGTTGCTTCGATCCTGTCAGTCGCGGACCGATGCGGTCCGTTAGATACGTGAGACTGGCTTTGAGTTCTTCCTGACTGTCTTTTACTTGCGCGATGATTTTCGCATCCATCTCCGCCACCGGATCAGGCTTTGGCGCTTCGCCTGGTGCCTGCGCGCTTCGCGCCGGCTGATACGGCAGGGGACGGCGGGGCAACATTTCCGGCAATTGCGCCGTGTTGTAGGCCCACGCCGCGAGCACTTGCGCGCCTTGATTCAGATCATCCTTCCAGACTTTGTCGAACGTATCGGACTGGCTGTGGTGCGTCTTGGTATATTCCGCACCGTCCTGCACGACCCAAAAGCCCGGCACGCCAACATCGTCGAACGACGCGTGGTCCGTTCCGAACTGCCGCTGCATGGTTGGTTCCAGCAGCTTGAGTTCGCGCAGCGGCGCGAGCACCTGGTCGACGATTTGCCGGTCCTGATAGTTGTCGTGCAATCCGAGGGTCAGCACGCGCCCGGTTCCAGTATCGTGCACCAAGATTCCGGACACTTTCTCCAGATCGTTCGCATGGGCTTTCACATATTCTTTCGAGCCAACCAGTCCTTCTTCTTCGCCGCTGAATAGAACGAAGCGAATCGTGCGCTTCGGCTTGAGATCAAGTTTCGCCAGCGTGCGCGCCGCTTCCAGCACCGCCATCGACCCGGTGCCGTTGTCCGTCGAGCCGGTGCCGAGATCCCAGGAATCAAGATGCGCGCCGAGCATGACGACTTCATCCGGCTTTTCGCTGCCGCGAATTTCCGCAACGGTGTTGTAGACCTCGACCGGCTTTTCGCCCAGCGTGTTGGTCATTTCGATTTCGACCTCCACGGTTCCGTGCTTCATCATGCGGTGAATCATCCGGTAGCCTTCGCCGGTGATGAACGCGGTGGGGACCGCGCCGATGTCGAATTTCTCGCCGCCGATTCCGGTCATATTGAGCAAACCGTGCGGCTTGCCGGAATCACGCAACACAACTAGCACGCCTTCACTCTTAAACAGTTCATTGCGCGCGGCACCCAGTTCCCGAAACCGCCCGAATGGTGAAGGCGCGGGAGGGTCGCCCTTGCGCGGCGGAGGCGCCTGCATTGGACGCGTGATTTCGTCGTTGGGATCGTTGACCTTCGGCGGCGAAAGGACCATGGGCTCCCCGGTGATCACGATGGCGCCCTTCAGTTTTCCGCGATATTGCTCCAAGTCTTCTTTTCTATCCGCTTTGACAAAAACCACTGGCCCGCGGACTTTGCCATTCGTCCCGGGCGCCCATCCGGCGGATGCAATCGTCAGAGGATGCTCTGTTGGAGAAACGATTCGCGCCTGCGCTGTACCGCGGGTCCAGGAATGCGCGATGGTCCAGGGCTCGAGGTGGACATTGGTGAGGCCGTACTTGCGAAACATTTCAGCGGTCCAGTCGTTCGCCTGCTTCAATTGCGGCGAGCCGGTCAGCCGCGGGCCGATAGCGTCCGAGAGATGCTCGAGGTTCTGCATCACCTCGCTGTGCTCGTGAACCTCGCTCAGAATTTGCGCATCGGCGGTGGCAAATGGGCTGCCTTCCGCCTCGTCCGCGCGCGCCATCTGTAATCTCGCGACAAATCCCACCAGTAGCGCCACACCCATCAACAACACCACTCGCCGTGCGTTCATTCCTGCTCCTTAACAGCGTTCAAAACGAATTTTCGGAAGATCGTTCGGTGATTCCGCAACCCCAACACACCATCCTGCCAACCGCCCTGCCTAATAGACGCACGCTACCCTCTTCCCCGTTTCGCTTTCTTTTTCTGAATTCGACGCGCGCTCCGCGCTTTCTTCGGCCGCGTCTTCGCCTGGCAGTTTGGGCAAAAGTGAGTGCTGCGCCCCGCGACAATGATGCGCCGAATCGGCGTCCGGCAGCGGTAGCAAGGCTCTCCTTCGCGTCCGTACGCGCGATGGCGGCGCTGATATTCTCCCGGCTCACCCGCAGCGTCAAGGAAGTTGGTGATCGATGATCCGCGCATGGCGATGGCGTGCCGCAGGATTTCCTGCAACATGCGCCGCAGAGTCTCCGCCTCTTTGACGCTCAGCGAGGAGCCTTGGCGCGCGGGGTGAATCTTGGCCCGCCACAGGCTTTCGTCCGCGTAGATATTGCCCACACCACGCAGCACGCTCTGATCCAGCAGCAGGGCCTTGATCCGCGCGCTCCGCGATCGAATGCGCCCGGCGAACTCTTCGGCACCGATTTCCAGCGGCTCGGCACCGAATCGCAGCAATTCATCCCGCAACGCTGCTCCTGCCAGGTACGCGATACGTCCGAAACGCCGGGGGTCTGTGTAACGCAACTCGCGGCCATCGTCCAACTCTAGCCAGACGTGGGTGTGCTTCTGGTGGGGCTCAGCCGCGGCTTGCGGCGCCAGGTGGCCGGTCATTCCGAGATGCACCAGCAAAGCGGCAGCGCCTTCTCCGTTTTCTTGCGTTGAGTCGTTCAGAGCGGAGCTGGAAAGGCGCAGGAGCATGAACTTTCCGAAGCGCTCGACCGACTCAATCCGGCGGCCGGGCAAATGCAGCTCCAGGGCGGCCGGATCATCGATGAAATCAGTTTTGCCGAGACGCACGGCGAGGATACGGCGGCCGGGAATGGTCTGGCGCAGTCCGCGCGCTACGGTTTCGACTTCGGGAAGTTCCGGCATGTCTTTCTGTTATAGACCTCATGGCGATCTATCGAAATACGGTGCATCAAAATAGCACGATCAACGCACAGCGGCTGTCGTGTTACAGTTTCGCGTTTGGAGGCGCTTCGATGCCAGCGATAACCAAAAAGCTCCTGCTGTCCATCCTGTTATTGATCGTCGCAGCTACGCCTGCTCTGGCCAAGAAGGCCGAGACCGGATTCCTGGACCGCACGCTGGCTATTTCCGGCACGACTTACAAGTATCAGGTGTTTGTGCCGGACAACTGGAACCCGAAACAATCCTGGCCCATCATTCTGTTCCTACATGGCGCCGGAGAGCGCGGCGATGACGGGTTGCAACAGACTGAAGTTGGCATCGCTACGGCCGTGCGTGTCGATCGCAGCCGTTTTCCTGCAATCATCGTTATCCCGCAATGCCGGAAGAATATCTGGTGGGCGGAGTCCCCCATGACCGAAGTGGCCATCCAATCACTCGAAGCTGCGGCCAAAGAATTTCACGGCGATGGGCGGCGAACGTATCTCACGGGCTTGTCCATGGGCGGATACGGCACTTGGGCCATTGCGGGGAAATACCCCGGGCGCTTTGCAGCGCTGGCGCCGATCTGCGGCGGCGTGCTCATGCCGGAGCAGGCGCGCGCGCAATCGCCGGACGATAACACTCCTTACAAGGATGCCGCCGCGAAAATCGGCGCGAAGACTCCCGTGTGGATCTTCCATGGCGGTGCCGACAATACCGTTCCGGTTACGGAGTCGCGGCGGATGAACGAAGCGATGAAAGCGCTGGGTGGCGAAGTTCATTACACGGAGTACCCCGGAGTTGGCCACAATTCGTGGGACAAGGCTTATGCCGAACCTGAGTTCGTGAGTTGGCTGCTCTCGAAATCGCTGAGTGCGGCAACGGGGCGGAAGTAGCGGTCACGCGTGGAGTTAGCGGCCCGCTAGCTGGACTGGTTGCCGAGATGGGCGCAGCGGTGCTGCGCCCCTACACGGAGCTGGCCGAACGGGGCGCCTCCGGCTATTTCTTGTGGTAGTTCGGGTACGGTGGGTGATCCGGGATCACCACGGGCTTTTTCTTCAGCGCTTCCAAGGTGACTTCCACGGCTTTTTCGAGTTGCGCGTCGTGGCCGGCGGCGACGGAAGCGGGATCGTTTTCCACTTCGATATCCGGGGCAATGCCGTGGTTTTCCACTTCCCATTCGCCGTGCAGACCGTAGATGCCCACACGGGGCGCGGTGACGAAACCGCCGTCGAGCAGTGGCGGGTAGCCGAAGATGCCGACCAGTCCGCCCCAAGTGCGCGTGCCAACCAGCGGTCCGAGGCCATCTTGCTTGAACATCCAGGGCAGCGCGTCGCCGCCTGAGCCGGACATTTCGTTGATGACCATGGTCTTCGGTCCATAGATTTGCCCGAGCGGCGAGCAGAACTTTTCACCTTCGCGGCCGATAGCGCAGTTGCGCAGCGGACGGCCGAGCAGGTCGATGATGTAATCCGCGACCTGGCCGCCGTGGTTGTAACGTTCGTCGATGACTGCGCCGAGTTTGCCGACTTGCGCGAAGTAGTAGCGATTGAAGTTGATGTAGCCGCCGACGTTGGTGTCCGGTACGTGAACGTAGGCGAGTTTTCCGCCGCTGAGTTGATCAACTTTGCGGCGGTTGTCTTCTTCCCAAGCGCGGTTGCGCAGGGCGGCTTCGCTAGCCACAGGAACGACGGTAACTTCGCGCGAGTCCTTGCCGTCCACATTCGGGCCGACCTTGATTTTGATCTGCTGCCCGGCGGTGTTCTCGAAGTAGCTGTAGACCTCTTGCGGCGGGCGCACATCGCGTCCGTTGACTGAAAGCAGGTAATCACCCGCTCTTACGTCGACGCCGGGCTGGGTGAGCGGCGCGCGAAGCTCCGGGTTCCAGTTTTCACCGTTGTAAACGCGAGCCAAGCGGTATCTGCCGTTTTCGATTTTGTAATCGGCGCCGAGCAGGCCGCCTTTCACCTGCTTAGGCTGCGGAGAATCGCCGCCGCCAACGAACATGTGTCCGATGGTTATTTCACCGAGCATTTCCTCGAACAAGTAGTTGAGGTCGTCGCGGCCGCCGACTCCCGGAAGATACGCGGAGTACTTCTTGTCGATGCCGGGAATGTCCAGGCCGTGATGATTGGGGTCGTAAAGGAAGTCGCGCTCGATGCGCCAGACTTCGTGGTACATCTGGTTCCACTCGGCGCGCGGATCGGTGTACACCTCCAATTGTTCGACTTTGAGTGCTCCGTCGCCGGGTTTCGGCGCTGCGGCGGTGCCGGCGATGAACCATCCGGGTCCCTGGCGATACAGAACTTTTTCGCCATTGGCGGATACGCTGAAACCGTTCGTTCCTCCGAGGAAAGGCTCGGTCTTGCGGGTGCTGAGATCGAACTTGGCGATGGATGCCAGCGCCGGCTCGGTAAAGCGCGGCACGTCCACAACTTCGCTCACGAACAGGACGCCGGATTTGCCGGCATCGAGAGCTACGTAATTCGCGGCGCGAATCGGCAGAGACACGATGCGCTGGCCGATGCCTTCGAGATCGATAGTGACTTTGACAGCTTCGTCTTTTTTGTCGGCGTCTTTGTCTTTCTTGTCTTTGTCCTTATCCTTCTCGGCGTCCTTGCCTTTGTCAGCTTCTTTGCTCTTGTCGTCGGCGGCCTTTTCTTCGTCGCTTTGCGGTTCGACTGGCGAAGGATCGCCCTTCTTGAGGACCGCCGCGTACACGCTGCGCAACACGGGGTGCTGGTAGCTGGACAAATCGAGCCAGTCGGCCGAGAGACCGACATCCGTGCTGGCCGCGAAATACAGCGTTTTGCCGTTTCTGTCGAAGACCGGAAAACGCGCGTCACTGACGCCGTCCGTGACTTGCGACTCGCGCGAATTCTCGAGCGAATAAACGAAAACGGCGTGCAAATGATTCTCGAGCTCTTTGGTGTAGGCCAGCCATTTGCTGTCCGGCGACCAGGCGTGATTCATGGAGCTGGTGGGATCGTCGTAGCGTTCGGTGGCCACTTTCACGGGCGAACCTTTTTCGACGTCCACGTACCAGAGATTCAAGCGCTTGTCGGTGTAAGCAATTTTCTTGCTGTCCGGCGACCACAGTGGACCGTAGAAGAAAGACGGTGGATTGCCCAAATTGATTTTCTTCACTGGGCCGGAGCCGGTTTGATCGATGATGTGCAGCGCGTATTCACCCGATTCGTCGGAAAAATAGGCGATCGATTTTCCATCGGGTGACCAGGCGGGATCGCGCTCGGCGACCGTGGCGCTGTGCGTAAGATTCCGAACGTCGCCCTTGTCAGCGGGAATGGTGAGAATTTCGCCTCGCGCCTCAAATACCCCGCGAACTCCAGTCGGCGAGATGGCCCCAGTCTGGATGCGGTCTCCGACTTTTTCGTAGTGCGGGCGCGTGGCGGGCAAATCTGCGGCGACGGTGATATTCACCTTCTTGGACTTGCCGCCCACGGGATCGAAAATGTGGATTCCGCCGAACTGTTCGTAGACCAGCGCGTCCGGTCCGCCGGAGAGCGATTTGAAGTCCAGCCCTTGGTTTTCGAGTAGCTGCTTCACGGTCTTGGTTTTGGTGTCGTAACCAAAGAGCGTGATGGCTCCGGTGCGATCCGAAAGGAAATAAACCGTGTCTTTGAACCACACCGGGCTGGAATCGTTGGAATTTTGCCGCGGCACCTTCTCGAGTTCGAGGTCGCTGATCTTGACGATATAGATCGGCGTAGTCTGGCCGCCTTTGTAGCGCTTGAATGCAGCTTGCCACTTTTGGTTCGGGACGTAGGCGATGCGCGTTCCGTCCGCTGAGAACGAACCGTCTTCTGCGCGCCACATCGGCAGGACTTCGGCGACGCCGCCTTCAGCGGGCACGGTGTAGAGCCGGTCGAGATCCGCATAGGCTTCGCGCGGCGATGCAAAAACCACGCGCTTGCCATCCGGCGTCCATCCGATCGCGGTGTCCGCGGCGGGATGCCAGGTCAGGCGCTTGGGCTGGCCGCCTTCGGCGGGAATTACGTAGACGTCGGCGTTACCGTCGTATCTCCCGGTGAACGCCAGCCACCTTCCATCCGGCGAAAATACCGGGGAGGTTTCGTGGCCGCCGGTGGTGAGTTGCCGGGCGGCGCCGCCATCGCGCGGCACGCTCCACAAGAATCCGCCGTACACAAATACGATTTCCGTCGAGCTGAGCGTCGGGGAGTGCGCCAAAAGCGGCGCGTCTTGCGCAGCCGCCGTTCCTGCCGTCATCGTGAACAATGCCACCAACATCGTCAACGCTGCCAATACTCTCGCCACTCGGTTCCGCATTTCCCCTCCGCGAATTTTCGTTCTAACTTTTCAAAGCCTGAGTCACTTCCCGGCCGGCCAAAATCCCGGCTCGGTAATCTTTCGCGCATCCTGCTTTTCGGCATACTTACGTACCGCAGGGCCGATCGCCGAAGCGTTTCCGATGAGCATGAACACGAGGTTCTCCGACGGGTAATGCTTCTGAATCACTTGTCTGGCCGTCTCGAGTGTCACCGCGTCGACTCTTGCTTCCAGCTGATTCACTTCACTGTCGTCGAGTCCATAGAATTCATCCGACGCGATTCGCCGTGCCAGCGCGCCAGACGTTTCGATTTCCGGCGGAAACTGCCCCTTGATGTAATTTTTTGCCGAGGCCAGCTGCGCGGCGGTGATGCCGTCCTTTCGGAGCTTCGCGAGCACTTGCAGCGCCAGGTCGATGGCCTGAGTGGTGGTCTCGTTCTTGGTGAAGCTCTCGATGACGAAAGGTCCTGGGAGTTTTCGCGCATCGAAACCCGCCTGGGCTCCGTAGGTCAGGCCGGACTCGATGCGCAGCGCTTCATTCAACATTGACGTGAAGCGTTCGCCGAACACTGTGTTGACCACGCGAATCGCCACGCGGTCCGGGTCTTCCACCGAGATGCCAATATTCCCGAAGGCGAAGTACGTCTGGGTGGCATCGGGCTTGTCGACCAGCAGCAGGCGCTTGCCTTTGACCGGCGCGGTCGCTGCGATCTTCAACGCCGGGGTCAGTTTCCCTAGCCAGCCGCCGAACACATCCGCAAGCCTCTTTTTCATGTCGGCCGGCTGGAAGTCGCCCGCCACAGCGAGAATCATGTTGCCCGGCGCGTAATAGTTGGCGTAGAACCTGGAGACTGCGGCACGCTGAATCTTCGGAAGGGAAATCTCATCGCCATCTTCCGAGCGTCCGTAACCGCGGCCGCTATAGAGATACGCGTAGTAATACGGCGCCAGCACTTGTTGCGGATCGTCTTTTGCCCCCTTGACTGCGTCCAGCGTTTGCGCCAGCAGCTTATCCACTTCGTCTTTCGGGAACGTGGGATGCAGAAGCGCATCGGCAAACAAATCCAGGCCCTTGGCGACGTCTTTCGACAGACATTCCGCGGAGATAGCCGTAAAATCCGCGGTCGCATCCGCGGCGAAAGAGCCGCCGATAAAATCCAGGTCCGCTGAAAACTGCTGCGTCGTGCGCGACTCCGTGCCCTTACGCAGCAACCCCGCGGTGATTGCCGCCAATCCTTCCTGACCCTCCGGATCGGCAGCCGCACCCGCTTTGAGGATGCCGTAGAAACTGATGATGGGCACGCCGTGCTTTTCCAGCAGCAGCACGGTCAATCCGTTTTTGAGAACCACTTTTTCGTGCGGCGGCAGATGAATGGACTGGGCGCGAGCCGCCTGCGCGGCGAAACTCGGCAGCACGAAGAGAAGTAAGCCCAGCCTCGCCGTTCTCATTCGCATCATGGCTTGCCCTTTTCGTCGGCGTCCGGCACGAGTGTCGCAACGGTGCGGTTGTTCGCGCCAAAATATTGCCTGGCGACGCGCTGCACGTCTTCCTTGGTCACCGCCGCATAGTTCTTGGCCGCTTCAAACAATTTGCGGTAATCGCCGAAGAACACTTCGTAGGTTCCAATGGTGTTGGCGCGCCCGTTGATGGTTTGCATTTGCTTATAGAATTCCACCAGGCGGATATTTTTCGCTTTTTCCAGTTCCTTGTCGCTGATCGGCGCGCTCTTGGCCTTTTCTAATTCCTCGTAGATGGCTTTCTCGCATGCCCCCGGATCGGCGCCTTGCTTCACTTGGGCGATCACGATAGCGATGGTCGGATCAAACGCGGGCTGCTGCGACGAATTCACTCCCAATGCAATCTGGTCCTTGTCCACCAGCCGCTGATACATCCGCGAACTCTCGCCCTGAAACAGCACGGTACGCAAGATATTCAGGGCGTAATAGTCCGGATTGTTCGACTGCGGCACGTGGTAGCCGATCATTAGGAGCGGCAGTTGCGCCGCTTTGTGAAGCACCAGCCTCCGCTCGCCCATCTGCTCCGGCTCGACCGTGACCACCGGTGGTGGAGGCGCATGCGAAGGAATCGGCTCGATCATCTTTTCGCACAACTGAAAAACCTCGTCCGCCGAGACGTCTCCGACCACCACCATGGTCGCGTTGCCCGGCGAATAGCCCATCTCAAAATGATGCTTCAGGTCCTCCATGGTCCAATGCTCAATGTCGCTCATCCATCCGACCACTGGCCATTGATACGGATGCGCGATAAATGCCGTGGCCCAGAGCTGTTCGTCGAGAGCGCCGATATTTTCGTTGTCCACGCTCAGCCGCCGTTCGGACGCCACCACTTCCCGTTCCGATTTGATCCTCTCCGGATCGAAGCTCAGGTACTGGATCCGGTCGGCTTCGATATCGAACGTCAGTGGCAACGCTGCGCGCGGAAACCAATCCTGATATACGGTGACGTTTTGCGTGGTGTACGCGTTGGTTGAGCCGCCATTCGCTTCGAATATCTTGTCCAGTTCGTCCGGCCCGTATTTCTTGGCGCCTTTGAACATCATGTGTTCGAAGAAGTGGGAAAGCCCGGTGGTTCCCGGATGCTCGTTGCGCGAGCCGATGCGGTAAAAGATGTACAGCGCCACGTTGGGAATGCTGCGGTCGCTCTGCACCAGCACTTTCATGCCGTTCTTCAGCGTTTTCGTGGCAACGGCGTATTCCTGCGCCTCTGCCGGCACGCAGCTCATACCGGTGCATACACACAGCATCGCCGCCGCTATCCACTGCTTCCGCGTTTTCATGGATTCATCCTGGCTCGAGCCCACTATCCTAGACGTAGAAATCCCGAAAATGTTCTCGGCCGCGTTAGTGAACTCCTAACACTCTTGCGTCGATTCATCCCACAATCGCGAACACTCGCACCGCGCCGCCGGACCCGCCTTCCAGCTTGATGGGAGCCACCACCAGAAACGCTCCGCTCTCGGGGACGGCGCTCAAGTCCGACAGATTCTCGAGGTGATACAGCCCCGCTCCCAGCGTCAAATGATGCACGGCAAAATCGCCCGAAGCGCCGAAGTCCACGCTCATGGTGTCGCAGCCGATGCCGCTCACTTTGCGGTCGATCAACAGCCGCGCTGCGTCTGCTGAAAACCCGGGGAAATGCATCTTGCCTTGTGCGTCCTGATTTCTGTAACGCTGAGCATCCGGCCAGCGCGCCGACCATCCGGTCTTCAGCAGGACGATCGCTCCTTCCGGAATCTTGCCGTGCTCGCGCTCCCAATCTTCGACCTTTCGCGCGGGCGCTAGGTAGTCCGCGTTTTTCTCTCCCTCGGTCCGCACATCGATCACTACGGCTGGGCCAAACAAATGTTTCGCCGGGATCTGATCGACGGTCGCATGTCCTGGGGGGAAATGCGCTGGCGCATCCAGATGTGTACCATAGTGTTCGAGCATCCAGAAGCTCCGAGTGAAATAACCGTTTCGCTCGATGGTGGCATTGGTCTTGGCCTCGAACACTCTTTCGTCGCCGGGCCACGGCACCAGCTTGTCGTTGATCGCGTAGCTCAAGTCGATTACGCGCGTTTTCCCGCTGACGATTCCGTTCAGCATGTCATCTCGTTTCGCATTTTGCGGAAACCAAGCGAGGCAGGCCACGGCACAGTAGGCGAAAACACTTGCTCGCCTCGTCCAACTCATTTTTGCCCTACCGATACTCCTGTTGAGGTTGCCGCTCGGGTCAGGGTAACGGAATCCCCGGCGTCGCCACAATTCCCGCCATCCTCAGAATCTCTTGATACTCCAAATCGCTAATCGGCGAGACGGTTTGCCGCACATTCTTCAGCAGCTTCACTTTTCTTAGTGCGCGGTTGGCTCGCAGTTCCGCCAGTGTCACTTGCCTGGGCAGCTTTTCAAATGCTCGCAGGTCCGCCACCAGGTTTTTGCCGTCGCGATCGTGCGGGTCGGGATAAGGGTCGCGCGACACTTCCGCGATGGAATACAGAGCCCGGTCCGGAGTGCCGTGATAACACAGCACGCGATCGCCTTTGCGCACTTGCTTGAGGGCGCGATTGGCGTCGGCTTTAGAGCCCGCGCCATGCCACATTTCCTTGCCTTTAACAAAGAGAGTATCCCAATGGTAGTGGTGCGGGTCGGCTCCGAAGATCCAGTATCGTCGCTGTTGAGGAGGAGGAATCGCCATCGAGGATTCGAGCCGCACTATACACACTAGCGCGGCAAACGTGAACTAAAATATGAGGGTTAGCTGGATCGGGACATGACGCAGGGCCCGCTGGCGTCGAATCGCTATATAAATGGCTTATTTTCAATAAGATGGACGGAGTCGCTGGTTATTCACAAACCGTTTTTCTCGTTGATTCTAGGTCGTAAGCCACAGTCTTTTCAACAAGTTAGGCGCTGCCCTGGCAGGACGCTCGATACCTAGCCCACATCCACAAATACCTCGTCCCCCTTCACTTCCACAGCAAAGCAACCTACCACCGCCACCGGATTCACCGGATTCTTCCCGGTAATGACGTCGAATTGCCAACCGTGCCACGGGCAAGTCACGACGGTGCCTTCCAGCACGCCTCCGCCGAGCGGTCCTCCGCGATGCAAGCACGTATTGTCAATCGCATGAAACTTGCCGCCCACATTGGCCACCGCAATAGCCTTCCCGCCCGCCGCCATTTCCCGAATCTCGCCCACCGGAACATCTGCCACTTTCCCGACCCGCACAAAAGCCATTTTTGTCTCCTAGCTTCCCTCGATCAGTTCCACCACAGTTCGCAACAGGTGAAACACAATTACTTGCCTGTCGGTGTCGACGCGGACTGATAGCGCTTGGCCATGGCTTTCCAGTAGGTGCCGGGCCTGAGGCGCTGCAACACGTCCAGCATTTTCGCGTCAGTCCCGATAAGCACGCGTGGAGAGCGCCCTTCCACCCCGCGTAGGATGGTGTCCGCCGCTTCTTGGGGCGGAATTCGCGCAACACGCTCGAAGAGCGTCACGGAGTGCGTGCGTGCCTCTTTAGGCGTATTCGCGCCAAGCCGTGCTTTTCGCGCGATGGCCGTGGCGATGCCGCCCGGATGCACGCTGGTAACGGACACATTGCTGCCGGCCAGTTCGTGCCGCAGGCATTCGGTAAAGCCGCGCACCGCGAATTTGCTGGCGCTGTACGCGCTCTGTCCAGCCGGCGCGATCAGTCCGAACACGCTCGATACGTTCACGATCTGCGCGCGGGGCTGTTGCTTCAGCACCGGCAAAAAATACTTCACGCCATAGACCGTGCCCCAAAAATTGATATTCATCAGCCAGCGGAAGTCATCCAGCGAAATCTCCGCGAATGTTCCCAGCAACGCCACTCCCGCGTTGTTGATCAGCAGCGTAACGCGTCCGTGCCGCGCCACCACGTCGTCCGCCAGCGCGCGCACCGCGTTTTCGTCGGCAACATCCAACACATGTGTGGTTACTTCCGCAGTCTTCGTAGCTAAAGACGCTGTTGTTCCGTTCAGCCCATTTTCATCGACGTCCGCAAGCGCCAGCGCCGACCCTGCCTGCGCCAGCCTTTGCGCCAGCGCCCGCCCGATCCCCGACCCCGCTCCGGTAACCACGGCCACGCCTGCCTGAAGAAATCCCATAAGACCTCTTCCCTATCGTTCCTAGACTCACCGCGGACGCATGGGCCAACGACGACAACCGGTAACGGACTCTTCCATCAGGTAGGTTAGCGGAAAAACCGCGATCGCGCTCTCAGCAGCTGCGAAGATCAGAAGGCGGGTTGAAGGCAGACCGCATCAATAGGGGAATAAGTGAGGGCAAGGGGCAAACCTACTCGATCGAGATCTGATTGCGGCCGGCTTGTTTTGCCGCGTACAGTTCGCGGTCCGCGCGATCCAGCAATTGCCGCAGCTCCGGCAAGCCCACACCCTGAAACCCTGCAATTCCGAAGCTGGCTGTTACCCGCACGCTTTTCCCGCCGAATTTGAATTTCTCGCACGCAAATTCTTCCCGCAGCCGTTCCGCCGTCCGCGCAACATCTTCCTTGGTAACGTGGCTCACCACCAGCACGAATTCATCGCCGCCCAGCCGCCCGCAAATATCCGCGGCACGCGTGTTCGCCTTCAGAATCTCCGCAAAGCGCTTGAGCACTTCGTCTCCAGCCGCGTGACCGAACTCATCATTCACGCTCTTGAACGTGTCGAGATCCGGAAGCATTACCCATAACGAAAACTTGTGCCGCACCGCTCCGCGCAGTTGCCGCTCCGCGAATTCCTCCACCGCGCGGCGGTTCGGCAACCCCGTCAGATGGTCGGTCAGAGCCAGTTCCTCAAGCTGCTTATTCTTGTCGGCAATCTCCCGATGCATCTCCACGCTGCGCCGCCCCACTCCCATCCGCGCCTGCAGTTCGCCCGCGTCAAAGGGCTTGGTCAGATAATCGTCAGCGCCCGCAGCCAGACCTTGCACCAGATCCTGCTTATCGGAATTGCTGGTCAGGATCACGATGTAGGTATAGCCCTTGGCGCCGGCTCGAATCTTCTGGCAGAGCTCCGGCCCGGAAATGTCCGGCAGCATCCAGTCCGTGATCACCAGCGGCGGCGCATGCTCATCAAACAAGCGCAAGCCCTCGGCGCCATCCTTGGCATAGTGCACGTCGTAAGGCTGATTTTCCAGCGCGTGTTCGAGCAGTTTGCGCGAAACGGCGGAATCGTCCACGACCAGCACTTGTTCATGTGCCGCGCGTTCGGTCATTTGGTCTCTCTTTGTTTTCGGTGCGAGATGCTTGCGTACCTGGTTTCCGCGTCTGAGGGAACTGGCGGTAATCCTATCAGGAAGGCGGCGCGCACGGGAAATTACGCCGTTCGTAGTTCAGAAACAGTTACTTCATCTCAGAAGATTTCTTTATGGCTGCAAATACACCGTGCGGTTATGCCGGTCGTAGGATAGCGCGCGAAACCCCAGGTGCCCGATGCCCAGCAAGCCGTCGAATGCCTGCAGGTCTCCGCTATCGCGCACCAGAAATGCCGTCTCGGCACGCACGCGCTTGCCCCCGATGCGCACTTCCACGTCCCGTACCGCCGTGGCGTTCACCCGTCCGCGGAGATTGTCCGCACTGACTCTCCGCGCGGTTATGAATCGCATGCGCTGCGTGTCCACACGTTTGCCAAACAGAATCAATCCCGCGGCTCCGGTATCTACCAGCAAACGCAGTCTTTGCTTGTCCATGGTGACGTTCACCACCAGCAAGGGCCATCCGGCATCCGCAGGAACCGCAATTCCTTCCGCTGGCACGTTTCCGAAAACCAGCCGCTTCGCGCGATAGTCCAGGCGAAAGCTGAATTCTCCGAACACGTCCAGCCCGACAACAGCCGCAACGGAAATCCCATACTCGCGCTTGAAGTAGGACAAGTCCCGGACAATCGCGGGCACTTGGCGCTCCCGGATCGGTCCGATTTGCACTTCGGGGATCCACACGCCCGGCACGGGTAGCGTTCCGTCGAAAACCTGCAGTGTCGCCGCAGAAGTCTCCAGCCCCAGGGACGCTGCCAGCCGGGCGTCCACAACGGACGGCGAAGTTCCCGTATCGATCAGGATATTTTGTCCGGGCCGCCCGGCAATCGTGCCCTGCACCACCGGCAGCTCTCCGGGCAGAAAGCGCACCCGCATCTCGGCAGGCTCCGGAACCAACACCGCGCCAGCGGTGTCCGGTGAGGGCTCATTTACTCCGAAAGCTGCCGCAGCGCAAATCAAATTGCTGATCCCCAAAATCCATGCGCCGACCAATTTGACCTTTGTAGTTGCCCTGATACCTGCCGCACGCTCCTATGGCGGTGCGGGTAGCGTGGCTTCCCAGCGAGGCACTGCAAGAGTCTGGCGGTAGATTCCGGATAGATTCTTTGTGCCCGGATAAGCCACAGTGAAATAGAGAGTTATTCGAATATAGACGGAGCTAAATTAAGGACTGCGGGAATCATTTCGCGGCTTTCCCCGTCTTGTAGACTGAGGGCATTATGGGTTCACCTTCGATTCCCAGCAGCATTATCCGCTTTGGCGTATATGAGTTGGACGTCCGCAAAAACGAGCTGCGGAAACACGGTTCCCGTATCCGCTTGCAAGAGCAGCCTTTACAGGTTTTGGCAGTCCTGCTTCAGTGTCCCGGTGAGCTGGTCAGCCGGGAGGACCTGCGCAATCGCGTCTGGCCGCGCGGCACCTTTGTTTCGTTCGACCACGCCCTGAATACCGCGGTCAAGAAGGTTCGCGCCGCGCTGAATGACGACGCGGACGCACCCCGTTACGTCGAAACCGTTCCCCGCCGAGGGTATCGGTTTATCGCCCCGGTCACTTCGGCCTCCAGCGAGGCTTTGGCGGCGGAAGTTGCTTCGGCAGCGGAGTCCCGGCGCCGCAACCTGCGCCTGGGTGGCTTTCCGATTCGAATACTTTCAATCACCGCCGGCGTTCTCGCGGTATTTGTCGCGCTGTTCGGCTACCTCAACATGCATCGCATCATGGCCGGAGCGGGCGTTCGTTCGAAACGCGCCATGGTGGCGGTCCTGCCTTTCCAGAACTTGAGCGGAGACTCTTCGCAGGACTATTTCAGCGACGGCTTGACCGAAGAGGCTATCGCGCAGGTCGCCAGAATCAGCCCCGAGCAATTTGGCGTGATTGCCCGCACTTCCGCGATGAAATACAAGCACACCGCGAAGAGCATCTCTGAAATTGCGCGCGAATTGCACGCCGACTATCTGGTCGAAGGCAGTGTGCGCCGCGAAGGCAACCAGATTCGCATCGTCGCGCAACTGGTGCGCGCCAGCGACCAGACTCCGCATTGGACCAAAGACTTTAATTCCGAGGTCGGCGAGACGCTCTCGATCGAAAGCAAAGTCGGCGCCGAGATCGCCAGCGAGGTAAACGCTGCCATCGGAAATCCCGCCGGTCCTCGCCATGTCATGGAAGACGATAAGTACGATGCCCACCTGCGCAGCCTTGCGGGCTCCAACATTCACACGGAAGAAGGCCTGGCGCAGATCATCGCCGCTTTCCAGCAAGCTACTAAGGACGATCCCAAATGCGCCATACCATATTCAGGACTGGCGTACACCTACGAGCGCGGCGCCAACCTGGGCTTCCTGCGCCCCAGGGACGCCTACCCCAAAGCCCGCGAAGCCGCGCAACGCGCTATCTCTATCTACCCGGAAATACCGGAAGCTCACGCGTACCTGGCCGACGCCGAGCTCACCATTAATCACAACTGGCAGGGCGCGCAGCAGGAAATCGAGAAAGCGCTGGCGCTCAATGCCAACGATCCCTTCGCGCATCAATGGCACGGAGTGCTGCTCTCCGCGCAAGGAAATTTGGATCTGGCGCTGGCGGAATCGCGGCGCGCCGTGGAACTGGACCCGCTGGTCCCAGGCTACTTGGATCATTATGGCGTAATGTTGATGCGAGCAGGCCGCTTCGAGGAGGCGGAAAAGCAATTCAAGGCGGCTCTGCAACTGGATCCGGCGTTTGCGGAAACTCACGCACAACTCGTCGACCTGTACCACGCCGAGAAACGCTACGACGAGTCGATCGGCGAGTGGGGCACCGTGCTTTGGCTACTGGGCCAGCACGATGCGGCCGTCAAGATCAAGAACACTTACGCGCGGTCTGGATATGAAGGCGCCCGCAGGGAGGCATTGACCCTGCATCTTGCGTATCTCAGCGAAATGACCAAGCAGCGTTATATCTCGCCGTACGCCTTCGCCAACGTAAACGCCAAACTTGGAAACAGAGAGCAGACTCTGGCTTGGCTCGAAAAAGCCTACGACGAACGCGACGTTTGCATCTTCGGCCTGCGCTGGCAAAAAGACGGCAGCTTTGCTTTCGTGCGGAACGAACCGCGGTATCTGGCGGTGATGGAAAAGATTCACTTTCCGGAATGACACGGCGCAGTTGTGGCGCGACCTGCTTCAGGACTACGAAAACCAACTGCTCGCCGCCCTAAGAGGACGGCGTCTACATAAATCCGCTGACGTAAAGCTAGGACGATGCGCCGGCGCCTTGCACCTTCACTAACAGCTCGGCAAATTTCTGTTTGCGCTCGGCTTGGTCCTGGCCGGATTCGGCTTCGGCGAGTTGCGTGATGTTCATCGAGCAGAATTTTGGGCCGCACATGGAGCAGAACTTGGCTTCTTTGTAGAAATCATCGGGCAGCGATTCGTCGTGCATGGCGCGGGCGGTTTCCGGGTCCAGGGAAAGCTCGAACTGTTTGTTCCAGTCGAAGAGAAAGCGCGCGTAGCTGAGGGCGTCGTCGCGATCGCGCGCGCCAGGACGGTGACGGGCCACATCGGCGGCGTGGGCAGCGATCTTGTAGGCGATTACGCCTTGCTTCACGTCTTCCGGATTCGGCAAGCCCAGATGCTCCTTGGGCGTGACGTAGCACAGCATTGAAGCGCCGTGCCAGCCGATCATGGCCGCGCCGATGGCGCTGGTGATGTGGTCGTAGCCGGGGGCGATGTCCGTGACCAGGGGGCCGAGGGTGTAAAACGGCGCTTCGTGGCACCATTCGATTTCCTTGTCGACTTGCTCCTTGATTTTGTCGAGTGGAACGTGGCCGGGGCCTTCGATCATCACCTGAACGTCGTGCTCCCAGGCTTTTTTGGTCAGTTCGCCTAAAACTTTCAACTCGGCAAATTGCGCTTCGTCGCTGGCATCGGCAATCGAGCCGGGCCGCAGGCCATCGCCCAGCGAAAAGCTAACGTCATGCTTTTTGAAGACTTTGCAAATGTCGTCGAAGCGCTCATAAAGGAAATTTTGCTGCTTGTGATGCTCCATCCAGTGGGCCATCAACGAGCCGCCGCGCGACACGATGCCGGTGATGCGCTTGCGTACCAGCGGAACATGCTGGCGCAGCACGCCGGCGTGGATGGTCATGTAGTCGACGCCTTGCTCGGCTTGCTCTTCGATGACTTCGAGCATGAGGTCGAAGGTGAGATCTTCAGGGCGGCGTACGCGGGAGATGGCTTCGTAAACGGGCACGGTGCCCACCGGCACAGGCGAGGCGTTGATGATGGCTTTGCGAATGGTGGGAATGTCGCCGCCGGTGGACAGGTCCATGATGGTGTCCGCACCGTAGTGGACGGAGTGATGCAGTTTTTTCAGCTCTTCAGCGATATTCGAGGTGGTGGCAGAGTTGCCGATGTTCGCGTTGATTTTGCAGTTGAAAGCGATGCCGATGCCCATGGGTTCGAGATTACGGTGATGAATGTTGGCGGGGATGATGGCGCGGCCGCGCGCCACTTCGCTGCGCACCAGCTCCGGATCGAGCTTCTCGCGCCGCGCGACGTATTCCATTTCCTCGGTGATGATTCCGAGCTTCGCGAGATGCATCTGCGACATGTTGCGGTGGCCGTTGGCGTTCGCCTGCCCGGCTTCCCGCTTCTCAATCCAGCTATCACGCATGGCCATAAGACCCCCAGAGACAGTGGCAAGTGGCCCTTCGAGGTTCAGGGTAAACAAGTGGCGATAAAGAACCACCTGGCGCACCGGACCACGCACTGTGAAGACGGGATTATCGCACCCGGGAGAAGCAGGGGCAACGTCGGGAAAGGCGGAGACCGAGGGGTGTGACGGCGGACGGAAAGGCGAGGGGGGCTCCAATTTTTCGGAAGAGGGGCAAAAGATAAGGACCTAGCAAGAATTGTCGAGGGTAAAAGCCCGGTTCACTTGATCGGGTCGTGTTCAGATCGAAGACATTGTCCAACCTTGATGGAGCCTCGGCAGGCAGTTTCCTTTCCGCGCCCAACTACCCCCGGCTTAGTCGGATTAACTCATGGGAAGAGCATCGAGAGAGGTCGCCCAGATTCTGTCCACTATCGGACATGTAGTACTAGTGAAGTACCAGCCTCCCGCGACCGATACAGCACATTTCTGGCGTGCTCCGATTCGACACAGCGGCGAGGTGGAGCAGCAAAGGTGTGCACCGCACGGCGGGAGTTGACGGTTAGGGTTTGGCGGCCGGGCGGGTGAGGGTGCGGGCGAGGAGGGAGGCTACGAAGAGCAGAGCGGCGAGGATGGCGACTTGGCGGGCGGCGGCCAGGGAGATGGCAGCGGAACTGGTGCGGAAGGCGTCGTCGGCGCCGGCGAGGGAGATGTTGGCGGGGTTGGCGGGATCATAGTGAATGACCATGGGCGAACCTCTCTTGTGTTGCTTGGCCCAAGCTTCCATGCGGATGCCGGCGGGCGGCAGGTCCTGTGGACTCCCGAACGAAGAATGGCGCTGGCCTACGGTTTGCGTACGCGACAGGTAGTCGGTCCCGTTAACCGAGTAGGTGAACGTGCAACGGATTTGGTAAGACACGGAGGGGCGGGAATTCGCGCCAGCCCAACGGTCCAGAGCGCAATGGTCTACCACGGCGGTGACCGCCGGCCAGACTTGCGACTCGATGCGTTCCTGACGGGCGCGCCACATCCCGTGGATTTCGAGTGCGGACGCGAAAAGGATGGCGAGGAAAGTGATCACGAACAGCGCGGCGAGCGCCGGCGGCGTTCGAGACTTGCTACTGGTCGAAGAGAGGTCAACCGGCTGCAGCATGGTGCTTTGAATTTAGCGTGAGATGGCGTCAGGCGACCAGATGGCTGGTGCAGGGATAGAGGTTAGCGTGACGCATGTGTAACGGTCTGCACGCGCGAACGATACAACCGAGTGGCTTGGGGGATCGGTGGATTGTGGGGCTGCGAAGACGGGCACGGCAATGCCGTGCCCCTAAGAATTCGATTG